>MTKZ01004952.1_pt1 | contig 63041 bp, 52 predicted proteins | sample 1042781 | NCBI WGS metagenome assembly MTKZ01 (sample SAMN06212207, study PRJNA360539) | anaerobic digester metagenome | biome: Wastewater treatment plant; material: sludge; isolation source: anaerobic digester fed with sludge from wastewater treatment plant | place: Denmark: WWTP Viborg ... | reverse complement strand
AAGTTCATCGATAAGTTCCTTAAGATCGACTGGAACGCCGTCTCTGAGAGGTCTTGCCTCAACATTGCCTTTCTGGTTGATAGAAAAATAATTAACACCCCAACCATTAATATTGTAAAGTTCAGCTGAGTCCTCAATTCTCCATTTTCTCATTTCAGGATCTGAATTATCTGTAATTTTCTATTGTGCAATGTTATTAAATTACTCTCAAATATTGAAATAATAAATTCAGGTTGCTTGTTGCTTGTTGCTTGTTGCTCGTTGCTTGTTGCTTGTTGCTTGTTGCTCGTTGCTTGTTGCTAGTTTTTCCTGCCAACTGCCACTGCCAACATTTTGCATGTTACCTGAGAATACATTTTCCTTCACCGTGTCGGTGATTATTAAATCAGTAGGTATGAAGCTCAGCCTTCTCTGTGATCCTGTAGACAGGGTAGGGATAATAGCCCGTACCCCACTGCGGAACAAGATAACGGTCGAGGAAATTCCACGACAACAGGCCGTCGCTCGACTGGGGTTCGAGGAGATAGGCAGCAACATTCGCCAGCTTCTGGGCAGTCCTTACTACCATGGTACCCTTCGAGAAAGAGACTGTATCCCTTACATAGCTGCCGCTTATCGTATTTGTATAATGGCCCTGGTTAAGTCTTGCGGATCCCTTCAGACCAGTGATTGCAAACCTCTCAACTTCAAGGGTGGTGTCTTCACTGAGTCTTTCCGTAACAATACCGTGGTGTTCAAGAAGATCAATGATCTCAGGATCCGGAACCGTAAGGAGATATGCGTAAGGAAACCTAACATTCCTTGTTCCTTGCCAGTCGATAAGATAGGGAACGGTGACCGTTGTCTGTCTGTCGCTCTTCTGGTACCTTCTTCGTCCCTGAGCATCTGTCACCGATTCCGCCTCGTAGGTCATTATTGTAACCTTTTCCGGAAGCGGCTTTACTCCGAATTCGATTGCAAAGGAATCTGCATCGGCGGGATTTAATCCCCGCTGTATCGTTCTCTTGTCAGCTTCCCGGATCCTGGCTGATATTTCTGATTTATTTTCGGAAACATATTCCGCCAGTGATCTGATAAGCGCGTAGCACCCTCTTACCCTCTCTTCGTAGCCGGCATATACGTAATTCTCATTGAGAATGGCAAGCCTGTTCCTTAATCCATAATAATTCGTCATATACCTTGGATCAGAAGCCTCGTAGATCCATCCTTCTTCCGGCTTAAGCATATCGACAAATTCACCGTAATAGCAGTTCAGAACGCTGTACTTATTCCGGAGGGTTCCTGAAATCTCAGGTATCATACTTTCACGCATATAATCGATCAATGAATGATCGCCGTTGGGATTAACCATCCAGGTAAAAGTTACAGGCTCAACATGATATGAACCATTGGTGGTATGGCAATCCATAAAAACAGCCGGATCCCACTTATTGAAAACATTTTTCAGAAGGCCCCTGACTTCAGGGGACTCTGCTTTCATAGCATCCCTGTTCAGGTCGAGAAACTGGCCGTTGTGTCTGACTCCAACCCCGCTCAGAGGACCGGGCTGATAGGTTCTGTTCAATGGAGAGATCTGCTCATTACCATCGGGATTGAAGTTGGGACAAAGAAGAAAAACAACATTTTTAAGAAGGGATGAATTCCTTTCCTCAAGGAGGTCCCTCGCAAACATAAGCAGTGCTTCTTTCCCCTCAATCTCTCCGGCGTGGATATTTCCCTGGATATATAACACTATTCTTCCATCTTTCCGGGCATCCTCAGGTGTTGCCGGCAGAGGATCGCCTATTATCAAAAGCGGGATATCCCTTCCGCCGACTGATCTGGCGATCGTCTCCACCCTAAGGCGGTCTGACCTATTCTGAAGGTTACCAATAAAGGACAGTACGTCATCATAGCTGGAGGTTGAGGTAAATCCCGATTCTTCCGCAACGGTTAAAAGCGGCTGCTGACCTGATGTACTGATGAGAGAACAGAAGAAGAGAATGAAGGACAAAAACGTGCGGATCATAATAGTTATTTATTAAAATGGCAATATTAGATATTTCATAAGAAAGAGAAATGTAAACCGGGAAATTTAGTTTTTGATTCAAATTAGGTTATTATGGAAATAATGTTAAATTTGCAGCCTTAATTTTTTAAATCATATCAAAATGAACAAAGGAACAGTTAAATTTTTTAATGTATCAAAAGGATTTGGATTCATTAAAGATGCAGATTCAGAAAACGAATATTTCGTTCATGCTACAGGCCTTATCGACAAGATAAAGGAGAATGACGAAGTCACTTTCGAACTCTCGGAAGGAAGAAAAGGAATAAATGCCGTGAATGTCAAACTAGCATAGTTCAGCACACCACAGATTTATTATGAAAGAGGCCGCATCAGCGGCCTCTTTTCTTTTTCTATTTACTCTTTTCGGCTTTCTTTGCTTTTTTTGCAGCTCTTTTTTCCTTCAGTGATTTCGTTGGCTGTTTCTTAACCTTAGTCTGTTCTTTTGCTTTTTCGTGTGACATGACCTGGAGTTTTAAGATTTAACATTGAATTCAAATATAGTGAAATTCCTTCTATTCTGAATTGTTCCGGCAAGTCTGCCCGGCATGGCGTATTCAAATGCTATCATGGTCTCCGTGACCGGATATATTCTTCAGCAGGGAACCTGCCGCCTCATCCAGATACCATGCAAGCTTCCCTTCCACAGGCTTAACATACGATGCAGGGAATTTGTTGCTTTCCTGATGTTCATTAATAATTTCCGCAATTATTTCCGCCTTGCTTTTCCCCGTTACAATGAAAATAATCCTTCCTGCATTATTTATCACTTCTCCTGTCAGGGTTATTCTTTTCTGTCCGCTTAAAGGATGGCTAGCAACTGTGCAAACCGATCCGGTGTCAAAAAGATGTTCGTTTCCCGGAAAGATTGATGCAGTGTGACCGTCTTCTCCAAGTCCAAGAAGAACCATATCAAAAAAAGGAAGTCCGTTCCTGGCCCTGGTGAAGGCCATTATCTCAGCGGAATATCTTTCTGCTTCTTTTTCAGGCTCTTCCTCCCCTCTCATCCTGTGGATATTCTGAGCAGGAACAGGCACCCTGTCAAGAAGCAGTTTCTTTGCCATTCCGTAATTGCTTTCACTTTCGTCAGGACCAACGCATCTCTCATCAACCCAGAAGATATTTACGAGCTGCCAGTTCACCTGGCCTGAATACTTTCCGGCCAGAACAGGGAAGATCATTTCCGGTGTCCTTCCCCCCGAAACAGCAATTGTAACCGAACCCTTCCTGTCATTTATCCCAATGAGCTCTTTTATATCACCTGCAAGGGCTCCGGCCAGGTCGTCAGCAGTTTTGAAAATTCTGATATTAGCGTCCATGTTTTGATAGCTTTAATAACTGAAAGCTGATGTGGGTCCCTTTATGTCCAGATTAATAATCCCTGATCAGATCTTCCATCAGAGTTCACAATACAGCTCCTCATCAGCCATATTTTTACATGGGTATCGCCATGTAAGTCCTTCTCCTTCAATAAGATCGTGTGACTTTTCGGGACCCCAGGTTCCTGCCGGATAACCGTAAACCTTTATGTCGGGATTGTTTTCCCAGGCTTTTTGAATGGGTTCAACAAACTTCCATGCTGTTTCCACCTCATCGTCTCTTGAGAACAGCGTGGAATCACCCGTCATTACATCATAAAGAAGACGCTCATAGGCCGATGGTACCCTTACGTCGGCCATATCCCTGTAATGAAAATCCATATTGACGTTCTTTACTTTAAAACCCGCACCCGGTTCCTTCATGTCGAACTTGAGAAGAATACCTTCATTTGGCTGGATCCTGATTATTAACTGGTTACCGGCAAGCTTTCCGATCACTCTCTGAAAAAGATGATGAGGAGTCTGCTTGAAATGAACGACGACCTCGGTAACACGTGTTGGAAGCCTCTTTCCTGTTCTCACATAAAAGGGAACACCACCCCATCTCCAGTTGTTTACAAAAAATTTAAGCGCCACATAAGTTTCGGTACGGGAATCCTCAGGCACATTCTTCTCCTCCCTGTAACCAGGAACATACTCTCCCCTTATCTTGGATCCCGTATACTGTCCTCTCACTACATACTTTTCCACATCCTCCTCCCTTATTGGCTGAAGCGACTGGAAAACCTTAAGGACCTCATTTCTGATCGCATCGGCATCGAGCGATGAGGGAGGCTCCATCGCTGTAAGCCCTACCATCTGCAGAAGATGATTCTGAACCATGTCCCTCAGGGCCCCTGACGAATCATAATACTCTCCCCGGCCCTCTATTCCAATGCTTTCTGCCGAAGTAATTTCGATCCTGTGAACATAATTCCTGTTCCAGAGAGGTTCAAAAATGCCATTTGCAAACCTTGTAACAAGCAAGTTCTGAACGGTTTCCTTTCCCAGGTAATGATCAATCCTGAAGATCTGTTTTTCATCAACAAGCTCATGCAGGGTCCGGTTCAGTTTTACCGCACTGGCCAGATCGGTGCCAAAGGGCTTTTCTATGATGAATCGTCTGTATCCTTCCGATTCCCTGCTGAGTCCTGCCAGATAAAGACTGTTTGATATGGTGACATAAACATCGGGAGGGGTTGCCATATAAAAGATTATATTACCGGCTATGCCTTTTTCGGAACAGGATTTCTCTATTTCCAGTTTTAGCTCAGCATAATCACGTGCAGAGTTGTAATTGATTTTCCGGTAGTAGAAACAATTCAGGAAAGAGTCGATTCTGCTGAAATCAGGTTCCTTTTCTTCAGTAAAAGTCCTTATCGCCTCGGCCATCTTTTCCCTGAACTGTTCAGTGGTAAGTTCACTCCGGCCAACTCCTATCAGTGAAAACCTGTCCGGCATCAGATCCTGGTTCTTCAGGGAATACAGGGCGGGTATAAGTTTCCTGGCGGTCAGATCACCCGTAGCGCCGAATATTACAAGAATAAGATTATCCGGTCTTTCCATTTTGTATCTTATATGTTATAACAGAAGAGGCTAATATAAGAAAAATGCTTAACACCCAGGCTAAGCAATCTGACGTCAAACCCTTCCATGGTTGTATGTGTTAGTTGGTACCTTTTCCCGGGGTGAGACCCGGGCTGATGGAAGCCGACACCCCGGGTACCGGAAAAGATTCAAATGGAGATCCTGCAACTTATACATCCACACTAAGAAAATACTTATTATTAACTATCATGTTGAAAACTTTTGTGTCATTTTAGTATATTTTTTTAATTTTTTTGACATTTCCTGTATCAAAATGAAAGTTTTTAAATATATTTGTCGGCGGAAATTAAAACAATGAGTATTAAACATATTTCAAATACGGGTTTTACATTTTTAGTCGTCAGGTTTAACCGGCATGACTGAGAATGGCGTTTTCATAGGATTAGGGATGACCGTTCTCTTCAATAAAAGAGAACGGTTTTTTTGTATCGGAAAGCTTGTTTATAAGTAAAAAAAAAGAGTTCAATGAGAACAGAAAGACCTTCGCAGGAAGGATTATACAGAAGTGAATTTGAGCATGGCAGCTGCGGAATTGGTTTTGTTGCTCAGATAAAGGGGAAAAAGTCGCATTCAATAATAACGATGGGGCTCGACATCCTGAGGAATATGACTCACAGGGGCGCTGAAGGAGCTGACAGTAAAACGGGTGACGGCGCCGGAATAATGATCCAGGTTCCGCGTGATTTTTATCTTATCCAGGGATTCGCACTGCCTCCTGAAGGACAGTTCGGTACGGGACTGATCTTTCTTCCGCGAAACCACGGGGATGCTGAAAAATGTCTTGACATCCTGAAAAAGATAATCCATGAAGAAGGGGTCAGCATAATAGGATTCCGTGAAGTACCAAGGGATAATTCCACAATAGGGGAAATAGCAAAGGGAGCCGAACCGCTGATAAGGCAGATACTTCTTGGAGCAGATATCCCTGATGATGAACTCGAAAGAAAACTCTACATAATAAGGAAAAGAGCCGAAAAGGCTGTAAGGGAATCGGATCTTGCACAGAAGAATGCATTTTACATACCCAGTCTATCAACAAAAGTGCTGGTTTATAAGGGAATGCTTACGTCGATGCAGCTCAGTGAGTATTTTCTTGATCTCACGGATGAAAGGCTCCACAGCGCAATAGCCCTTGTCCACTCAAGATTCAGCACAAACACCTTTCCAAGCTGGGATCTGGCGCAGCCTTTCAGAGTACTGGGTCACAACGGTGAGATTAACACTATAAAGGGTAACAGGCTCTGGATGGAAGCCAGAGAGTCGATATTAAAATCCGATAAACTGGGAGATCTGGCAAGGATCTATCCGGTAATAGAGCCTGACAAGAGTGACTCGGCTTCTCTCGACAACGTGCTGGAGTTCCTGCTTATGAGCGGAAAATCATTGCCATATGCCATGTCGGTGCTTATTCCGGAATCTATAAACAATAAGAACCCTATACCCACAGGACTGCGCGATTTCTACCATTACCATTCAACTTTTATGGAACCATGGGATGGCCCTGCTTCACTTATCTTTTCCGACGGAAGATACATCGGAGGAATGCTCGACAGAAACGGATTAAGGCCTTCGAGATATCTTATCACAACGAACGACCTGATCGTAATGGGTTCTGAAGCAGGGGTACTGTCATTCCCTGCAGGGGAAATCAGGGAGAAGGGACGCCTGAAACCCGGAAAAATGCTTCTTGTCGATACTCTCGAGGGCAAGGTATTGTACGACAAGGAGCTGAAGGAGAAGCTCGCTGCCGGATTTCCATATGGAAAATGGATAGAACAGAACATGGTCAAACTTGAAGAGATAGAAACAGGACATGTTGTTTCTCCTGATATGGGTGACCAGTATGCAAAATATCTTACAGTATTCAACTACTCTCCCGAGGAAACCGAAAAGCTCATTAAGGAGATGGCCGCCACAGGTAAAGAACCTGTTGGATCGATGGGCAACGATGTTCCGGCGGCTGTTCTTTCCTTACAGTCGTACAGGCTTTTTAATTACTTCAAGCAGCTCTTTGCCCAGGTGACCAATCCACCGATCGATCCGATCAGGGAAGAGCTTGTGATGACACTGTCGGGTTATCTGGGTTCGCTTCAGCAAAATCTTCTTGACGAATCACCCGATCATGTGAAGATGGTACGTTTCAGGAATCCTGTTATTTCAAATACATATTTTCAGATAGTAAAAAATCTGCGATACAAGGGATTTTCGGCAGCAACACTGAAAATGCATTTCGAAGCGGGGAAAGGCAGTGGTGAGCTGGAACGGGCTGTTGATCAGCTGTGCCTTGATGCCGAAAAAGCAGTGGATGAGGGAAAGAACTATATTATACTTACCGACCGGGGTGTCGATGAGAATCATGCTCCCATTCCTTCGCTTCTTGCAGTATCAGCAGTTCATCATTACCTTATTGAAAAGCGCAAGAGGATGCAGATCGACCTGGTAATAGAATCCGGAGAACCACGTGAGGTTATGCATTTTGCTCTTTTATTCGGCTACGGGCAAAGTATCATTAATCCATACCTGGCTTTTGCTGTTATCAACAGGCTGGTCAGAGACAAAGCGATACAGCTCGATTACCAGAAAGCTGAAGAGAATTACGTTAATTCCATAAACAAAGGTATCCTGAAAATAATGTCGAAAATGGGTATCAGCACTCTCCGCAGCTACAGATCGTCTCAGATCTTTGAAGCAGTGGGGATAAGCAGGGATGTCATTGATAGATATTTTGCCGGAACCACCTCCAGAATAGGAGGAATCGGATTTGACGAGATCACTGAAGAGGTTATGATACCGCACCGTAAGGCTTTCAGCGGAGCAAAAGTTCCCGAAGCATTTACTGAAGGCATATACTCTTTCCGCAAATATGGGGAAAAGCATGCCTGGAATCCTGAAACGATTGCTCTCCTTCAGTGGAGTACAAGAACAGGCGACAGGGCGAAGTTCAAAGAATACTCGGCAAGAGCCGACAGCGATTCAGTATCTCCGCTGTTTATAAGGGGAATGCTGAATATCAGAAAAAACCCTATCCCTATCAGCGAGGTTGAACCTGCCGAAAGAATAATGCGGCGCTTTGTTACAGGGGCAATGTCGTTCGGGTCAATAAGCCGTGAAGCACACGAGACCTTAGCCATTGCCATGAACAGAATAGGAGGAAGAAGCAACACCGGCGAGGGAGGCGAAGATCCGCAAAGGTTCAGGCCTCTTCCTGATGGCGATTCTGTTCGAAGTTCAATTAAGCAGGTTGCAAGCGGCCGCTTCGGTGTTACTGCTGAATACCTTGTGAATGCCGATGAGATTCAGATAAAAATTGCCCAGGGTGCCAAGCCCGGGGAAGGAGGTCAGCTGCCCGGACATAAGATCGACAAGATAATTGCGAAAACAAGATATTCCATTCCCGGGATAACTCTAATCTCCCCTCCCCCGCATCATGATATTTATTCGATCGAGGACCTTGCCCAGCTCATTTTCGACCTAAGGAACGTAAACCCCGAAGCAAGAATCAGCGTCAAACTGGTCTCTGCAAGCGGAGTGGGAACAATTGCTGCAGGCGTCACAAAAGCAGGTGCTGACCTGATAACCATAAGCGGCTATGAGGGCGGAACAGGCGCCAGTCCCACATCATCAATAAAACATGCTGGCATTCCGCTTGAAATAGGCCTCTCAGAGACGCAACAGACACTGGTAATGAATAACCTGCGCCGGAGAGTCACGCTTCAGACTGACGGACAGCTTAAAACTGCACGGGATGTTATCATGGCGGCATTACTAGGAGCTGAAGAGTATGGGTTCGCAACCAGTGCCCTTGTTGTCCTCGGATGCGTAATGATGAGGAAATGCCATCTCAATACTTGTCCGGTGGGAGTCGCAACCCAGAACCCGGAGCTCAGAAAGAGATTCCTGGGTAAAGCTGACTACCTGGTGAATTTCTTCAGGTTCCTGGCTGAAGACATAAGAGAATACCTTGCAGATATGGGTTTCAGGACAATGGATGAAATCATAGGGAGATCAGACCTTCTGGAAAGAAATCCACAGGTAAATCACTGGAAAACAAAAAACCTGGATCTCTCTGGAATTCTGAAGCTTCCTCCCGAAGCTGCATTCAACGAAATGCATTGCATTGAAGGTCAGAAAACCAAACTTGAAGGAATAATGGATCTGGAACTGATTTCAGAATCAGAAGAAGCACTTGCAAACAGGAAACCTGTCATGATCGAACGGCAAATAAAAAATACCGACAGAACAACTGGTGCAATGCTTTCAGGCAGAATTATATCTCTTCACGGCTCCGCAGGATTGCCTGAAGGAACGATCAGATGCCGTTTCACGGGATCGGCCGGACAAAGTTTCGGAGCCTTCCTTGCTCCCGGTGTAGAACTCTTCCTTGAAGGTGAATCGAACGACTATCTTGGAAAAGGATTGTCGGGAGGAAGGATAATTGTTGTTCCTCCGCGGGGTTCAACGTTTGATCCTGACAAGAACATTATAATCGGGAATACAGTACTTTACGGTGCAACCTCAGGTGAAACATATATTTCCGGTGTTGCCGGCGAAAGATTCGGTGTAAGGAACAGCGGAGCCAGGGCTGTGGTTGAAGGAGTCGGGAACCACTGCTGTGAATATATGACAGGAGGAAGGGTGGTCGTCCTGGGTAAGACCGGAAGCAATTTTGCAGCAGGGATGAGCGGAGGAATAGCCTATGTATTCAACGAGAAGGGCAATTTCGATTATTACTGCAACATGGGAATGGTCGAATTATCACTGGTTGAAGAACTTGCCGATATAGAAGAACTGAAACAGCTTATTTCGGCCCACCTGAAATATACAGGCAGCAAAAAGGCAAAAATGATACTCGACGATTTTGAGAAACTGCTGCCTGAGTTCATTAAGGTCATTCCGTACGATTACAAGAAAGTCCTTCAGGAACAGAAACTTGAAGAAATAAGAAAGAAGATAGCCAATGTCGAAATTGATGCCGAAATAGGCTGAATTTAATAAGATATTTATGGGAGACATTACAGGATTTTTAAAGGTTAAAAGAAAAGAAGCTGGCAACAGACCTGTCAATGAAAGGATCCATGACTTCAGCGAGGTGGAACAGATCCTTAACAGCGAAGACAGGATGCTTCAGGCCTCACGATGCATGGATTGCGGCATTCCATTCTGCCACTGGGGCTGTCCGGTCGATAATCTTATCCCCGAATGGAACGATCTTCTCTACAGGGGCAACTGGAAGGGTGCCTGGGAAAGGCTCTATTCCACAAACAACTTCCCGGAAATAACAGGAAGAATATGCCCCGCTCCATGCGAACATGCCTGCGTTCTCAATATAAACCAGGAACCGGTAACAATAAGGGAAAATGAAGTTGCCATAGCGGAAAGGGCATTCTCTGAAGACTATATCAGGCCTGAGCCTCCGGCGGAAAGGTCAGGCAAAAAAGTGGCAGTAATAGGAAGCGGTCCCGCAGGACTTGCAGCAGCAGACCTCCTTAACAAAGCAGGCCATTATGTAACTCTCTATGAAAAGGACGAAAAGGCCGGAGGACTGATGAGGTTCGGAATTCCCGATTTCAAACTGAGCAAGGCTGTGATCGACAGGAGATTGGATATAATGGTACAAGAAGGACTCAACCTGGTAACAGGAGTAACTGCCGGAAGGGACATAAGCGCACGTGAACTCCTCGCAACCTATGATGCAGTATGTATTGCAATAGGCTCTGGTAAACCACGGGATTTAAACATTGAGGGCCGGGAGCTTAAGGGAATACATTTTGCTATGGATTTCCTTAGCCGGCAGAACAGAATAAATTCGGGATATGATCCTTCGGACCTTAGAGAACTTTGCGCAACGGGAAAAAAAGTTCTTGTTATAGGAGGAGGAGACACAGGTTCAGATTGTATAGGAACAGCCATCAGGCAAAAAGCAGCAAGGGTAACCCAGATTGAGATCCTGCCAAAGCCTCCTGAATCCCGGACACCCGACAATCCATGGCCTTTCTTTGGAAAGATCCTTAAAACATCCACTTCACATGAAGAGGGCTGCGAAAGACACTGGAGCCTCTCTACAGTGAGATTTACCGGAAACGGAAATGTTGCAGGTGCCGAGGTTGAAGAAGTAAAATGGGAACAAAACGGCACCAGATATACTATGAACCCGGTACCAGACTCTCGCCGCATAATCGAAGCTGACCTGGTCCTTCTGGCCATGGGTTTCGTTCATCCTGTCATTGAAGGACTTGTTTCAGAACTCGGAATCGAACTAAGTGAAAGGAACAATATCAGAACAAACGGATCACTTCAAACAAATATCCCGGGAGTATTTGCAGCCGGGGATTCAGTTTCTGGTGCAAGCCTTGTCGTTCATGCCATTGCCTCAGGGAGAAAGGTCGCAAAGGAAATTGACAGATTCCTCAGAAGAGGTTGAGGAATTTTGTTTTCAGATAGCAGGCGGGCAGCGGGCAGCAGTGGTGTNNCAGTGGGCAGTTGGCAGTTGGCAGTTGGCAGTGGGCAGTTGGCAGGGGCAGTGGGCAGGGGCAGTGGGCAGTAAGCTGGAATAACAAGCACCTAGCAACAAGCACCCAGCAACAAGCACCCAGCAACAAAGCAACCAGCGCCCGGCAGCGTTCCATAGCTGTCATTGCAAGCAAATAAAAAATCTTGAGATCAGAAAATCCGGAGCTTTCAACAGCATGTGAGGATATTGTTTATAATATCTTTTTTTTCCATTGGCAAAAGTCGTTACATTTATTCGTTTGGCCACGAATTGTAATGAATCTATGTTAAGAAGAAAATCATTCCTGTTTGTTTTGCAATTGTTAGTTTTTTCAATGCTGTCGTCAGCCCAGAAGATCGACACAACATCCTTCGGTATGAACAGCAGATACAGTTTTTACACGATGGAAAAAACGGGTGAGATGATAATTCATGTCCCGTCCCGTTACCAGAATTCATGGCTATCAGTCACACTTAAGGCCGGAAGCAGGGAATTGAACTCATGGAAAGGCACATCCGGCGGTAAGCTCCTCACGATTGAATTTCCCCTCGATCCAGACCCGGGAACCTATAAAATAACCGCGGACATCAGATTGGCAACATCAACGATGTACAGGGCAACATCGGATTTAATCATTCTTCCCTTCAGGCATAACGAGGTTAAGACTGACAGGCTTACAGGCGGATTGATCACAGGAGAAAGGATANNTGGTGAAAGGTTTCAATATGATCTCTCCTTATCAGAAGATAATTCCTGAGACGCTGAAGGACAGGAAAGCCTACATGGACAGATGCGCCATGCTGGGAATGAGAGTCCATTACAACCTTTTATCTGTTTCGGGAGGCGGAGGTGTTTCATCTCAGATTGAAGGAATAAGCGATGAAGAGAAGAGATCGAGGCTTATTTCCGAGATTAAGGAATTCATGGACCATCCGGCCCTCCTTGCATGGTATATCGCCGATGAACCTAACGGATTCAGGATACCGCCCGGAAGGCTCGAGGAAATATATAAAACAATAAAGGCTGTTGATCCATGGCATCCGGTTACAGTTGTCTTCATGGCTCCCTTTTTGTCATCAAGAAGATACGCAAATGGCCTTGATATCGTGATGGCAGATCCCTATCCAATTCCAAACGGGTCCCCTGCACAGGTAGGAATGGTTACCCAACAACTTGTAACTGAATTCAGGGGCAAAAGACCGGTATGGATCGTTCCCCAGGCCTTCGGAGGAGGCGAATGGTGGGGCCGTGAACCCACAATACAGGAAATAAGGAACATGACCTATCTGGCTATTGTAAACGGAGCGTCAGGGATACAGTATTTCATACGCCACGGGCTGAATTCATTCCCAAAATCAACAGCAGCATGGAACGAATGCGGAAGGATGGCAATGGAGATCGCCGAAATAACACCATGGCTCCTGTCCGGCGAAGAAGCACTTCGGGTCAGTCCGTCATCAGGCAACATCAGCGTTGCTTCGCGGATGTATAATGGCCGGCTCATGATAATAGCGGTGAACAAAGTCAATGCCCCTCAGAAATGCGACATCAGAGTCAGCGGAATTCAGGATAAAAGAGCAAGGGTTTTGTTTGAAAACAGAACTATCTCACTGAGTTCGGGAACAATTTCCGATTACCTGCCGGCCCTGGGTTCACAGGTTTATCTGATCGATGTCGCACCTTTAAAGGAAGAAATCAGGCCTTACAGGGGAAATCTCACCCTAGACCCCGGATTTGAGGATCTTTCCAGCCCGGGGATCCCGTCAGCCACTTATGCATGGAATGAGGGTGACAAAGGGGCAACCTTTTTCACTGATACCCGGGAATACTATGAGGGATCACACTCTCTCCGGCTTGTAACTCCGACGGAGAACAGGGGAACCCGGCTCAGATTCTTTCCGGTAAATGTGCAGAAGGGGAAAACCTATGTCATTACGGTTGTGGCAAAAACCGATACGACACTAAACATGGGCAGGGACAAGCCCTGCTTCGAACTCGGGCTTGGCGATTATGGAAGGAAGAAGTTCTGTCCGACCCATGAATGGAGACAATTTGTAACATCTGTTACAATTCCTTCCGACAGCATTCCTTCACCCAGGGTAAATGCCGTTCTCAGGATGCCCGGACAGGGAACGGCCTGGTTCGATATGATTCAGGTCTTCGAGGCTGTGGAAATCTACAGGAGCGTTAATCCAAACATCAGACGATTAGGCGAAACTGAAGATTTTTAATGTATTTTTATCAGTATTATCCGGATAAATTTCATCATATGAAAGATAGCCCTTTCAAACTAGCTCGTTCAACACGAACTCACCCCCTCGATCCCCCTCTCTACGGCGTAGAGAGGGGGAAGCCTGAGCTTCGCGAAGGCAGGGGGTGAGTTCATGAAACCACAGGGCAAGGCATTTTATCTTAAACGAAATGAAAATTCAATTTTATGTCTGGCAACATGAATAACAATATATATAGCTCTTAGTTAATATATTAAGCAGTATAATATAATAATATAATATGTTAAACTTTTTTCGGACCTAATATAATTTTAACGAATTATCGCACCCATACCAATGAATAAAACATTTTTATCAATAACACTTGCAGCGCTTCTGCTTTTTACAGGCTGCTCAGGCAAGCACGGGAATATCAGCTATCCTGGTAATCCGGAAACTATGAAACAGACCGCTTACATAAAGCTTCCTCTCGGGGCGGTAAAACCTGAAGGATGGCTGCTTTCGCAGCTTGAGGCTCAGGCAGAAGGCCTTACAGGTAACGTGGATGACTTCTGGCCCGACCTGGTAAACTCTTCCTGGAGGGGAAAAGACGGAGAAGCTTGGGAAAGAGGACCCTATTTTCTGGATGGCCTGGTGCCGCTGGCCTATCAGCTTGACGATGAAAGACTCAAAAACAAGGTTCAGAACTGGATTGAACCAATTCTGGCGAGTGCAACTGACACAGGATGGTACGGACCTCAGAAGAACTCTGACCGCTGGCCTCTTGCTGTTGCCGGGAAGGTGCTGATGCAATACTATGAAGCAAGCGGCGACAAGAGAGCACTTGATGTACTGACAGGATACTTCAGGTACCTGCATGATGCTCCGCCCGACTGGCCGGACAAGGACTGGCGCGGAGTAAGGGCAATGGAGAACGCTGTAACCGGATACTGGCTGCTAAGGCAGACCGGAGAGAAATGGATCACTGACGTAATTGAATCTATCCAGAAAAACAGCTTCGACTGGACCGGCTATTATGAAAAGTTCCCCTGGGACTCAGCTGCTTCAGCTGACGGAAAAATACCTCTTAACTGGGGCCCCGAGGGTCTTACTGCACATGTGGTAAACAATGCCATGGCAATCAAATACCCGGGATTATGGTATCAGCAATCGGGAGAAGAAAGGTTCAGAAACGCCGTTTTTTCAGGCATCGAAAAGTATGACCTCAACCATGGCCAGGCCGGAGGAAGATTCTCAGGCGATGAGCATCTCTCGGGAAAATCGCCTGACAGGGGAACGGAACTGTGCTCCGTTGTGGAATACATGTACTCTCTCGAAGAACTCTATTCGATCTTTGGTGACAACAGCCTCGCCGACAGGCTGGAACTCCTTGCATTCAATGCCCTGCCAGGAACCACTACAGCTGACATGTGGGCCCATCAGTATGATCAGCAATCGAATCAGGTTATCGTTAACGGAGACAAAAGGGCATGGAGCACAAACGGTAACTATTCGAATATCTACGGACTTATGCCAAACTTCGCGTGCTGCCTTGCCAACATGCACCAGGGCTGGCCCAAGTTCACACAGAGTCTCTGGATGGCAACAAACGACAACGGCCTTATTGCTGTTGCCTTCTCACCATCAACAGTCACTGCAAAAGCCGGAAACGGAAAAGAGGTGGTAATAACGGAAACTACTGACTATCCTTTTAAGGGCGAAGTGAAATTTGAGTTCAGATCGGACGATCCGGTCAATTTCCCTTTCTACCTCAGAATACCCGGATGGGCTGAAAATGCTGTGATTAAGTATAAAAACAAAACCACCGAGGCTGAGGGTGGATCAACCGTCAGGTTATATGCACGCTGGGATCCGGGTGATGTGGTAACGCTCAGCCTGCCGATGGAGATCCGTACAGAGAAACGATACAACAATTCAGTTACCGTGATGAGGGGACCACTAGTGTATTCATTAAGGATTGATAAGGATTACAGAAGTGTAAAGATCAACTACGACAACTTCGCATACAAGGGAAGTATTGACTGGGAAATATATCCGGAGAGCCCATGGAATTATGGCCTGGTGATAGATCTGAACAATTTTGGAAGAGGTATTGAAATAACTGAGAACGAAATAAGCAAATATCCCTTTGCTGACAAGGGCGACATGATATGGTCGGCCGATTCAGCCAGATACATTACCTGGGACAAAGACGCTCCGGTTGTTATTAAAACACGAGGAATGAAAATCGCCGGCTGGACAATCGAGAACAACTCGGCCGGAATACCGCCACGCAGTCCGGTTACGCCTGAAGGGATTGCCGAAGTGATCCATCTGGTTCCCTATGGAAGTGCAAAACTAAGGATAACTGAATTCCCTCTTATCGATATCCGGCAGATTGTCGACGAAATAAGGTAAAAGGGACAACCGGCAAAAGTAACAGGCAAATAAACTAAAGGGCTTCGGTTTTCATCCTGAGCCACTCTTTCTCTTCCTGCCCGAGAAAAGGGCTTATTTTATCATACACTTCCGAATGATATGAGTTAAGCCATTCTATCTCCTTATCCTCCAGAAGAGACTTGTCAATAAGCGACCTGTCGATATAGCAGAGAGATACCGTGTCGAACCTGAGAAAATGACCGAATTCCGTTATCTCATCCTCAAAGCAGAGTATAAGGTTTTCGGTCCTTATGCCATATTCGCCCTCGCGGTAGATAGCCGGCTCATTTGATGTAAGCATTCCTGCCTCTAAAACAGTCCGGTTATCTGCCGGACTTATGCTCTGGGGTCCTTCGTGAACATTAAGGCAGAATCCCACCCCGTGTCCCGTACCATGTGCATAGTTCATCCCCGAGCCCCACATTGCGCGCCTGGCTATAAGGTCGAGCTGGTATCCCCTTGTTCCCTGCGGAAACTTTGCGAGAGCAAGGTTTATATGCCCTTTCAGGATAAGCGTAAAATCCTTTTTCTGACTTTCAGACGGAACCCCCACTGCAATTGTCCGGGTAATATCGGTTGTCCCTCCCATGTACTGGCTACCGGAATCAACAAGCATGAGACCCCTCTCCCCTATCTCTGCACCTTCATCCGCACCCCTTCTGTAGTGAGGTAGAGCGCTGTTCTCATTCCATGCAACGATGGTCGGAAATGAAAGACCAAGGAATTCACTTTGCTGAGACCTGAATTCATGGTTCTTTTCAGCAACCGAAGCCTCTGACATCCTCACGGTACCGTGATTGTTTTCGAACCAGTGAAAAAACCTCGTCAGAGCCACTCCGTCCTTTACCATCGATTTTTCTATATTCTCTATCTCTGTGTTGTTTTTCAGAGCCTTCATCCTGGCCGGGATCCCGATGTCCTCGATAATAACCGACCTCTTTGAAACAGAATTGAACAGGTCGACAGAGGTTGTCTGCGGATTCAGCATCAGGGAATGGCCTTCGGTAACTTCCGGAATGATCCCGTCAAAATCTTCATACGGAAGAACAACAATTCCGTGACTGTCGAAAAGAGAAGCAAGCTTCAGTGGTATCTTGGCCTCATCAACGAAAAGGAGAATCTGATCCAGGCCCGCAAGGGCATAGCTTAAGAGAACCGGAGTGTATTGCAGATCAGCTCCCCTGATGTTCAGAAGCCACATTATATCTTCGGGGGATGTCAGAAGATGAAAATCTGCTCCTGATTTTCTCATTTCCTGCCTGAGTTCATCAATCTTTACGAATCTCTCTTTCCCACAGTATTTTACAGGATGATCGAATCCTGAAGAAAAAGGCATCGGAGGCCTGTCGACCCATATGCTGTTAATTATTTCATTTCCCGGAACAAAGGAAGGACTGATCCCTTCAACCCTCTTCATAAGACGCCTGAAAGAGTTCACGGAGAATGTTCTTCCATCAAAACCTATCCGCTGCTTCGGAAGGACATTCTCCACAATATAATCCATGTAATCGTTCCTCTGCCAGGCTCCCGGCCGGATGAACTGAAATGCTGTACCTGCCATTTGCCTTTCGGCCTGAAGAAAATACCTTGAATCGGTCCATAAACCGGCAAAAGAACCGGTGACAACAACAGTAGCTGCTGAACCAGTGAAACCTGTAAGCCATTTTATTATCTGCCAGTGGTCGGGAAGGTTCTCGCTAAGATGAGGATCCGTCATTGTGATGATAAAAAAGTCAATGTCGTCCTTAAGCATAGCTGCCCTCAGCAAAGCCAGTCTTTCAGAAGTAAGGTTCATAGATTCTTTATTTCACTTACCAGATTCTGTAATGTGGTTTTTGCATCACCAAAGAGCATTCTTGTCTTATCGTTGAAGAAAAGCATGTTCTCTATTGCTGCATAACCCTTCCCCATTCCCCTTTTCATGACGATAATGTTTTTAGCATCGCGGGCCCTGACAATGGGCATGCCATAAATCGGACTTGAAGGATCATCTTCGGCGGCCGGATTGACAACATCATTGGCACCGATAACAATAAGAACATCAGTATTGGGAAGATCCGGATTTATTTCATCACTTTCGATAAGCTGCTCATAAGGAACATCTGCCTCAGCAAGAAGTACGTTCATATGACCGGGCATCCTTCCGGCTACGGGGTGAATCGCATATTTCACCTCAACGCCCTTCTCCTCAAGGAGCCTGTCAAGTTCATGACAAATGTGCTGAGCCTGGGCTACTGCCAGTCCGTAACCAGGCACTATGACGACCTTTCTTGAATAACTTAGCAGCACAGCTGCATCCGAAAGGGTTATCTCCCTGATCGTGCCGGCTTCAGCTCCTGCAGCCGAACCGCCTCCTCCGAATACCCCAACAATAACGTTAAGAAGAGATCTGTTCATTGCCCTGCACATCAGAATTGTCAGGATCGTTCCGGCAGAACCCACAAGAATACCACCGGTAAGCATCGCCTGGTTGTTGTATAGGAATCCTCCCATTGCAGCAGCAACACCCGTAAAGGAGTTCAGAAGAGAAATCACCACAGGCATGTCGGCTCCACCAATGGGCATAACAAAAAGGACTCCGTAAACTACCGAGATGCCGAAAACAATATAGACATACCTTGAAAGTTCAGAACTTGCACTTACGTCGCGGGTCATGATGAATACTATGAATCCTGCCAGAACGATCAGGAAGGCAATATTTACGTATCTCATGGCTTTCACCCGCAGATCGCCAATTCTTCCGTCAAGCTTTCCGAAAGCTATCATGCTCCCCGAAAAGGAGACGGTTCCTATTACCAGGCCAAGCAGAATTGCAAGTACATGTCCGTTGGCCATTCCGGAAGATGCTATCAGGCCAGGGCTTACATGAGGAAATTCCATAATTGATATAAGGGCTGCCGCTGCTCCTCCCATCCCGTTGAAAAAGGAGACCAGCTGGGGCATGGCTGTCATCTTTACCTTCTTTGCTATTAACCAGCCTATTACAGTCCCCAGAGCGATAGCCGACAGTATCAGGGGTATGTTACCGATGGGCTGACCATCCTTTTCATGGAACAATATTGTGGCAATAATGGCAAAAGCCATTCCGAAAGCTGCAAGAATATTACCTCTTCTTGCTGTGAGAGGATGGCTGAGCATCCTGAGCCCGATAACAAATAATACCGAGGCCACTATATAGGTAACTTCGAGAATTGCCGTTCCGTATGGAATTTGATTTAATCCGCTCATCCTTTATGATTTAGTATCAGTATCCGTCATCCTTATTTCTTCTTTTTGAACATCTCGAGCATCCTGTCGGTGACGACGAATCCTCCGACTACATTAAGGGTACCAAGCACCACTGCCAGGAAGCCGAGAATCAACGACCCGGTAGTATCAGCATGCCCCATTACAATTATTGCCCCTATAATAACAACTCCGTGGATGGCATTGGCTCCCGACATAAGCGGCGTATGAAGAATCGCGGGAACATGGCTTATTACCTCTATCCCGAGAAAAACCGAAAGTATTACTATGAATATTGCCTCCCGGTGCTGTAAGAAGAATTCCGATAACTGTTCCATTTCAATCTCATTTTATTCCAAGCATCTGCTTTGCCCTCTGACTAATGTATTCCTTTTTGTGTACGGCCGTGGTTCCGGCAATGATCTCATCCTCCATATTCAGGTTCAGCGATCCGTCCTTTTCTGTGATGATCTTAAGCAGGTTCACAATGTTCGATCCGAACATCTTGCTGGCGTCGGCCGGCATTTCGGAAGGGAAATCTGATTTTCCAATTATTGTAACTCCATTGACAACGATAGTCCTGTCATTTTCAGTAAGCTCACAATTGCCTCCGGTCGATGCTGCAAGATCAACGATAACCGATCCGGGTTTCATTGCCATCACCGTTTCCTTCAGGATCAGAAGCGGAGCACGTCTGCCTGGTATCTGTGCAGTTGCGATCACTACATCAGAGGCTGAAGCGCATTTCTGTATGAGCTCCTGTTGCTTCCTCCTGTATTCCTCTGTCTGCTCCACTGCATAGCCGCCGGCAGACTTGTCTTCCGTTGCTCCTTCAACCTCAATGAACTTGCCTCCCAGACTTTTTACCTCTTCCCTGACAGCTGAACGTACATCAAAAACTTCCACAACAGCACCCAGTTTCCGGGCAACGGCCAAAGCCTGAAGGCCGGCAACTCCTGCACCGAGGATAAGTACTTTCGAGGGTTTTATTGTTCCAGCCGCCGACATGAACATGGGAAAAAACTTCGGAAGAACTGATGCTGCGGCTAGTACAGCCTTGTATCCGGCAACTGTTGCCATCGACGACAACACATCCATCGACTGTGCCCTTGTAATGCGCGGAACAAGGTCAAGCGCCAGAACCGTAAGCCCCTTTATTCTTGCCTTTTCCAACCATGCACCGTTCTCTGCCGGATTAACAACGGAACAGATAACCTGTCCTTCACTGCAAAGATCAAGATCAGTTTCGGGTAATGTATTTACCGTCAGCAAAACGGATGATTCTGAAATTACCTCAGATCTTTCCCTGACAAGTGCTCCTGCTGAAAGATATGCATCATCTCCTGTAAATGCTTTTTCTCCCGCACCTTTTTCAGTCAGAACATCAATTCCGGTTTTACGTACTGCAGCGACTTCAGCGGGAAGCAAAGCTACACGCCTTTCTGCTCCGGAATCCTTTAAAATTCCAATAATCATAGAGTTAGATTTAGGAGTTTAGATTTCAGGGCTTATTGTTATTATAATAACACTAATATAGCAACAAATATTTATTCTTTTCCAAAGAAATTTCCTAGCCAGAACCTGTTGGCTTCATTCCTGGAGTGCTGTGCCTTTGCTCCGCTGAATCCATGCCTGTTGTTCGGATAGATCATGAACTGGAAAGTCTTGCCTTCATCCTGCAGTCTCGAAATAAGATATATAGAATTTTGCATATGTACATTATCATCAATATCCCCGTGAGTCATGTAGAGTTTGCCCTTGTACCTGTCAGCCCAGGTAAGAGCTGATCCTTCCTTGTATCCCTCAGGATTTTCCTGAGGTTTATCCATATAGCGCTCAGTGTAGACATTGTCGTAGAGCCGGTAATCAGTTACTGAAGAACCTGCAAAACCATGAGTCCAGAATCCTGCTCCCTTTGTAAGTGCCAGGCAGGTAACATAACCTCCGTAAGAGCTTCCGGTAATACCCATTCTGGTACCGTCGACATAGGGTTTTTCAAGAAGCCATTTAACAGCATCCTGGTAGTCGAGAATCTCCCATTTGCCAAGGCAGCGGTGCATGTAGTCGAGCCCTCTCTTGCCAAAATGACCTGAGCCCCTGTGATCGACGGTGAAAGTAATGATCCCGTTCTGGGAATCCCATGAGGGTGAATTTCCCTGCCATCTGTTGGTAACGTTCTTTGAATCAGGGCCTCCGTAAATCCTGAAGATAACCGGATATTTTTTTGACGGATCGAAGTTCAGAGGATAGGTTATGATTGCAGGCATTTTAAAAAGCCCGTCAGAAGTTGTGATCCTTACAAGCTCGGCCTTGGAGTGTTTTGCCGGATCAAAGGCAGGTTGATCAGCCTTATATAGTTCCCTAACCGGATTTCCTCTTTTGTCGATTGCTATTACCGACCCCTGGGAACTGAGGCTGTTCCATGAATCAATGAACCAGGTTCCCCTGGGTGAAATGCTAACGTTGTGAGCCCCTGGTCCGTTTGTGATCTGTATCAGGTTCTTCCCGTCAAGACCCACCCTGCTTAGATGGCTGTCAGTCGATTCCGTCCCTGTTGCAGTGAAATAAACAAGTCTCTGACCCTCGTCGACCCTTTCGATTCCCGTCACCCTGTAGTCGAGACCGGTGAGCTGAGAAATAAGGTTGTTGTCCCAGCTGTAATAATAGAGATTCTCCCATCCGTTCCTTACACTCCTTACAATAAACCCCGATCCGTCTTTCATAACGTAAATATCCTTGTAGAAATCGAGCCATGCTTTCTGCTTTTCGCTGTAGATAAGGCTGAAATCGCCGGTAAGCGGATCTGCAAGAATTATCTGCATCTCATCCTGCCCGCGGTTTATTATCTGGACGGCCATCTTTTTGCTGTCGGGAGTCCAGAAAGGCCAGGCAATGTACTGGTCGACGCTGTAATCTGTCTTAACCCATGTTGTTTTGCCTGTCTGGATATCAGCTATTCCCATCTTTACCCTTGGATTGGGATCGCCGGCTTTGGGATAAGGCACCTGCTCAAGAGTGCCATGAATACCGTCGGGCTCGTCAAGACGGTTAAGGGTGAAGACGGGAACTTCAGTCTCATCGGTTCTCAGGTAGGCAATACGGTTTCCGTCGGGTGCCCACCAGAAAGCTGCATATCTGCTGGGGCGGTCGAGTATCTCTTCCATGTAAACCCACGACGAATATCCGTTATAGACTCTTTCCGATGCATCAGATGTAAGCCTTATCTCCTTTGAGGCCGCAATGTCATAGACATACAGGTCCTTATTTTTGGTATAGGCAATCCTTTTGCCGTCAGGAGAGAACCTTGCATTCACTTCCGGGATCTCATCGCTTGTGAGACGGCGCAATTCCTTGTCCCCGATCCTTATATAGTAAAGGTCATTGTCCCTCAATAAAGCTGCACTTCTGCTATCATCGCTGACGGCGTCTGTAAAAGCAATGTTTACACCCGAGGGCAGAGACTCCGAGAGAAGTTCCCTTTCCGTCTTTACGGGCTGGATCACCGTCTGCCTTCCCGTTCTGAGGTTTATACTCTTTACTACAGGTTTCATCTCAGAATCAAATGTCTGAACGATGCAGTTATTGTCATCAAGCCAGCCTGTAACGCGAAACTGACTTCCCCCTCTGGGTGGCATCTGCGAGTATAAACTCATTTCTGTAAAAAGGCCCGGTAAAAGGAGGACGGAAATGATAAAAGCAGGATAAAATCTCTTCATAATCAAAGTATATTATTTTTCAGTTTGAATTACCTTGCGACAAAAATAGCGATTTTAATATACTCATGATGGCAAACCCCTGTTTTATGGACTCCAACCCGTATTCAGAGACAAAATATTAATATAATATACTATATTAGCCGCCGCACTTATAATTTCACAGTAATGAAACGCCTTTTATTTACATTTCTAACATTTTACATTTTTCTTGTTAATGTTACTGGCCAGGATATAAAATCTCCGCAGGAATTTCTGGGCTATGAAACCGGAAGCCAATTTACATTTCACCACAAAGCGGATGAGTATTTCAGATATGTTGCAGAAAAATCTCCTGTGGCCGAATACAGAGAATACGGGACCACCTACGAGGGACGTCCCCTGGGAGTCTGCATAGTATCTGATGAAGCCAATCTTAAAAACATAGAAGAACTAAGAAAAAACAATCTCGTAAAAACAGGTTTGCTCGACGGAGATTTTACAGGACGGCAGATCCCCATAATATGGCTGGCATACAATGTTCATGGAAATGAATCGGCAGGCATGGAAACTGCAATGAAAGTGCTGTGGACCCTTGTAAGCGGGACTTATCCGGGGAGTTCCGACTGGCTTAAATCGTGCATAATAATAATTGATCCCTGCCAGAATCCCGACGGACGTGATCTTTACGCCGGCAGATACAGGAACACCATGAGCCTGATACCCAACGCCGACGGAAGTGCAAGGGAACATAATCAGGCTTTCCCCAGTGCAAGGCTTAATCATTACCTGTTCGACCTTAACCGCGACTGGACCTGGCAGACTCAGAAAGAGACTGCCAGCAGAATTGCCCTGTACAACCAGTTCATGCCCCATGTCCACGCAGATTTTCATGAGATGGGGGCAGAATCAACCTTCTTCTTCCCTCCGGGCGCTGAACCATGGCATGAAGTGATAACCCCCTGGCAGCATGAATTTCACGGACTGACGGGAAAAGTCAATGCACAACTTTTTGATGAGAAGTCCTTACTATACTATACAAAGGAAAACTACGACCTTTTCTGTCCGAGTTTCGGAGACACCTGGCCGCTCTTCAACGGTTCGGCAGGATTTACCTATGAACAGGGAGGAGGAGGCTATACGGGTCTGGCACTGAAAAGGGAAGCCGGAGATACGCTGACCCTTGAAAAAAGGATAGACGGCCATTTCACTGCCTCCATGGCAACACTGAAAGTATCGTATGAGAACCGGCAAAAACTGATTGAGGAATTCAACAAATTCTTTGACGACAACATCAACAGGCCGGCTTTCAGGTACAAGTCGGTCATAATCAAGAACCAGGATAACCTGACCGATCTTACCGACCTGCTGCAGCTTCTGGACAGGAACCAGATTAGATACTCCTATGCTGGCAATACAGGAAAGAAATACAGGGGATTCGATTATCTCCGGAACAGAGAAGGCGAGGTAACAATTGAGACAGGAGACATACTTATCAGTGCTTATCAGCCGCAGTCGAGGTTTGTGCAGATCCTTTTTGAACCCGACAGCAAAGCTTCCGATTCGCTGAGTTACGACCTGACGGCATGGGCCGTACCCTATGCCTACAACCTCAGGGCTTTTGCCATTGAAGAAAGGATAAAACCTGCTGAGGGCAGAATTCAGAATGATAAAGCCATAAATACTATCCCTTCTGAAAAACCATATGCATATGCTGTCGTGAACAGAGGCTTCAATACACTGAAATTCATCTCATCACTTTATGGCAAAGATATCAGAACAAGATACGCTCTAAAGCCTTTTAGCTCAGGAGGATCTGAATACCAGGCAGGAAGTTTTATAATAGCAAGGGGCGATAACATGTCGCACAACTCAGACTTTGACCGTATCGTCAATGAAGTGGCGAACAGAACAGATGTAAAACTATCTGTGCTGACCACTGGCCTGGCAGAAAAAGGCAAGGATGCCGGTTCGGATTATTCGGTTCCTGGAAGGTCAAGAAAGGTGGCAATCCTCATGGGCGACGGTATTTCACAGGGATCAGCAGGGGAACTGTGGTATTTCTTCGAAAGGGAGCTCGAGTATCCTGTTACGGTTATCAGCTCTTCTGATGCAGCCCGTGTGGACCTCACTGCTTATGATGTTCTTCTTCTCCCTTCAGGAAGCTACTCAGGACTTAAAGACACCATTGTCGATTTTGCAAAGCGTGGAGGCAGGGTTGTGGCATTTGAGAATGCTATTTCAATATTCAGCACTTTGAAATCGACATCCCTTTCAGCCGACACCGAGACACGTAACAATGAACTGAAGGCAGCAGACAAAAAAACCGGAAGCGGCGACCCTGTCCATCTTAAAAAATTCGGAGATGAGAACCGGCATATGCTTTCTGAAAGATCGGCAGCCAGCATCTACAGGGTTGTCGCCGATACGACGAATCCGTTTATGTTCGGACTCGGAAAAGAATGGTTCATATTAAAACGCTCCCAGCCTTACCCTTATCTCTCAAAAGGACAAAACGCGGGGTATATACTTGACAACAGCCCTGTCGCAGGATTTGCAGGCTACAAATACCAGAAGCTTATTAAAAACACCATGGTTGTCGGATCGGAGAATATCGGCGGGGGAATGGTCATTTATGTGGCTGACAATCCCTATTTCAGGGCATTCTGGAAAAGCGGAAGGATACTGCTCTGGAATGTTATTTTCAGGTGAAGGAATGCTGTTCCTGTGCAAATATTTGGTAAATTACGAAAAACAGTCAGATATGTTCAGCAGGAGTACTCTCTTTCTGGCGGCCGCAATTATTGCTTTATTAATGGCTTGCAGCCCGTCAGGTTCTTTTGAAGAAGCCAGGGAATCGATAAACATCAGTGGCCTCGAGAGGCATGTCATGGATCTGGGCTCTGACCAGTTCATGGGCAGGGAGCCTTTCACGGAAGGAGAAAAGATCACTGTGGAATATCTGGCTGATGAGCTCAGAAAAACAGGCTTTGAACCTGCTTTCGGAGACAGCTATTTCCAGGAAGTCCCGATGGTCAAGATCAGATCGGTTTTAAAGGATCCTGTACGAATAAGATCCAAAACAGGTTCCATCGTACTGGATACACCCGACGATGCGGCAATAATATCGCCGCTGGAGGAAGAAATGGTTAAAGTGGAAGATTCTGAAATTGTTTTTGCCGGATTCGGAATAGTTGCTCCCGATTACGGATGGAATGATTATGAAAACCTTGATGTAAAAGGCAAAACCGTAATTGTCCTTATTAATGATCCGGGACTTTATACCTGTGACACAGCCCTTTTCAAGGGCAATGAGATGACCTATTACGGAAGATGGACATACAAATATGAAGAAGCTGCCCGGCAGGGAGCTGAGGGGATACTGATAATTCACGAACCCAGGGGAGCAGGTTATTCCTATAATATCCCGAGAAACAGTTCCGTAAACCCTAACCTGTATATCGGGTCCGGTACCGGGAAATGCCGTTTTACCGGCTGGATCGCAGCTGATAAAGCAGATATGCTGCTCAGGGAATCGGGTTATACGACGGAGGATCTGAGAATAAAGGCCTGCGGAAGAGATTTCAGAGGCTTTCATCTCGGAATGAACATCTCGCTTGAGATCCGTAACAGCATTGAATACAATTCTTCAGTAAACGTCGCCGGAATTCTGAGAGGAACACTGAGGCCCGAGGAAAGCATTGTCTATACGGCGCACTGGGATCACTTCGGGATCGGTGAGCCGGAAAACGGCGATTCAATATTCAATGGCGCTGTTGACAACGGAACATCCATGGCCTGGGAACTGGCCATCGGTAAAGCTTTCTCCGGCCTTCGAAAGAAACCGGAGAGGAGTATTGTCCTCCTCTTTCCCACAGCCGAAGAACAGGGACTTATAGGTTCGCTTTTCTACACGGAACACCCAGTCTTTCCCATTGAAAAAACAGTGGCATGCCTGAATAACGACCTTCTTCTTCCCATTGGCAGAATGAAGGACCTTATGATCACAGGCTACGGACAGTCGGAACTTGACGATTATGCCAGGAAGGCAGCGGAGGAACAGGACAGGTATGTGGCTGCCGATCCCAATCCGCATACCGGAATGTATTTCAGATCAGACCATTTTTCCTTTGCAAAAAAGGGAGTGCCCTCTCTTTTCGCAAGGGGTAACACTGACAGCCGTGAACACGGAAAGGAATGGGCGGCCATGATGGAAAAGGACTACCTCGATAACAGATACCACCGTACAGCCGACAATTATGATCCGCTTACCTGGGATTTTGAGGGAGTAGCCGAAGATGCCAGACTTGCCTTTACCATAGGATATCGTCTTTCGATGTCTGACAGCTTTCCTGCATGGAATGCAGGCTCTGAATTTAAAAGTCTGAGAGAGTGAACATTACCAGTAGATTATATTTTCTGTTCGCCTGAAAACACAACATCAGCCTTCAGTTGAGAATAACTAAAAACAATATTAAAGTATTTTTTGTGTTATTTTATTAACATTGTTATTTTATTCACACTAAATTATTATCTTTGCTGCGTCAGTATAAAAACAAGCTGACTGAAACAATGAATTCTCAAACTTGCACAATGACAATCAGCGAAGTAGCAGAAAGGACTAACGGACGGATAGTCTGTTGCGGTAATAATACGGAAGCAGAAATAGAATATGCATTTTCCTCCGATCTGATGAGCGACGTTCTGAAAGTCGAAAAGGAAAATGTTCTGCTGATAACCGGATTGACAAACCTCCAGGCTGTAAGGACTTCCGAAATGTCAGAGATAAATTGTATCGTCTTTGCACGAAACAAGAAAATAGGCAGCGAAATTATTTCCCTGGCAAAGGAAACAGGGATTACACTGATCGAAAGCCCCTATTCTGTTTTCAGAATATCGGGAGAACTATACAAGGCGGGAATAAAACCCCTTTTCTAGACATGCAGTACAAGTACAAAATAGCTGGTGGCGATTTTGCCAATGCCGGTACTGTTGCAAGCTCTGTTAAAAAGACTCTCCGCCAGCTGAATATCGACCATTCGATATCCAAAAGAGTGGTAATAGCTCTTTATGAAGGGGAAGTAAATGTTGTTGCTCATGCCTACTCGGGAATCATAGATGTGGAAATTGAGAACGGCCGGATAAGGATCCTGATAAGCGACAGGGGACCAGGAATACCCGATATACCCAAAGCTATGGAAGAAGGATATTCAACTGCATCTCCACAGGTAAGAGAAATGGGATTCGGAGCAGGGATGGGCCTCTCGAACATGAAGAAGAACAGCGACATAATGAACATTACAAGCACTCCCGGAGAAGGGACTGCCGTTGAACTGATAACATATCTTGAACCGAATGAGTAACAAGGGGGGAGATACTGAGTTTCACCATGCACTTAAAGTTCATTCCGAACTTTGCACCGGCTGCATCCATTGCATGGCTGTCTGTCCGACCCGGGCAATAAGGGTCAGGAACGGGAAAGCCATGATTATCGCAAACCGGTGCGTCGATTGCGGAGAATGTTACAGATCGTGTCCGGTTTCAGCAATCGGAGTTGAGCAGGACGATCTCAACATGATTTTCGGATTTAAGACAAGAGCGATTCTGATCCCCAGCGTTCTGATAGGACTCTTCTCCCATAAGATACCTGTGACGGCAATCTACTCTGCCCTCGGGAAAATAGGCTTCACACACGTTTACCAGGTTGAGAACACGATTGATATGGTACTCGACGCTTACAGGGAGTTCAGGCTTGCAAACAAACAGCGTCCCCTTATTTCCTCATTCTGCCCGGCCATTGTCAGGCTGATCCAGGTAAGGTTCCCCTCCCTGGTCGACAATATAATGAGAGTGAATCCGCCAATTGACATGTCGGCACTCTATTACCGCAAAAAGCTTCTCTCCGAAGGTAACGACGCAAAAGACATCGGCCTGTTTTATGCCACACCATGTGCAGCAAAGATAGCTGCAATAAAGAGCCCTGTCGGAGAAACCGAATCCGTTATAACCGGAGTGATAAACATGAATTACCTTTACAATAAGATACAGGGCTATCTTCAGAGAGACGAAGTAGACCAGGAAATGCCTGTCACTGATAACCTGCTGAGCCCTGCAGGGATACTCTGGAGTCTGACAAGGGGAGAAACTATCCATTCTGAAAAAAGGGCCCTTCCTGTTGACGGGATCAGAAATGTAACCGAAATACTTGAGAATGTAGAAAACGGAAAGCTCGACAGTGTTGATTTCCTCGAGCTTAGAGCATGCGATGAGGGCTGCGCCGGAGGAATCCTGATGTCGGGGAACAGGTTTCTGAACGTGGAAAGGCTCCGTAAACTGGCTTCCTCGGTCGAAAAGAATAAAGAGAACAATACAGCAAAACTATCAGACGGTTATATAAGCTTGAAAGAACACAGCTTTCTTGGCAACATTGAACCAAGGAACATAGAAAAGCTTGATGAGAACGTGTCGGCCGCAATGAAAAAGATGAAGCGCAAAAGAAGGCTGATGTGCTTTCTTCCGGGTTTCGACTGTGGTGCGTGCGGAGCTCCTGACTGCCAGACCCTGGCAGAAGATATCGTACAGGGACGTGCACAGATATCCCACTGTATCTTCATGCAGCAGCAGATGATAAACCAGAAACTGCTCAGTCAGGAAAAAGCAACTAAAATAACCGGAGAGATATGGGGAGCCGAAAGGCTTGAAAAAAATTGTAATAAAACAGGCGCAGAAGATGAAAATAAGTGATATTGCAAAAGAACTGAATCTCTCGGTCATATCGGGAGAAAAGGGAATCGAAAGGGAAGTATCGGGAGCTTACGTCTCCGATCTTCTCAGTGATGTTATAGGCAATGCAAGGGAAGGCAGCATATGGATAACCATGCAGACACACCATAATGTGGTTGCCGTTGCATCGCTGAAGGATCTGGCGGCTGTAATAATTGTAAGGGGGGCAAAGCCCGACGATGAAACTCTACGGAGAAGCAATGAAGAGCATATACCGGTGTTGTCGTCAGACCGCGACACTTTTACAGTTGCCGGCGAGCTTTTTAACTTATTGAAAAAGAAATGAAAGAATACCGGGCCGACCTGCATATTCACACACTGCTGTCGCCATGCGGCGACCTGGACATGAGCCCGGTCAATATTATTTCTGAAGCTCTGCGGAAAGGGCTGGATATTATTGGCATAACTGACCACAACTCAACAAGACAGGCTTCGGTGGTTGGCAGACTGGGCGAAAAACAAGGGATTCTCGTCATGCGGGGAGCCGAGGTTACAACAAAAGAAGAAGTACATTGTCTTGCGTTCTTTGAAAAGGATGATACTCTGGAAATATTTCAGGAGTTCCTCGATGATAACATTCCTGATTTTACCAATAATCCGCTTTTATTCGGAGACCAGGTTGCCGTTGATGAGAATGAGGTCATAGTGTACACTGAAAACAGGCTGCTGATAAATGCTACAGTAATATCTATCAGCGAGCTTGGGAAATGGGTTCGTGAACATAACGGAATCTTTATCCCCGCTCATATCGACAGGATGAAGAACAGTATTTACAGCCAGCTGGGATTCCTTCCCGACGACCTTGTAGCCGATGCCGTTGAGGTCTCAAAAAGAACAAGCCCCGGGAGCTTTGCTTCGCTTCACCCTGAGATAAGACAGTTTACCCTGGTAACAAATTCCGATTCGCATTACCCTCAGGCAATTGGAAGACCTTTCAATACCTTTATGATGAAGGAACTGACCTTTGAGGAGGTAAGGATGGTACTGAAAGGAGAAAACGGAAGAAAAATTATTGATAATGCAGACACTGGCGCTTAATATACTGGATATTGCCCAGAACTCAATAAGGGCAGGAGCTTCAAGGATATCAGTATTCGTAGGGGAATCGGAAACCGACGATATAATGGAGATATTCATAAGCGATAACGGATCGGGCATCCCTGAAAGCATAATGGAAAAAGTAACCGATCCATTTGTCACCACACGTACAACCCGGAAAACAGGCATGGGACTTCCTTTACTTAAATACCATGCAGAGCTTACAGGGGGGGCTCTCTCAATTGATTCGATTCCCGGAACAGGAACGGTGGTAAAGGCTGTTTTCAGCCTGTCGCATGTCGACAGACAGCCGCTTGGTGACATAGCCGGAGTAATGACAATTCTCATGTCAGCTAATCCCGGAATTGATTTTCTTTACAGCCACAAAACAGATATGGGTCTCTACGATTTTTCATCGGCTGAAACAAAGGAATTTCTGGAAATTGATGACTTTAGCGAAAGCACGCTGCTGGGAGATATTAAGGAGTTGCTTAACAGCAATCTGATTGAAATAGGAGTATCAGACTTCAGGTAAAACATACCTGACAAACTATTGCAGATGAGTAAAATAACTGAACTGATCATACAGAAATAAAACATAAAAACAATAAATTCGAAACACTAAATCGTATTAAGCATGTCACAAATCAAGTCGCTTGCGGATCTGAAAAAGAAACGCGAAGAAATCAAGGCAGGTCTGGACGTCAGGATAAAGGCCATTGATCCTGAAAAACATGTTCAGATCAAGGTTGCCATGGCAACATGTGGTATCGCCGCCGGTGCTAAGTCCATCATGGAGTTTTTTATCGAACAGCTTGACAGGAGAAGCATTCCGGGAATAGTAACCCAGACAGGATGCATGGGATACTGCTATGCAGAGCCTACCGTCGAGATCAGGCTCCCCGGCCAGGATCCTGTAGTTTTCGGCTATGTTGATCTGAAAAGAGCTGATCAGATAATCGAAAAATACATTAAGGAAGGAGAGCTGATCGACGGCATCATCCCCGTAAATTATGAAACAATAGATTCAAAAGAATAGGAGGATAAAACATGTCAAAATACAGCATGCATATTCTTGTATGCGGCGGGACAGGCTGCCATGCTTCTGAAAGTGATGCAATTGTGTGGAATCTCAGAGATGAACTTGAAGCCAAGGGTTTGTCGGAAAAAGTCCAGGTGATTCTTACAGGATGTTTTGGCTTTTGTGAAAAAGGCCCCATCGTAAAGATAATGCCCGACAACACTTTTTATGTACAGGTTAAACCTGAAGACGCACAGCTTATTGTTGAAGAACATATTATTAAGGGACGTAAAGTTACAAAGCTCCTTTATCACGATCCGAAGACTAAGGAGCCTGTTGGTGATTCAAAGCATATGGGCTTCTTCAAGAAGCAGCTCAGGATCGTCCTGCGCAATTGCGGCTTTATTAATCCCGAGAACATCGATGAATATATTGCCCGCGACGGGTATATGGCTATCGCCAAGGCTCTTACCGAGATGACTCCTGCTGATGTGATAAAGGTCATAAAGGATTCCGGACAGAGAGGACGCGGTGGCGCAGGATTCCCGACCGGACTGAAATGGGAAATTGCCAGCAAAAACAAAGGCGACGAGAAATATGTTGTATGCAACGCTGACGAAGGCGACCCGGGAGCTTTCATGGACCGCTCGGTACTGGAAGGAGACCCCCACTCTGTTCTCGAGGCAATGGCAATATGCGGATACAGCATCGGAGCCTCACAGGGACTTATATACATCAGGGCAGAATACCCCCTGGCTATCGACAGGCTTAAAACAGCCATCAAACAGGCAAGGGAATACGGACTCTTAGGCAAAAACATCCTTGGAACTGATTTCAGCTTCGACATATCGCTCCGTTACGGTGCAGGAGCTTTCGTCTGCGGCGAGGAGACAGCCCTTATCCATTCAATGGAAGGACACAGGGGAGAACCAACTATCAAACCGCCCTTCCCTGCCGAATCGGGCTTCAGGGGAAAACCTACCAACGTGAACAATGTTGAAACCTATGCTGCAATTCCAATTATCATTCTTAAAGGTGCCGAATGGTACAGCAAGATAGGAACAGAAAAATCAAAAGGAACAAAAGTTTTCGCCCTCGCCGGAAAGATAAACAATGTAGGACTTATTGAGGTCCCGATGGGAACAACTCTTCGTGAAGTTATTTTCGAAATAGGCGGAGGCATAAGAAATGGTAAGAAGTTCAAGGCTGTTCAGACAGGAGGCCCCTCAGGAGGATGTCTTACCGAGAAACACCTCGACCTTCCTATCGACTTTGATAACCTTGTTGCTGCAGGATCGATGATGGGATCAGGAGGTATGATCGTAATGGACGAAGACGACTGCATGGTATCGTTTGCCAAATTCTTCCTTGATTTCACCGTTGAGGAATCATGCGGTAAATGTGCTCCGTGCCGGATAGGCAACAAACGCCTTAATGAGCTTCTTAACCAGATCACCGAAGGGAAAGGAACCCTGGCTGACCTCGACAGGCTGAGAAATATGAGTAATGTTATCAAGGACACATCTCTTTGCGGTCTCGGACAGTCATCACCAAACCCTGTACTTTCGACCCTAAATAATTTCATGGATGAATATGTTGCCCATGTTACCGACAAGAAATGTCCGGCAGCACAGTGCAAGAGCCTGATGGAATACTATATAATCCCGGAAAACTGTGTCGGGTGTACCGCCTGTGCAAGGGTCTGCCCCGTCAATGCAATTTCGGGTCAGCGCAAGGAAATACACCATATTAATCCAGATGTCTGCATCAAGTGCGGAGCCTGCAAGGAGAAATGTAAATTCGATGCAATAATTATCAGATAACCGGAAAATTAATGGAAACAATAAAACTTACAATAGATAATAAAGAGGTTGAAGTAGAAAAGGGGATCACCGTATTACAGGCTGCCAGAAAACTTGGGATCGAAATACCCACTCTGTGCTATCTTCGCCTTGATGATCTGAATATTGAAAACAAACCAGGAGGATGCCGCATATGCGTTGTTGAGATTCAGGGAAGAAGAAACCTTGCCCCTGCATGCTCAACAAACTGCGAAAACGGGATGGTTGTCCTTACTCATACAACACGGGTGCTGAATGCCCGGAGAACGGTAATGGAATTTATCCTTTCCGACCACCCGAAAGATTGCCTGGTCTGTGCAAAATCAGGTAACTGCGAGCTTCAGGATATGGCACACCGCCTCGGCATAAGGGAAATACCCGGAGCTGAATATGCTGCCGTGTCAACATACAAACCCGACACATCGCCTTCCATAAAAAGAAATCTCGACAAGTGCATTATGTGCCGCAGATGCGAGATGATGTGCAACGAAGTACAGACCGTGGGAGCCCTTTCTGCAATAAACAGAGGCTTCATGGCAACCGTGGCGCCTGCATTCGAACAAAACCTCGAACATTCAACATGTACCTACTGCGGACAGTGTGTGGCCGTTTGCCCGACAGGAGCACTAACAGAGGTTGACAACACTCCCGAAGTTCTCAGAGCACTTGCAGATCCCACAAAAACAGTTGTCGTCCAGACCGCTCCTGCCGTACGTGCAGCGCTCGGTGAAGCATTCGGCCTTAAACCCGGAACACTGGTAACAGGAAAAATGGTAACTGCACTCAGGGCTCTTGGCTTTGACTATGTTTTCGATACTGACTTCGCTGCCGACCTTACAATTATGGAAGAAGGCACCGAACTTCTGGGAAGACTCACAAAACACCTCAACGGAGACAAGACCGCCAGGCTTCCCATACTTACATCATGCTGCCCCGGATGGGTTAACTTCTTCGAGGAATACTTCCCCGATCTGAAGGACATTCCCTCAACATCAAAATCACCACAGCAGATGTTCGGCGCTATAGCGAAAACCTATTTTGCCGGTATGCTGAAAGTTGACCGCAAGGACCTTGTCGTTGTATCAATAATGCCCTGCCTTGCAAAAAAATACGAATGCCAGAGAGATGAATTCTCCACCGACGGCAACAGGGATGTCGACTTCTCTATTTCTACCAGGGAACTTGCTGCATTCATCAAGCAGGCAAATATCGACCTGAATAACCTCGAAGACGGTGAGTTCGATGCTCCTCTTGGCGAATCAACAGGAGCCGGAGTTATCTTCGGAGCAACCGGCGGTGTTATTGAAGCTGCATGCAGAACTGCATATGAGATCTACACGGGAAAGAAACTCGACCGTATTGACTTTACGGAACTGAGAGGACTTGAAGGAGTACGTTCGGCTACCATCGACTTCGACGGACTGAAACTGAACATTGGTATCGCTCACGGACTTGGAAATGCCAGGAAACTGCTCAATGATGTGAGATCGGGCGAATCACAGTTTCATGCTATAGAAGTAATGGCCTGCCCAGGAGGATGCATCGGAGGAGGAGGCCAGCCGCTGCACCATGGAAATTCGGAGATCATAAAGGCAAGAGCAGCTGCTATCTATAATGAGGACAGGAACAAACCTCTGAGGAAATCCCATGAGAATCCTTTCATAAAGAAACTTTATGAGGAGTTCCTGGGCGAACCTAACAGCGAGAAGGCACATCATCTTCTTCATACAAAATACTTTGATAAGAAGAAAAAGATTGTCGTTAAACCGTAATAATAAACCTTTAAGGTCATAATAAAATTCAATGCTATGTCGAGTATAAAAATTGAACTGAGGCAGGAGGATATTACAAAGATTAAAGAGGTCTGTACTTCCTTTAATAATGATCCACAGGAGCTGATTAACATCCTCCATGGCTGCCAGGAACATTTCGGATATCTCCCTGCAGAAGTGCAGGAGGTAATATCCTCAATAACAGGCATTCCTGTTGCTAAAATCTATGGAGTCGTTACATTCTATTCGTTCTTTACAATGACCCCGAAGGGAAAACATCCGATAAGCATCTGCATGGGCACGGCATGCTATGTCCGGGGCGCTGAAAAGGTGCTTGATGAATTCAAAAAGGAACTTAACCTTCAGGTCGGACAAACATCAAAAGACGGGAAGTTCTCACTCTCAAGCCTGCGTTGCGTAGGAGCCTGCGGACTTGCACCTGTTGTGCTTATAGGAGAAAAAACCTATGGCAGGGTTGCCCCGGATGATGTTAAAAATATCCTTAAGGAGTACGAATAATTTTCAAACTCTCCGGAAGTTTATAAGCCCGGTAAAGGCTGTCCTGTAATCTCAGGTCAGCCTTTTTTTTTACCACTAAGCAATGCGCAAATTCATTGAAAGACATATGCCGGATGCAAAGGACTATTTCCTGCCGCGGGGATCTTTGGATTTTTGTCTTCCGGGCCTGCGGTACCAGAACAAAGATTCTTTTTGCCTTTTTCTCTCCTCAGCCTTCCTGGCGACATATACCTTTTTTCCTGTATAGGGATCAAAACCACAGTAATAAATAGTTGTAGCAAGGGTCATGGGCGTTGGAGTAAAGTCCTGAACCTGCTCGGGTTTAATTCCCAGACTCCTGACCTCCTCAGCCATTTCTGCCATCTCCTTTTCGGAAGAACCCGGGTGAGAAGAAATAAAATATGGTACTATCAGGTATTTAAGACCTTCGTCTGCGGTAATCCTGTCAAACTTACGCTTTAGTTCGCGGAAGAAGCTGAACGGAGCCTTTCTCATAAGACGCAGCACTTCGGGAGAAGTGTGCTCGGGGGCAACTTTGAGCCAGCCGGAAAGATGGTATACCACCAGCTGCCTGAAATACTCATTTTCTGCTCTTCCTGCTTTACTGTTCCATTCTCTGAAAAAAAGATCATATCTGATACCGCTTCCTATAAATGCTTTTTTTATGCCGGGAAAAGAATTCACTTTTTTATAAAGTTCTGTAAGAACCTGATGATCCGTATCGAGGTTTGAACATACCGAAGGCCAGATACATGAGGGTCTGGAACACTTCAAGCAAATATCCCTGTTGATGCCCTTCATGTTATACATATTTGCAGAAGGCCCCCCAAGATCTGATATGTAGCCGCTGAAACCCTTTATATTCCTTATCCTTTCAATTTCTTCCAGAATTGAGCGCTCTGATCTTTTTACTATATGTTTACCCTGATGTGCCGCTATCGCACAGAAGCTGCATCCTCCGAAACAACCGCGATGGATGTTGACAGAGAATTTGATCATCTCATAGGCAGGTATGGGCTCTTTCCTGTTATATTTCCAGTGAGGAAGGTAAGTATAGGGAAGGTCATAGGACCTGTCGGCTTCCTTCTCTTCCATGGGAAGGAAGGGTGGATTTATTACTGTCTTTTTGTCCGCTACAGGTTCTATAAGCCTTGCCGAAACCAGCTTGTTTGATTCTTTCTCGAAAACAACAAAATTCGCTGCGAAGGCTTCCCTGCTCCTTTTAGCTTCTTCATGGCTTTTGAGGATAACATCTTTCCAGTTTCGGTTGACCGGCAGGCTGGCAGCAGCATCAAGCAATATACCGGTCTGAGGCACTGTGGTTATGGATGAAAAAGGCACACCCTTCCCTAAAAGCCTCATAAGCTCCCTGATTGGTTGTTCTCCCATACCATATATCAGCATGTCGGCCCCGCTGCTATATAAAATGGAGGGTTCAAGCCTGTCATTCCAGTAATCGTAATGTGTCAGTCTCCTCATTGATGCTTCAATGCCCCCAATAACAACAGGAACATCAGGAAATAGTTTTCTGAGTATCCTGCTATAGACAATGGTAGGATAGTCGGGGCGGAAGCCGGACCTGCCTCCCGGAGTATAGGCATCATCTGATCTCAACCGGCGTGCGGCAGTATAATGGTTCACCATCGAATCCATATTGCCGGCTGTAATTCCAAAGAAGTATTTCGGGATCCCCAGTTTCCTGAAATCACGAAGATCATCCTTCCAGTTAGGTTGCGGTACCAAAGCAACCCTGAATCCTTCATCCTCAATGACTCTTCCAATTACTGCAGCTCCGAACGAAGGATGATCCACATAAGCATCCCCGGTAAAAATGATCACATCCGGCTGGTCCCAACCCAGATCCTCAATCTCTTTTTGTGATACAGGGAGAAAACTAAGTGTGTTTTTTGAAGAGTTATTCACTCGGTAAAATTACTTAATTTTATTAACTTGCCTGTCAATGTCAAAAGAGTCTGTTCACTCTTGCCATGCAATGACAGTTATTATTTAATCCTTTGATCGCCTGCTCCATTGAAAAAGGTATCCGGCATATTGATGATTTTTTCATTGCTGTTGTGTTTCCATTGCAACACGGTTCTTGCACAGAGTAAGAATAAAAGACCCTCACTGGGTCTGGCACTAAGTGGTGGCGGGGCCCTGGGGATGGCACATGTGGGAGTACTTAAAGTGATGGAAGAGGCCGGACTCAGACCAGACTATATTACCGGAGTAAGCATGGGAAGCATTGTCGGTGCGATGTATTCTTTAGGCTATAGCGCCGATTCGCTGTATAAAATATTCAAAGACACGGACTGGGACCTTGTACTTTCCAATAATGTCCCCGAAAACAAGGTCATTTTTACCGAAAAGAAGTTTTTCAACAACAGCATAATCTCTCTTCCCATATCCTCAAGAAAAGTAAGACTTCCGTCGGGACTTATTAACGGACAGCAGATTGAAAAAATGCTCAGCTATTATGCCTGGCCATCAGCAACTATAGATGACTTTTCAGAACTTCCTATACCTTTCCTGTGCGTCGGCACAGATCTCATCACCTGCAGCAAGGTTGTGATACGAAACGGATACCTCCCTGATGCAATAAGAGCCAGCATGGCGGTCCCATCCGCCTTCACACCTCTTAAGATCGATACTGCTGTGATAATTGACGGTGGTTTTGTAAGGAATATAGCAGTTTCCGAGTTAAAGGAAATGGGAGCAGATATTGTTATAGGCTCATATACCGGATTTGAAAGGAACAGTGAAGATGAACTTCAGTCAATAACCGGGATCCTCAAACAGCTTAGCTTCTTTAACAGCATCATCGACTTTGCCGACCAGAGAAAAATGATCGACTATCTCATTGAACCCGATCATACCGGGCTCTCATCAATGGTATTCTCAAACGTCGATACTATAGTACAGAGAGGATACAGATCAGCAGTTCCCTTCAGGGAAAAATTCAGACGGCTTGCTGATTCGCTCGACAGACTCGGTCCCCGGGCTCCCCTGAAGGTGATCGAAAACAGGGAGGATTATGTTTTTGACAGGATTGAGATAAATGGGAATTATGTCATACCCGACGATCAGATAACCGGCCTGATGGAAATTAGGCCGGGCATCCCTGTTCAAAGAGATTATTTAAGCGATCAGATCGATCTGCTTTACGGACGGGCCTGGTTCGACAAGGTAAAATACAGTATCCGGCCGCGGAACGATTCACTTATATTGGTTCTGGATTGCACTGAAAAACCGCAGTCAATGCTCTATGGCTCTGTTCACTATGACAACTACCTCAGGGAAGGTGCAATAATTAACCTGTCTCTCAAAAACCTTCTCTCAAACAGATCCGCAATCGATGTTGAGTCATACATAGGACAGTTTTACAGGTTCAGCCTGAACATGACACAGTTTGTCGGAAGAAACCAGAATACTGCGATGACAATGTCTTCCCGCGTGTCAAATACAGAATTGCCCTACCTGACAATGAATGATGAAACAGGGAGGTTTTTCGCAAGGAGTTTCACGCAGACAATGAGCATTAATAAAAGAGCAGGGCTGAACAATCTCATGACTCTTTACATGAACTATTTGAACCTGAATCTTATCCCGGATTTTATATCTGTAAATAAGTATAACAGGATAAGCTATAACACTCTTTCAGGTGGCTATCAGACTGAGGTTAACTCAATCGACAGGAAGTATTTTCCGGATAAGGGGATTTTGTTTCAGGCATCGGTCAACACATCAAAATTAGTCTCGGGGAGTGTTAAAACCAACTTCTCAAAGCTTACATACAAGTCAGATCAGGAAGGGCCTTTCAGTTTCAAAAGAGCCTGGTCCTTTAAGGCAGACTACAGGCATTTCATTTTCCCATCAGGCAAAGTATCATTTTCCTATGGAGGCAATATCCTTCTTTCCTATACATCCGACACAGTGACTTCACCTCAGAATTACTACTATCTCGGGGGCAATGAAAGCACAACTCCCTTCTCGGTGCCTCTTACGGGCTTTCACAATAACGAAATTGCAGTCGACCAGACAGGTCTTGTCAGGCTTGATGCCGATATCGAGATCAGAAAAGACCTTTATCTGAGTATAATGACCAATGCAGCTATAGCAAGGGAAACACTGGTTAGAGACCAGTGGTCTTTTCTGGGAGGCTATGGAATCGGTATCAGTTATAACTCGGTGATCGGACCCTTCAGGGCAGGCCTGATGCAGGGTTTCAGCAATAACGAAAGATTTTTCGGATCAGTCAAAGGGTATATCAGCATCGGATTCACTTATTGAATAATCGGCACCCTGACAATTTAAACTTAGAAAATTATGAGAACTGTTAAGTATCCGGGCTTTTCTGCCGGCCCGATTGTTGTACTGCTATACAGGAAAATTGTTTTCTTTAAAAACAATATATACTTAAAAGACAGTGAATACCAACAAGGTTATACTTCAGCATAAACTGATCTGCAAGTTAATTTCGGAGAAAAAAATCAAAGAAAGTCTTGATATTCTGCAAGATATGATTGACGTCTCCTCGCTTGGAGATCTTAACGATGAGTACAATAATATAGTCCAGACATACCGGAACATGCTCTCCTACACCATTGAAGGCATCAATGACCCGGAAAGGCCGAAAGTATATCTTAAGCTTATTCAGTCAATTCTGCGTCTAGCAGACCGTCTGAGACAGGACATATTGTCACGTTATTCCGGATGGCATACATACTGGGTAATGCAGGAGACCCTCAAGGAACAGAAACTGACAGGAAAGAGCCTCGTTGAAACGGTTGATGATCTTATCTTCAAATCAGAACTTGATGAATGGCTTAAAAATGGAAATGTTGCTGATTCCAACCCGGAATCGGAAGGTTCATTAAGGCATAAACAACTGATAAGAAGGATTTACAATCATCTCTGGCTGACCGACTACTACGGCGATGCTGAAGAAAGTCTGTTAAGGATCATAGCCGGTTCAGGAAAATTCCAATGGTTTGAAACAAGCCTTTTTGTCAGTGCAATAACTTTGAGCAGTTTCAGGGTCTTTCAGCCTGAAAAACTGTTCCATCTTGCAGGTTTTTACGAAAAAGGACAGGAGAAAATAATGGAAAGGGCACTTTCGGGTCTAATACTCAGCCTGCATTACTTCAACAACAGGATTTTGTTCTATCCCGAAATAACTTCGAAACTTATTGAACTGAGTAAAAACAAAAGCTTCAGGGAACATTGCCGGATAATAGTTTTACAGACAATAAGGTCGAGGGAAACAGAGAACCTTAGCAAAAAACTGCATGAAGAAATTCTTCCAAAAGTAGCAAAGCTGAAACCAAGAATCGAGGAAAAGCTGGATCTCGACAACATCCTGCCGAAAGACAAGTACAGTGACAAAAATCCCGACTGGTCAGATATGTTCAGTGAATCGGACGAGATATTTAAAACCATGGAAGAACTCACAAAGCTTCAGATGGAAGGTGCAGATGTGTATATGTCGGCTTTTGCCAATCTTAAGCATTTTGATTTCTTCAGGGACCTTCAGAACTGGTTTGTACCTTTCCATCCTGACCACGAAATAATTAATGAAATATTTAATGACGAAGTGCTTGGTCCGGGTACAAACGAGCTTGCTGAGGCTCTCGATAAAACACCTTTTATCTGCAACTCCGACAAGTACTCCCTTATTCTCAATCTTAAATTTCTTCCTGCTTCCCAGAAATCAATGATGCTGAAGGTCTTCCGAATGGAACTTGACGGTCTTCAGCAAATGGAAGAAACGGAATCAGGATCCGATCCCTTCAGAAACTTCCGTACAAATGTGACTCAGTATCTTCAGGATATTTACAGGTTCTTCAAGCTGTCGCCCTACAGGAAGGAATTTGAGGATCTCTTTTCAGGTAAGCTTGATATATATAATTCTGAGTTCTTCCGGATGACCTGCAACTATGGCGAGGCTGAGGCCGGACTTGCGGATTATTTCTTCAGCAAGAATTATTTCGCTGATGCTCTCGAGCTTTTTCTAAGACAGGCAAAGGAAAAATCTGATGATTCGCAGCTGTATGAAAAAATCGCTTTCTGCTATCAACAGGAAGAAAAATTTGATGAGGCTCTTAAGTTCTACCAAAGGGCCGAGCTTATTGAAAGGAAGGTATGGACCCTGAAAAAGATAGGGCTTTGTCTCAGACGGCTCGGAAGGGAAGAAGAGGCTCTCGATTACTATCTCCAGGCGGGGACCCTCGATCCTGACGATCTTCATACAACCATAATGACCGGGCATTGCTACCTCGATCTTCGCGATTATGAGGCTGCGCTAAGGCATTATTTCAGGGTTGAATACAAGGATCCGGGCAATATTAAGATCCTGAGGCCAATTGCCTTCTGTTACCTGGCGCTTGGAAGATTTGAGGAATCAACGAAATACTTCGACCGCTTGTCTACCGGAAAGCTTACTGCCCATGATTTTATCAATAAAGGCCACCTTGCCCTGGCGCAGGACAGAAAAAAAGAAGCTGTGGATTTTTACAGGATGTGCATTGAAAGCGGCCAGATGTCGAAGGAAGAATTCATGAAAACCATGGAAGAAGATAAATCCTTACTTCTCTCTCTTGGAGTGAATCCCGAGGACCTTCCTATATTGCTTGATTATCTTTTATTTTCAATTGGCTGATGTTCCGGTATCTCTTTCCTGAGGCTGCGGTGGAGGCCCCTGGAATCCGGGCCTGCGGGTACCATCTGACGGACGGTGCCGCAGGTTTCTGACACTTGTCGTATCATTTTGCCGTCTCTCCCTCTCAAGTCTCATCATTTCCTGCCTGCGTTCATCCATTTCCTTAAGCAGTGCCTGCTGCTCCCTGGTCAGATTTGAATCCAGTTCCTTTCTCATCGCCCTGCCATTGGCTTCAAACTCCTTTCTGAAGTTGTTCTGGATCTCACTGTTAAGTTTTCCATACTTATCGAGTATCTGATCTAATTTTGCCTTCTGGGCATCGTCAGGCTGAATGGTTCTGTAAAATCCCTCCCTGAACCTCTCCTCTGAGAAATACATCCTTACTGGCTTAAGGCGGTGAAGGCGAAGCTGGGCTGAGGTCAGCATTCCGAGTACAAAGCCGATCACAAGGGTTATAATACCAAGAATTATTGTCCGTGATTTCATTATAATATCAGTTTCCTGTTAATAGACACAAGATGGTTTCATCATACCTGTCACCAAGACCGAGGAAGGAGTTGAGCGAAAAAGATCCTTCCATAATGAACAGGGAGATCAGCAATAAGACTATTGCAGCAACACCTGAGAGTGCTATTCTGTAAAACACAATGTTCAGATCCTTTACAAATTCGATCTTCCTGACAATGGCCGAATTGTCCGAAAACACCTTATCCAGAACTCTGTCAGTGAATCCCTCGCTGAAACCGAAAACAGCTCCTGCTTTTTCAATTTCATCTGCTGATGATGAAGGGTTATTATCCTTGTCAAGCGACCTGATCATTAAATCTTTTAAATCAGAAACCTTCATGACTGTTACAATTTATCAAGTATATTTTTCATTTGTTCCTGTGCCCTCGACAAGCGTGAGAGAACCGTACCAAGAGGCAGATCAAGAATCTCAGCGGTTTCTTTTGTAGAATATCCCTGAAGCATTCTCATCGCCACTATTACCCTGAATTTCGGATCGAGGCTCATCAGTGCCTTGCTGACCACTTCCCTTGCATCTTTTCTTTCCTCGCTCTCATGATCAGCCACCTCAATCTCATGCATTTCATTATTTCCTTTCTGCGCAAACATTGAAAAGAACCTTTTTCTACGCTTTATTTCGTTCAGTGTAAGATTTATGGCTATCTTCTGAATATAAGTTGACAACTTTGCCTCACCTCTGAACTCCGGAAGGGAATGATAAAGTTTAATAAACACTTCCTGTCCGATATCTTCCGTATAAACAGAATCGCCAAGCATCCCCTTTACGGTTCTGGCAACCATGCCCTGGTAACGGTTCACTATTTCTCCAAAGGCGTGCTTATCGCCTTCAAGAGAAGCCTTTACAAGTTCATCGTCGCCTTTTTTCCTGTACGATTCCATTAATCATACGCTTTATAGACAATTAATATTGCGCTAATATTCCCTTTTGTTAATTTTTATTAACAAAACTTATCAGAAATGATCAGGTTCTTCTGTTTCACTGGCATGTGTCTCGCCGGCACTCATCAGTTCAAGCTCGTAATTATTTGAATATCTTATCAGAAAGAGCTTTATGTTTTCAAACCCGTTCAGGATGCTTTTCCGTCTGAAGTCAAATTCTGTGTGGAGAAGGTCAGGATAATGTATCTCGGGATGTTCCAGGAATTCCTTACCATGGATCGCCAGACCTGAAAGGAAATAGTAAAAAATATCATATCCCTGCCATGCATAGCTCATCTCAGATGGCTCAGTCAGAAATTTCTCCCTGAATTGTGCATTGAACCGTATTACATCCCTGGATGAATAATCGATCCAGTAAGGTGAAAATATTTTAAGACCAAGCTCAAAACATACCCTGTGATCGAAATTCTCGAGGTATCTCATTCCGGGATAACCGTAAACGTCAACGTTATATTTCCTTGCAATAGCATGTACGTTGATGAGGGATTCACTCATCACCGGGGCATCTTCCGATGCAATGAGAACAACATTCTCCATTGTTGATGAAAGGTTTCTGGCCAGCCTGAGTGCTGAATCCCTGCTCGCTGACATACTGTAAAAGATCATTTCCTTCAGGTTAACAGGCTTCTGGGGCGCAACTGATCCGACCTCCTCAAGGATCATCCTTCGAAGAGACGGAATATCCTGGTCCAGAATGGAATGAATAATAATGAAGTTGCCGTTCTGATAATCCTTCATCTTCTGAGCGAGGGTGGCCTGGACCACTTCCGGGGATGGTAATGCCATGAACAGAAGAGGATTATAACTCAGGACACTGTTATCGCTTAACTGTACCGGTGAGACAACAGGTATACCGCGGTTTCCCGCCCATGATGCCACAATTGAGAGATTTGAAGGATGAACCGGACCAATGATCAGATCCATCCCGTTCAGCCTTCCTGAGCTTATTAGCTTCGAAATCCCTGTTGTGTCACTTTTTATATCAAAGGCATGCAGTTTTATGTCAAGACCCAGAGCCCGAAGGGTGTCGGCCGCAAGCAAAATACCCTCGTACATTTCTACAAAGCCCAGACTCCTTGGGTAGATCCAGTCGTCAGACCTGTTTATTTCAGTGTAAATCCTCCTTCCTGAAACAATCCTTGACGAGTCAATTTCACGCCTGACAGAATTCTCTTCAAGGTAAAAAGGCAGCAGGACGGCAACATCAAATGAACCACTAAGGTTCTCCACTGTAGTACGTAGAAGGGGTCTTTCAAACACAACAGGCATAGTGTCCGGCTCAGCTATCAATGTATCCTGAATAACCTCCGGCTTAGCAACGGGAGCTTCCGGTTTCATTCCCGGAATCCTGAGAAAGTCGCCGACCTGTGGAAAGCGCATGTCATTATTTGCTCTTCTGAGATCGCGGACAGTAATACCGTAACGCCTTGAAATTGAATACATGGTCTCACCCCTGGTCACCTTATGGTAATAGAATTCAGGATCCTGACGCGGCAAGGATCTTTCAACAGCAACCTGACTTATCCGGGGAATGGCAACCTCCAGTCCGAGAGAAAGCTTTGTAATGTCGATCCCGGGATTGCTTTTTACGATGTCACTTTCGGACACACTGTACCTCTTCGAAAGCGAATATACCGTTTCACCTGGCTGAACGCTGTGATAGATGTATTTTGATTCATCTCTTGGCATCTTAGGTAATGATGATTCAGCAGAGACTGGTTTTACAAGGCTTGCCCTGATCCTGAGGCTCTGTCCTTCTTTTGTGCCACTGGCGGCAGAAGGATTCTCCTTAACCAGTTCGTCAGCAGTAATGCCATACGCCCTTGAGATTGAATATGCGGTCTCTCCTTTCTTTACCAGATGAAGGTAGTATTCAATCCCGGAAATTACGATCCTGTCTTTGGATCTCTCCACAGGCACCTGTGAGAAACCATCAAAGCTGATCAGAACAAGGATCAGAATGACAGATAAATACCAGGATATTTGCTTTAAAGCCATTTCCTTTATTTAAGTTTTTCAAGAAAGTCAAGGCAATTCCTCTCAATCCTGTCCTTTACATGTGAAATATCGGATAAGATGAACTCCTCTCCTGTTATTTTCTCATAGAGTTCGATATATCTATCGGAAACCTGCTTTACAAATTCATCGCTCATAACAGGCACCGTCTGTCCTGCTTTTCCCTGAAAACCATTTTCCATCAGCCACTCTCTGACAAACTCCTTCGAAAGCTGTTTCTGAGGCAAGCCCTTGTCAAAACGGGACTGATACTCCTCCTCATAGAAGTACCTTGAAGAATCAGGTGTGTTGATCTCATCAATGAGCATGATACTACCGTTCATATTTCCGAACTCGTATTTTGTGTCTACAAGAATCAGACCATGCTCGGCTGCTATTGACGAGCCTCTTCTGAAGATTTCAATAGTGTATTTCTCCAATGCCGTGTACTCCTCTTCGCTCACAAGTCTGTTTCTAAGAATCTCATCCCTTGAGATATCCTCGTCATGGCTTCCCTGTTCGGCTTTTGTTGTCGGAGTGATTATCGGTTCAGGGAAAGCCTGATTTTCCCTCATGCCATCGGGAAGTTTTATTCCGCATATCTCCCTGGCCCCGTCCCGGTAGGTTCTCCATGAGCTGCCTGACAGATAAGCCCTTACTATCATTTCGACAGGATAGGGCTTGCATATATGCCCTATTGTAACTGACGGATCGGGTGTGGCGATCTTCCAGTTGGGTACAATATCTGCTGTAGCGTCAAGGAATTTGGAAGCTATCTGATTAAGAACCTGCCCCTTATAAGGAATTCCCCGAGGTAACACCACATCAAAGGCAGATATTCTGTCCGAAACAATCATCAGCAGATACTTGTCGGCTATGTTGTATACATCTCTCACCTTCCCGCGGTAAACACCTTTCTGACCGGGAAAATTAAAATCTGTTCTTACTATCGTTCTGTCCATAAATGTATTGAACTTGTTATTAAGGCTATAGTCTATTTTTCAGTAAATTATTATAAAAGTATTACCATCTCCCGGCAAAGGCTTCATTAATTAAATAAAGTCAGCCTGCACCTGATCTGGAATTCTGATCATTTTCATCCTGCTCGTAAGCTTTTACTATCCTTTTAACGAGTTTATGCCTTACAATATCCCTTTCATCGAACCTTATTATTGAGATACCTTCTATGCCGGCGAGAATTCTCATTGCCTGAAGCAACCCCGACTCTGACCTTTTTGGCAGATCGATCTGGGTTGTGTCGCCTGTCATAATGAATTTTGAACTTACCCCCATACGGGTAAGAAACATCTTAAGCTGGCTTATCGTGGCATTCTGAGCCTCGTCAAGAATTACAAAAGCATTCTCCAGAGTACGTCCTCTCATGAAGGCCAGAGGAGCAATCTGAACGGTACCATCTTCAAGCCATGTCTCAAGCTTCTTAAAGGGGATCATGTCGTGAAGAGCATCATACAGGGGCTGAAGGTAAGGATCAAGTTTCTCTTTCATATCGCCAGGTAAAAAACCCAGCCTCTCCCCTGCTTCAACAGCAGGCCGGGCAAGAATTATCTTCTTTACCTCCCTTTCTCTCAATGCCCTAACTGCGAGGGCTATTGAGGTATAGGTTTTGCCGGTTCCGGCAGGGCCTTCAGCAATTATAAGATCATTTGACCTGTAATCGTTCACAAGAGTGACCTGGTTTACCGTTCTTGCCCTGATCGGTTTGCCGCTGGTACCAAAAACAATAACCTGCTCGAATTCACCATTCGAAGCGCTCTTCATATGACCCGGATCGAAAAGGTATTTCTCAATATCATCCTCTTCAAGCCTGTGAAACTTCTGGTAATACTCGATCAGTTCATTGAACTTTTCAGCAAAAAGGGTAATCTCTGCCTCTTCTCCGACGCATTTTAGTTCGTTACCCCTGGCAATAAGCTTTATTTTCGGGAAAAATCCCCTGATCTTGTCTAGCAGAGAGTTGTTGGCACCATAAAAAATCACAGGATCAATATCCTCAAGAAATATTATTATCTCTGTCATTGAATCCTTCAAATGTTTATTGTTCTCCCTGCCGGTTAAAATAACGGAGTGCTACTTATGATTATTAAAAAAAGATCATTGGTCGTTACAAAGTAAGCTTATTTTTCTTTAGAAGATTATCTTTGTCTCAAGTTTTTTCCCTATGCCTGTCATTACCCTTACGACTGAATGGAGGCCGGATGATATCTACACCGGTATCATAAAAGGCCGGCTATGCACCCTTTGTCCGGGAGTGACAGTAATTGACAATGCATTCGGAATAACGCCTTTTGATATCTCACATGCGGCCTTCATTGTACGTAACACTTTTGTGAATTACCCAAAGGGTTCGATCCACATCATTTGTGTCCATTCAGAAGCAGAAAAGCCATTGAAACATCTGATTGTCAGAGCAAGGGATCATTACTTCATCGGAACCGACAACGGCATTTTCAGCCTTATCCTGAATTCAAATCCGGATGAAGTGGTTGCCATCGAAACCAAAGACTCGACTGATGAACTTGAAATTTTTGCTGCGGCAGCTGCAGGTATTAACGAGGGCCGCTCGCTGGCCCAGCTCGGAAGTCCTCCGGAAAGCGTCAGCGAACTAATACCCCTGAGGGCAACAATTGACAAGGAGGTGATAATCGGAAGCGTAATCTTCATTGATTCCTACGGAAATGCCATTTCAAACATTACCAGGGAGATATTCCTGAGGATTTTTGACAAAAGGAAATACAGGATAGCAGTTCAGAGCACCAAGAACTATACAGAGAAGATCTCGGTTAGTTACAGCGATGTTCCGGTAGGAGATCTGCTCGCAAGATTTAATTCAATCGATCTTCTTGAAATTTCAATAAACGGCGCCGACATTTCAGAGCTGCTGAGCCTGGAAGTTGGTTCTTCCGTAAGGATTGAGGCAGTAAATGACAAAGCCCCGGCCGACAAATTATTTTAAACCATATTCATAATGACCGACAGGGAAAAAAGCTGCAGGGAGTTTGAAAGGCTTCTCGATATTATTGGTGAACTGAGAGAAAAATGTCCCTGGGACAAAAAGCAGACAAATGAGAGTCTCCGTAAACTCACCATAGAAGAGACCTTTGAACTTGCCGATGCCATTTCCTCAGGGAATGATGACGGAATTAAAGGGGAACTCGGCGATCTGATGCTCCATATAGTTTTCTATGCAAAAATAGGATCGGAAAAAGGACTTTTTTCAATGGCCGATGTCCTCAGGGGAATAAATGAAAAACTGATTTACAGGCACCCGCATGTGTTCGGGGAAGTAAAAGTATCAGGAGCGACCGAGGTTGAAAGCAACTGGGAACACCTGAAGATCAAGGAGAAAAATGGTTACAAACCGGTTCTGTCGGGAGTTCCTTCATCCATGCCGGCGATAATCAAAGCCAACAGGATACAGGAGAAGGTAAAAGGCGTGGGCTTTGACTGGGAGAAAAAGGAAGATGTGTGGGACAAGGTCATTGAAGAAATCAGTGAGCTTAAGGAAGAGATTGACAGCAACAATAAGGATAAGATAGAATCGGAACTTGGAGATGTGATGTTCTCCCTTATCAACGCCTCCAGGCTCTATGGCATCGATCCTGAAGCAGCCCTTGAAAAGACCAACAGAAAATTTATCAGACGCTTTAATTATCTGGAGAGCAGAACCATCTCCAGGGGTATATCGCTCCACGATATGAGTCTTGATGAGATGAACGAGATATGGGAAGAAGCTAAAAAGGAGGATCAGGAGAATATGTAGGTAAGCAGCTGGTAAATCACCTTTGCTGCAACAAAATCCGGATACTTAATACCCGGCGAAGGACATAACTCAACCACATCGAAGCCGACAACCTTCCTGCTGGCGGCAACATTCTTCAGAAAATGCATTATTTCATAATACCCCGGACCACCCGGTTCAGGAGTACCCGTCGAAGGCATAAGCGAGGGATCAAAAACATCAAGATCGATGGTTATGTAGACATTTTCAGTCAGAAGACCAAGAGCCTTGTCGTAAAGCGACTTATCATAATGAAGCTGATGTGCGTAGAAGATCCTCTCACTATCAGCATATTCCAGCTCCCCGGCCGACATGCTTCGTATTCCTGCCTGAACCACCGGTGCATATTCCCTTATCCTTGCCATGGCACATGCATGATTGTAGCGGGAGCCCTCATATTCCTGCCTGAGATCTGAATGAGCATCAAGCTGAAGTACAGAAAGTTTCTCAAAAGAGTGCGCCGCAGCCCTTGCTGCCCCTATGCTTACGGTATGGTTCCCTCCCACAACAACAGGAAATTTATATTCCCTGAAAAGCGACATCACCCTGTTATATACGGCATTTACGAGGGCTTCGGGGGTTGACTTCTCAATTACCGCATCTGTCGTATGAATACCGTGAAGATGTGCTTCGGTGCCGGTTTCGACATCATAGAACTCGAGGTTCACAGAAGCTTCCATGACAGCATCAGGTCCTTTGTCTGCACCTTTCATCCATGTGCTTGTCTCGTCGTAGGGGACCGGAACAATTATGATTTTTGAAGCTGAATAATCGTATACTACCTCTCCGCCGCCAAAATTCATTATTCAATCTGTTTATAAGATCAGGATCTATTCCCCGGATTCTTCAGGACTATTTTTCTTTTTCTTCTTCCGGACAGGGGCTTCTTCCTTCTTCTGCTCTTCCGTTTCTGCATCCGGTTTGTCATCAGCCTTCTCCGGATCCTCCCTTATCAGCAAATTACGGCTCTGAAGAAGGTTGTACCACTGTATTATTTTTTTTATGTCGCTGACATACACTCTCTCCCTTGAATATTCAGGGACTATCTCACCAAAGTAATTTTTAAGCAGTTCAGGTCCTGCTTTCGGGTCAATTGACTGGCCCCCCGATTCCCTGTCGTAAATCCTGTCAAGAACCTTTGAGAGCGGCAGGTCTTCATCTTCGGTGAAAACCGAAATATCTTCGAGCGAACTCACCTTGGCTGTGGTGAAGGCACTTTTCCTTTTACCTGTTTCAATATGTTCAACCACCATGGAGTTCTTACCTTGGGCAATGAATTTGAAAAGCCCCTGCTCCCCTGAGATCGCAATAATATCCTTCAGTACCATTTTGTATAATTTTGACTGCAAATTTAATTCTTACCCGCTTATTCCTGGATTTTTAAAAGACTTTTTTTGTTGTTCTGACCTAAACAAGGTTCCTCTCCTTTTTTATTTTTTCATACGCCTCATTTACTTTCCTGAACTTTTCATCGGCATTCTTCCTGAATTCATCGCCCAGATGACTAACCTTGTCGGGATGATACTTCATAGCCATTCTCCGGTATGCTTTCTTGACCTCCTCATCAGTTGCACCTGGTTCCAGTTCAAGTATCTTGTAGGCCGAATCGGTTTCGGGAACGAACATATTCTTAATTGACGTAAAATCCGATGCAGCTATTTTGAGATAGCCCGACATACTCTCAATTGCCTTAAGTTCAGCCTGGTTTACTGCCCCGTCAGCTACAGCTATATTAAACAGCAGATGAATAAGCTGAAGCCGTGAAGAATAATCCATATTTCCGCTGATCTGAATACAGACATCCCTGACAGGGATTTCCTGTTCAAGGATATTCTTTAGCATATGAAGAGCCTCCCTGGCTGATGATTCATCAAATTGCCGTGCAAAAAAACCTTTTACATATTCGAGCTCCGACTTCAATACCTTTCCGTCGGCCTTCATCATTGCTGCGATAAGAACGAGCAGGCTCATTCCGAAATCGCCGGGTGTAACCCGTCTGCCAGGTGACGAGTAAGTGCCTGTCTGTACTGTGGTCTGGTCGACCATCGAGCCCATAACAAAACCCAGAACAGCTCCTATCGGGCCACCCAGAACGAAGCCCAGCCCGCCTCCAATCCATTTTCCAAACCTTCCCATTATCCCGAATGCTTTTGATACTGACGCAACATCTCCTTGTGAACACCAAGCACAGCCGGGATTATCATGTCTTTCTCCGAATTGAAGATTACATAATCCGATTTACTGATCCTGGTTTCATCATCTATCTGATTCATGATTCGCTCCGTCACCTGTTCCCTTGTGAGCCTTTTTCCCTTCACAACCCTTTCAATCCTCTCTTCCATCGGCGTTACAACAGTTAAAATTCTGTCCATCATCTCGGAAGCTCCGCTTTCGAAAAGGATTGCAGCCTCCATTATCGAATAAGGAGTGTCCTGCTTTTTTACCCACTCCCTGTAATAACTGAAAACCGCAGGATGGACTATTGAATTAACTTTTTCGAGCAGTTCCCTGTTCCGGAAAATAAGTTCTGCCAAAGCAGCCCTGTCAAGCCTGCCGGAAGTAAAGAGATCCTTGCCAGCCAGGTCGTTAATTTTACGGCGAAGGTCAATATCATTGTCCTGAAGTTTTCTGGCTTCATCATCTGCAGAGAATACAGGTATGCCCAGAACAGAGAAAACCTTGCAGACCGTCGACTTCCCGCTTCCGATTCCCCCTGTCACCCCCAGTTTAAGCTGATAGTTTGTGTCTCCTCTCATTTTTGTTTCTTTTCTATCAAAAAATCCACCCTTTCAGGTGATACCCTGAGGGAACTAATGAAAGGAGGTATGTTCCTGAACGAAAGGGGAATCTTTTCGTTCGAAGCGAGATCGGCTTCGGCAAGGTCAAGTACCACCTCAAAAGGGACCTCTTTTATCTTCTTGTAGTCGCTGACGGCAACCATGCACTTAACCGTCACATTATCCGGAAATATCCTGACATTTATTGTGTCGGGAGAATTGAGGATCCTTACCCTGGTCTGGAACTCTGCCTCAGTAAACTGCTCAACAGGTATTGTCACCATTACCTTTCTGACCGGAACCGAGAAATCGTCCGGCACATCGACCGGAACCGACTTTGTTATTGTCTCGCTTACCCCCCTGAACCTTCTGAACTTTGTTCTTATGGTCTTAAGTGTGTCAACCATTCGTCTGGGACCCGTTACTATTACAGAATCAGGTTCGGCCGTGATCTTGCCTTTTACCAGATATTGCCGTTCAGTAACAACTTCCACATCAGGAACTATTGCTACTTCTTTTGAGACTATCCTGTCGAATGAGAAGAAAAGCGTATCTGGCCTGATGGATGTTATGTCGCACTGAGCCCTGAGCTGGTTTTTCAGCTTTGGAATAAGGCCGGAGGTCACGACATAGTAGCTTAATGTCCTGCTGCCGGGAACTCTTCTGTAGCTTATGGATGACATATCAAGATCAACAGGGGTTTTGTTGCCTGCCAGTTTGATCTTGAGGATTGAATATCCCGGTCCTTTCAGGTAGAGATCCAGTTTTGCCGGCAAATCATCAGCCAGCACTCTGTCTTCTGGCAGATTCACGTATCTGACGGGATATTTCATCTCATATTCAATATCCTTTTCCAGGGAATTGAGATACCAGAATATGAAAGAGAGAACAAGGAAAAAGGAAAAGGTTATGACCTCCGTGTTCAGCCCTTTTCCTCCCTTTTCAAGAATTTTCTTAAACCATATGCCATTATGAAATCTCATAAGGCTTCTGCAATCTTCAGTTCTGGGTGTCGGCTGTTGGATCCTTCAGGAGGGCGCTTTTGTCAACCTTCAGTCTGACATCACCTCCGACCTCGAGCATTACATGGTTGTCCTTAACTTCGTGCACCCTGCCGTATATTCCTCCGGTAGTAACTACCTTGTCACCTTTTTTAAGCGATGACCTGTAATTTGCCATCTCTTTCTGCTTCTTCATCTGAGGCCTGATCATGAAGAAATAAAAAACAACGAAAACGAGAAGCAAAGGAAGGAATGTCACAAGTGCGTTGCTCTGGCCTGCAGCTCCCGCGGGCTGTGGCAAAAGGAGTAAAAAGGCTAAGTTGTTCATAGTTGATGTTTATTGGTTAATTACATTATTTCTTGCTGTCAGATACCAGGGATTATGTTGGTGACCGGGAATGAAGACTATTAATTGTTTGTTCTTTTCCATATTTAAATTTCCCATAGAGTGTCTTCCTGAAAACAGCACCCTACTGGATTAATACCGGTTAGTTCCTTTTTAAAACCTCAGCTGATATCTTTAATATTACAACCTCTGAAGGTGAATTTGACCTTACCGAAATGGTCTTGGTCTGGACACCGCTTCTGCCTGAAGTATCAAAGACAACTTCCAGTGTTCCACCCTCACCCGGAGGAATGGGTTTACGGTCGTACTTAGGGACTGTGCAGCCGCAACTTGCAGATGCTGATGAAATAACCAGGTCCCCCGCCCCATTGTTAATAAACGAAAATATATGAGCAACCTTCTCTCCTTCAGTAAGTTTACCAAAATCATGTTCATACTCTCTGAAAACAATATCCCCTGCTCCTTTTTCGCCTTCTGCAGCCGGAACATTGCCCTTGCCCCTGCTGTCAGCAGGATTGCAGGATGCAAGAACCACTGCCGAAAGAAGAAAGGCAGCAAGAACTGTATATTTTATATTTTCTATCATTCCTGAATGATTTCTTCGCCAATCAGTCCTTTGCCTGTTTTTCTGAAAAGACCTTTTTCCCTTATTTCCTTCACGATATTATCAAGAATACCGTTGACAAATGTACTGCTTTTTGGAGTACAATAATATTTGGCAATCTCGATATACTCATTAAGAGTAACTTTCACGGGGATTTCAGGGAATTCAATTATTTCCGCTATTGCAAGCTGCATTACCAGGATATCCATAAGTGCTATTCTTTCGACTTCCCAGTTTGTTGTATTGTGATCGATAAGCTCAGAATAGCTGCTTGAATTCATCACCGCTTTCCTGAAAAGAAGCTTTACAAAATCCTCGTCTTCCTTGTTTTTAAAAAGAGGCATCATTTCAGCGTCCTCCCCATTACCTGCCTTGAATTTCTTCAGTGTCTTCTCGATCATTACAGATACATATTCAGTATCGTCGTTCCAGTAGATACTCTGCTCCTCGAAGTTCGACTCCAGGTCTTCATTTGCAGCAAAAAGCTTCGTCACCAGGTCAATTACAAATCTCTTGTCGGACATGTAGTTGTGCGTTTCCGATGACATATATTCCTCGTACTTGTCCCATGTGGTCATTCTATTGTACATCAGCCGGGGGATATGCGGAAAATTGACCCATGAAAGCTTCCTGGACGACATATACCTGTTGAACGACTTGTTGTTTCTCAGCTGAGCTATAACCAGGTTATCGACAAACCTCCTTTTGGGATTCAGATCCTCAGGCGTAGGCATCCGTTTCTGAAGTGCCTGATCGATTTTTTCTTCGGCAACAGCTGCTACTTCAAGAACAAGTAAAAGGAGATAATGATACAGATCGTATGTCTTTTCTATGCTGAATACCAGTTCCTTCTCCGCCTGTGCAATATTGCCATCCTCCCTCCGGTTGAACGCATAAAGTGCCATCAGGGCTTTTATTCTCAATAATCTTCTGCTTATCATCAATAAAGAACCTCAGATTTTGGCATCAAAAATAACCTTTTTCCATGACCTTCAAAACTTCCTTGCAAATTTAGATACATATGCCAGGCTTGTTTTTGATATAAAAATTTTTGTACATTTGAAAATCATAACACTTACCTGACCTGAACCTAAACTGACTTGAAATGGAAGAAGAAGACGGAATTATCGAGGCCTCAAATGGTAATGATGAAAAAAATCCAAGGGAGGAGATTTATACCAAGGTTGTTAGAGCCGGTAAAAGGACCTATTTTTTTGATGTAAAGGCTACCCGGAAAGACGATTACTACCTGACAATAACGGAAAGCAAAAAACGCCTGGGCAAAGACGGTAAACTATTCTATGAAAAACACAAAATATTCCTTTATAAGGAAGATTTTGACAAATTTGCCGATGGCCTTAAGGATGCTGTTACATTCATTGGTAATGGCAGGAATGAAATAAAACCGGAAATAAATCATTCAGAAGAAGAACTGACCCGGGAACCTGCTGAACTTTCAGCCGGGGAGTTTACCAATGTCGATTTCGACGACCTTGGAAAAAAATAAAGTGCATCTGTCTGGATGGTAGACTATATTATTCTTATACTGGCAGTTATTCTCATAATCCTGGGAATAATCGGATGTCTGGCACCTGTTTTGCCAGGGCCCCCATTAAGCTATCTGGGGCTTATCCTGATGCATTTCACGAAATTCGCTCATTTTAGCTCCACACTGCTAATTATACTTGCAGTAATTGTAACAATTGTTACAATTTTGGATTACGTCGTTCCTGTTTGGGGAACAAGAAAATTCGGCGGATCAAAATATGGTACCAGAGGAGCCACCGTAGGGCTTATTATCGGACTCTTCCTTGGTCCTCCGGGAATAATAATAGGTCCTTTTGTCGGAGCTTTTGTTGGAGAACTTATCTTCAAGGATGACATAAAATATGCCTTAAAGGCAGGTTTTGGCAGCCTCCTCGGTTTTCTTACAGGAGTGGGGCTGAAACTTGCGACTTCCTTCGTGATTACCTTTTACTTTGTAAAAGAGTGGATCAGATAGCTTTATCCAAGTGTGGCAACCATAACAGCCTTGATGGTATGAAGACGGTTTTCGGCTTCATCAAACACCACCGAATGCCTTGATTCGAAAACATCTTCAGTTACTTCCATTCCGTCGAGACCATACTTTTTGAAGATCTCCTCTCCGACCTTTGTTTCCCTGTTGTGAAAAGCAGGCAGGCAGTGAAGGAATTTAACATCAGGATTGCCTGTAAGGGCCATGGTACCGGCATTCACCTGAAAAGGCTTCAGTTTGCTTATTCTTTCTTCCCAAACTGAATCAGGCTCACCCATAGAGACCCAGACATCGGTATATAGAAAGTCGGCTCCTTTTACCGCTTCTTCCACATTATCCGTAATATTTATCTTTGCACCGGTCTCTTTTGCAATCTCCATACAGGCTGAAACCAGTTCCTTCCCCTGCTGGAAATCAGCAGGAGCTGCAGTCCGGAAATCCATTCCCATCTTTGCTGCTCCGACAAGAAGGGAATTACCCATATTGTAGCGTGCATCACCAAGATAACAGAATGATATTTTGTCAAGAGGCTTGTCCGAATGCTCCATCATAGTCATAAGATCAGCAAGTACCTGGGTGGGGTGAAATTCGTTTGTCAGCCCGTTCCATACAGGAACCCCGGCATACCAGGCCAGCTCTTCGACTATCGACTGACCATAGCCGCGGTACTCAATTCCGTCATACATCCTCCCCAGCACACGTGCAGTATCCTTCATCGACTCCTTCTGTCCCATCTGTGACCCGGTCGGTCCTATGTATGTCACATTTGCTCCCTGATCAAAAGCTGCAACTTCAAAGGCACATCTGGTCCTGGTAGAGGCCTTCTCAAAAATCAGGGCAATATTCTTACCCATTAAAACTTGCTTTTCAGTTCCTGCATACTTTGCTCTTTTAAGCTCGGCAGCAAGGTCTAGAAGGAATTTAATCTCTTCAGGCCTGAAATCGAGAAGCTTCAGGAAACTCCGGTTGCGTAAATTAACTGGCATAGCGCTGCGGTTTGTTTTTATTAAATAATTTTTAAGATTTATCTGCTGACCTGATCCGGAACATCCGGTAAATATCTCAGGTTATAAACTGATGCCAAAAATAGTGAATTTTTGAATTGATGAGGGACATAAACCAATACCATGAACAAATTCAGGATTCCGGTCAGTCTTCATATTCCATTGTTATTTTGGAACCGTATTTCTTGTCTGCCAGCTTGAAAGCCTCTGTAATGACACTCATTCTTCCGCCATTCTTTATGAAATTAAGACATGCCTGTATCTTGGGAGCCATCGACCCCTTTGCAAAATGACCTTCATTCAGGTACCTGACTGTATCTTTATAATTAAGAAACTCTTTAATTTCCTGATTGGGTTTTTTGAAGTTAATATAAATATAAGGCACATCAGTGAGAATATAAAACTCATCCGCCCCGATAAGGGTAGCCAGAAGTGAGGAAGCCATGTCCTTGTCAATTACCACTTCGGCAGGACGTACATCGTTCTTTTCGTCAATATAGACAGGAACCCCGCCGCCGCCGGCAGCAATTACTATGTTGCCTGATTCAGCCAGCCCGCGAATTATGGAATGGTTCATCACATCAGTGGGTACAGGTGAAGGAACAACCCTCCGGTATCCCCCGTCGACCTTGACCTCTTCCCTGAAAATCCAGCCTTTGCTTTCAGCCAGCCTGTCCGCCTCTTCCCTGGTGTAGATTTTTCCTATGCGTTTCTGAGGATCATTGAATGCAGGGTCGTTCTTGTCAACAACGACCTGGGTGACAATGCAAATGACATTCTTCGTTATTCCATGCCTGTTAAGGACATTCCGGAACATGCGCTCAATCATGTAACCTATCCCTCCCTGGGAATCAGCAACGCAAATGTCGACTGGCATCTGTGCAATATTGTACATCTGCTCTCCTGCGTCATTCCGCATAAGGATGTTGCCTACCTGCGGACCGTTTCCGTGTGTGATAACAAGCTCATAACCCTCATTGATAAGAAAAACAAGATTTTCAAGAGTAAGGGTAGTATTCTCTTCCTGTTCGTCGATAGTACCAACCTGATCACCTCTTAGCAAAGCGTTGCCACCCAGGGCAACAACTGCAAGTTTCTTTTTCATAACAAACTTTTATATCTGTGTAATGTTTGCAGGGAAATTCCGTTATTTTACTGCTTAAATGATTGAGTAAAGCACAAAGCTAATAATTTATGCATAGCCGCATCCGGAATACCGACGCGAGATGCATCTGCAAAATTAAACTAAAAAGGCTATATGAAAGCTGTTAGTATAAATAGCAGAGGGCTTTAATCAAATTAAAAAAAATATATACATTTACATTCTTCAATAAAACACGAGTTGGTGAGACAAGGGAAAGCACTCCTTTTTTTAATAACAGCCTCAGTCCTTCTTAACTATTCATGCCACAGGACTGGAGGAAGGCATCTTGAGCAGGGGGAAATACATTACAGCGTTCAGTACGAGGGGCACGTAAAAAAGATGCCGGAGGAACTAATGCCAAAAAACCTTATTGTTTCATTCAAGAATGATAAAATTGTTTATGAGCTTATCTCCCCTGTCGGTAATTCGGGGATAACAAACCTTTCAAATCCTTCGAAGGATATTTTTGACACATACCTCAGTCTTTTCACCATCAGGTACTACTACCCGTCAAAACCCGGGGAAATCTATCCCGGTTTCGAAGCCATGCGCGGCATAGAAATAAAGAAAACGACAAAATCTGCAGTTATCTGCGGTTTGAACTGTAAAGGCGCCGAAGTGACATTCCCTTCCGACCGTTCAAAAGTATATGAAGTCTGGTATACCCAGGAAATTCCCGTTAAGAATCCAAACGCATCTACCCCTTTCTTTGAAATAGACGGGGTTCTGATGAGCTTTTTCTTTTTCATAGGAAGGTCGGAATTCCGCTTTGAGGCACAGAATATTTACAAAAAAGAGATCCCCGACAGGACCTTCGAAAGGAAAGAGAAGTACAAAGAGGTTTCCAGAAAGGACATTAACAAGTTCATTAATAAAATGGTCAGTCTCTGAAAAACCGGAGCTTCATATTATCCTGAACCCGGGTACAGGCATTCTGCTTCATAACTTTCAAAATCATTCTGTTTACGTCTTTAGTAAAATTATTACCTTTGGAATGCTTTTCCGGAAGGGGCCTGAAGGCTTAATTGTATTGATAATGAGCAAAGAGAAAGAAAACAACGGTAAAAAGAAAACAAGGACAAAGGGATCCGGATCCTTCTTTACTGATGAAAGAATCAAGTTTATCACGGGATTCCTGTTATTTGGATTTGCCCTTTATCTCCTCCTTGCTTGCATATCTTACCTTTTCTGGTGGAAAACCGACCTTAGCCTTCTTGATTCGCAGGTGGTATCAAATGCAGATATCACAGTGAAAAACTGGTCTGGCAAGAGCGGTCATTATCTGGCAAAAATGATAATTGGATACGGATTCGGTTACGGAGCTTTCTTTATTCCTCTTATTATAGGAGCCATAGGCCTTTACCTGCTTAGCCTTCCAAGGGTCCACCCCTGGAAGCTTATTACGCAGTTTGCCTTCGCTGCAATCCTGAGCTCTCTTATTCTGGGATTTATCTTTGGACAATCAGGTGGATACCTTGGAAGCGGACCCGGTGGTGCACAGGGATTTAAGATTACGGAATGGTTCAATTCCTTTGCCGGGAAAATCGGAACCGGGGTACTCCTGCTGCTGCTTACTGTCGGCTACCTGATTTTCGCCCTGAAATTCAAACCTGAAACATTCACAAAAACCATTCCTTCATCAATAAAAACAGTAATTCCTTCTGTCGTCTCTCTGTCGGGAAAATCGACGGAAAAGAAATCATCTGAAAATGCCCGGAATACAGATGAGAGCGGCAGCGACGGTAATGGTTCCGCAGAAGATGAAGAGCCCGGTGAGGATGATGATTCCGGTTTTGTAATAAAACACCCTTCAGGAGATGATGACAGTTACACAGGTGGCGTTGGCCGCGGATCAATAATCCACGTTATAGGTAAAGATGACGCCTCCCCGGCTTCAGGAAGCAATGTCCCCATAAATATTACCAAACCTGAAGCAACCGACATAATGCCTGACCATGAGGTTGATAGGCTGATGGAAAACTACGATCCGCGACTAGATCTTTCGAGATACAAATTCCCCCCGGTCTCCATCCTTACCGATCATAAATCTGGTAAGGATTTCGATGACAGGGAAGTCATTGAGAACAAGGAAAACATAATAAAGACTCTGGGCGACCACAAGATCAGCATCAGACAGATCTCAGCAACAGTGGGTCCTACTGTAACATTATATGAAATTGTTCCTGAAAGAGGGGTCAGGCTGGCAAGGATAAAATCGCTCGAGAATGATATCGCCCTGAACCTTTCTGCCCTCGGAATAAGAATAATCGCCCCTATACCTGGAAGAGGAACAGTAGGAATTGAGGTCCCGAACAAGAACCCTGAGATCGTCTCAATGAAATCACTCATCACGTCAAAGGCTTTTCAGGAAACAAGATTTGACCTCGCCCTTGCCCTTGGGCGAACAATTACAAATGATCCGTTCATTATTGACCTCACAAAAATGCCTCACCTTCTTGTTGCCGGGGCAACAGGTCAGGGAAAATCCGTTGGCATAAATGCTATCATAACGTCAATCCTTTATAAAAAGCACCCCTCCGAAGTTAAATTTGTCCTGATCGACCCCAAGAGGGTTGAACTCCCGCTGTATACCAAGATTGAACGCCATTTCCTTGCAAAGCTCCCCGGCGAAGAGGATGCCATCATTACAGATACCCAGAAGGTTATAAACACACTTAACTCACTCTGCATTGAAATGGACAACCGGCTTGAACTTCTGAAGGAGGCACAGGCAAGGAACATAAAGGAGTACAATGAAAAGTTTATCTCACGGAGGCTTAATCCGGAAAAAGGGCACAGGTATCTTCCCTACATAGTACTTATTATTGACGAGTTCGCCGATCTGATAATGACAGCCGGCAGGGAAATAGAACCCCCCATTGGAAGACTTGCACAGCTTGGAAGGGCTATTGGTATCCACCTGATAATCTCAACACAACGACCATCCACAAATATCATTACAGGTTTCATTAAGGCTAACTTTCCCACAAGGATTGCCTTCAGGGTCTTTTCCTCAATTGATTCGAGAACGATCATCGATGCTACAGGAGCCGACAGACTTGTCGGACGGGGAGATATGCTTGTTTCTTCGGGAGCTGAGCCGGTAAGGGTCCAGTGTGCTTTTATCGACACAAACGAGATTGAGGAGCTTACCGAATTCATTGGTTCCCAGCAGGGGTATCCCGACGCCATGCATCTTCCTGAATATATCGACGACAGCGAAACCGGATCCCAGGATATTGACCTCAGGAAAAGAGACCCGATGTTCGAAGAAGCGGCAAGGCTTGTTGTACAGCACCAGCAGGGCTCAACTTCTCTGATCCAGAGAAAACTGTCAATCGGCTACAACCGGGCCGGAAGGATAATCGACCAGCTGGAGGCAGCCGGAATAGTAGGACCTTTTGAAGGAAGCAAGGCAAGAGAGGTCCTTATATCCGATTACACACATTTGGAACACATTTTGAAGAGCATTGATTAAAACGGAAATGATGAGAGTTTTATATGCTTTTACCCTTTCGATGTTGTTTCCAGCATTCCTTTCAGCACAGAAGGATGATGAAGCTGTAAGGATTCTTGACAGGTTCTCGCAGAAAGCCCTTGGCGCACCTTCGGTATCGATGACTTTTGATCTTGAGACTACTGATCAGGTTGAAGGAACAGACAGCAAGATATCAGGATCGGCTATGCTGAGCAGGGACAAATACATGATAGAATTGCCTGATAACATTATCTGGTTTAATGGAGAAACATCCTGGAACTACCTGATAGCCGAGAAGGAAGTTACAATTGCAAATCCTGAAAAAAACGATGACTCATTCTATTCAAAACCTTCTGCGGTTTTCTCAGTTTACAAAAAAGGCTACAAGGTAAGGCTTCTAGAGGAGAGCAGCTCTTCTTACCTTATCGATCTCTATCCCGAAAATATTGAGAGTGATCATATCAGGATAAGGCTCATTATAGGAAAAGACGAGCTGGATCTCCGTAGTGTGGAATATAAGTATAAGAATGGCATTACTCTTTTGCTGAAAGTAAAGGACTACAATCTGAAAAAGGTTCCTGCAGCTTCCGATTTCGTTTTCCCGGCAAACAGATACAAAGGTGTTGAAGTTGTAGATATGCGTTAACCTCTCACCGTATCCCTTTTGGGGTATGCAATCCGTGCGTGATAAATGTTGGACAGACGTTT
>MTKZ01003922.1_pt1 | contig 63113 bp, 52 predicted proteins | sample 1042781 | NCBI WGS metagenome assembly MTKZ01 (sample SAMN06212207, study PRJNA360539) | anaerobic digester metagenome | biome: Wastewater treatment plant; material: sludge; isolation source: anaerobic digester fed with sludge from wastewater treatment plant | place: Denmark: WWTP Viborg ... | reverse complement strand
TTATGGTGAATACCGGAAAATATCGGGCGCTCTGAAAATTGTAAAAGCTGGCCCCGGTCTGGCCAGGATGAAGAACCGCTCAGGAAATCTGAACATTGTTCCTCTGCATGATCTTGCATTATCAGTTAGTTATAAGAAAGAAGCTTATCCCACGGTTGATCTCAGTCTCGATAAGGCACAGGTCTATCTCAGCCGCGGACAAATTGCACCGGAGAAATTTCGTCCCGGATGGAATATTGTCCGGTATCAGGGCGTGAACCTCGGATTTATTAACAATATCGGTACAAGGATAAATAATTATTACCCAATGGACTGGCGGATACGCACAGACGTGAGTAAGAACAGAGGTGATAAGTTGATAGAATGGCACAAGGGCACAACGGCGCAGCGGCACAGCGGCACCGGGGTTTAAAGGCTCAACAGCACAACGGCTCAACGGCACAGCGGCTCAGAAGCCCGGAGGATTAAAAGGATAAAGACAATAATGGTAAGGGAATTCCAGATATTTGCAAAACCGGTTGGTGCAGTATGTAATCTGCATTGCAGTTACTGCTATTACCTTGCCAGGAAGGATCTGTATGCAGACGGGGGATCTTTCCAGATGAGTGCTGAATTGCTTGAGAAGTACATAAGTCAGCATATTGAAGCTACTACGGATGACGTTGTTATGTTTTCCTGGCATGGAGGAGAACCGACACTGGCAGGCCTTGACTTCTACAGGAAAGCATTGGTCCTTCAGAAGAAATATAATTCTGCTGGTAAAAGGATCATAAATGGTATTCAGACAAACGGGACACTCCTCAATGATGAATGGTGCAGATTTCTGGCCGATGAGAATTTTCTCACAGGCATCAGCATGGACGGTCCGGAAGAATATCATGACCGATACAGAAAGGGAAGGGATGGCAGTGGTTCATTCAGACAGGTGATGAGGGGCTATGAATTACTTAAGAAATTTGGAATAACAACTGAAGTATTATGCGTGGTGAATTCTTACAATGGGGGATCTCCGGGGATATTATATGATTTTTTCAGGGGAATTGATGCAAAATATATGACTTTTCTTCCACTGGTTGAACGGGTACCCGGTTCGGAAACAGGCGTAAGTCCTGAGACTGTGCCTGCTGTTGTCTTCGGAAACTTTCTTTCGGAAATTTTTGACAGATGGGTAGAAAAGGATGCCGGCAGGATAAAGATCCAGATAATTGAAGAGGCCTTAAGAAGGGCTTTTAACCAGGAACATACTCTCTGTATTTTTAAGGTTAACTGCGGAGGTGTCCCCGTTGTTGAACATAATGGTGACTTTTATTCCTGCGATCATTATGTTGATCAGGATCATCTTTTGGGGAATATAAATGAAGGATCACTTGCCGGATTTCTCGACAGTGAAAAACAACAGGCTTTCGGAAGGTCAAAATCACTTTCTCTTCCACGTTATTGTCGTGAGTGTGATGTCCTTGATATGTGCAATGGTGAGTGTCCCAAAAACCGGTTTATACTGACTCCCGATGGAGAGCCCGGACTGAATTACCTGTGTCCCGGATATAAAATATTCTTTAAGCATTGCCAGCCGTTCATAGACGAATTACGAAAGGTATGGCTTAAACGGATGGAGGGTTGAGGGTTCAGAGTTAAGAGCAGAGATGTCGATTGGAAGAATTTTGAGGTCAGAAGTTTCCCCTCCTTTTTTTAAGGAGGGGTGGCCAGACGACTAATTTGTCTTACTTGCAGAAATTTAAATTGTCTGGCCGGGGTGGTTGAATAGAATTTGAGAAATAAATCCACTGTTACCTAAACGTCTTATGTTGACCGCAATACCCTGAACCGTGAACCCGGAACCTGGAACCTGGAACCTGAAACCTTGAACCTGGAACCTTAAGTTATTTCAGTTTTTCCCTGAAGAAAGCAACCGTTCTGTCCCATGCCAGCTTTGCAGCTTCTGAATTGTACCGGGCGGTGTTGGTGTCATTGTTGAAGCCGTGCCCTGTTCCGGGGTAGGAGAAGATCTGATACTCCTTGTTATTCTTCTTCAGAGCCTCTTCGAATGCTGCGATACCTGCATTTATACCCTGATCGTTTTCAGCATAATGTGCCATTACCGGTGCTTTGATCTTTGCAACATCCTCGGCCGAGGGCTGACGACCGTAATATGGTACTGCGGCATCAAGATCCGGAGAATTTACAGCAACCTGGTTTGTCATTGCTCCACCCCAGCAGAATCCGGTACATCCTACTTTACCATTTGAATTTGGATGTGTTTCAAGGTATTTAACAGCGGCTACAAAATTCTTTGTTGTCTCTTCTCCATTCAGTTTTTTGAAAAGTTCACCAACATTGGATACATCTTCAGGTGTACCTCCGACAGGTGATAAGGCATCAGGAGCCAGTGCAAGGAACCCCTCTTTTGCCATTCTTTTTGTAACATCCTGGATATGAGGTACCAGGCCTCTGTTCTCATGGATAACTATTACTGCAGGGAACTTTTTCCCTTTCTCTGGTCTGGCCAGGAAAGCTCTCATTTCCCCTGTTGCTGCAGGATATTTAATAAATTCAGTCACTAATTGAACTTCTTTCTGCTTTTTTGCAACAGACGCCATCAAATAGTTATGATCAAGGACCGGAAGCAAAGCCGAAGCTGCAGCTGTACTGCCGGTGATCATTGCCAGCTTCTTCAGGAAACTACGGCGACTGGTTCTGCCTTTCCTGTAATCATCATAGAGCGGGGTGATTCTTTTTTCCATAATCTGTATGGTTTAATGTGATATTTATGATCTTTAATAAATTCTCAATTTACGAAAAAAAATATAAATTCATATATTTTTGAAACTTAGGAAATTTGCAGGTTAAATAAATAAAATCATATGTTATGAAACGGGACATTGAGATTGCCCATGAAGCCAGAATAAGGCCGATAATAGATATTGCCGGTATTTTGGGCATACCGCCTGATGATCTTGAATTATATGGAAAATTCAAAGCAAAAATACCTTTGAAGTTCATAAATGAGGAAAAGGTCAAAAGCTCAAAGCTTATTCTGGTTACGGCTATTACTCCTACACCGGCGGGCGAGGGCAAGACAACGACATCCATCGGGCTGGCCCAGGCTCTGAACAAACTGGGGAAGAAAGCGACTGTTGTTCTTCGTGAGCCTTCGCTGGGACCTGTTTTCGGCATAAAAGGTGGCGCTGCCGGGGGCGGTTATTCTCAGGTAATCCCGATGGAAGATATTAACCTTCATTTTACAGGTGATATGTCAGCTGTCGAGAAAGCCCATAACCTGCTTGCAGCCCTGATTGATAATAATATACAATTGAAAGACGGGAATCTTGGTTTAGATCCCAGAACAATTGAATGGAAAAGAGTAATGGATATGAATGAAAGGTCTCTTCGTGATATCGTCATCGGACTTGGAGGGACTACTGAAGGAGTTCCAAGACAATCAGGTTTTAATATTACGGCAGCATCAGAGGTTATGGCAACCCTATGTATGGCAAAGGATCTTAACGATCTGAAGGAAAGGCTGGGAAGGATATTTGTCGGTTTTACATATTCCGATGAGCCGGTGTTTGCTTCCGATCTGAAGGCCCACGGAGCCATGGCTGCTTTGCTCAAATATGCAATTATGCCTAATCTGGTCCAGACACTGGAAGGGACACCTGCGATAATACACGGTGGTCCGTTTGCAAATATTGCCCAGGGAACAAATTCAATTATTGCCACAAAAATGGGACTTTCACTGAGCGATTTTGTTGTAACTGAAGCGGGTTTTGCGAGCGAGCTGGGTGCCGAAAAATTCTTTGATATCAAATCACAATATGGCGATCTGAAGACAAATGCGGTTGTTATTGTAGCCACAATACGTGCACTTAAATACCACGGTGGGGCAAAGCTCTCTTCGCTGCAGAACGAGGATCTCAATGCACTGACAAACGGCTTTGAGAATCTCGACAAGCATATCGAGAACATGAAATATTTCGGATTCAATCCTGTAATATCAATAAACAAATTTGAGTCGGATACTCCGGCGGAACTTGATCTTCTTATAAGACATTGTAAAGACCAGAATGTAAAGGTGGCTGTAAATGACGGATGGGCCAGGGGTGGAGAAGGTGCAACCGAGCTTGCGGAAAAGATCCTTGAGTCGGTAAAAGATTGTAACACCTGCTTCAAACCACTCTATGATCTTTCCTGGTCATTCGAGGAAAAAATAGATACGATCTGCAAAAAATTATATGGNNCTGGGTATGGGAAATCTTGCTGTCTGTATTGCCAAAACACAAAAATCACTTTCTGATGATCCCCTCAAAAGAGGAAGGCCAACAGGATTTACAATTAAAATCAGGGAGATCGAACTTTCATCAGGAGCAGGATTCATTGTCCCTATAGCAGGCACAATAATGAGGATGCCCGGCCTGCCAAATATACCGTCGGCTGAGAAAATTGATATTGACAATAACGGGGTAATCTCAGGTTTGTTCTGATCTGTCTTTCATTTTACTAACTTTATAGCACAAAAACATATAAATGTAATGAAGAAAATACCGCTAATCCTGTTAATGATTTTTATGGCAGTCACAGCATGTAAGAGATACAGCAAATATGAAGGTGTGGCTTTCACCGAAAAGGAACCACGCGACTGGGAAAATCCTGAAATGTTCGGTCAGAATAAAGAAGCCCCACATGCCACTCTTATAAGCTTTGCTGATGAAGCATCAGCACTGGCAGCAGCCAGATCTGCTTCTCCCAACTATCTGTCCCTCGACGGTATATGGAAATTCAATCTTGTAAAATCTCCTGACCAGAGACCATATTGGTTTTTCATGGATGATTATGACACCCGCGACTGGGACGATATCGAAGTACCGTCAAACTGGGAAATGAAAGGATATGACGTGCCGATATATGTAAACATTACCTTCCCTCATAAGAATGATCCACCCAGGATACAGCACGATTATAATCCGGTCGGATCATATAAACGGAACTTTAAGGTGCCTGCTGATTGGAATGATAAAGAGGTATTCCTTCAGTTCGGTGCTGTAGCCTCGGCATTCTACGTATGGGTTAATGAACAGCTTGTCGGCTACAGCCAGGACAGTAAAACACCTGCAGAATTCAATATTTCAAAATATCTGAAGAAGGGTAATAATTCACTTGCAGTTGAAGTCTACAGATGGTGCGACGGCAGTTATCTTGAAGATCAGGATTTCTGGAGGATGAGCGGTATTCAGAGAACGGTTTTCCTTCATGCCAGACCGAAAACTTATATAAGGGACTTTTTTGCCAGAGGTGATCTGATAAATGACTATAAGGATGGTTTGCTTAAGGTTGATGTAGAACTCGGCCAGAACGGAAGTGACGGAAATGATTTTATTATTGAAACTTCATTATTTGATGCTGAAAACAAGATCTACAGCGAATCGAAGTCTGTAAGTCTTTCAGAAGGCAAAGCTTTAGAGGGATTCGAAAAGAGCTTGCCGGATGTAAAAAGATGGTCTGCAGAAACCCCGGATCTCTATTCCCTGGTGATTACTCTTAAAAAACCTGACGGGAATATTCTTGAAAGTGTAAGCTCAAAAATCGGATTCCGAAGCGTGGAAATAAAGAATTCCCAACTTCTTGTGAACGGGGTTGCAGTCTATCTGAAAGGTACAAATATGCATGAGCACGATGATATCAACGGGCATGTTATCGATGAAGAGCTTATACTGAAGGATATCCGTGTCATGAAGGCCAACAATATCAATGCCATGAGGACGAGCCACTATCCCCAGCAGGAGCTCTGGTATGAAATGTGCGATAAATATGGTCTTTATCTTATTGATGAAGCAAATATAGAAGCTCACGGGATCGGTTATGATAAGGATGTCACAATTGCCGATAAACCTGAATGGGCAGCTGCTCATATGGCAAGAATGCAGAGTATGGTCGAAAGGGATAAAAATCATCCTTCTGTCATTATCTGGTCACTTGGAAATGAATCAGGAGACGGCCATAATTTCCTTGCAAATTATAAGTGGGCGAAGCAGAGAGATATTACCCGTCCGGTTCAGTATGAACGGGCTGAAAAATCAACCAATACGACTGAAAGGCATACGGATATTATTTGTCCCATGTACGCAAGGATCTGGCAGATTGAAGAATATGCAAAGGATCCGAAGAATGACAGACCTCTAATATTATGTGAATACGCTCACTCGATGGGAAATTCGACAGGTAATCTTCAGGATTACTGGGATGTAATCGAAAAGTATCCCAAACTTCAGGGAGCATTCGTCTGGGACTGGGTTGATCAGGGGATACTTCAAACAGATGAGAATGGTGAAAAGTACTGGGCTTACGGAGGTGATTTCGGAGAAGAAGGTGTTCCAAGCGACGGTAATTTCTGTATAAACGGGCTTACCTGGCCAGACAGAACCGGCAAGCCGGGACTTGCCGAAGTAAAAAGAGTATATCAGTATGTGGGATTCAAGCCTGTAGACATTAAGGCAGGAATCATAAGTGTTAAGAACAAGTATGATTTTACGAATCTCTCGGATTTCGATTTTGACTGGGAAGTTATGTCAGACGAATCCGTTATCCAGTCTGGAAAAGTCCCGCTTCCTGATTTTAAGCCGGGGAAAGAATTGAATATTATGATACCAATTGAAAAAATAGTTCCTGCACCGGGTGCTGAATATTTTCTGAATCTGAGGATATCGAAGAGTGAACCATGGGGCATTCTGCCCGAAGATCATGTTTATGCAGGCACACAATTTAAACTCCCTGTCGAAGGAGGAATTGTCCCGATGAAACAGGATAACCTGGCAGTTCTTCAGACCAAAACAAACGGAAATAAGCTGGAAGTAGGAGGGACCGATATGCTCCTCATCTTTAATCTGGAAAGCGGAAAGCTTGAATCATTCAAATATAAGGATAAAGAGCTGCTGCTAAAAGGTCCGGAGCCGGATTTCTGGAGGCCACCCACTGATAATGATTACGGTTATGGCATGGATACTAAACTTGGCATATGGAAAAAAGCCGGAGAAAGGTTAAAGGTTACCGGAGCCGATATCCGTCAGCCGGGATTAGGTAAAGTGGTGGTGGTTTTCAGATATGATATTATGGGAACGGAAGGTAAAAAGATTGCAGGGTATTCAACCACTTATACAATTCTGGGCTCAGCCGATATTATAATTTCAAATTCTTTCGCGAAACTNNTTGCAAACCTGAAATGGTATGGACGGGGTCCGCACGAAAATTATGTCGACAGAAAAACCTCTGCGGATGTGGGTCTGTATGAAAGTACTGTGGCAGATCAGTATGTACCTTATATACGTCCGCAGGAAAATGGTTACAGGACAGATACACGCTGGCTGTCACTGACTGATGACAATGGTACCGGCATACTTGTAAGCGGTAATCCCTTGTTCTGTTTTGCCGCTCTCAACAATATCCACGACGATTTCGAATCACCGGGCAAGATTGGCCAGTACAGGAAGGATGCAAAGAGTGCAAATACCCATACGAATGATGTTAAACCCCGCGATCTGGTGAATCTGAATATAGATCTCGGACAGATGGGGGTTGGTGGCGATGATTCATGGGGAGCGGAAATCCACAAACAGTACAGGCTTCTCGCGGATAAATATGAATACAGCTTCCGCCTCAGACCGATAGTTAAGGAAGATGATGTCCTGAAACTCGCAAAGGAGAGGCTCTGAAAAAGTTGGGAAATGATTTCTTCTTTAACAACGGGGTTACTCAGAGTTTACATGGAGTTGCACGGTTTTCCATCCGTTCAACTCCGTGTAAACCCCGTGTTACACCGTGGTTAAATCTTTACATCCTATACAATCCCCCTCAACTAATACTTGATTTCCACCTTTAAAACCTCATTTTCGCCGGTGATGATGTTTTTGACATTATACACCAGCGGTGCTGTGTTGGTTTTGCTGACAACAACTCTTGCTATGGAATTTGCCGGCAGCGTTATTGAAGCCGGCGTGCCAGCTGCACCATCAGTGAGGTAAAATGTTATATCTGATTTATTTGATATTTCAAAGAAAATATTTTTCGCATTCTCATTATAAGGTTTTCCGATAGAAATGCACTGATAAAAGAATTGTCTTGCGATATCCTCCTTACCTCCGATAATATTGTCGGAATATGCCAGTGTTCTTCCGGCAAACATAGCTTCTTTTAATGCATCGAGTGTTCTCGTTTTGGCAAATACGAGTGTCATTGGTCTGTTTTTCTGATTTTTATACTCCTCACTTATTGTCCCGTGACTGTCGCTGTTTGCAAGCACAGTCAGATTGTATTGTTTACAGAAAGTCATAACCAGGGGGTAATAGTCTGTACCATTAAAGAATTCAATCCCGTGGATCCATTTCTTTTCAAGTAATTTTTTATGGATGTCATAAAGTTTCGGAATTCCGTCGGGTTCCTGTGCTTTCCAGCCGGGGTGATTCCAGTGAAGAAATGCCCCCTGGTTTATTGCAGCAGCATATGCATCCATCACAGAATCAACCGCTAAGAGGGATGCATCCTGCAGGAATAATGCATTTACATGTCCCGGAGGCATGGGACGGGTTATCTCTGCCCCTTTTACAAGTAAAATGTTATAGTCCCTTGCGGTATTTTCTGAGATCTTCCAGCCGGCATTATGGTCGACGGGTATATAATCCTTATGTGGTGAATATTCAAGGTGATCTGTTATTGCAATTGCATCCAGACCATCTCTCCATGCTTCACCAACCCTGACAGTAGGCCAGACATTAGCATCGGAAAAAACTGTGTGCAGGTGGAAATCACATTTCAGTGTCACATATCCGGGCAGATCGGGGAGGTTAACAATTTTCCTCTGTCCGTAACCGGTGAAGGTTACGCTGACAATCAGTAAAATTATAATACTCAGTTTTTTCATGGATATTGATTTATTTGATTTGATTTTCTTTTTTAACCACGGGGTTTCACGGAGTTTTCACGGAGTCTCAAAGGGTTTGGAACCTGTTCAATTTCTCTTCCCTCACCTCATCACCCGTCACCTCATCTCCCCCTCACCTCATCTCCCCCTCACCTCGCTCATTTTCAAGTTGGCAGTTGGCAGTTGGCAGTTGTTCTCAACCTCAACCTTAACCTCATCCCGCCTCACACTCACGCCTCACGCCTCACGCCTCACGCCTCACCTCTCATCTTTCTATCTCTTCGTCCATCTGTCTCATTGTCTCTTCGTCCTTCCTATATCTCCTCATAAAAATAAGCTATCTTCCTGTCGAAATCGTCCCATGTATAAATTTTCTTCTTCCGGTTAAAGTAGTAGAAATTCAGCATGGCGAAATCACCTGCGCACATTGTTGCGTGGACAAACAGTACCAATGACATGCTCCATTTCCAAATTCCGGGAAGCATGAGAACCAATATGATCAATATAATGCTTATTGTAATGAAAGGAGCCAGAGCCACCAGCTTAAAGGATTTCTGACCGGTTACATGACGGTGAGCCGTAACATAGAACATATACTGCCTCAGGTCCATTCCAACTCTTATTCTTCTGGCGCCGGCGATAAAATATGTAATTATATGGATAAGCTCGTGTACCGGTATTAAGATCAGAGGGAATACTATTAATCCAAGAAGTGAATGGAATATGATATTTTTCAGGGGGAAATATCCGGCGATATTAATTCTTACGGTAATTGCTATGATAATATAAATGATACAAACAGACCAGAAAAAGATCATTACTTCCGATTTTCTTCTAAGATAATCGAGAACAAAATCGATAAGCTCGTCATAAGGGATCTTCAACAGTTCCCGGTATTTTGACTGATCTTCCAGATCCTCTACCTGTAATGCCATAAAAAGGTTTTAGCAAATTTAACTTTTTAGGGAAGAATAAAAAAGAAAAGGTAGCAGTGGAAATTGTTTTTGATGAATATGGTTATTGGTTGTGTGGTTAATTTCTTCATTACGAACTCACCCTATTTTGGTTTTTCTGATTTGTTCATAATGTAAACTACGTATTAAAAGACGTATTATAATACGTATTAAAAGATGTATTAAAAGGGCTCTGGTCTAAACAACAAAGCAGTAAAACAATGAGATCCCTCGCTGGCGCTCAGGATGACAGATGTATTGGGGAGGAAAGGGAGGGAAGCCGGGTCGTTTTGCCGTTACTTTACTTTACAACCTAAGTTTTATTCAAAACGCTCTAGCTTCTCTCCCCCCTGTCTTTAAAAATACCTGTCATTGGTAGCGAAACGAAGTGAAGCGAAGAATCCTTCGATTTAAAAGCCCCTGAAGCAGTTTAATTTTTTTTGGAAATTGTTATCAGATAGTTTACTGGCTGTGGCCTTACGGGATGGCACGGTATCTTGGAATTATCCAGAAATGACTATAAGGTTTTACTTCGAAAACATTTACGGTTTCATTTTCATGCTGCCGGCAAAAGAGACTTATCCGGTTATTGTTTCCCTTTAACCAGCGTGATGGTTCCTGTCCAGTGATGATGTGAATATGGGTCCAGATCACTATTATAGTCATTGGTCATAATAGTGCCTGATGCCCCTGCAAAACGTCCTGTACCTCCCAGAACCCCCAGTCCGATTTCGAGCAGGCAACCAACAGTCCTGTTCCTGCAACAAAGAATAAAAATCTTTTCAGTTTTTTCATAGTCTTAACTCTTGGTTAAACAATAATTTACTTATATGACAAAGGTCGGACAGAACACGGGAATCATATAGCAACTATGTTTCAAATTGCTTAAATTTTAAAACAAGTACTTAAATTATGTTTCACCAGCATGAAAAATCAATCCTATCTAGCCTTTCTTGTATGGTACGGAGCAAGTCCTGCCTTTTCGATAACAGCGAGGAAGCGTGGATCATCCCGCAAAATATCAAAATCGGGATTATTGGCTATAAGATTGAAATATTGAAGAGGTTTCATTTTGGTATCCATGGCCTTTTCGAACCAGTAAATTGATTCCTCCCTGTCGCCTAAAATCGCGTACCACCATGCTATGTAATAAGGGTGCCCGTCCAGACCCTCAAGAGGTATGGGCCTGTTGATATTAAAATCGATCAGCCATGTAAAAATTCCTTTAATACCCGATTCGTTAAAGGCAGCCAGGATCTCATCAGCATAATTGCTGGTGGATGGATACCTGCTGAAACGGTCATGAAGTACCTTCGCGGCTTTCTCTCCTTCACCCAGCTTAACATAATGAAGAACGAATAACCAGTTGTTGTCACTGGAATTAGGATTAAGGTCTCGTCCGGTAAAGCAGGCATCTAAGCCTTCCCGGTATTTCTCTTCAAAGTAATAGATCCAGGAATTCAGGTTATGGACAAGCCAGAAATAGGGTTCCAGCTCCAGTGCACGGTCAATATGTACACGGGCTTCTTCAATGGGTCCGGTTATCATCAGTAACTGGGCATACCACTGATGCGCTGTTGCGAAATTCGGATTCAGCTGAATGGATATCTGTAACTCCCTGCCGGCTTCCCCGATTTTGAATTCCGGATAAATGTGATAACCACCCTTTACAGCATGAGCCTCTGCACAATCAGGATCGATTTTAAGGGCTTTGTTGCTGAAATCCAATGCTTTTTGTACTCCTTCATAGTACGGTTTATACCAGCCCCAGGCACAAAGATTATACCACGCACCTGCCAGACCTGCATACGCTTCTGCAAAATTACTGTCTGCAGCAATAGCCTTTTCATAATACTTAAGACTGGTCATGAGCCCCTGTTTATTGATATCGACTCGCTGTTCATCATTGGCTTTGTTAACCAGAAACCGGGCTTTCAGAAAATTATCATAAGCTTCAAAGCTTTGGGTAGGTTTACTTTCTATCTTACCAATCTCTGCATTTGTAAGGACTGTTTCAAGTACATTGGCAATTTTTTTTGCTATTTCGCTTTGAAGTTCAAAGATATTAATCATATCATCTTCATACTTTTCCGACAGGATATGCTGATCATTCCGTGCATCTATCAGCTGAACAAATAATTTTATTTTATTTTCAGATTTGTATACGCTTCCCTCAAGGACATAGGTAACATTCAGTTTCCTGGCAATCTCAGGCGATGTAATGGAATATCCCCGAAAAGACTCCTCGGTAGTTCTTGATATTACTCTAAAAAGGGGAGGGGGAGAAAAGGAGAGTGGGTGAGTGGGGGAAGAGAGCTGCTCAGCGCACAGGGCAAAGGGTACAAAGTAAAGAAAGACAGTATGGCTGCAAGACTGCATGACCGCATGACTGAACGACCGTAAGCCTTCGCTGCCACCTTCGCTACCACCTTCGCTAAAGCTACGGTGGTCAAAGAAAGCTACGGTGGTCAAAGAAAGCTACAGCTTACAAAGCACGACCGCATGACCGCATGACAAAATACAATATCTACGTATTAAAAGCAGTATTATAATACGTATTATAATACGTAGGAGCGATTCTATGTTGTCGCCTTATTACCGCCTGATAATTAACTTCTGCATGAAGCGCTGACTGCCTGTTTCTGCTCTTAACGTATAAATCCCATTTGGCAGATCGACGGACAAGGGAATGATCTCGCCATTCAATTCATTGGTATAAACGATGCGCCCGTTCAGGCCGGTAATCGCTATTTTAACAGAACCTCCCTGAAGGTCATTAAAATCTAGCACAAAATTGCCTTCACTGGGATTAAGATACATGTTGAACCAGGACACGATCTCCTCACCAATTGTAGTTATGGTCAGTGTAAACGCCTGCACCGCTCGCGGGTGAGCCGGCTTTGAGCTTATACCTTTCATCCTCACTGTAACCAAGGGTTCCGTTTAAATCGACAAAGACAGTTGTCATTGTGATGCTGTATTTATTCCCATTGGCATTGGTGTATGCATAGGTAAAATATCCTGAAATACGAAAAAAATCCGGTATTGCTATAAAACTTATAATACCCTTTCCCTGGCTGATTATCTCAACAATATAGGGTTCTTCGGTTACGTTACTCATTAATCAGTCTGTATCCGCAACAACAATTGGCCTGTTATTTGGTAACTTTGCATTATAATAGTGATACGGTGAAACGTATTTTTGCAATATTATCCTCAGCTCTGATCCTGACCTGTACATATGGCCAGACTGATACTACAAGGCAGATCAGGGATACACTTAATGTAAATGATACATTACCAGGGAGAGTGTATGTATTGCAGAATGTTAAAAGAGACGGATTAACACTTCCGGAAGTTGAAATAAAAGAGGTAACTATTGTCGCTCCGAAGGAGAAAAGCTCTCCCAGGAGAACCAGGGCACAAGTCAGACAATATGACAGACTCATCTATAACCTGAAAAAAACATATCCCTATGCAGTGATAGCCAGGGAAAAGCTCGCTGAAATAAATGCCCGTCTTGAAGAAATTCCTGATGAAAAAGAACGAAGGAAATTTCTGAACCAGCAGGAAAATAATATCCTCGCGGAATTTGAAGATGATGCCAGGAATATGACAATCACCCAGGGGAGGTTGCTTATAAAACTGATCGACAGGGAAACACAGAATACATCCTTTGAGCTGATAAAACAATACCGGGGATTTCTCTCAGCCGCGTTCTGGCAGGGAATTGCCAGGATATTCGGTTCAAATCTCAAGTCTGAATATGATCCTTTCGGCGAGGATGCTCTTATCGAGCTGATCGTGAGGGACATAGAAATGGGATGGTTGTAATTTGTTTATAAGACTGCCACTGATTTTTCATGAAAAGAATATTCATTGCAATAAAAATCGAACCTGAGAACACTTTTCTGAGGATCCACTCATCTCTCAGGGCAATCCTTGGAAATGAAAAAATCACCTGGGTTGATCCTTCCAATATTCATCTCACACTGGCTTTTCTCGGAGATACCGAAGAGGAAAGGATAAAGGTGGCCGCAATCATGCTGAAACAGAAATGCAGCGGCTTCGGGAAGTTTGAATTCAATCTGTCCGGAGCAGGTGTCTTTAAAGATTTCAGGGATCCGAGAGTTATATGGATAGGAATTGAAAATTCGATTAAGCTTGTTGGGCTATATAACACGATTAAGACAGGCCTGGAAGACACAGGATTTAAGACTGAAGATCGCCCTTTCAGTCCTCATATAACTATCGGCCGGATCAAATTTCTGAGGGATCCGGGTGCCCTGAGAGTCGCTGTTGAGAAACATAAGGATTCAGAAATTCAGAAAGTAACCGTTCAGGAAGTGAGCCTGTATGAAAGTATTCTTAAACCAACAGGACCGGTATATAAACCTATGGGATTATTTCGGTTATAATGTTATTAACCAAGGAGTTACACGGAGTTGCTCAGAGATTTTATTTTCCACAGATTTTCGCAGATCAAAGACCACTTACCGCTCGTCCCTCGTCGCTCACTTCCTGGCCCTCCGTCTCTCCGTCCCTTCGTCTCTTCGTCTCCTAGTCCCCTCATCTCCCTCTCCCCTCATCTCCCTCTCACCCCATCACCTCATCTCCACATCTCCCCCTCTCCCCCTCTCCTCATCTCCCCCTCATGCTTACAAAGTTGGCAGTTGGCAATTGGCAGTTGGCAGTTGGCAGTTGGCAGTTGGCAATCTCAATACCCGGTAATTACAGTCCCTTCCCCTTGAGGATAGTAACAACTGTGTAAAGGAGGATCTTAATATCAAACCAGCAAGACCTGTTTTTAATATAGTAGAGGTCATATTCAAGTCTCTCAAGCATCTGATCGACATTGGTTGCATACCCGTATTTCACCTGACCCCAGGACGTTATTCCCGGCTTGACTTTCAGAAGTTTTGTAAAATCCGGATTTCTTTCAACAATCTGGTCAATGAAGAACTGGCGTTCGGGCCGCGGGCCCACGATTGCCATATCGCATTTTATTACATTTATGAAATTAGGTATCTCATCTATCCTGTATTTCCTTATGAACCTGCCAATTCTTGTTATTCTCTCTTCATTTAATCCTGACAGCTTCGGATTTCCTGTTTCTGCGTTATAAACCATCGACCTGAATTTGTAGATAACAAACGGCTCGCCGTTTTTGCCGATCCTGTCCTGGGAATATATTACAGGTCCTTTGCCGGATATCATGATAAGAACTGACAGGATAATGATAACCGGGCTTAATATTATCAGGGCAATTATTGAAAAGAGAACATTTAAAAACTGGAGAAGCAGTTCTGAGACTGCCCTTTTTTCAGTTCTTCCCTTTAGGCTGGTGCTGTCTGTTATATTGTCAGGTCTGGTTCCGGTCATAAAGATCATTGAGTTCTGACCTCATGTTGACGGCGAAGATAGAAATTTTTTTATTTTTACCGACTGAACCTGTGTTTTGCCTGAGAATAAATGACAGATGATTTTGAAGCAAGGGGAAAAAGGAAGAAGCTTATAGCTGAACTCCGTAAGAAGGGGATTACTGATGAAGAAGTGCTGAGGGCAATGGATACTGTCCCCAGACATCTTTTCATGGATCCTGCATTCCTCATTCATGCCTATGTTGATAAAGCATTCCCGATCAGTTCCGGACAGACTATTTCCCAGCCTTACACTGTTGCTGTTCAGACTGCACTTCTGGAGGTGAAAAGAAGGGATAAGATACTGGAAATAGGTACCGGTTCGGGATATCAGGCAGCTGTACTCGCAGAGATGGGAGCAAAGGTGTATACTATCGAACGTCACAGGGAATTGTACCGGAAAGCACGTAGGAGCCTTGCTGAACTTGGTTATGAGGTTGAATTCTTTTTTGGTGACGGTTATGCCGGGAAACCTCAGTACGGACCCTATGATGGCATAATAATTACAGCTGCAACCAGGGAAATCCCTGATAATCTGCTCAGACAGCTAAAAACCGGAGGAAAGCTGGTGGCTCCGGTAGGAGACGTTTCATCCCAGGTTATGACCCTTGTAAGAAGAAGCGGAGAAGGCAGTTTTGAATACTCTGCCCACGGTAAATATGTATTTGTACCGATGCTAAGAGGTATTGTGAAAGAAAAATAAAAGATAATGCAGATATACAGACTTGTTTTTTCACCTATTGAGGTTAATACATATATACTTGCAGATGATGATAATAAGTGTGCCATAATTGATTGCGGATGCTATACAAATAAGGAATTTGAACAATTCACCGCTTTCATTGAAAAGAAAAATCTTGAACCGGTTCTTTTGCTGAACACTCACTGTCATCTCGATCATATTTTTGGTAACAGGTGGATCATGGAAAAGTATGATCTGCGTTCATTATGTCATAAGGAAGACGAAGGGAACAGAATAAATTCGGTAAAGCAGGCGCTGTTCTTCGGCCTTAAGATGGATACTCCTCCCGAACCCGCAGGTTTTCTGGAAGACGGGCAGTTCATTCCTTTCGGGANNCCTTTCGGGAAGGCGAAAATCAAAGCCCTTCATGTGCCTGGTCACTCCCCGGGAAGTCTGGCTTTTTATATAGAAGAGGAGGGTATCATATTTACAGGCGATGCATTGTTTGCAGGAACTATCGGAAGAACAGATCTTCCCGGCGGCGATTTTAATACTCTGATAGAAAGTATTAGGACTAAACTATTCACCCTTCCTGCGGAGACAATCGTTTATCCCGGACACTATGGATCAACAACAATAGGTGATGAGAAAAGCACAAATCCGCATTTTAGTTAGAGTAGCAAACAACCTGCTCTTTGTAACGTTATCAACTTGAACGAAATAATTAAATAATCAGAAATATGGTTACGGATAAATTTGTAAACCGTCACAACGGCCCGCGTGGTCATGAAATTCAACAGATGCTTGAGGTTATCGGAATCGGATCGGTCGATCAGCTGATTGACCGGGCAGTGCCATCAGGTATAAGACTCGATAAACCACTGAAGCTGCCTGAAGCCATGAGTGAATTTGAATATTTAAATCATCTCAGATGTATAGGATCGAAGAATAAGCAGTTCAGATCATTCATAGGTCAGGGATATTACGGCGTTGCACTGCCTTCTGTAATTATCCGTAATGTTCTTGAGAATCCTTCATGGTATACATCCTATACTCCTTACCAGGCAGAGATCTCTCAGGGCAGGCTGGAGGCTCTTCTGAATTTCCAGACTATGGTAATTGAGCTTACAGGTATGGAGATTGCAAATGCATCGCTTCTCGATGAGGCAACAGCTGCAGCGGAAGCCATGATAATGATGTTTAACGCGAGGTCGCGCGACGCCGTTAAAGCCGGAACTAAAAAGTTCTTCGTCGATGAGAATGTGTTTCTTCAGACTAAGGATGTGATACAAACGCGTTCAAAACCTCTGGGAATTGAGCTGTTGACCGGAAAGTATGATGAATTTGAACCGGATAATTCATTTTTCGGGGCTTTTGTCCAGTATCCGGCTGCATCGGGTGCAGTGAAGGATTACAGGGATTTTACAGAAAAGGTTCATTCTACAGGTGCGCTGGTTGGTGTGGCTGCCGACCTCATGAGCCTTGCACTCTTAACGCCTCCCGGTGAATGGGGAGCGGATATCGTTGTCGGATCAAGTCAGCGTATGGGCCTGCCCGTAAGCTTTGGCGGTCCTCATGCAGGATTCTTTTCAACAAGAGATTCTCTGAAAAGAAGCATGCCCGGAAGAATAATCGGGGTATCGGTTGACTCCCAGGGCAACCCTGCACTGAGAATGGCCCTTCAGACAAGAGAGCAACATATCAAGAGAGAAAGAGCTACTTCAAACATTTGTACAGCTCAGGCCCTTCTTGCAACTATGTCAGGGATGTATGCCCAGTATCACGGCCCGGAAGGACTGAAAAATATTGCCTTGAAAATATTCAGATCAGCCTGTACTCTGAATGAAAACCTTGCTAAACTGGGATATAAACAGAACAACACCGTTTTCTTCGATACTCTGAAAATCGAATTACCGGCAGGTATCATCCAGCAGGATATAGTGAACGCTGCCCTTGCCGCTGAAGTGAATTTCTATTATCCCGGTGACGGGACAGTGATGTTAAGCACTGATGAGATCACTACGATCAGGGAGCTTAATACTGTAACCGGAATATTTGCCCGTGCTGCCGGAAAATCACCGGAAGTGATTACAGAACTGTGCAAATGCAATATCACGGAAGATAGATTCGTGAGGAGATCGCCTTTCCTGAAACCTGCAGCATTCAACAGGTATCATAGTGAAACAGACATGATGAGATATATCAAGATGCTGGAGCGGAAGGATTTTTCTCTGACACAGGGTATGATTTCTCTGGGCTCATGTACGATGAAGCTGAATCCTGCAACTTCGATGTTTGCAATGAGCTGGCCGGAATTTGCAAACATTCATCCTTTTGTCCCGGCAAACCAGGCACTTGGTTATCATCAGCTGATGGATGAGCTTGGTGAGGCATTAAAGGAGATCACCGGATTTTCAGCTGTGTCATTTCAGCCTAATTCCGGAGCGGCAGGAGAATATGCAGGCCTTCTGGTGATACGGGAATACCATTTGAGCAGGGGGGAAGGACACAGAAAGGTCGTTCTGATCCCCTCATCTGCACACGGCACAAACCCTGCCAGCGCAGTTATGGCAGGTATGCAGGTGGTGGTTGTTGAATGTGACAATAAAGGTAATATTAATGTTGAGGACCTGAGGAAGAAAGCTGCTGATCATAAAGAGAACCTGGCCGGATTCATGATAACCTATCCCTCGACACACGGGGTTTTCGAAGCTTCAGTTATTGAAATGACAACTATTATTCATGAAGCCGGAGGACTTGTTTATATGGATGGCGCCAATATGAATGCCCAGGTGGGTCTGACAAGTCCGGGCCGGATAGGAGCGGATGTTTGCCACCTGAACCTCCACAAGACATTTTCAATTCCTCACGGAGGTGGCGGCCCGGGGATGGGGCCAATACTTGTAAATGAAAAACTTTCGGAATTCCTGCCTTCACATCCTCTAGTAAAGACCGGGGGAAGTCATGGTATAGCCGCCGTTGCATCGGCACCTTTCGGCAGCGCCCATATACTCACAATATCTCATGCCTATATAATGATGATGGGAGAGGAAGGTCTTACCCTTGCGACAAAATATGCTATATTGAATGCTAACTATTTGTCGGCTGCACTTAAAAATGAATATAAAACACTCTATACGGGAACCACAGGCTATGTTGCTCATGAATTCATACTCGATTGCCGGAATTTTAAAGCTGAAGCGGGAATAACGGAATCTGATATTGCCAAACGTCTGATGGATTACGGATTTCACGCTCCAACACTGTCATTTCCGGTTCATGGTACACTAATGATAGAACCCACGGAATCGGAGTCTCTACAGGAGCTGAACAGGTTCATAAATTCAATGAAGCTGATAAGAGCCGAGATTGAAGAAGTAAAGAGCGGGAAAGCCGACAATTCCGATAATGTGCTGCATAATGCACCTCATACCGAGAGGGTTGTTACTGCTGATGAATGGACTCATAAATATGACCGTCAGAAAGCGGCTTTCCCGGCTCCATGGATCGTCGAAAACAAATTCTGGCCCTCGGTCGGCCGTATAGACGACGGTTACGGCGACAGAAATCTTGTATGTACATGCGATCCGATTGAGTCATACAGAACCGTATTTTGAGTAGACAACACATTAACCGGTAACCAGCAACTCGTATTAATTAAATTTTTTTCTGTTAAAATATTTTCCCAAATTTATTCCATTAATATTTCGTGAGTTAAATCTTTCAAAGCAATGCGTAATTCAGCCTGGGATGATCTGATCAGACTTATTGACGGGGAAAAGCTGAACTATCAGCCTGCCGGATTTATTATCGACAGTCCATGGATACCGGGGTGGTTCGGGATATCTACAGTCGATTATTACTCTTCTGATGATCTCTGGATGAGATCAAACCTGAAAGCAGCTGATACCTTCCCTGAACTGTGGTTTATGCCGGGATTCTGGTCAGAATATGGTATGTGTACCGAACCTTCGGCATTCGGGTCAAGGATGGTCTTCCTTGAAGATAACCTTCCGCATGCGGATAAGGTAATAACGGATGCCTCAGAAACAGACAGGCTTCCTCAACCGAATGTAAAGACCGACGGCTTACTCCCTTTCATGATAAGCAGATTGAGAAACAATGAAAAAGCAATAATTGAATCCGGTCACCAGGTGAGATTTGCAATTGCAAGAGGACCTATGAATATTGCCAGCTTCCTGATGGGGACAACTGAATTCATGACTGCCCTGGCCCTCGATCCCGATAATTCACACAGGCTTCTGAAGAAGATCACCACATTTGTCTGCGACTGGCTGAAATGGCAGAAGGAATGTTTCCCATCAATCGACGGTGTTCTGATTCTCGATGATATTATGGGATTTGTAGGGGAGAATGAATTCAGGGAGTTTGCCGTTCCATATTTTAAAGAAATATTCAGTGTCACCGTACCCAGGATAAGGTTCCTTCATAATGATGCCGACGGACTTATCACTGCAGCAAATCTTAAAGAGATTGGCGTTAATATGTTCAATTTCTCCTTTAATCATTCAATGGGAGAGATCAGAGCTCTTGCAGGACCCGATGTCATTCTGGTAGGTAATATTCCTGCAAGGGACATTCTTGCATCAGGTACTCCCGCGCAGGTTGAGGATGCGGTGAAAAAAGCGTTCGGGGAGATAAGTCCATGTGAAAGAATTATCTGGTCGGCAGGCGGAGGAATGCCTCCGGGTGTCGGAAATGAAAATATTAACGCATTTATACGTGCAGTTAAAAATTGTTCAGTCCTGTGAACTTATTGTTTGAAATATAATTTAATAAAATATTTATGATCATGAAGAAGACACTTTATTTACTGGCTGGCGCCCTGATCCTTGCATCATGCGGATCGGGAGGATCGAAACAACAACAGGGGAAATCCGATGAGATTATGAAAAGCAAATATCATGTAAATCTTATGACGGCAGATCCGGGCCACTTTCATGCGGCACTGGTACAGAGGATAATGTACAACGATGTAAATCCGGATGTCTATGTTTATGCACCTGAAGGTCCTGATTATATTAAGCATCTCGACAGAATCAGGGGGTTCAATGAACGTTCTGCTGATCCAACAACATGGAACGAAATAGTGTACACTGGTACAGATTTCTTTGAGAAGATGCTTGAAGACCGTCCGGGAAATGTAGTTGTGCTTTCAGGAAATAATCTGAAGAAAGCAGAATATATTACCAGATCCGTAAATGCCGGTCTGAATGTATATGCCGATAAGCCTATGATAATTTTGCCGGAAGATTTCCCGAAACTGGAGGAAGCTTTCAGAGTTGCGGCTGAAAAAGGAGTATTGATATATGATATAATGACGGAAAGATTTGAGGTGACCACTATCCTTCAAAAGCTTCTCTCAATGAAGGAGGAAATATTTGGTAAACTGGTACCGGGTACTCAGAATGAACCTGCCGTTTCAAAGATAAGCGTTCATCATTTTCTTAAAATGGTTGCCGGTGCACCCAATATCCGGCCCGGCTGGTTTTTTGATACCGATCAGCAGGGTGAAGGTATTGTTGATGTTACCACACACCTCGTTGACCTTGTGCAGTGGGAATGTTTTCCGGAACAGATACTATCACCTGCAGATGTTAACGTAGTTGCTGCAAAACACTGGCCGACAATCATTACAAGGGATCAGTTCAGGGCCGTTACAAATCTTGAGGAATTCCCCGATTATCTTCAGAAAGACCTCAGGGACGGAAATCTGAATGTCTTTGCAAATGGCGAGATCATTTATCAGATCAAAGGGATCTGGGCAAAGGTTTCGGTCGAGTGGAATTATGAGGCTCCCGTCGGAGGTGGTGATACACACTATTCAGTCATGAGGGGAACCAGATGCGATCTTGTTATCAAACAAGGTAAGGAAGAAAAATTCAAACCCACACTTTATGTCGAGAATATTAAAGGTGTATCTGTAAAAGAATTCACCGGAACGATTCAGAAAGCTCTTGCTTCATTGCCATATGACAGCCTTACAGTTGAAGCTGCCGGCAAGAACTTATTAAAGATAAATATACCTGACAAGTTCAGGATCACTCATGAGGAGCACTTCGGACAGGTAACAGAACGTTTCCTTGAATATATGAAAGAAGGAAAACTGCCTGAATGGGAAGTTCCGGGAATGATCACAAAGTATTATACGACAACGAGCGGGCTGAAGAAGGCTAAGGAGAACTGAGAGAATCGGTATAAGGTGTAAAGGCTTTACGGCGTTGCGGTATTATGGTATTACGGCATTATGGTATTACGGCATTACGGCATTACGGCTTAAAATCTTTAAGTTCCTGACTCCTTTATGCCATAAAGCCCTAACGCCCTAACGCCGTAACACCGTAACGCCGTAACACCTTTAAACAAACAAGTCTTCTATCACCATCGAATACAGGTCTTCAAGAGAAATGCCGGCTGCAGCTGCCTGCTTTGGAATAATGCTTTCTCCGGTCATACCCGGTACCGTGTTTATCTCCAGGAAGAGTGGCCTGTTGTCGACAATTATGAAATCGATCCGCACAATACCGCTGCAACCGAGCAGATCATTTATCAGGGAACTGAGGCGCTGGACTTCGTCACCTACCTTTTCCGGAAGACTCGCCGGTGTGATCTCATCCGATTTACCCTGAGTATATTTTGCTTCGAAATCGAAAAATTCATTCTTGCTTATTATCTCGGTCACCGGAAGGATTATTTTGCGTGACCGTGTCTTTACAATACCACATGCAACTTCCCTGCCTTTCATGAATGATTCAATCACCACCTCATCGCTCTCCCCCAACGCAACTGATATGGCGTCGGCAAATTCTCCGGCATTCTTTACCTTTGAGACCCCGAAACTGGAACCACTGTCATTTGGCTTTACAAAGCATGGCAAACCAAGAGTTCTGATAATTCCATCAGGATCAATTTGTTCATTCTTTCTGAGTAGTATACTCTCCGCCATGGGTATCCTGTATTCCTTAAGGAATAATTTACATGCATGTTTGTTGAAAGTAAGTGCTGAACAAAACGAATTGCAACCGGTATAAGGTACCTGCATCATATCTAAATAACCCTGAAGCTGCCCATTCTCACCCGGCTTCCCGTGGATTGCTATAAACACCGCGTCAAAACGTACAGTTATATCATCAATATTAAGGGTGAAATTATTCTTATCAATACTGTGATATCTGCCTTTGGGATCTTCCCAATACCAGTTTGTATCCCTCATCACTATTATGTAAGTTTTGTACCTTCCCCTGAGGACCTTGCTTACTTCAGCAGCACTTTTTACCGAGATCTCATATTCAGAAGAATCCCCCCCTGCAACTATTGCGATCGTTCTCATATTGTTTATTTTTGAGGATCAAATTTAGTAAAAACATAAATAATGATCATTTGTAATACAATGGAATATTTAACTTTGGCATAGTAAAACAAAATCAATATTAAAATGAAAAAAGGTTGTTTGATCTGGGTTATAATCGGAGTCATTGTTGGTCTCTTTGTTTTTGGGATAATATCCTGGGGGATAAAGGTATATAATAATATGGTCGGACTTCAGGAGGGTGTCACAAGCCAGTGGGGCAATGTGGAAACCCAGTATCAGCGGAGAGCTGACCTGATCCCGAATTTCGTCAACACAGTCAAGGGTGCTGCTGAATTTGAACAGGAAACGCTGACCCGGGTTATTGAAGCCAGGGCAAAAGCTACACAGGTCACAATTGACCCGACCAACATGACAGCCGAGAACCTCCAGCAGTTCCAGGCTGCACAAAGCGATTTAAGCTCTGCTCTGTCGAGGCTCATGGTTGTTGTTGAGAAATATCCTGACATTAAGGCAACTCAGAATTTCAGAGACCTTCAGGTTGAGCTTGAAGGGACTGAGAACAGGATATCGACTGAAAGGCGGAAATTCAATGAGGTTGCACAGGGATTCAATACTTATATAAAAAGGTTCCCTGCCAACATAATTGCCGGATGGTACGATTTCAATGCCAAACCTTATTTTGAATCAATGGAGGGAGCAGAAAAAGCGCCTGAAGTTAAATTCTGATCTTTTTATTCTTCTGATTGATGAAGGCTTCGGAGTTTTTTACAAAAGAGCAGCAGGAGCAGATCCGTGATGCAATAAGGGAGGCTGAAGATCTTACCTCGGGGGAGATAAGGGTTCATATTGAAACAAAAACCTCGGGAAATGTTCTTGACAGGGCCTCATGGATCTTTAAAAGGATAGGTATGCATGGAACTGCCGAAAGGAACGGAGTACTTTTTTATCTTGCTGTAACAAACAGGAAGTTTGCCGTTATCGGGGACCAGGGAATAAATTCAAAGGTTCCGGAAGATTTCTGGGACAATATTAAGGCAACTGTAAAGAAACATTTCAGTGAAGGCAGGTTCACAGAAGGGATTATTGAAGGGATCAGTATGACAGGCACCCAGCTCAAGGTTCATTTTCCTTTCCGGAAGGATGATATAAATGAACTGCCTGATGATATTTCATTTGAGGATACCCCATTATAAAGAGTGGAATGGAAAAAAATAAATTTCAAGGTTTATGTCTCCTGTTTGTTCTGTCAGTTTCTCTTCCATTCAGACTGGCCGCACAGGATTTTCCGGAGAAACCATATCCGCCGCGCCTTGTGAATGATTTTGCGGGGATGCTCAATGGCAGTGAAATTAATTCTCTGGAAAGTAAGCTGGTTGCATTTAATGATTCCACATCGACCCAGATAGCCATTGTAACTGTATCTGATCTGATGGGTTATGAAGTAGCCGATTTTGCACAAAGACTGGCGGAAAAATGGGGAATAGGTCAGAAGGGCCTTGATAACGGTATTCTTATACTTGTAAAACCTAAGACTGAGGGGTCGTTGGGTCAGGTTTCGATTGCCCCGGGATACGGTCTGGAAGGTGCAATCCCCGACCTTATTTGTGCCCGTATAATTGATAATGAAATACTGCCTGCTTTCAGGGAGGGTGACTTTTATGGCGGACTTGATAAAGCTTCGACTGTTCTGATGCAGCTGGCCAGCGGAGAGTTCACTGCTGATGAATATGGTAATTCAGGAAGTGATGCAGGTGCTATTGCTCCATTCATAATCTTCGTAATATTTTTAATAATTTTCATGTTAATCCGGAGTTCCGGAGGCCGTAATCAGAAGCATCTGAGCAACAAAGGTTTGCCTTTATGGGTTCTTTTGTCTATGATGAATTCCGGCAGTAACTCTCACAAAGGCTCATGGGGCGGGTTCTCCGGAGGTAGCGGAGGCCGTGGTTTTGGCGGTGGCGGAGGCTTCGGCGGCGGCAGCTTCGGCGGCGGCGGGGCCAGTGGCAGCTGGTAACAAAAGTAACTCCCCGCCACCGTCATTGCGAGGAGTCCCGCATCAGCGGGACGACGAAGCAATCCGTCCGGATCATTCCTTCCTCCCCTCTATATAATTCCTCCACCTCTCAATCACCTGCCTCATATCTTCAGGCAGCTCCGACTCAAAAGACAGTCTCTTACCGCTTACCGGATGGTCGAACGCAAGGCTTTTTGCATGCAGCGCCTGCCGGGGAAGTATCTGAAAGCAGTTCTTAACAAACTGCTGGTATTTTGAAAATGTGGTTCCCTTCAGAATGCGGTCTCCTCCATAATCAGCATCATTGAAAAGAGGATGCCCACGGTAGCTGAAATGAATCCTTATCTGATGTGTCCTCCCGGTCTCAAGCTTACACTCCACAACCGATATATAACCGAGATTCTCGATNNATCTTATAATGAGTCACCGCAGGTTTTCCCTGACTGCCGTCAGGAAATACCTGCATGATCTTCCTGTCACGGATATTCCGCCCTACATGACCGGTTATCGTACCTTCTGAAGGATCCGGTATCCCCCATACTATTGCAGTATATTTGCGGTCGGTGGTCCTGTCAAAGAACTGTTTTGAAAGCCTGTTAAGCGCAAGTTCATTTTTTGCGATTACAAGTATACCTGATGTATCTTTATCTATTCTGTGAACAAGACCGGGTCTCAGATCTCCCGATGAAAATAAAGGCAAATCCTTAAAATGCCACATCAAAGCGTTTACAAGTGTCCCGGTATAATTGCCGTATGCCGGATGGACAACCATCCCGGGTGCCTTATTGACAACCACAACATCTTCGTCCTCAAAAAGGATATCGAGAGGGATATTTTGTGGTATCAGTTCAATATCCCTGGGGGGATTGGGCAGCACAACCTGAATAAGATCATCCGGCTTTACCCTGTAGTTTGGTTTAACAGGGATATTGTTTACAAGAATATTTCCGGCATTGGCAGCATCCTGTATCCTTGTCCGTGAGGTATTCTCAATCCTGTAAGAAAGATATTTGTCAATACGCAGTAGCGACTGTCCGGGAGCAACAGTAAACCTGTAATGCTCAAACAGCTCCTGTTGTCCGGCTAATTCTTCTTCAGACATTTTCAGGATTATTTTGTTTTGATAAGCCGGCTGTGACCAAGGGCCAGGCCATTCCTTGAAAGTGATACTATATACATTCCTGCCTTCAAAGCTGAAATGTCAATTTTATCATTCAAGGGCACCCTTATTAATTCCTTTCCATTTATATCGGTAACTGATACAGTGTATAAACTATTATCAGGAAGATCGTTACGATTGAAACTTATGTAATCTGATGCCGGATTCGGATAAAAATGAAGTTTATTTCTGTTGTTCTGGTAAATATCATGAACTGAAGTATTTACAGGAGGACCCACAATAGGCCGTATCATCAGGGTACCTGATTTCTGGGAGGTGAACCATGTACCATTCATCCAGTAGAGCAGGTTACCCCTGTGAGGTGTATTTACATCAAATCCTGCATTAAGGAAGGTTTCTGACCGTTGTTTCCAGCCGACATAAAAAATATTTTCCACGGCTACTCCCGAGGGCAGAAAATATGTATGGAACCCGTTGATATCTTCTCCCTGTTCTACAATTACTTCCTGCCGTGAGTAAATGACATCTCCCGGTATTCCGCTATTATCTTTCCAGACCATCAGGCCGAAGGCTCTCTGGTTGGAATTCATGTAACTATCATTGAAGCAAATACTTATTGCCCTAAGAGTATCCTTTGTATATGATCTGAACCTGTATGCAACCATGGCATTCCGTGATCCAAGTCCGTTAACTCCGTACCCCGCTTCTGCCGTCCCGTCGTCAAATGCAAAGTAATTGTGAAATTTCTGGAAATATGTTACCGTGTCATTTTCCTTCGGATCGAAGTCATCTGTAATAAGCCAGCTTGTTACCTTAAACAGGGCGGAATCACGGTTGAATGTATTAAAGGTATAGAACAGATTGGCATCATAATCTACATTGGTGAGAGGATCAATGTTGGTAGCACCTGCAGAAAATGATATAGCTTCCATATTATCATACACATCCCATATCTTAAAATACCTTGTAACATTTCTGACAATTGTATCATTATTGCGGTATTTTATCGGTATAGTGGCTCCCATTTCCTGGAGATAGATCTGATTAAATTGAGTGACAGGCATAGCCTCATGATTTTTGAGGAGGGAGCGGAAGGGCTTACGGAATGCAACATCAGGGAATATTGTATCACCCTCATTTCTGTTCCTGTCAAGAAGAACATAATCGATATTCCAGTGATCACAGTTACCGGTCATGGACGGATCGTTCACATTCGGGCTCAGACTTGCGTAATTGCTGAATCTGAACCTGAATCCTTTCCTGAGGAATTTTTCCTGATCTATTTTCAGAAGGACGGGTCTGAAACCGTCAGCAGAATCTCCGTCAGCCCTCCAGACTGAATACCATCTTTTGTCCAGGGGAGAATACATCTGGAGAGTGAGGGAATCATTCTCTTCCGGGATGTCACCCAATCCCCCCGGCTGATAGTAAAAGCTCAGCCATATATTATCGGACGGAGAGAAACTGAGATCAATAGGATGTGATGTAAGGTAATCAGCTTTGAAAGAAGTTTCTGATGCGTTATCATATAGGCGTCCGGAACTGTTCAGCGCGTCAAAGGTGGCTATTCCGCTTGTTATCTGCTTATCAGAATATGTATTATTTATAAAGACATAGTCATCGCTCCATTTCCTGCTATCCGGTAAAACCGCACTGCCGGAAAAATCGTCAAAGAACGGAAGCTTAAGGGTATCGGCAGCAAGAGATCTGGCTGAGAGGGAGTATGTTTTTTTCAACAGGGGATTGGATGTCAGTCCCGTGACAATTTCCTGTCCTGTCAGGATCAATGGGCAGGACAAAATGAGAATAATATTTGTTAAAGTCCTTAATATCATCAGGATCATTTAACCTTTCGGGAAAAGAGAGCCGCTGTGATCGTAGTATCAGGTACAGCCATTATCGAGTCTGACGGGAGCTTGAGAGAATCTGTTGTCATCCACAGATATATTGATGATCCCAGCTGAAGTGTCGCATCATACCTGTATTCAGGATTCTGTTTATAGACAAATGCTTTGAGGCTGTCCTCGCCGGTACGTATTGTATTGTCGAAAATGAAGGTTCCCAGATTAAGCGATGTACTAAGGATCCTGTCGGTGGCTGATTCAAGGGTCATACCTATCAGGTCGGGCACAGGAGTGCGCTGGTTGCTTAATCCCTTTCCCAGTACCAGGTCGATGACCGAACCTTTCTGTATCGAATCGCCCGGTGTTATATCTCTGCTGTTATATAGTTGATTGAGAACTACATTAATCGAAAGATCGGGCTTATATCTTAATGATCCCATAACCAGTCCGGAGCTTTCGATAAGAGCTATTGCCTGCCTTAGCGGAAGATCGACAAGATCGGGTACGGCAACCATTTCGGGACGGAAGGCGTTGATTGTAAGAGCTACATTTCTCCACTTCTTTACTTTATAACCGGGCCTGGGATTCTGTTCTGCAACACAACCTCGCATTACAGTTGTAGTATAAACGGAATCTATCACATGATACCTCATTTTGGATTTTTTTGCCTGAACTTTGACCGCCTCCATATTCAGACCCACTAAATCCGGAACGGGAACAGCCTGTCCGTGCCTTGTATACAGATTCAGTCCTATAAGCAATATCATCAATACTCCGAATATGATAATGAATGCAATACCAAGCTGTTTCAGGAACAGTTTACTTAATATGAAATTCTTTAAGCTCATACAGGCAAGATGTACATTTTTGATAACGCAAATGTACAGATAAAATTATTAATTGATCCTGTTATATAGGGAGTCACGTTCAACCGGAATGTAGCCTGCTTCCGAGATAAGTTTGCAGATATCCCCGCTTGTCATTACGGGGTTCTTTTCCCCTGCACCGGCCATTGAGTATATCTTTGTTGTATCATCGATAGTTCCGTCAAGATCATCTGCACCGAATGAAAGGCTTATCTGAGCTACAGTCCTTCCGGTCATCGGCCAGTAAGCTTTCAGGTGAGGGATATTATCAAGAAAGATCCTGGCAACGGCATAGTTCCGGAGATCTTCAATTATGCTGACCTCTCCTAAATGCGACATTCTGTTATTTGCCTTTTTGAATTTAAGGGGGATGAAAGCATTGAAGCCCATGGTCCTGTCCTGGAGAATCCTCAGCCTGTTCATATGATCTATCCTGTGGGCATAGGTCTCTATGTGCCCGTAAAGCATGGTTGCATTTGAAGATATTCCGGTTTTGTGGGCAGTCTCGTGGATCAGCAGCCATTGTCCGGATGAGGTCTTTTCATTACTTATCTGTTCTCTGAGCTGTTCATCAAATATTTCAGCTCCTCCTCCGGGTATTGAATCCAGACCATAATCCTTAAGAAGAGCAAGCCCTTTATCGGGTGTCAGACCCGCCATTCTTATCATGTGATCGAGCTCGACGGCCGAGAATGCTTTTACATGAAGCGAGGGTCTGTGTTTCTTTATCCTGCTGATGAGACTCCCGTAAAAATGAATATCGTGTGAGGGGTGCACACCACCTGTAATATGCACTTCCGTTACATTTTTCCCGTCGAACCTGCGCAGGGTATTCAGCATATCATCATGGCTGTAGTCCCAGCTTTCGGGATCTCCCGCCGGCCTCCTGTAGGAACAAAAACGACAGTTATAAATGCAAATGTTTGTCGGCTCAATGTGGAAATTTCTGTTAAAATATGCATAATTGCCGTTTTTCCTGCGTCTGACTACCGAAGCAAGCAGTCCGAGAAGGGCAAGATCGGCTTTTTCATAAAGAACCAGACCTTCTCCGGGAGTTAGTCTTATACCCGATATTGTCTTTCCGGCTATCTCCCTCAGTTCTTTATCAGCAATATAATCAGGGATCAGACTCATAATGTAAAATTAACAAAAAAGGCGCCCTGTATGGCACCTTTCAGATAATATTTCAGATCAGATTCAGCCTTTCAGCTTCAGCTCTGATGATACAGTAAGTTTCTTTCTGCCCTTTGCCCTGCGTGAAGCAAGAACTCTTCTTCCATCATGTGTTGACATTCTTTCCCTGAACCCGTGCTTGTTTGCTCTTTTCCTTCTGGAAGGCTGAAAAGTCCTTTTCATTTGTTAATAATTTTAAATTTCTCTGGCTTTAATTTGAGACCGCAAATATAGTTAAATTTTCAAATAATAAAATCCCTGCGGATATTTTTTAACCGCAAAGAGCGCAAAGGTTATCACAAAGTGTACCACCTTAAAGACCTCAGGAACATCAACCACAATAACTCCTTCCCTTCTTGCCACCCCTTGCCCCCAGGGGGGCACTCAGACTCAAAAGTCCCCCTAGGGGGATTTAGGGGTGAGTTATATAGTAGGACACAGAGGGATACAGTAAATTAACAATATTTACGGATAAAAAAGATTAAGAGGAAGGCACAGGGAGGTAGACTATTTTCTTTGTTTCAAAAATGGTTCGGGGAAGAAATCCTTTATTTCCCATATCCTGACAGAACTTCCAAATCTCCCCAGTTCTCGGCTCAGATCGCCGCCTTTCAGACAGATTATACCATTAACCGGGTTGTTTTCGCTCTTTGAAATTATATTCTTTTTTGTCAGTTGAACAAAACCCGGGAATTCCATTACAGCCCTGCTGATTATAAAGTCAAATTTCCCGGTTTCCTCTTCAATTCTTTTTCTTATGAATCTGACATTATCAAGTTTTAATTCTTCAGCGACTGCTGATACAACCTTAATCTTTTTGCCTATTGAATCAAGAAGTGTGAATTCCGAACCTGGAAAGAGAATAGAAAGAGGTATTCCCGGGAATCCTCCTCCGGTTCCAACGTCAAGGATCCGGGTTCCGGACTTAAAGCTGATGATCCTGGCAATGGACAGGGAATGAAGGACATGGTGAATGTAGAAATTATCAATATCCTTTCTTGAAATGACATTTATTCTGTTGTTCCACTCTTCATACAGCGGTTTGAGAGATGAAATTTTCTTTCTCTGGTCTTCTGAGAGTGACGGGAAATATCTGAAAATAATTTCAGGCATTACCTGGCGCCGGTTTTCACGAATATATTGTAAAGCAGGGTCTTGGCCCGGTATAACTGTGCTTTTACAGTTCCTATCGGTATTTTAAGCTCCGCTGATATCTCCTCATAGGAAAATTCCTTGTAATATCTGAGCTCTATTATCTCCCTGTAGGGCGATTTCAGCTGGGTTACTATTTTCCTGAGAGTGGCTATCTTCTGGTCATTTATCAGCGCCTCTTCAGGATCGGGGAGGTCGGACTGGATATTTACTGTCATCGTATCCATGATGTCCTTATCCTGATTGACAGGGATGGGCGATGATTGCTTCTTCCTGATGAAATCGATGCAATTGTTGGTAGCAATCATAAAAAGCCATGTGCTGAATGCAAAGCGTGGCGTATAGCTGTCGATGCTCCTGAATGCCTTGCCGAAGGCCTCAATAGTAAGATCCTCGGCATCAATCGGATTATTTACCATTTTCAGCAGCATGAAATAAATTGAATCCCTGTAACGGTTCATCAGCCCGGCAAAAGCTTTTTCATTACCTTTTTTTGCATCTTCAACAAGAATAAGGTCGGCCTTCGCTTTTTCTGAAAGCTCCTGGTTTACTTCCATTTGTTTTTACCCGATCTGCTAATTGTATTGCTAACAAAAATAACACTGTTTATCACAGGGGAAAAGATATCAAAAAATAATGAATATCCGGCTATCCCCTTTTCGTTTAATATCTTCTGTCCCTGAACAAGGACTATAATCTGGCTTATAAATCTTATTCCGAAAATCGCTGCGGTGACCTGCCACAGGAATAAAGGTATCATCAGTATTATGAAAGAAATATAGAAAAGCATCCTGGTGAGAGGTTCCGTGATTATCAGGAACTTATGCCGTGTCTTATAATACGGGGCGGCAGTAAAATGTCTTTTTTTCTGTATTATCCAGTCTTTGAGGGTGGTACAGGGTAACGACATGGTGTGGCTGTCTTTCCTGAAATCTACCCGGGTATTTGTTCCGGTGGCGTTGGCATTTACAAAAAGATCATCATCGCCTGAGATCACATGGGTATGCCCTTCGAATCCCTTCTTTCTGAAAAACAACGATTTCCTGTAAGCCATATTACGACCCACACCCATATAGGGGATACCTCTTATTGCCATTCCCAGATACTGAAGCGCTATCATAAAAGTATCATAACGGATATATTTGTTCAAGAGACCTTCCCTTTTCATATATCCGCTATAACCAAGTACCAGCTCGGTCTTTTCATCAAAATTTGATGCCATTCCTGTTATCCAGCCAGGTGATGCTGCCTTGCAATCAGAATCTGTAAAAAGGAGTATTTCATTCGAAGCTGCCTTGATCCCGATGAACTGGGCAAATTTCTTGTTGTGTGTGAAACGGGGATCTTTACTGACTGTTGATATCTTTAATCCCGGATATTTAAGAAGGAAACTTCCAAGTACACTATAGGTTTCATCCTCCGAGCAATCATCGACCACGATGACTTCAAAATCGGGATAATCCTGCTCCAGGATTGAAGGGAGGAAATTGCGCAGGTTCTCTGCCTCATTTCTTGCACAGATTATAACTGAAACAGGCTGCCTGCCGGTATTTGCCTGGGGATGCCTGTATCGGGGGACTGCATAATAGAACCGGAGATAATAGAACAACTGCACCGCCGCTGACAGTGCAAATACAATAAATACGACCGAAAGGAAAAGGTTTTCCTGAAAAATCATTGAACTTTCATAATCCGGTCACAATATTAGCAAGATAATCGGAATCCGGGAGAATAGTTTTCAACAAAAATGATCTCATAATTTTCTAAGGCCGCATGGATGAATTACATTTGTGCTGCTGTTTACGGATCATTTTTATGTTTGAAATCAGGACAAAAGATAAGGATACAAGAGCCAGGACGGGTGTTCTCAAGACAGACCACGGGGATATTCCTACTCCCATCTTCATGCCTGTAGGTACCGGAGGAACCGTGAAAGGTATACTTCAGCGCGATCTGGAGGAAGATATTGATGCAAGGATCATCCTGGGAAATACCTATCATCTCTATCTTCGTCCGGGTACTGAAATACTTAAAGAGGCCGGAGGACTTCACAGGTTCATGTCATGGGAAAGGCCTATCCTCACTGACAGTGGCGGTTATCAGGTATTCTCCCTTGCAAACAACAGAAAGCTGACAGACGAAGGGATTGTGTTCAAATCCCATATTGACGGATCCAGACATGTCTTTACACCAGAGAATACTGTAGATATTCAGAGGGTAATAGGGGCCGATATAATTATGGCCCTTGACGAGTGCGCCCCCTTCCCCTGCGATCACCGGTATGCTGAAAGATCCGTTGATCTGACCCATCAATGGCTCGACAGGGCTGTTGAAAGATTCCGGAGCAGTGAACCTGTATGGGGATGGCAACAGTATCTTTTCCCTATTGTCCAGGGCGGTATTTTTGATGATCTCAGAAAATTATCTGCAGAAAAGATAGCTTCGAAAGATATGGCCGGCAATGCGATCGGAGGATTATCTGTCGGGGAACCTGCTGAAGAGATGTACAGGATTATCGAGATCGTTAATCAGATACTGCCCGAAGACAGGCCAAGATACCTGATGGGGGTGGGAAGCCCTGCAAATATCCTCGAAGCCATAGAAAGAGGTATCGACATGTTCGATTGTGTTATGCCTACCCGTAACGGACGTAACGGAATGCTATTTACATCACAGGGGATAATAAACATAAGGAACAAACGATGGGCCAACGATTTCAGTCCGATAGATCCTGAAGGACCGTCGGCAGTAAGCCTTATATACTCAAAGGCCTATCTGAGACATCTTGTGATTTCCGGCGAAATGCTTGGAGGACAGATTTCAAGCCTTCAAAACCTGGCATTCTATCTGAAACTGGCTGGCGATGCCAGGAAAAAAATTGAGGAAGGGGATTTTAAAAGATGGAAAGACAAAACGATAAAAAAGGTCTCGGAAAAAATCTGAGATCCCTGAAGCCTAAAATAATCGATTTCTATATAATCAGGAAGTTCCTGGGAACCTTCCTGTTCTGTCTTGCCCTGATATTGACAATTGCCGTCGTTTTCGACCTTTCGGAAAAGCTTGATAATTTTATGGAAAAGGAAGCCCCGTGGCAGGCGGTCGTGTTTGATTACTACCTTAATTTCATTCCCTATTTTGCCACATTGTTTGCTCCGCTGTTCGTCTTCATAACTGTCATTTTCTTTACTTCAAGAATGGCTGTCAACACTGAAATAATTGCCATACTTAACAGCGGCATGAGCTTTCGCAGAATGATGTGGCCGTATTTCCTCTCCTCCCTTGTAATTGCAGTAGTGATTTTTTATCTCACCAACTTCATGATCCCGCATGCCAACCTTATCAGGCTCGATTTCGAAGATAAGTATTACAGACCCCGGGGAAGGAGGTTGAATATTGAAAATGTCCACCGCCAGGTCTATCCCAATGTATATGTTTATATTGAATCTTACAGCCCTATTTATATGCGGGGAAGGAACTTCACTATTGAGAAATTTGATGAAGATGGCAAACTGGTCTCCAAAATATCAGCTCCTACAGTTACATGGGATTCAGTTTCAAATAAATGGTCTGTCCTGAATTATACTCTCCGTGAAATAAACGGGATGGAAGATGTTGTCACAAAAGGAACGAGTATCGATACGACTCTGATTATCCGGCCTGAAGATTTTTCGAGAGATCCGAGCTTTGTCGGCACAATGACATACAAGGAACTGGATGAGTACATTGACCTGCTGAAGCTTCAGGGATCGGAAGAAATTAAGGTTTTTCTTATAGAAAAGCACAGGCGTTTTGCAAGCCCCTTCGCCGTATTTATCCTTACCCTGATAGGGGTAACACTGTCGTCAAGAAAAGTAAGGGGAGGTATCGGGATGAATATCGGGATAGGTCTGGCGCTGAGCTTTTCATACATCTTTTTTCAGCAGTTCGCATCGCAGTTTTCTCTGAAAGGGAACCTGAGCCCCCTGCTGGCGGAATGGATACCGAACATGATTTATATGGTTATTGGTGTGGTGCTTTACAAATTGGCACCGAAATAGTTTCAATTAATCATACAATTTCCTTAAACTTGTAACCCTGTTTAGAGAGACTGCGTGAAAAGCATGCTCCTGTCGTCTTACCCCTAAATCCCTGCCTGCGCTGTCGCTCCGGCAGGCAGGCCCCGGGGGTGGGACTTGTTGAACTACTGAAACTTATAAAGCCCCCCTTGGGGGGGGTGGGGGTAGATAAGGATTTTCACACAGTCTCTGGACCAGGCAGATAATTTTTTTAATAAAGGTAACAATGGCGCTTAACAGTAAAATAAAGGAGCTGAAGGAAAAGCGGGAAAAGCTTCTCCTCGGCGGGGGTCAGCAGGCTATTGAAAAGCAGAAAGCAATGGGCAAGCGTACTGCCAGGGAACGTATTATGACCCTTCTCGACCAGGGTTCCTTCACGGAATATGATCTCTTTGTTGAACATGATGCCCGTGATTTTGATATGGACAAGAAATCACTGCCCAGCGACGGAGTGATCATCGGATCCGGAACCATCGACGGATCTCCTGTGGCTATCTATGCCCAGGATTTCACCGTTGCAGGCGGCTCTCTCGGGCTTATGCACTCGAGAAAGATAACCAAGATCATGGACCACGCTCTCAGGATGAGAGTACCTCTTATTGGGATCAATGATTCGGGCGGGGCAAGGATACAGGAAGGAGTGAACTCCCTTGCAGGTTATGGAGAAATATTCTTCAGAAATACAATTTCGAGCGGTGTGATCCCGCAGATATCAGTTATACTTGGCCCCTGTGCAGGCGGTGCTGTCTATTCACCTGCTCTTACCGATTTCGTTTTCGTTGTCGACAAGATTTCAAAAATGTTCATAACAGGCCCGGAAGTAATAAAAACAGTCCTTGGCGAGGAAATTTCAATGGAAGATCTGGGCGGAGCCCGCGTACACAGCGAGATTACAGGAAATGCACATTTTTACTCGGAAAGCGAAGATGAATGTTTCGCCGGCATAAAAAAACTGGTCTCATTCATCCCGCGGAATAACAGCACTAAGGCAGGTGTCATTGAGCCTGCAGAACCGCTTCCCGGATTCAATATTGATAAGATAGTTCCTGACGATCCTACATTACCCTATGATGTAAGGGATGTTATCAGAGCTGTAACCGACAGATCCGATTTCTTTGAGATAATGGAACACTATGCAAAGAACATTGTAATTGGCTTTGGACGGATTGAAGGTCGTACGACCGGTTTCGTTGCAAACCAGCCGATCGAAATGGCGGGAGTCCTGGATGTTGATTCATCCGATAAAGCTGCAAGATTCATCCGCTACTGCGATGCATTCAACATACCTATAATCACCTTTGTTGATATACCCGGATACCTTCCGGGTGTTGACCAGGAACATGCCGGGGTGATACGCCATGGTGCAAAGATACTGTATTCATACAGCGAAGCCACGGTGCCTAAAATAACAGTTATCCTGCGGAAAGCTTACGGCGGCGGATATATTGCAATGGGCTCACGTCACCTGAGAGCTGATTATGTTCTTGCATGGCCTACAGCTGAGATCGCCGTGATGGGTCCCGAAGGAGCAGCAAATATTATATTCAGGAAAGATATAATGTCATCGGATGATCCCGAAGAAACAAGAAAACAAAAGGTTGAAGAATATAAGAAGAAATTTGCAAATCCTTATGTGGCAGCATCAAAAGGATATGTGGATGCTGTGATAGAACCTTCAGAAACAAGAAGATTCCTTAAACATTCAATCATTGTATCGGAGAATAAGGAGATACAGATGCCTCATAAGAAACACGGACTGCCGCCTTTCTGATCTCTGAATTTCAGTAATAAACTGTCATACTATGGAAAAAGACCTTAAACCGGAGGTACTGAATATAGACACCAGCCTTTACATTACCAGGATCAGTAACAAATTCAGGAACCGGAAACCCTGGGTAAAACCTGATCCGCGATCTGTTCTGAGCAGTATTCCGGGTACAATTCTTGATATTCTTGTGAAACCGGGACAGGAAGTTAAGAAGGGAGAGGAACTCATGATTCTTGAATCCATGAAAATGCAGAACATGCTTAAGGCTGCATCCGGAGGCAGGATACGGACTATTCCCGTAAAGAAGGGCGACAAGGTTGCAAAGGGAACATTGCTCCTTGAATTTGACTGATTTACAGATCCCCCTCAAAAACAACGTAATCCCTGATATGGCGCGGGATCTCCCCTATATCCCTGAAAATACCATAAACTGTCGATCCGCTGCCCGACATGGAACTGTATAGCGCACCGGCGCTGTATAGTGAATTCTTTATTGCTTCTATTTCAGGATAAAGCTTAAAGACATATTGTTCAAAATCATTTATTACTGATCCATTCCATTCTGACGGAGGAAGCCTGAACAGCTCCTCAAGGCTTTTAACAGGCATGCCAGGAATACAATTGTTATATGCATCACGTGTGCTGATACGTATGCCAGGATTAACAAGGACTAATTTATATTCCTGAGGCAGATAATCCACAGGTTTCAGCATTTCACCGCGTCCTGTTGCAAATGACGGAACGGGATCGATAAAGAAGGGACAATCACTGCCCACTTCAAGGGCAATTTTTTTCAATGTGTCATTGTCGATTGAAAGTCTGAAACACTTGTTAATGGCCTTCATTATACAGGCAGCGTCAGAGGATCCTCCACCCAGACCTGCTGCTGCCGGGATCTTCTTGTGAAGGTGGATCTTAAGGAAGGGAACAGCATAACTCTCCCGCATTTTTTTAAGGGCCCTCATTACAAGGTTCTCCTTCGGCCGCGAACCGATGTTTATCCCGGTAACCACCAGAGTATCCTCCTTGACCTGTTCCCTGGAAACCACAAACTCCAGAGCATCACATAACCCTGTCGGATAAAAGATGGTTTCAATATTATGAAATCCGTCATCCCGCTTTCCGGTCACCCTCAATCCTATGTTTATCTTTGCTCTGGGAAACGATATCATTGGCCGGTATTTTTCGTAAAAGTAATTTATTTTAAGGAAGAATGAAGTACAATCGAATGAAGAATGAAGAACAATCGAAGGAAGAATGAAGAATGATCCAATACTCTTTTTTCAACAAGTTTTTAACAAATTCTGTTTGTAATAAAACCCGTGCAGAAGGGATACAGGAAGCCTGTAATATATACCTTTGAAGCCGGTGGAAACCTGGGAATAATCTCTGGTTAAATACATATAAATCAGCAATATAGGATCATGGCAAAGCAGATCAAGACAAGTAAGCCTATGGTGACGGTTTTACCCGATTTCGGGAAAGTGCCTCCCCAGGCCATAGATATGGAAGAGGCTGTCCTCGGCGCAATAATGCTTGAAAAGGAAGCTGTGATCACTATCCTGGATATTCTTAAGCCGGAGAGCTTTTACAAGGATTCCCACAGGAAGATATTCAAAGCTGTTTCCGATCTGTCGACACGGGAGTTTCCGGTCGATCTGTATACTGTGACTGAGGAATTACGAGCTCACGGAGAACTTGAAAGCGTTGGCGGTCCTGTGTATCTTTCCCAGCTTACTTCGAAGGTCGTGTCTGCAGCAAATGTCGACTATCACGCACGGATAGTGGCACAGAAATATATCCAGAGGGAACTGATAAGGGTGTCGACCGAGATACAGACACGGGCATTTGACGATACGTGGGATGTAACTGAACTGCTCGATTATTCGGAAAATGAGCTTTTCCAGATTGCCGAGGGAAATATAAAGAGAGAAGTATCTCCGATCAACATGGTCATAAAGGAAGCAATAAAGGAGATTGAGGAGGCAGGGAAAAGGGAAGATGCACTTGTCGGGATACCGTCGGGTTTTACCAAGCTCGACAGGCTTACATCAGGGTGGCAGAAAGCCGAACTTATTATTATCGCAGCCAGGCCGTCAATGGGAAAGACTGCATTCGCGTTGTCGATGGCAAGGAATATGGCAATTGATCATGACAAAAAGGTAGCGATCTTCAGCTGTGAGATGTCTTCGATCCAGCTTGTAAACAGGCTTATCGTTGCCGAGACAGATATAGCCGGGGACAAGATAAGGAACGGCCGGCTGTCGGAGGAGGAATGGAAGCAGCTCGATACCAGGATCAAAAAGCTTGTTCAGGCCCCGATCTTTATTGATGATACCCCTGCGATCTCAATCTTCGAACTCAGAGCGAAATGCCGGAGACTAATGGCACAACATAAGCTCGATATAGTCATTGTCGACTACCTTCAGCTTATGTCGGGGCCCGACAATGCCGGAAGCAGGGAACAGGAAGTCAGCAATATCTCACGTTCGCTTAAAAGTATTGCCAAGGAGCTTAATGTACCTATCATTGCTCTTTCCCAGCTTAACCGCTCGGTGGAAATGAGAGGCGGTACAAAACGGCCTCTGCTGTCGGACCTCAGGGAATCGGGAGCAATAGAGCAGGATGCCGATATGGTTGTATTTATCCACAGGCAGGAGAAATTCGGGATGCTTACATTCGACGACGGATCGTCAACAAAAGGTATTGCCGAAATTATCCTGGCGAAAAACCGTAACGGCCCGGTGGACGATGTAAGGCTGCGGTTCAGGGAAGAAAAAGCCCAGTTCGTGGATATGGATGAATTCAATATTGAAAATATGCCCGAAATGAACGGAACACAGAGCATCACTCTGGGTTCAAAGATGAATCACGATCGTCTGAGGGATACAGGCAGCGATTTTGACAGGGAACATGATTTCCACGATGAACCTCCTTTTGCCTGATCAGTTCCGGATCAGTTAAGCTTGAAGATAAACCTGAAGCCGGCACATCTGAATGTAAGGTTGTCAAAACCTGCAAAAATACCCGCTTCCCCTACAAGGAACAGTTCTGATATGCTGTATCCGGCTTCGAACCAGGAACTGTTCTTCCTTGTACCCACCCACGATATGCTCAGATTTTCACGCATGAGAGTATTGCTTAAGCCAGGAAGATATTTAAGGAGCAGATAGGGTGTTGTGTATTTGATATGAGCCTCACCAAATAACCTCGGTGTGCTGAGGGAATAATATGCCGGGAGGAAGAATGCATCCTCATAATCGTTCAGCAAGACCGGAAATGATTGAACATTGAAGTGGAAGAAATCGAAGAATGGTATATATGTATTGTTAAGAAATCCTCCCGTTCTGACTCTCCATCTGAATTCGCTGAATGCACCAGGTTCATATTTCTTCGAAGCCTCCAGCCTTATCATATCAAAATGCCTGTAACGTTCTGAAGGCATTTTATATTCATTTATCCCATGTTTCCAGGAAAACCTGAATTCCGGCCATTCAGACCCGGCGGGGATCCTTCTGCCATTATTCATCCTGTACTTCTGATCCGGAGTAAATGTAATACCGGCTGTAAATTCATAATGGTCCTGATCGCGGAGGGCATTCAGCGGATCCGCATCACTCTCCAGGTAGGGATTGTCCGGCAGATTGAGTGTATATTCTTCTGATTTTCTGAAGAAAGAGAAGCCGGTCGTGTTTTCAAGCATTTTCCTGTTCTCGTAACCTGCTGATAATTCCAGTCTGAGACTGTTTGAAAAATTCTTTCTGAATCCTCCGGTGATGTACTGTGATTCGTACAGTTTTAAGTAATTCTTTTTAAGCAGGAGAGATGTCATTGAATTCAGGAATGTGTTTATACTTCCTCCCGAGGCAATATCGGAGCTCATCACACCTGTCCTCAGGAAGAGTGACGCGGGATTTGTTTTTCCGAAACTGTAACCGCTGTTTATACGCCACATTATTCTCTCCCGGCTGAAAGCATAATCAATTTCGGGTGCAATCCACCAGGATCCGGATCTTTTGATCTGTTTTGATAATCTGAAGTCAAATCCATATGCAAATCCGTCCACCGTATTGAACCTGAGGTTTTCAGGATCCGCAATACCGCCGAAAGTGAATCTTAATCCTGTGGTATCCGACCAGGTGTGTCCTGTCGTAAGCTTCTTTAGTGATCCGGCAAATTTGCTTTTCCCCTTTTTTTTGGGTGAAAGAGCAGAGGTGTCCTGTCTTACTTCTATGACATCTCTTCCGGCCAGGTCATTCTTTATGCTGTCGCGAATCCTTATACTCCTGATCTCCTGTTCGGAAAGCGGAATAGGTCTGATGGCCGCCCAGTAGGCGCTGTCCTTCTTATTTGCATCTTTCTCAATAATATGTGTCGTGTTATCCGTTATCTCCCGGCTATTACGTACACTGTCGGGTAAAGCCTTCTCCGATTCCCTGTTCATAAGGCGCGACATTACGATCATATCGCGGTTGGTCAGCTCATCCTTTTCCAGGATCTTTTCTATCTTCTGCTGGTTCTTTGAGACAGGACTTTCAGTTGCCGCTGCGGACGGAACTGATACCGGCACCTGAGAAAGAGCATCAGTTCCCGGCTTCCTCAACGCAGTATTCAGGGTGACCTCAGAATATTTTACAGATGTCCCGTATCCTGCATCAGCACTGAAGCCGAGTATACCGATGTTCATCTCAAATTTCAGACTTACAGGCATCCATATCTCTTCCTGAAAAGGGATATAGATCTGTTCAATATTTAATTTCCCTGCCATATTCTCGTTGGTAAGGTCAAGACTGTGAAGGCACCACAGATCTTCAATTATATAGATGATCCCTTCGAACAGCTGCTGGCTTTTCATTCTCGGGATCACCTGTATCTTGCTTACTGTATTATTCCCCTGAAGCGTAGCTCCCAGGTATTTGAACCTGTAGTATGAAAAAGCCTGGGATGAGAGAGGTGAAATTGCCAGATCTGCTATGACCGGCTGGTAGAAGCTGGCCTGGATTATGTCCATTGGGGAAATATTATCACCCTGGTCGGGGAAAGTGCTGTTTACGGAAATAACCCTCTGACGATATGTGGCCGGAGCTGTGAATTCTATCTCATTGAATGATTCCAAAAGGTAGACCTCACCTTCTTTAATTGAAGCTGCTTCAGTTATGGCATCCCCGTCAGAATCCATTTTTATCGACCTTTTTATTATCCTGGGGATCCTGTTTATAACCAGGTTCCCTTTGATATAAACTTCAGCTTTGTATGAATTGATCTGATTGAGGTGATACGGAGCCATTCCGATGGCTTTCCGCATTATGTTATAAGCCGGATCTTCACCTGTAGCCGAGATCCTGACCTCGGGGATTTCGTAATACTGCACGGGAAGGACAACATTTTTTGTTATTGTTCCTTCCTGTACCCTGAGGTCGTAAAAAACAGGAGTGTACCCCAGACTCTGGTAAGTGACAAAGTACTTTCCTTGCGGGAGCTTAATCTCATAATCACCTTTTGTATTGGCAGTAGTACCCTGCTTAAGCTCCTGTATAAAAACTGTGGAATAAGGAATCGGATCACCCGATTCAGTCGTGATCCTGCCTTTCAGCACCTGCGAAAATGATATACCTGAATTCAGGATTATAAGCAGGGAAAGGATAGCAGCACGATTCATATATCGGGATTATTATTCATCTTTTCCGGCAACAACAAGCACTATTTCTCCTTTCGGCGGTTTCTGTTCATAATGATCAGACAGGGAAGCCAGTGTCCCCCTTATATTTTCTTCAAAAATCTTGGTGAGTTCCCTCGATACTGAAGCGGGCCGGTCAGGGCCGAAATGTGCAGCCATCTCTGCCAGTGTCTTTAAAAGTCTGAACGGCGACTCATAAAAGATCATTGTCCGGGTCTCATTTTCAAGTGAGGTCAGTCTCTTCTGCCTGCCTTTCTTTACCGGAAGGAAGCCCTCAAAGCAGAACCTGTCGGAAGGCAGCCCCGAATTTACAAGTGCAGGTATTAATGCGGTGGCACCGGGAAGTGTTTCAACCTCTATTCCCCTCTCAATACATTTTCTAACGAGAAGGAATCCGGGATCAGATATCCCAGGTGTACCGGCATCCGAAATAAGAGCTGCTGTCTTTCCCGATTCGATAATTGAGCAAACTGACTCGACAGCTTTATGCTCGTTGAACTTATGGTGAGGAATCATTTTTGACCTAATATTGTAATGCTTCAGCAGCATTCCGGCATGGCGTGTGTCTTCAGCAAGTATGATATCAGCAGTTCCAAGGATCTCCACAGCCCTGAAAGTAATATCCTTCAGATTGCCTACCGGAGTGGGAATAAGGAACAATTTACTCATTAGCCGGGAATTTTCTTTTTACAAGTTCAAGAAGCTGCTTTGCTGCTTTATTTTCAGCATCATTTCCGGCTATATTCATTACGATGCTGCTGGCATCACCAAAAGTGCCTGTATTTTCAAGGCTTGAGATTGTCTTGTTATACAGCTCGGAATTACCGTTAAAGAGTTCCCTGATAAAAAGGAATCTGTCATTTATCCCTATTGCTTCTGACAGACTGCTTATAGGTTTTGATTTCAGATGCCCTGCCACATCCTCTTCCTCCTTACGGATTCCAAGCCTCTCGTTCAGACTGTCTGTGCGCTTGCCAAACGTATCTCCCAGTGTAACTGTTTCAGCCGTTTTCTTTGGCGTCCTTACAGGTTCATCTTTTACTTTTACAGGCTCCTGGCGGCGTGTATCAGGCTTTGTTACCATCTTCTCCTGCCTTTTCTGTTCAATAACGGGTTTCTCATTTACAGGTTTTTCAGGGCTTACTTTTTGCTCATATACTTCTTCTGCAGCAGGTGAATTATCCTGGAGATTTTTAAGAAGCCTTATCACCTCCGCCGCATTCCTGCACTTTGATTTCGCCAGTTCAACCTGCAGGAAGGGTACATTCCTGTAACTTTTCAGATCCTCAATTATCTCCACCGCTTCATTCAGCTCCCTTATTATCAGATCGACAGTCGTATTGAAATCCATGACTATTATTATTAATAAAACAAACCAATTAGCTTACTTTGCAAAAGTAATTATATTTCCAGAGTCATAACGGAATATAATTGCAAATTGGTGCGCCACAGTTGATATAAAACATATGGATGTCCTGGAAAATTTGGCAGGTATGACCGGTAAAAGGGGAGCAATTGAAGTTATAACAGGTTCAATGTTCTCCGGCAAGACCGAAGAGCTGATAAGGAGGCTGAGGAGGGCACAGTTTGCCGGTCAGAAGGTGGAAATATTCAAACCGTCGATGGATATGCGATATTCGGAAACAAGGATAGTGTCGCACGATGAAAAATCGATCCTTTCAACTCCGGTCGATCATGCATCCTCAATCCTGATGCTTGCCGGGAATGTGAATGTAATTGGAATTGATGAGGCGCAGTTCTTTGACAATTCAATTGTTGATGTCTGTAATAGACTTGCAGATAATGGATTAAGAGTGATCGTGGCCGGACTGGATATGGATTTCATGGGAAAGCCGTTTGGCCCGATGCCGGCGCTGATGGGAATAGCCGAATTTGTTACAAAGGTTCATGCAATCTGCATGAGATGCGGGAACCTCGCCCATTATTCATTCAGGAAATCGGATGAGGAACAGGTGGTGGTGCTGGGTGAAAAAGACAAATATGAACCGCTTTGCAGAACTTGTTATAATATTGCAAAAGAAAATGGTTAAGTATTATGACCTTTGTGTCCTTCGTGTGGTTTAAAAAGATACTTTATTGAAATTTACCTCTGCTGAAATTGCGCGAATTGTGAACGGGACTCTGACCGGGGACCCTGATCTTCAGGTGACGGATGTTATAACTGACAGCCGGAACATTAATGTTACTGACGGACTTGTTTTTTTTGCCATAAGCGGAAAGAACCATGACGGCCACAATTTCCTGGAAAGCCTGTATAATAAAGGTGTAAGGGTCTTCATTGTTGAAAGGCTTCCTTCAGATATTTCAGGATTTCATGGAGCAGCAATTATCGCCACAGAAAATTCCGTGAAAGCCCTGCAGCTTCTTGCCGCACATGTGAGGAAAACATTCAGGTCACCTGTAATAGCAGTTACCGGGAGTGCCGGAAAGACAATTGTCAAGGAGTGGCTTGCCGATGTACTGGGTCTTGCTCTTCCTGTTGTACGGAGCCCCAGGAGTTATAACTCACAGATCGGTGTGCCCCTTTCTGTCCTGAAAATTGATGAAAAGTATAAATACGGGATATTCGAGGCAGGTATCTCATTTCCCGGGGAAATGGACAGATTGAGAGATGTAATTGATCCCGACATAGGGGTGATCACAAATATCGGTGATGCCCATAATGAGAATTTTGGTTCTGTTGAAGCAAAGGCCGGGGAAAAGCTGAAGCTGTTCAGGGACTCTTTCATTATTGTTTATTGCAGGGATCATAAGATCATTCATGACCTTATAAGCAGCCTGAAAAGATCTTCTGAAAAGCTGATTATCGACTGGTCGGTAAGCCATAGTGAGGCCGCAGTAACTGTGAAGAAAATACCTCTTGAAGAAAACCGTACCCGTCTGGATATGACCTTTATGAACAGGGACTATCATTTTGTGATACCTTTCAATGACCGGGCATCGGTGGATAATGCAATAACTGTTGCCTCAGTATGCCTTGGTCTGAAGACCGATCCGGAGATTATCCGCAAGGGTCTGGCTTCACTCGTCTCGGTAGCGATGAGGATGGAAATGAAAACAGGGATCAATAACTGTCAGCTGATAGAGGACTATTATAATTCAGATCCCGGTTCCCTCGGAATGGCTCTTGAATATCTTAAAGCACAGAATAACAGAAAGTCGACTCTTATTCTCTCGGATTTCAGTCAGACAGGCAGGGATGATAAGGAGCTTTACGGGGAGATTGCCTCCCTGGTTCAAAGAAATTCTATTGATAAATTCATTGGGATAGGTCCCTCTCTGGCGGCTAACAGTTCATCGTTCAGGGGTGAGACAAGATTTTTCTATTCGACAGAGGAGTTTTTACAAAAGTTCTCTCCGTCAGATTACCGCGATGAGGTTATACTTATCAAGGGAGCCAGACGCTTTGAGTTTGAGAAGATCGGTATTCTTCTCGAACAACAGGTACATCAGACCGTTCTGGAGGTAAATCTTGATGCCATTTCGCATAATCTGAACATTTTCAGAGGTTATTTAAATCCGGGTACGCGCATAATGGCAATGGTCAAAGCGTTTGCCTACGGAGCCGGTCCGGCTGAGATCGCCTCCCTGCTGGAATATCAGCGGGTAAGTTACCTGGGAGTGGCCTGTGCCGATGAGGGAGTGGAACTGAGAAAAGCAGGTGTTTCAATCCCTGTCATGGTAATGAACCCCGATCCGTCGGCATCCGGACTGATGATCAAATATAACCTTGAACCCGAGATTTACAGCCTGCTCTCATTCAAAAGGTTCAGTCAGGTTGCCTCAAAGCACGGCCTGGTCAATTATCCTGTTCATATTAAGATAGATTCCGGGATGCACAGACTGGGCTTCATGCCTGAAGATATTGGAAAGCTTTCTGAAGAAATAAGAAACTGTGAAACATTACAGATAGTATCAGTTTTTTCTCATTTTGCTGCCAGTGAGGATCCCGGGTTTGATCAGTTCACCCGCAGACAGGCTGAAGTCTTTCTCGAAGCGTCCGAAAGGATCAGGGAAGCGGCTGGATATTCATTCATCAGACATATCTGCAATTCGGCAGCCATACTCCGTTTCCCCGAATATCATTTCGAGATGGTAAGGCCCGGAATTGGTATTTATGGAATAGGTGATCCGGGAGGGCCGGATCTCAGACCTGCAGGACGTTTCATAACCAGGATTTCCCAGATCAAGAGGATCCCTGCCGGAGAACCTGTCGGTTATGGCTGTAAGGATGTGTCCCATGAAGACCGGATAATTGCTATCCTTCCGGCAGGGTACGCCGACGGACTTAACAGAAAGCTGGGAAACCGCAACGGCAGCCTTTTCATAAAGAATACAAGAGTCCCGATAATTGGAAATATTTGCATGGACCTTTGCATGGCCGATATTACCGGTCTGGATGCCCGCGAAGGTGATGAGGCGGAAATATTCGGCCTTAATATAAGGATAAGTGAAATTGCCGGTCAGTGCGGGACAATACCCTATGAGATACTTACTTCAATACCTTCAAGGGTTAAAAGAATATTTTACAGGGAATAACCGGGGATAGCTGTTTCAGTATCTGGCAACCAGCGGCATTATCCTTCCCTGGCCGAAAGATTTTGAAGATATCCTCAGGATCGGAGGGGCCTGATATCTTTTGAACTCGTTACTGTTGATCAGGTTAATTACCCGGGTCACGATTTCCTTTGTTATTCCGTCTCCCGAAATTTTTTCCACAGGTTTTTGCAGGTCGATATACTGGTACAATATGGAATCCAGTATCCTGTACTCGGGAAGTGAGTCTGTATCGAATTGATTAGGCCTCAACTCGGCAGAAGGAAGCTTAGTGATAATATTCCGGGGTATTATTTCCTCATTACGGTTAATATACCCGGCAAGCCTGTAGATATCAGTCTTGTAAACATCACCAATAACTGATATGCCGCCTGCCATATCGCCGTACAATGTTCCGTAGCCTACAGCCGCTTCGCTTTTGTTTGAAGTATTGAGTAAAATGCATCCGAACTTATTTGCTACGGCCATAAGAAGGATAGCCCTGATCCTTGCCTGGATGTTCTCTTCAGCCACATCCTCCGGTTTCCCCGCAAAGAGAGGAGCAAGCTCTTCCCCGAAAGCCTTAAAAGGTTTTTCTATACTGATAATATCATACCTTACCCTTAACTTTTCTGCCAGTATAACCGAGTCAGTGACGGAATGTTCCGATGAGTATCTTGAAGGCATCAGCAATGCTCTGACATTTTCTTTGCCCAGCGCTTCAACAGCCAGACAAAGTACAATTGCCGAATCGATCCCGCCGGACAGACCGAGCACCGCCTTTCTGATCCCTGATTTCGAAAAGTAATCTCTGATTCCTGTGATTATAGCTTTATGAATAAGTTCAACGGGATCGTATTTTTTCTCTTCAGGGAGAGGGGAAAGAGAAAATATCTCCTCGTATGTGAATGTTTTCACTTCTTCTTCAAAGAATGGAAGACGTTCGCAGATCTCGCCCCGGCCGTTAATTATCATTGAGGCTCCGTCAAAAATAAGCTCGGTATTTGCACCTGTCTGGTTCGAACTTATCAGCGGGATACCGTGCTTTGCAGCCTTATTCCTGAAAACAGCGGTCTTGGCATCGATCCTTGTATGGGCAAAAGGCGAAGCCGACATGTTTATTATAAAGTCGGGATCCTGCTTTGCAAGCTCATCCATCGGAGAAACAGTGTATAATCTCTTCTTCTCAAATTCATTCTCAAACTGTTGTTCATCCCAGATATCCTCGCAAATTGTAATGGCTATCCTGAATCCATTGAAATGAAAGACATTGAAATTCCTGTCCGGCTGAAAATACCTGTATTCATCAAAAATATCGTATGTCGGCAGGAGCGCTTTATTGGCTGTGAAGATTATTTTACCCTCTGACAGCACCAGCGCCGAATTGAACAACTTTTTCCCCTCGGGATTTTTATTTATTACAGGTGAGCCGACTATTGCCGTGATCCCGGTACACTCTGCTGCAATTTCACTCACGGCGCGGTCACATTTTTCAACGAAATCATAGCGATCGAGAAGATCATAGGGAGGATAACCCGGAACTGACAGCTCTGAAAAGATTATGAGATCCGACTTTTCATCTCTGGCTTTCCTTATTGCATTGCATATCTTTTCCTTATTGGCTTCGAAGTTACCTATATGGTAATTAAGCTGAGCGACCGTAAATCTCATATGATCTTATCAGAAGTTGATTCCCAGCCGGAAAGATAGCAATTTATGGGACACGAAGTCCCAGGGTTGATTACTATTCTCTTTTGTGATATCGATGAAATTATTATCGAAACCTATGGCCAGGACGGCCGAAGTATTTCCCGCCAAAGGGTATACGATACCTGCCATAAGGTGCCATGACAGGTTGAATGCTCTAAGTTCGGGAAAGGCATTGCTTCCTTTTATATTCAGCGAAGGTATATCTGCACTGCCTCCGATCACTATTTTAGGATCGAGTCCAATGTCCGCAAATAACGAACCATATCCTGTCTCGCTTGTCTCAAGCTTTAGCCCCAGCGGAACTGAGAGATATTTTATCCTGTATATTATTGCTTCTCCGGGATCAACGGTGAGGATCTCCTTCCTGTAATTCCTGATCTCAAAATATGTTGTTTCATCGCTTATCAGCCTGCCTCCCGCTTCAATAATGTTCACCCCCGATGATATCGAATAGTTTGGGCCGATATATCTGTTGTAAGATACTCCGAAAATATATCCGGGAACTGCGCCGTCGTTCCTTATATTATAATTGCCGGTTGTAAACCAGCTTATGACCGGATCAAAATGGATTCCGAATGATATATCCATGGGAGGACCGTAAGGGATCCATGGAGGCCGGTACCCCGGCTGTGAAAAGATCCCTTCAGAAAAGAAGGACATGATGATAAGAAGTATCACTTTTGTCCCGGTATGAATTATTCTCTTATGGATCATTTTTGTCTCTTTAATCAATCTCATCAAATATTGAGCCAGTTTTAAGAGCCGGGTTTTAAATCGGCAATTAGCGGAAAAGTACTAAATTCGAACTTAAAATGAACTGCAATGAAGGGATATTATAAAATATCAGTATTCTTATTATTTTGTCTGATTATAATTGCCGGATGTAAAAGGAATCATTATAAGGTCAATACCTCATCGATAGATGCCGACATTACAATAAAAAGGTTGGAAAAGTCTCTTTTTGAGCCTGATCCGGCAAAGCTGCAGGCAAATCTTCCCTTACTCAGAGAGGAGTACGGTTCCTTTCTTCAGTTGTTCAGCTATGTTATAAACGCAGGTGATATAAATAATACAATTTTCCCCGGTATCCTCATGAATTTTGTAACCGATAAGGTCAATTACGGGGTATATGAAAAAGTAATTCAGCTGTATCCTTCTATGGACCCTTATGAAAAAGAGCTCGAAGAAGCTTTCAGGCATTATATTTATTATTTTCCTGAACGGCATGTACCTTCGGTCGTGACCTGTATTACCGGATTCAATAACAGTATTATTACCGGGGATTCTGTTTTAGGGATAGGTCTCGACAGGTATCTCGGGCGTGACAGCGAGTATTATCCCCGGCTGGAAATTTACGGTTATATGGCTGCGAGGATGAATCCTTACAATATTATCCCCGACTGCATGTATGGCTGGGGATCTTCGGAATGGGATTACGATGCACTGGATTATGCTGATGATAATGTCCTGACGGCAATAATACATGAAGGGAAGGTGAAATACTTTGAAAAATGTATGTTACCGGAGCTTAATGATACGATCCTTTTCGGCTTTACAGCCGATCAGATGAAGTTCTGCAGGAACAACGAAAGGCAGATGTGGCAGTATCTGGTTGAAAATGATCTGCTGTTCAGTACCGACCAGTTTGTTATCCGTAAGCTTACAGGTAATGCACCGTTCACGAGCTATTTCACCAATGAATCACCGGGTATGGCAGCCGTCTGGCTGGGATTCCGGATAGTCGAATCATGCATGATGAATAACAGAAATCTGACCCTCAGTGAACTTATGGGAACAAAGGATGTTCAGTCGCTGCTGCAAAAAGCGCAATATAATCCGGAATAAAAAAACAGGGCTGTATTTCTACAGCCCCGAACATTTTTTAAAGATCGCTATACTTATTCTGCAGGATGAATAGCCTCGACCGGGCAAACATCGGCACATGCACCACAATCTGTGCATATATCCGGATTAATCTTATAGATATCGCCCTCGGAGATAGCCTCAACAGGACATTCATCAATACAGGTTCCGCAAGCGGTGCAATCTTCACTGATTTTGTAAGCCATTTCTATCTTCTTTTAGTTAAATTGATTACTTTGATCTGCCAAATGTATCCAAAAATTATTAATTAAAAAACAACATATAATATATACAATAAGCGTGCCTGTTTTTGACCTGGCAAGCAGATATATCCGGTCGGGGTAAACGAAGAAAATCAATTCATGAATAATATTTGATAAACGTAGTCCCCCCGATGCATTTCTAAAAATCGAGACTGAAGGATAAGTAGAATATCCGGGGTAATATATAATTATTTTCAATTCCCCATGCCCAGTCAGCCCGTATAAAATATCCCAACAGCTGTGCCCTTATACCGGCTCCGAATCCTGCAACAACAGGTTCCCTGTTGGAATCAAGAGTTACTTTTACAGATCCGCTTTCTATAACCTCATTATCCCATGCATTTTCTCCCGACCATGGGGATCTGCCTACCCAGGCTGAACCAATATCTCCGAAGCCGACAACCTGCAGGCTGTTGAGGAAATTTGATTTCAATGGCCGGCCGGCAATATACCTTACAAACGGCCACCGTATTTCACTGTTGATAAGGGCAAAGCTTGTACCGTTACGTATATTCTGGGTGAATCCCCGCATATTGGTGGCAAGAGCCTGGAAACCATAATTCATGTTTGGATTGACAGGTATAGACTGATCAAACATTCCCGACCTGTTGAAAAGATTACCTATCCAGTTATCAACACCGCCAAGGTAGTAAACAAGCCTTGTCGGCCCGTAGGATGTGCTGGCAGCCAGACGGTTAGCCCATATAAGCTCCCTGTGTATCTTTATATATTTCCTGAAATCCAGACCTACAACGATCATGTCGGATTTTCCATAGTTAAGTTCTTTATAGTATTCACCAAAAAGCTTGAATCTGGTACCATAGTAAATGTTTATTGCCCTCTTGCGGGTATTGTCATAGACCAGTTCCCCTTTCAGGTTCGCCCAGTGACGTGAGATGTTTTTACTGTTCAGTGCGGCAACCATATTATCTGAATAGAGCATCACATGCCTGTCATTCCTGTAGGCAACAGTCCCTTTAAGTGCCAGAACAGGTGTAAAAGGGTATGAATATGTCAGATATATGTTATGTGTATGCGATTTGAAGTAGCTGGAGTCATTTGAACTGAAAAATCCCTGGCGGTGGAAAATGAACTGTTTATCGAATTTCCCTTTAAGACTCTCAACACTTACAAGATATTCATTACTGTCGAAATTTCCGGAGAACCTGAATCCTCCGGTGATCCGGTAGTTTTCAAAAAGGTCGATAATGCCAAACCGCGAGAGCAGGTTCACACCGGGATTATAATACGGAGCACCCCCGCTGTAAACCTGATAGGTGTTGTTGAGAAAGCTGAAATCGATCTGATTTGCTATGTAATTATTGTAAAAAGCTGTCTGATAGATCCTTATTGCCGGCATCTCAAGAGTGCCAGTATCAAGATCTATATCCATATAGTCTTTTCTCCAGAGCTGATCGTAATAATTCTGTTTTTCTTTCTCAAAAATATAGTGACTGATATCGATCGGCTCATTTTTAATATAATATTCATAAAGAGGTTTTGTTAGAGTGTCTCTTCTTTTCTTATCCTCGGCAATGAGCCATTGTCTTATCTGTTCCACACTGTCAGCCTTATGCAGAAGGAGTGATTTCTCTTTCCTGAAATTACTCGGGATCATTTCATCTTTCGCGATTTCTGAATCAGACATCTTTCCCCTGCGAAGATTGAATTTTCCTTTGTTAAAGACGATCTCTCCGTAAGTATCTGAAGCATTTGCCACCGACTGGCTCAGGATGTTCCGGTCATAATCCGTTACAGGTACTGAATTAATGAAATATCTGTAATGTGTTGTTGTATCAATATACGCGATGGCGCTGTCGAATCCTGCAGTATACCGGTTAAGTATCCCGTCAGCATCTCCTGTATAGGTGAACCTGTTGCGGATGGTACCCGATGGTGAAAATCTGTCAATATATTGTCCCTCGGAAAGCCTTGTAAGAACATTGTTTCTCTGAGAAAGATTATAAGTAAAAAGATCAAATGTACTGCTGACCTTTTCAAAGGGATCGGCAGTATTTGACAGGGTGTCGGTTAGTCTGTTCGATGAAAAAACAATAATATCTTCCGCACCTGCCAGGAACGAGGGGTTGAGGTCATCGGCAATATCTCTTGTTATCTGTTCATTTGTGCCGGAAGCTATTGTATGTACATAAAGGTCGGTAATACCGTCTTTGACTCCCGATATAATTATCCTTGAACCTTCCGGTGAATATGAAAAATCAAGTACCTTGTCATAATACAGCAGGCTCCGGCTTTCAGTTTTCTTCTCATCTGTCCTGTAAAGATATATGGCCATTCCGGCTTTTTCTTCATTAATATATGTCAGTATCTGCCCGCCCGGGTGCCACGCTATCACAGGATAAGTATTGTCGGTTATATGTTCATATTTCGGCTCTCTTCTGAATATTACCTTTATCTTGCCCGTCGACCCGTCATACAGATTTATCTTCTTCCTTCCCCAGATATTTGTTACATAAGCAATATATCTTCCGTCGGGGCTCACCTTAACCTGCTGGTAGATCTGGTCCTTTTTGGAGCTGGCTATTACATTATTATCATTAGCGGGCTGCCCCTTGTCGCCGGAAAACTCATTTGTGTAGAATTCTTTCCATTCCTTCAGCAATTCCTTGAGGTCCTTGCCAATAACATACAGGAAACCGTCCTCGGTATTCTTATAAACCTTCGTGAGATATATTATATTCGGGATAAGGGCATCGCCATACTTTTTACCCAAGAACCTCCAGAAGGACTGGCCGGCGTATATTGCATCATCATATTCAAGGTTGTTGAAATTCTTATATTTCCCTGATAATATCCCATCCTTCACACGATTCTCTGTTTCGATATCCCAGCCGAATGATACATAGTTTGTAAGGCCTTTAATATACCAGTCGGGGATTGTTATCACGGAAGAACTGTTGATACGGTCCCTCAGATCGGCATCGTAAAGCATTTCGTTTATAATAACTTCGGTGATGGCTGCCCCGATCTGTTTCTGATAAGCTACATGATCGCCTTCATAATAGAGCATCACCTTGTTCTTGATTATCCTGCTGAATCCTCCCGTATTGTAGCTGTCTTCACCACTTGTCACGAGCCCTACATTGGATTGCATGTACTCGTTATTCTTATTATGAATGATGAAGATAAGCCTTTTCTCAAGGGTGTAATCAAAAAAATCCTCTACTTCTTCAAGCTTCTTAATACCGTAATCGGCTGTGTACTGAGCCAATTCACGACCATATTCATTGAAATAACAGTCAATATCCTCGAACCTGTAGAATGACCAGTAATAATCAAAATACTGAACCCTGTTCTTACCGAATGTCATCTGATGGCCATTGTAGAACTGGCCGCTTGCGCTAAGCCAGGAAAGACATGCAATGGTAATGATTATCAGTATCCGGACACTCCTCATTATCTGATCCTTTTGGATATAAACCGGGCTTTTATGAGCAAATATTGTTCCAAACGATCCGGTTTTTGCAGCAAAACTAATGATATTATGGTTTAAAATATCTATAAAGATTAAAGTTTATTAATTTTGTCATGTTTTATGATAAATAACATTCCGGTCTGATTTTTGTACACAATGATGCAACCAAATCAGAACCGGGACAGTTATAATAAAAACCGGAAATTGATGTTAATTATTATATTGTCATAAACAATAATTTGCGATATGAAAAAAGTCTGTCTGATCATTTCAACATTAACAATCACTTTTTCTATGATGGCCCAGCCTGTGATGAAACTTTCCCAGACTGAGCATAATTTCGGTAAATTCAAGGAAGAAGCCGGGAGGCAAACACATGAATTTCTGGTTACAAACAGCGGAACATCTCCGCTTGTCATCCAGAATATTGTCGCTTCATGCGGCTGTACAACTCCTGAATGGACCAAACAACCCATTCCTCCCGGAGGCAAAGGTGTAATAACAGCTATCTATGATCCCCAGAACAGGCCGGGGGCATTTAACAAAACACTTTCGGTCTATACAAATTCAAAACCTGAAGTCGTCGTCCTTTCTATCAAGGGAGAAGTCATTCCCCGTGAAAAGACAATGGAGGAATTATATATATTCCCGGTAGGTTCCATAAGATTTGAAAGCAACCATCTTGCTTTCACAAATGTCAAAAAAACTGAAAAAAAGATCCGGGTCATGCAGGTTATAAACCCGTCAAAGGAGCCCGTTAAGATAGAATTTGAAAGCCTTCCTGCCCATCTTACCCTTAAAGCCAATCCGGAAACACTCAAACCGGGACAGAAAGGGATTATTGAAGGGACTTATGATGCTACGAAGAATGACAGCTGGGGGAATGTCAGCGATATGGTAAAGGTTAAGCTGAATGGCGTTACACAGCAGAATGTCTTTTACTATATTTCAGCCAATCTTGTTGAAGATTTCTCATCGCTCTCCAAAGCCGATCTCGAGAGTGCTCCGGTATTTAAACTGGCATCCACTACTGTCGATCTTGGAAAGATCCCGGGCTCAACCGAGAAGGAGGTTGAATTCAGGTTCACCAATGCGGGTAAACGCGATCTTGTCATAAGACATGTCAGATCTACCTGCGGATGTACTGCCGTACAGCAGGGGACACAGGGTATGGGCATCAAACCGGGACAATCGAGCTCGATAAAGGCAAAATTCAATTCCGGCAGCTATAAGGGAAGGGTCACCAAGGCTATTTATGTCTACACAAATGACCCGAAAAACTCGGAGGTGGTCCTGATGCTCAATGCCGATGTTGAGCAGACTGCCCAGAAATAAAATGACCGGAAGAAAAAAGACGGGAAGCAATCTTCGGGTAAGGGAAGAAATTGATCAGCCTCCGAATATAAACCCTGCAGTTTTTTCAGGAGGAAAAATGCAGAGAAAAAAATACTCTGAAGATGAGTATTTTGCAGGTATTCTTGATGGTAACCGTACAATACTGAGTCAGGCAATAACACTCGCCGAGAGCTCACGGCCGGACCATTGCTGCATGATCCAGGAAATAATTGAGAGGTGCCTGCCATACAGCGGGAAATCTGTGCGGATAGGTATAACGGGTGTCCCCGGAGCTGGTAAAAGCACATTCATAGAAGCTTTCGGTCTTTATATCTGTGGATCGGGACGTAAAACAGCCGTTCTTGCCATCGATCCCAGCAGCGGAAAAACAAAAGGAAGTATCCTCGGGGATAAAACCAGGATGGAAATGCTGAGCATCCATCCTAATGCTTTCATCAGACCTTCACCCGCTGCAGGAACGCCCGGAGGAGTAGCCAGAAAAACCAGGGAATCAATAATACTGTGTGAAGCTGCAGGATTTGATACAATACTTGTTGAAACAGTCGGTGTTGGACAGTCAGAGACAGCAGTTCATTCTATGGTCGATTTTTTCCTGCTTCTTATGCTTGCAGGAGCCGGAGATGAACTTCAGGGAATAAAACGCGGTATAATTGAAATGGCTGATGCAATCGCAATAACAAAAGCCGACGGAGATAATAAAATGAATGCGGATAAAGCTTCTGTTCTCTACAGAAATGCACTCTCCCTGTTCCCCCCGCAACCATCAGGATGGAAACCGGAAGTACTGACATGCTCTGCCATTTATAAAAATGGGATCAAAGAACTATGGGATGTGATAAATGAATATGTTTCATTCACACGGGGGAACGGATATTTTGAGGAAAGACGGAAACAGCAATCGGTGATAAGAATGAACGATGCGATAAGGGATCATCTTAATAATTCCTTTCATAATGACGGAGATGTGAAAAAGATGCTGCCACATCTCGAAAAACAGCTTTATGAAGGCAGAATTACTTCCTACATGGCAGCCATGGCCCTTATCGATAAATACACTAAAAAATAAGGCCGGTACATAATTATTTGTATCTTTGCGCGATCAAAAAATATTGAAAATCCGATTAAGTTAATAAAATGAAAAAAGTTATCTATCTGTTTGTTCTGGCAGCTTTTCTGTCTGCCTGTAATTCTGAACCCCGTTTTGTTATAAAAGGGAAAATCTCCGGCTCCGACAGCGTCACATTTCTGCTTCAGAAGAGGGATGCAGGAAAAATAGTCACAATCGATTCTTCTGTCGTAAAAAAAGGATCATTCAAAATGAAAGGAAAGGTTGCATATCCCGAACTTGTACAGCTTATCGCCCTGAATACTCCATACAGAACATCATTCTATCTTGAAAATTCAGAGATATCAGTGACCGGTAAGCTCGATTCGCTTTTCAATGCAAAGGTTACCGGCTCCAGGACACAGGATGAATACAATTCGCTTATTGAATCAACAAAACCTTTAAGTGAGAAATATTCAGGACTGGTTCAGGAATACCAGGCAGCCCGACAGGTAAATGATACTGCAAAGATGTCTCAGATCGAAAGAGCTGCTGATGATGTAAGCAAAGAGATGTCAGCGGCACAGAAGGCATTCATTAAAAATAATCCTTCATCATTTGTTACTCCCTCAATTCTAAGGAGTCTTAGTTATGAAATGGAAGCCGGCGAAATTGAAGCTGCAATTAATGCAATGGATACAAGTGTTTCAAAAATCCCTGTTGTACAGGAACTCAAGGTCAGGCTGGAAGCTATGAAAAGAGTTGCAACAGGGCAGAAGGCCCCCGATTTTACGCTTAATGATGTTAACGGCAATCCTGTTTCATTATCATCAAAGATCGGTTCAAAGCTTCTGCTTGTTGATTTCTGGGCAGCCTGGTGCGGGCCCTGCCGCCAGGAAAACCCGAATGTCGTGAAAGTCTATAATGAATTTAAAAATAAAGGATTTGATGTTTTCGGCGTATCGCTCGATCAGTCAAAGGACGACTGGGTAAAAGCAATTNNAAGGCAATTGCTGATGACAAGCTTACCTGGACACATGTTTCAGATCTTAAATACTGGAGCAGCGATGCAGCAAAGTTATATGCAGTCAATTCTATTCCTGCTAATTTCCTTCTCGACGAAACAGGCACAATAATTGGCCGTAATCTCAGAGGTAATGACCTCAGGGAAAAAGTGAAGGAGTTATTAAGTAACTAAGAAAGAAACGTATTAAAAAACGTATTAAGAAACGTATTTTAATACGTTTTTTAATACGTTTTTCTTTAATCGGTTTAAATTCTATTTATCGAAATTAAATGCAATTGATATTTTCATCGTGAAGACATCTGCATGGTGTGGAAATTTTTCTACTATGACAGTAATGTATCTGTTTATACCGGATACACGACTTTTCAATGACCAGGTGACAGGATTTTTTCAAAGAGCGTGATTTAATCCTGATTAACAATTAATATTTCCTGCAAAAATCGATTTATTGAATTAAAAGTGTCCTGCAGGTTTGAGTATTTGTTATCGGCGCCAATATCATAACCTACCCATCCACTGCCACCACCGAAACTAATAGTGTTCATATCCCTATTGCAGAGCCAGCCGAAGTATGCATCAAAGGTAAGCCTTCGGCAGTATGCCTCTTGTTTTTCTTAATATGATTTTTATGAACCCTCTCAATGAGACAACGGTTTGTCGAGTTTCTGCATTAACTAATCCGGGATTTTATCTTTATCTCCAGGATTAGTTACTTATTGTCTTTTTGGATGGTTTTGCTAATGCAGGAAGATTATTCCTCGATCAATAAACCACTTTGTTACTTTGCCGAACACTTCTGATAATGATTTGCCTTTGATTTCTTTTTTGTTCTCCATGAACTCTCCTATAAAAGAGTCATAAATTTCACTTTGCAGTTTTAGAACAATTGGGAATGCTTTCCGATCATAAATTGTTAGTACACCAGTGTAATAAATCCATTCTCCGGATTGCAGATGTTTACCGAGTATTTCTTCTTTTGACTGATAAATTATTTTTGCCCTGGTCATTTTGTTAACGGTAGCAACTCGTCCAGTTTCTGGATTGAATGATCCGATATCCGGGTGAGGGTGTCTTTCAGCCAGGAATATGGTTCTATCTTATTAATCTTGCATGTACCCAGGAATGAGTAAATCATTGCTGCCTGCTGGGCTGCCTCATGTGATCCGGCAAACAAGTAGTTCTTCCGACCGAGGGCCACACCTCGGATACTGTTCTCTATGAGGTTATTATCTATCTCAACCTGTCCGTTATCAATGTACCTGGTTAACCTGGGCCATAATTTTAGAGTGTATGATATAGCCTGACCAATAGAACTCTTTGGCAATACTTCAGGTAATTGTTCTTTCATCCACTTTTCTAATTCCTGCAATACCGGAAGAGATTTTGCTATTCGAAGCTCCTTACGCTGATCATATGACAGATTACTTTCCCGCGCTTCACGCTCGACCATGTATAGATTCCTCATGCGGTCAAGAACATATTCAGCTCTTTGGGGATCGTTATCTTTTGAGTTTTCATATTTCCTTCGAGCATGCGCAAGGCACCCGTATAAGGTTATTCCTTCTTTATTTTCATAGACATCATAGGCGGAATACCCGTCGACCTGAAGCATTCCCCGGAACTTTTCAAGGAACTCTTCCGGGCCGTCCCGGCCCCTCCCTTTCCGGTAATCAAAGCATACAAGTTTTTCTATCGGTGCATAATACACCCAGTGGTATCCCTTATGTGTTGACCCGGGTTTATCATGGGTCTGTACCGGTATCGGTGTCTCATCAGCCATCAGGTAACTGCTTTGCCTCACTCTTGTTACCAATCTGTCATACAGAGGCTCCAGTAACCTGCACGAGGCTGAGAACCATCCGCTGATCGTCGACTCGGCAATATCAATATCTTGTCTTTTAAATTGTTGTACCTGACGATAAAAAGGAAGGTGATCAACAAACTTACTGATAAGAAGATGTGACAAAAGACCTGGCACTGCATTCCCTCTTGGGATTGGCAATGTAGGCAGTTCTCCTATAACGATCTTTTCTTCTTTGGGGAATACATATTTTGGACGAACATACTTCTCAACATAAAACTTACCCGGAGTATATTCAAGAACTTCTGTTACAACTTCTCCGATCTTCCTGGCTCCGGTAATATCTTCTTCCGGTTCAATTATATGTTCTTCACGATGAAGATGAGCCGGTAAAGCAAGCCTTATTGCTGCTCCTTTTTTATTGTCTGATTTATTACGGGTATAAGTGATCTGTTCTGTTTCTCTTTCGGGCTGTTCAACGGTTTCTACATCCAGTCCCAGGTTTAATTGTGAGGGATCATTCCCGATATGCCTCTCACTTTTACTTCCAAAGATCATTCGTTTGAGTTGGGCAAGCTCCTGTTTATAATATAAAAGCTCTGCAGTAAGATTTGTAACCTTCTCTGACAACTCAGTGTTTTCCTTTTTGAGAAGCAGGTATTCTTCCTCTGAGATTGGTCTTTTGTCCTGATATGTTACCTGCCCGTTTTGCATATAACAAAAATGGCAAAAAACAGTCTCTAACCCTAATATTTTCAGGCTTTGTTATTAAGATGCCAGTGGAATTTTGTTAATAAAATATCGTCTCCTTTGCTTGTATTTTTCAATAGAAATTCCCTCGACCATCAGCATCAAAGATGACCAGCTTATCTGGCATGTTTTTCCCTGAGAAGTCAACCGTGGAACTTCAAAAGTTCCTCGTTCAAGCCGCTTGTAATACAAAACAAATCCGCCCTGTTCCCAGTGAAGCAATTTTATCTTATCCCTCTGCCTATTGACAAAGATAAATACCTCACCGCCTTCAGGACGACGGCCAAGTTCTGTATGCACCAGACCACATAAACCATCAAAGCCTTTTCGCATGTCTGTGACAGAGCTGTAAAAATAATACCTGAAAGTGGAACTGAGAGAAAACATTTAAAAGTATTGATCACAGGCTTAAAAGTTGTTTTAGTGTTGACAGCCTTGTAGCTGCAGGTAATTGTAAGATTACTCCTCCCGGGTAACGGATCTCGATATGAGCTCCTGAACTTATCTCAATCGGTAAAAAGCTACTCTCTTCCATTTGGCGACGGTATCTTCTGAGCCAATAATAAAATGTCGTATAGGTCAGATCATGTTCCTGGCAAAATACCTGTTGTGGCTTGCCACTTTCCTGCCATTGTTCGATCAGGGATAACATCTCCTCCTTCCTGTTGATACGTTCCTGCTTTTTCATGAAACCAGTTTTGGTTCCAAAATTATCTCAAGCAGGTTATCGAAACAAGAGGCATCAGGCCGAACGCTTACAATTGTTTTTCAAACTGGGTTAAAAAGTTAGGATCAATATTTCCTTTATAAAGAGTTCTTTAATACTATTTTGTTAAATTATAATTTTCATTATCAGATTGTTCTTAAGATAATGATGAAGCATTATATTAAAACTTTTGCCTCTATTTATCGTGTCTAGGTTGGTGAATACATTTTGCTGAATCAGGTAGCTCAAATATGGGCGGTGATCCAGGAGGCATGACACCTTTTTTAATAACATAATTATCTTTATCGATATACTTAAGTTGCCAGGCTGTGAAAAAATAGACTGCCCCTTCAACTCGATTAAATGAGTTTAGCCCAAGTTTAATTAATATTTTATTTGTGTCCATGGAACTTTCAACTACTTTGCCAATGCCAAAATCTATTAGTATGACTTTATTATTTATTTTTATGTATGCGTTGGGAAGTCCAAAGGTCTCAAAGATAAAATCGTAGTCACCATGTCCAGACAATGTTAAAACTAATGTGTCTTCATTTTTATTAATATGGCATACAATAATAGGCACTTCTTTATATCGTGTTGCATCTTTATACTGATGCAAATAATTTTTAAAGAAGTCTATAATTATTGGGTTATTAATTGAAACGGAATCATAGAAGGAAATAGGTAATGATTGTTTATTGGCATTCCTTTGAGCAAATGATAAAGGTGCCAAAAACATTTCTAGAACCAACACAATAGTTAATGTCAGTTTTTTAATAACACCAAAATGGTAATTTAACGTGTCCATAAATGCCATGATTATTTAAAAAATCTCTCGTTCGAAAAACTTCGTAAGAAATTGGTTTTCCAGTGGGAAGATAACCAGCAGCCCTTAACCAGAAATCTGTTAATACAAATAATGGACCATATTGCGAAAGTAGATAAAAATCATCCCCGTTTATCCAGTCATATTCTGAACCTCCTGGATGTGTATGAAACGTACCCAGAATTTCTAAAGTCCGGTTATCATAATTGACATGAAAAATATTATCAATCTTCACAACTGGTAAATATGGGAACAGACAATGATCTGCTGTATTCTTGTCATTAGGTAAAATCAAAACACCACTACTTGTCAAAAAAGCATGATTTTCAAGAAATTCACTATCACCAAAGCAACTCGCATCCCAAAGCAACCTGAATGCAAAATTTTGATCCTTCTTCGAAAATAATATCGGACTAAATCTTCTTATTGCATAGCCATCTGGTGTAGTTGGAGAAGAATAATATGAAACACCACTGATACTTTGTTTTGGAGCATATGTAAATTGAAGATTGTATGTTTTTTCAAAATCAGATCTAGTAAAAACTGGCCCATTTACCTCTTGAAAATTAGATGTGGATCTATATGTAAAAGATGTCCAATCCCAATAAACTCCATTTAATCCATTGCCATTTCGGCCCTGCCCTGGAAGTCCATAACCACCTCCACCTCCTCCGAAACTAATAGGGTTCATATCCCTATTGCATAGCCAGCCGAAGTATGCATCAAACCAGGCATCGCTTTGTGGATCCTTTTCTTTTGCCAGCATCCCGGAAGGATCTGAGTATTTCAGTGGATTATTAAGGCAATA
>MTKZ01007044.1_pt2 | contig 63127 bp, 35 predicted proteins | sample 1042781 | NCBI WGS metagenome assembly MTKZ01 (sample SAMN06212207, study PRJNA360539) | anaerobic digester metagenome | biome: Wastewater treatment plant; material: sludge; isolation source: anaerobic digester fed with sludge from wastewater treatment plant | place: Denmark: WWTP Viborg ... | reverse complement strand
CCGGCCATGTTCTCGAGGATCCACTCGCGGGCGAACCTCCCGTCCTGGATCTCGGCGAGGATGCGCTTCATCTCCTGGCGCGTCTCGCCCGTGATGACGCGCGGGCCCCGGGTGACGTCGCCGTACTCGGCGGTGTCGCTGATCGAGTAGCGCATGTTCTGGATGCCGTTCTCGTACATCAGGTCCACGATCAGCTTCATCTCGTGGAGGCACTCGAAGTAGGCGATCTCGGGCTGGTACCCGGCCTCGACGAGGGTGTCGAAGCCGGCGCGGATGAGCTCGGTCAGCCCGCCGCAGAGGACGCACTGTTCGCCGAACAGGTCGGTCTCCGTCTCCTCACCGAAGGTCGTCTCGATGACCCCGGCTCGGGTGCCGCCGATGCCGCGCGCGTGGGCGAGGGCGAGCTTCCTGGCCTTCTTCGTGGCGTCCTGGTACACGGCGACAAGGCACGGAACGCCCCGCCCCTCGGCGAAGACGCGGCGCACGAGGTGGCCGGGGCCCTTCGGGGCGACCATGTACACATCCACGTCCTTCGGCGGAACGATGCGGCCGAAGTGGATGTTGAAGCCGTGCGAGAACGCGAGCGCCATCCCCTTCCTCAGGGCGGGCCGGACATCCTCCTGGTAGACCCTCGCCTGCACCTCGTCGGGGAGCAGGAAATGGACGATGTCGGCCTTCTTCGCGGCCTCGGCCGCGCAGACGGGCTTGAAGCCGTCCTTCACCGCCTGCGCGTGGTTCGGCGTCCCCTCGAGCTCGCTCACGATCACCTTGACGCCGCTGTCGCGCAGGTTCTGCGCCTGGGCGTGCCCCTGGCTGCCGTAGCCCAGCACGGCGATCGTCTTCCCGGCGATGACCCTCGGGTCCGCGTCCTTGTCGTAGTACATCGTGGCCATGGCGCCCTCCTGTTAGCTGTAAGCCGTAAGCCGTAAGATGTAAGCTTACAGCGTACCGCTGCCTTTCTCACTTTCTCGCGATTGCGATCTTGCCGGTCCGCACGAGCTCCTTGATCCCGAACGGCTTGAGGAGGTCGAGGAGCGCCTCGACCTTGTCCTCCGTGCCGGTGAGCTCCACCGTGACGCACGTGTGGCCCACGTCGACGATCTTCCCGCGGAAGATGTCGACGATCTGCATCACCTCCGGGCGCGTGTGCGCGTTCGAGTGCACCTTCACGAGCACGAGCTCCCGCTCGAGCGCCTCGTCTGGCCCGTACTCCTGCACCTTGATGACGTCGACGAGCTTGTTGAGCTGCTTCGTGATCTGCTCGATGACCCGATCGTCGCCGTGGGCGACGATGGTCATCCGCGAGACGGTCGGGTCGACCGTCTCGGCCACCGAGAGGCTGTCGATGTTGTAGCCGCGGCCGCTGAAGAGCCCGGCGATGCGGGCGAGCACGCCGAACCGGTTCTCCACCAGCACGCTGATCGTGTGCTTCATCGCGAATCCCCCGGGGGGACAGTCTAGCAAACTGGCTGTACGCTGTAAGCCCTAAGCAGTAAGCGACGCGTGGCTTTTAACCTTCGGCGCACAGCGTATCGCTGATCATACAAGCTCCACGCCCTTGATCATCTCCTTGACGGATTCCCCCGCGGGGACCATCGGGAAGACGTTCTCCTCGCGGGCGACCTCGAACTCCACGACCACCGGCCCGCGGGTCGCGAAGGCGTCGCGGAGCGCCGGGATGACCTCCTTCTCGGCCTTCACGCGCATCCCGGTGCAGCCGTACGCCTCGGCGACCTTGACGAAGTCGGGGACGTACGGGGGGCACTTCCCCGCCGTGCCGTCGCAGACGGCGGGGCAGTGGATGTTCCGCGCGAGGCAGGTGGAGGAGTAGCGCTTCCGGTAGAAGAGCTCCTGCCACTGCCGGACCATGCCGAGGTAGCGGTTGTTCAGGATGAGGACCTTGACGGGCAGGTCGTTCTCGACGGCGGTGGCGAGCTCCTGGATGTTCATCTGGAAGCCCCCGTCGCCCGAGATGACCGCGACGAGCCGTTTCGGGAACGCCGCCTGCGCGCCGAGTCCCGCGGGGAAGCCGTAGCCCATCGTCCCGAGCCCGCCCGAGGAGAGGAAGGTCCGCGGCTTGACGATCTTGCAGTACTGCCCCGCCCACATCTGGTGCTGCCCGACGTCGGTCGCGATGATCGCGTCCCCGCCGGTGAGCTCGCGGAGCTTCTCGATGACGAACTGCGGCTTGAGCCCGTCCTTGCGCCGATAGCTGAGCGGGTGCTTCTTCTTCCACTCCTCGATCCTCGCCAGCCACTCCGCGTCGTCGCACCGCTTCACGATCTTGACGAGCTCGCGCAGGACCTGCTTCACGTCGCCCACGATCGGGACGTCGACCTTGACGTTCTTGTGGACCGAGGTCGGGTCGATGTCGATGTGGACGATCCGGGCGCGGGAGGCGAACGCCGAGAGCTTCCCAGTGACCCGGTCGTCGAAGCGGGCGCCGATGGCGACGATCAGGTCCGCCTCGGCGACGGCGTAGTTCGCATAAACCGTCCCGTGCATCCCGAGCATCCCGAGGGAGAGCTCGTGCGTCTCGGGGAACGCCCCCAGGCCCATCAGGGTCGAGGTGACGGGTATCCCCGCCTTGACGGCGAGGGCGGTGACCTCCTTGTCGGCGTTGGAGATGATGGCGCCCCCCCCGACGTAGATGACCGGTCTCTTCGCCTTGGCGATCTCCGCGGCCGCGCGCTTGATCTGCTGCGGGTGCCCCTCGTAGGTCGGCTTGTAGCCGCGCAGCTCGATCGATGCGGGGTAGGGGACGGAGCTGTCCGCCCGCACCACGTCCTTGGGCAGGTCGACGAGGACCGGTCCCGGGCGCCCTGTGGCGGCGATGATGAACGCCTCCTTGAGGATCCTCGGGAGGTCGTCGACGTCCTTGACCAGGTAGTTGTGCTTGGTGATCGGCCTTGTGATGCCGACGATGTCCGCCTCCTGGAAGGCGTCGTTCCCGATCATCGGCGTCGAGACCTGCCCGGTGAGCGCGACGAGCGGGACCGAGTCCATCGCGGCGGTCGCGATCCCCGTCACGAGGTTGGTCGCCCCGGGGCCCGAGGTGGCGATGCAGACGCCCACCTTGCCGGAGGCGCGGGCGTAGCCGTCGGCGGCGTGCGCCGCGGCCTGCTCGTGCCGGGTGAGGATGAACCTGATCGGCGACTCGTAGAGCGAGTCGAAGATGTCCATCACGGAGCCGCCGGGGTACCCGAAGAGGACCTCGACCTTTTCCTTGCGCAGCGCGTCGACGATGATGTCGCAGCCTTTCATCACTGGTTCCCCGTCAGCGTTACCTGCAGATCGCCCCCGTCGCGGCGGAGGTGACGGACCGCGCGTACCGCACGAGGTACCCGGTCCGCACCTTCGGGGCGGGGGGTTTCCACGCCTTCATCCGGGCGGCTATCTCCCGGTCGCCGAGGGCGACCTTCAGGGACCGCCGCGGCATGTCGATCTCGATCCGGTCGCCGTCGCGCAAGGCGGCGATCGGCCCCCCCTCCATCGCCTCCGGGGAGATGTGCCCGATGCAGGGGCCCTTCGTGCCGCCCGAGAACCTGCCGTCGGTGACGAGGGCGACGTCGTCGGAGAGTCCGAGGCCGACGATGGCGGCGGTGAGGGAGAGCATCTCCCGCATCCCGGGGCCTCCCTTCGGCCCCTCGTAGCGCACGACGACGACCGTCCCCGGCTTGATCCTCCCCCCCATCACGGCCTTCATCGCCTCCTCCTCGCCGTCGAAGACCGCGGCGCGGCCCGTGAAACGCCTGAGCGCGGGCTTGACCGCGCTCTGCTTGACCACGGCGCCGTCCGGGGCGAGGTTCCCCGACAGGATCGCGATGCCGCCCTCGGGGCCGACCGGATCGGCGAGGGGCCGGATCACCGCCGGGTCGCGCACGACGCCGAGGCGGGCGATCTCGAGGATCCCGCGGCCGTCCACCGTGGGGCTCTCCTCGAGCTTCGGGGCGAGGACGGAGAGGACCGCCTGGATCCCGCCCGCCCGGTGCAGATCCTCGAGGCACCAGTTCCCCCCGGGCTGCATGCTCGCCAAATGCGGGGTGGACTTCGAGATCCGGTCGAACAAGGAGAGCGGGAGGTTCACCCCCGCCTCGTGGGCGATGGCGGGCACGTGCAGGACGGTGTTCGTCGAGCCCCCGAGCGCCATGTCGACGCGGATGGCGTTCATGAAGGCGGGGAGACGCGCGATGGTGCGCGCGCCGGTTCCCGCGCGCGCGAGGGCGACCGCCCGTTCGCCGCTCTGCTGGGCGATCCGGCACTTCTCCGCCGCGACGATGGGGGCGGCGGCGCAGCCGGGCAGCGACAGGCCCATCGCCTCGGTCAGGCACGCCATCGTGTTCGCCGTGTACATCCCCTGGCAGGAGCCGGGGCCCGGGCAGGCCCGGATCTCGATCTCGCGCAGCTCCCCCTCGTCGATCTCCCCCGCCTTGAAGCGTCCGATCGCCTCGAAGGTGTCCTGGACCAGTGTGAGCTTCTTGCCCGCCCAGTCGCCGGCGAGCATCGGCCCCCCGGTGACGACGACGCCGGGGAGGTCGAGGCGCATCAGCGCCATCAGCATCCCGGGGGTGATCTTGTCGCAGTTCGTCAAGAGCACGAGCCCGTCGAAGGCGTGCGCCATCGCCACGCACTCCACCGAGTCAGCGATCAGCTCGCGGAGCGGGAGCGAGTAGCGCATCCCGGCGTGCCCCATCGCGATGCCGTCGCAGACGCCCGGGATCCCGAAGAAGAACGGCACGCCGCCCGCCGCGCAGATTCCGCGCTCGATGAAGCGCTCGAGGCCGCGCAGGTGCGTGTGGCCGGGGATGAGGTCGTTCCAGGCGGTCGCGACGCCGATGAACGGCTTCTCGAGATCGCCCCTCCCGAGCCCCGTGGCGAAGAGGAGCGCGCGGTGCGGCATCCGCTCGAGCCCCTTCGTGACCGCCTCATGGCGCATCCGCGGCGACGCGCCGCGGGAACCCTTCGCGCCGCGCCCCTTCCTGTCCGTTCCAGGCATCATTCCCTCTTTTCTCCGCTTTTCTCGAGAAGGCGGATGATCTCCTCCAGCCGCTCCTCGAGTCGTTCCGTCCGGCGGTAGAACTCTCTGCTTGCGTCGAAGAAGTCCACCGTCTTCAGCGCCGCCAGGATCGCCACGGCGGTCATCACCGATAGGAGCAGCAGAAAGAACAGCACGGTGAACGCGACCATCGGCAACCTTTCCGGGCGCCCGCGGAGTGCCGTCGGCGACGCGCGCCCCGACGGCCGCCAGCGCCGCCCTGGCGGCCTCCTGCTCCGCCGCCTTCTTGTTCGGTCCCGCCCCGCGCCCCAGCGGCACGCCGCCGAGGCGCGCCTCGACCTCGAACGTCTTTCGGTGCTGCGGGCCGCGGCTCGACAGGAGGACGTACCGCGGAGACCCCTGCCCCCGCTCCTGCCCGTACTGCTGGAGCATGTTCTTGTAGTTCAGGCGGTCGCGCGTCGAATCGATCCGCGCCAGGAGCCCGCTGAACAACGCCGAGGTGACGCGGCGCGCGGCCTCGATCCCCCCGTCGAGGTAGATCGCCGCGATGACGGCCTCAAGGGCGTTGGCGAGGTTCGAGCTCCTCTCCCGCCCGCCGCCGGCCGCCTCCCCCTTCCCGAGGAACAGGTGCGCGCCGAGCCCGACTTCGGCGGCGACGCCGGCGAGCGAGTCGCGGCTCACGAGCACCGACCGCATCAGCGTCAGCTCGCCCTCGTGTCGCCTGCGGTAGCGGCCGTACAGGTGCCGGGTGATGACCAGCCCCAGCACCGAGTCGCCCAGAAACTCCATCCGCTCGTTGCTCGGCGCATCCCCGCCGCCCCGCTCGTGCGCGTACGACGAGTGAGAGAGCGCCTCGAGCAGGAGCGCGCGTTTTTTGAAACGGTATCCCAGCCGCTCCTCGAGGCGTGCGAGCTGATCTGCGTCGGGCATGCGGGCCTCTCCGGCGGAAGGTAGTATAGCGCACAGGAGGGCGGGCCTGCACGAAAAATACTGGGGACGGAGGGGGGCGGTCCGAGGCGCCGGATCCGGATCCCCCCGCACCCGGAACCCGGACGGCGGCGGGAACGAGGGCGGTTTCGGGGAGGGGGGGCAGCGTAACGTAGTGTATGCATAAAGGAGGAAGGAGTCCCCGGAAGGGGGGTGAAAAGGGTAAGGTGACAAGGAGACAACAAAGGTATCCTCTCCGGTTCAATCGGGCAGGAAAGAAAGGAGAGGATACCGTGCCACGAACGAGACGCAGTGTGTGGGAGTTCGATCCTGACAGGCAGACCTTGTCTTCATGGTGGGAGATGCGGCCTGTGGTATTGGGGTCGGACCACGATATTGTATTGTGCCGGAATGCGTTATGCCGAAAAATGCCCTGAAAAGGGCCTTAGAAGCGATGTTTGGGGGTCAAAACAGCGTGTAACAGATCCATCAGTCAATTTGAGTCGAGATTGCCTCGTCGCTGCGCTCCTCGCGATGACGTGTCTGAACGATTCCGCAGTGGTTCGACGGAGATGAGTTGCATGGCGAATCGTGCGGGGCGAATCGCCTCGCGATCAGCAACACGAATGACCCGGGTTACGGCCTCGAGCGTTGGGTCGGCGCTCCCGCCCGGGAATGCGTAGAAGCGATTTTCGGGCCCCGAAATCGCTTCTAAGGCCCTTTTAGGGACCAGAATAGTCGCACCATCTACTCCCGCAACGAATTATCGTGGTCCGCCCCCAATACTCACATAAACCTTATGACGTTACTGGAGGTCGTGTGCGGGAGACGCGCCGTTCCGGCACTGCGCGCAAGACCTGTCTCAGGACGGCGGTTGCCCCCCGGATGCGGCGTACGGTATCCTGTACGGCGTGAGGACGATCTTCCGCGCAGACAGGCGGGGCGCGCGTGCATCCGGGGAGCGCAGACGGGGATGAAACGGCACCTTGCGTATCTCGCCGCCGTTCCGGCCCTGGCCGTCATCTCGTGCGGGCGGACCGGCGAGGCGCCGCCCGGGCCGAACGGGGGCCGGACGCGAGTCGCGTGCGTGGGCGACAGCATCACCTACGGGCTCGGCCTGTGGAACCGGGGGCGGGACTGCTACCCCGCGCGACTGGGAGGGATGCTGGGCGGCGGCTACGAGGTTCGCAACTTCGGCGTGAGCGGCGCGACGCTCCGCGAGAACGGGGCGCTCCCCTACCGGGGCACGCGGGCGTTCGTCCAGGCGACGCGCTGGAACCCGCAGATCGTCGTCATCATGCTCGGCACCAACGACGCCGCGGAGTGGAACCGGCGGACCGCCGCAGAGTTTTCCCGGGACTGCCCGGCGTTGCTCGACCATTTCGCCGCGCTCCCGGCCACACCGCGCCTGTTCCTGGGGCTCCCGCCGCCCGTCTACGCGGGGGGAGGGGAGCGCGCGGTCCGGGCCAACCCCGCCATCCGGGAAATCGCCGCGGCGCGCGGCATACCCCTGATCGATCTCGACACCCCCCTGCGCGGGAAGCCGGACCTGTTCCCCGACGGGCTTCACCCCAACGCCGAGGGGGCCGGGATCATCGCGCGGGAGGTGTGCCGCGCGGTGCGGGGAATGGAGTAAGGAGCAAAGCGGCTCCCATGTCGGGCCGCGCCCCTCGCGCGGCAACGGTGGTATCCGAACGCATGCCCCGCGGATCACGGCGGAGACGGTTTTCGATCGCATCGGGGAGGGGGGGAGAATCGTGGCCGGCCGCGAGGGGCGGAAGCGGATACCTGCAGCGCCCGCGCCGCGGTTACCAGCCCCAGTCGCGGCCGCGGTAGCCGTAGCCCTCGCCGATGTCGATGATGGGGATGTTTGGCGGCGGGAAGGCTTCCGGCGGCTGGAAGTTCACCTGGACCGGCGGCGCGACCGGCGGCGCCTCGCCGTGGAGGGCGTAGAGGGTGTTGTCTATCGATCCGATGTAGACGGTCCCGTCCGTCCCGACCGCCGGTGAGGAGTTGACGTAGTTGTCCGTCTCGTAGACCCACGAGAAGACCCCCGCCGAGGTCAGCGCGTAGACCAGCCCGTCGTCGCCCCAGGAGAAGCCGACGCCGAAGTAGACCTCCCCGTCGGAGGCGAGGGCCGGCGAGGAGAAGAGGGGGCTCTCCGCCTCGTAGCTCCACACGAGCGCTCCCGGGGACGAGAGTGAGTAGAGGCGGCTGTCGAGCGAGCCGAAGACGATGCGGCCGTCCGTGGAGATCGAGGGCGAGGAGAGTATCTCGGCCCCCGTCTCGAAGCTCCAGTTCAGCCCGCCGGAGGCCTGGAGCGCGTAGAGCCGGTTGTCGTCCGCGCCGACATAGACCATGCCGTTCGTCTCCACCGCCGGGGACGACCAGATCCCCCATCCCGGATGCCCGCCCCCCGTCTCGTAGCTCCACTCGAGCGCGCCGTTCGTCTCGTTCAGGCGGTAGAGGCGGTTGTCGGCCGAGCCGACGTAGATCGCGCTGGCGATCGCCGCGGAGGCGTTGATGTCGCCGGCCGTGGCGTAACTCCAGGCCAAGAGCGGCGCCTGGGTCCTGGAGAACGCGTACAGCACATTGTCCCGCGAGCCGATGTAGACCTTCTCACTCTTGTCGCCGATGGTCGGGGAGGCGAAGATCCTCCCCCCCGTTACGTAGCTCCAGTGCAGCGCCCCCGCCGGGGTGAGGGCGTAGAAGACGTTGTCCTGGGAGCCGATGTACACCCTCCCGTCCCCGTCGATGCCGGGCGAGGACCAGATGTTGGCGCCGGTCGTGTAGCTCCAGCGAAGCGCCCCGTCGGAGTCGAGGGCGTACAGGTTGCGGTCGTACGAACCGACGTAGACCCCCCCGTTGGAATCGATCGTCGGCGACGAGCCGTAGATCCAGAGGCCGGCCGTGTAGCTCCATTTGAGGTCGGCGGGGTACATCGGCGCGGCGAGGCTCTGCCCGGTGTGCGACGGGCCGGCCTTGAACATCCGCCAGGAGACCGGCACGGCCGTCGGGGTCACCGTGGGTGTTTGGGTCGGCGTCTCCGTGGGCGTTTCCGTCGGCGTGAAGGTCGGGGTGAACGTCGGCGTGAAGGTCGGCGTCTGCGTGGGCGTCGGGGTCTCTGTCGGCGTGGGAGTGATGGTCGGCGTCGGCGTGGGCGTCGCCGTATGCGGCGTCTCCGTCGGAGTCTCCGTCGGGGTCTCCGTGGGCGTGAAAGTCGGCGTGAAAGTCGGCGTGAAGGTCGGTGTCTGCGTGGGCGTGACCGTGGGCGTCGGCGTGTGGGTCGGCGTCTCGGTCGGTGTCTCTGTGGGCGTCTCGGTCGGTGTCTCCGTGGGCGTGAAGGTCGGTGTCTGCGTGGGCGTGACCGTGGGCGTCGGAGTTGCTGTCGACAGATCCGTCGTCGTGATCGCAAAATCGTCGACATAACACGTTCCGCCGCTGGTGGTCTTGTAATATATCCGGATCTTGATGTAGCAATTTGCCTGATTGGTGAAGTTTGACAGATTCTGATCGGCGCTCAGTTGGGTGCACGTAGTATCCGTAAGTCCCATGTCGACCGGGGCTTTCAAAGCGAACCATGTGCCGTCTGAACCGTCGGTGGAATCTATGGAACCATCGAGACGGATCCATTTGAGATTGTCGGCGGCTGCTGAGGCCAGCCTATAGTTGAGCGTTATCGCCGTGCACGTCTTGCCGGAGAAATTCACATTCACGTAAAGTGCCCGAGCGTTTCCGGGATCGACAACGGCAACAGTTGCGCCTGCGCTTAAGCTTCCGCTGCACCGCGTTGTTTTATATGTCCAATTGGACCCGTACTGTCCCCAATACGATTCAGATATGGCGCTGCCGCTTGGTCCTGTCTCAAAACCCATGCTATAGGGGAAGCTGGTTACCTGGCAATAAGTTGGGGAGGGAATAAGTGCGATACAGAAGAGGCCGCACATCGAACCCGCATATACAAATAGCAGGGCTCGTTTCATGGGGATACGGCTCCGCGCACACATGCCGAACGCGAATCAGTTCCGGCACATCTCAAGATGCCCACGTTAGCACACAATCTAGAATCACCGAGAGCAATGCAGATAGGAACTTTTATCGCTGTAATGTGCCCGAAATACGCTGCCGTGTCAAGCAGGAGATCAACCGAAAAGTATTTCGAGCGCAAGGCGCCGGCGCAATGAAAAATGCGCAGGATGGAGGCATGCATTCCCCTCTTCATAGGGACCACAGCAGGGTATCCGTTCCGCGAAAAGGCCTTGTGCTGAACCCCTCCCTCCCCACGGATGCGCGAGGAGACGAGCCGGCTGCACGGGGAGGCAGCGCAACCAACTCAAAAAAGCGCGGCGGAGAGGAAGGCAGGCCCTCCGCGCGGGGAGGAAGAGGGAACCGATCAATGCCAGCCGAGTATCTCCGCCCCTTCCCATCCCTCCACCCAATCCAGCATCCACCCGTAGGGCGGGGAGACCGTCTCCGGATCGGGCTGGAAGTTGATCTTCATCTCGAGCGGCGTGGGCGACACGATCGGCGTCTCCGTCGGCGTCGGCGTGATCGTGGGCGTCGGCGTGATCGTCGGCGTTGGCGTGACGGTTGGCGTCGGGCTGCTCGTGGGCGTCACCGTCGGGGTCCAGGTCGGCCCGATGTAGACGTTTCCGCGGACCTCGACGTCATCGACGAACCAGTCGTCGTGGCGGCGGGAATGGTTCGTCCCGACACTCCTGAACCGGAAACGGAAGTTGGCGTGGAGGGCGGCGGCGGGGAGGGCCGTGCTCACGACGACGTAGTCGCTCATGTCGGCGCCCGAGCCGTAGTACCGGGTGAGTTCTATCCACGTGCCGGAGGAGTCTGTGTACTCGACGATGAGGTCGTCGTTGATCTCGGGCGAATCCCCCGAACCGGCGCGCTCGTACGCGTACGTGAGCGTCGCGGCCGTCTGCGCCGCGAGGTCGATCGCCTTCGATTCGATCCTGTCGCCGCCCGTGGATTGGCCGTTCAGGTTGAGCGCGTAGCCGGGATGATCGCCGTCGGAGACGCTCTGTGCCTCCCCGACGTTGACGGTCCAGTTCGAGGCGTCGAGGACAGTCGACGGGAAATCGTCGGAGAAGCGGAGGTACGGCAGGGGCGTCGGTGTCGGCGTCGGGGTGATTGTCGGCGTCGGCGTATGCGTCGGCGTCGGCGTATGCGTCGGTGTCGGGGTGATCGTCGGGGTTGCGGTCGGCATCCCGTACGCGCTGTTCCGCGGGGCGCAGCTGATTTCGGAGAAGTCGATCAGGTTGTTGCCCGTGTCCTGGCCGTCCGACGTTCTCTTCCACGCCTTCCCGGACCCCAGCGTGCCGAGCAGGGTCCCCTCGTAGTATGCGCTCGACGCGGAGGCCCATCCCACCCTGTCGACGATAACGGAGGAGTTGTTGAGGAGCCGGGCGTAGCTGTTGGCGCCGTTGTCGGCGATGTTGATATCGGTGTGGACGTCCGGGGTCACGTCGCCCGTCGGGTTCGTGTCGGATATCAGGAAGAAGCCGTGCGCCGGGATGCTGTGCGCGGAGGTGAAGGTGTAGTCGTTGCCGTAGACGTCGAGCTGCCACCCGTCCAGGTTCACGGCGGAGCCGCTGGAGTTGTAGAGCTCGACGTATTCGCCCAGGCCCCCGGAGGAGGTGCTGAACGGCCCCACCTGGTTCACCACCACCGCGCCCGGCGCGGAGGTCGGGGTCACGGTGGGCGTGGCCGTCGGCCCCGCGGAGGTTGCGGTGGGCGTGGGGGTCGGGGTCGCGCCGCTCGACCCCTCGTCGGCGTCGTAGGCGTCATTCCGGGAACCGCCCGTGACGGTATATCGGTTCGTGGAGTTGGTGTATGTCACCACGATGGTGTCCTCGACGTAGGTCATTTTCGAGACCGGGTTCGGCGAGCTGCTGCCGCGGGCGGTGGCGTAGATCCACGAGACGCCGGAGTTCACAAGGTTGCTGAGCGTGCCCGAGGCGGGGTGGCTGTAGGAGTTGCTGGAGCCGACGAAGATGACCGCCACCTCGGGTTTGATGGCGTTGAGGAAGGTAAGGGACGAGGAGCTGCTCGATCCGTGATGGCCCACCTTGAGGACGTCGTAGTTGTTCGACGCGGTCTTGGGGCCGAGCACGTCCTCGACGTCGCTCGTCATGTCGCCCGCGGTGAAGTAGTCGAAGCCGTTCCACGAGAGGCGCAGGCCGATACTATAGCTGTTCTCGTTCGAGCTCAGCGAAACGGTGGTCCCGTCGAGGAGTGTGCTCTTGCCGGTCGAGGTGTTGCTCACGGCCAGCCATTCCGCGGTGACGCCGCCGATGCTCCAGGACGCGCCGGGCGTGGGAATCGCCGCCGCGGGGCCATAGGAGCCGTTCGTCAGGGTGCGCCAGGTGGTCGTGGCGCCGCTGTCGCCGCCCACCTGCGACCCCGCGTGGTGGTAGGCGGCCGTCGAATAGTTCAGGTAGCCGTCCACGAGGGGGCCGATGATCATATCCGCACCGCCGACATGGTCGGCGTGGAAATGACTGGCGGAGAGATAGTCGATGGAGCTTGTGTAGCCGAGGTTGTAGATGTAGTTGAAGATTGTGTCGCCGTCCGAGTCGGAGTTGCCCGTGTCGATGAGCCAGGTGACGCCGTTGGGGAACTCGATGAACGTCGCGTCGCCGAAGGAGACGTTGATATGGTGGATAATGAGCTGGTCCGCGTTCCAGGCGAGGGCGTCCGGCGAAGCGAATGCGGTGAGCAGTCCCGCGAGGCTCACCAAGACGATCCTGTGTCCCATTGAGCACTCCTGTCGTGGATAACCCCCACAGGGTTACACCATCGGATTCGAACTGCGGATTTACGACAATATACCCGTGCGCGCAGGTGGTGTCAAGGGCGCGGCATGCAAATATATTCTCATTGCGCTGCAATCTGTTACAGCGTAGCCGCGCGGCTCTACCGCGCGGGATGGCGTTTCATCCGCATCCCCCTTGTGGGGGTACCCACGGCGACATTTCCACCCTCTGAGAGGGCAGGGAACGCGGGCGAGGGAGCGCGTGGAGCGGAAGAGGGACGGGGGTACTTCACGCGGCACGCAGAAACTCACGCTGTTTCCGCACGAAAAGTTCCGAGGGGGGCGGCACCCGTCCCTTCGGTTATTTCCAGCCGTGGTTCAACGCGATGCCGTCCTTCGGACCGTTCAGCACCGCGCCCCCGGCATTGCTGTACCATCCGGTCGGCGATACGGCCTCCACCGGAAGGAAGTTGATCCTCCACGCGGCGACCGGCGAGGCAGAGGTGACCTCCACGTCGTCGAGATAGGCGATTTCGTTATTGGCGTTCGTGTAGACCTCATAGACGATCTCGATACTGTCCGTGCCGGCGGGCACGCTGCCGGAATACTCCCTGTACTCGGTGATGGTGTCGAGGTCGCCGCCCGTCTCCTCCAGGAACGGATCCTGCGCCACGCCGTCCGCCTTTACGTACGCACGCACCCATTCGTCATTCTCGAATTGGTTTCCACTGGTTCGCATGTGGAGTTTCATCCTGACGTCGGCTTTCCCCGCCACGGGGACGGGGCCGAAGGTGATCTTCCCGACGTTGTCGCAGTCCTCCGCGGCGAAGCTGTAGGTGCCCGTCCGCGGACGGAGCGCTTCCACCCCCCAGTCGTCGCCGGTCGGATCGTTGGTGCCGACGGTGTTGATGGTGTAGGCGAGATCGGCCGGATCCCCCTCGAAACTCGTGTAGGCGAGCCTCACCGGCTCCGCCGTGGGGAAGTGCGGGAAGGTAGAACTGTCTGCCAAATATGGACCATGGCTGAAGCCTCCTCCCGAGATGGTGAACGTGGAGCCGTCGGTGCTGACCACGACGTTGCTGTTCGCCCTGTGCACGGGGTAACTATTTTCGAATGTCGTGGCTGCGTAGGCGTAGGCGTAGTAGATCGCCTGTACGCCCGCATCCTCCAGATTCTGCAGTGTCGACTCATACGGTTTTGACCCGCTGCCGGCTATAACGGCATACTCGGGCTGGATGGAGTCGAAGTACGCCAGGCTTGAAGAATCGTTGGTGTAGGTTCCATGATGGCTCACCTTGACGACATCCACGTCAACGCCTTTATCCCAAAGCTCCTCTCCCAAGGGCCGTTCCGTGGCGCCGTACATATCCCCCGTGAACAGGTAGTCGAAGCCGCCGTAGCTGACCAGCAATGCCATGCTGTTAGCGTTCTCGATGGAGCTGTCGCAGCCCACCTGCGTCCAACCGGTTGAAGTCACCTTCTCGTTAGAGGCGACGCACTTCACGATCACGCCGTCCTTGTTGTAGAGGATATCCCCGGGTTTGCGGTTGTTCCGGTGGTGGTCCGGCAGCGGATCCCCGCAGACGGCGCCATGATCGCTGTGAAAATGAGACCTGGTGGTGACGTCTCCGGTCGCCGCATCGATCGACATCGTGGTTCCGTCGGGGAAGGTGATGAGATGCCCCTCATTGCCCGTGTTATACGTGGTGATGGTCAGGGAGCCCGCCAAGAGCGGGGCGGCGGTATGCGCAGCGAGGAGCAGTGCGAACACGGGTGCGGTGATAGACCTGTATACCATTGCATAAACTCCTACTGCAAAATCTCCTACTTACACCCCAGCACGGGCGGTTTGACTGCACAACCCTACAGTATCCTGATCCTGCCATTCAAAACTTACCCTTCCCGCGGCCCCTTGTCAAGGAGCCGCGGATATATATTGCCGTTGCCGCGCAAGGGGTTGTAACACGAAAGCGCGGTTCTGTCGGCGTGGCCCAGACGATACGTTCGCATCCCCCGCGGAGGTTTAGATTCGGGCGGCATATCGCCTTTTCGTGCAAGCGATTGAGAACGCGGTCCCGCGGGTTGAACAGGACTGCCGCGGGTGGACAATGCAAGGGCGGCAGCCGTGCGGCGATTTGTCAAGCCCGCGAGGGATCCAAAAAAGAGGATAGGGGTACTGCAAAGGCACAAGGGAACAGGAGCAAGGACCGAATCGGAGGATGCGGTGTGCAGCGCCTACCAGCTCCCCGAGTCGACGATCCATTCCCCGCCGGGATGAGACACGTCGTGCGGCTGGAAGCTCACCCTGAATACGATCGACGACTGGGGGGAAGACGTGGTGTTCTTCGGGTCTGGATCGACCGTGACGAAGTCGGCTGCGTTGCTGTTCGAGTCGGCGCCGTCCGCCGCGCGCCGCCACACGCGCTTGTAGGCCAGGTTTCCGAGGCGCGTCCCCTCGTAGTACGGCGAGGAGGCCCACCCCACCGTGTCCACGACGGTGGAGGAGGCGTTGCGCAGCCGGGCGAAGCTGTTGGCGCCGTTGTCGGTGATATTGATGTTCGTCTTCACGTCGGCCGCGACGCCGTTGATGGGGCTCGTGTCCGAGATCAGGAAATGGCCGCGCGCCGGGATGATATGCGCGGAGGTGAAGGTGTAGTCGCCTCCGTAGACGTCGAGTTGCCAGCCGGCCAGCGATATCGCGGAACCGCCCGGGTTGTAGAGCTCGACATACTCGCCGGGGCTCGAGAAGGGGCACACCTCGTTGATGCGCACCACACCGCCGCCGGGGGCGGGGGTGGGTGTCCGCGTCGGCGTCCGGGTGGGCGTCCGCGTCGGCGTCCGGGTGGGCGTCCGCGTCGGCGTCCGGGTGGGGGTGGGCGTGGGTGTCGGCGGCGCCGAGGCCTCGTCCGCCCAATAGGGGCCGTGGTTGAACGAGGACCCGGAAATGGAGAAGGTCTCGCCGTCGGTGGTGACCGTGATGTCGCCGTTCGCCCGGAAGACGATGTCGTTGGACGACGTGTAGTTCGGGGCGTAGTAGATCCTCGTAACCCCCGCCGACTTGAATGCGGCCAGCGAGGTCGCGTTGGGGCTCGTGGCGGTTCCGGCGATGACGACGTACTCGGGCGAGATGGACTCGAGGTACTCCACGCTCGATGAGTTGTTGGTGTCGGTGCCGTGGTGGCTTGCCTTGAGGATATCCACGCCGACCCCCGCCGCCCAGAGCGCCTCGCCCAGGGGCACCTCGGTGGCGCCGTACATATCCCCCGTGAACAGGTAGTCGAAGCCGCCGTAGCTGACCAGCAACGCCATGCTGTACGCGTTTTCGTCGACGTCTTTGCACCCCGCCGTCTTCCACCCGGTCGAAATGACCTTCTGGTTGGAGGCGACGCACTCCACGATCACGCCGTCCTTGTCGTAGAGGATATCCCCGGGCTTGGTGTTGTTCCGGTGGTACTGTGCGCTCGATTCACAGGAACTGCCGCAATGGTCGGAGTGAAAATGCGACATGGTGGTGATGTCCCCGTCGGCGCAGTCGAGCGACATCGTCGTCGAGTCGGGGAAGGTGATGAGATGCCCCTCGCTGCCTGTGCCGTAGGTGGTGATCGTCAGGATCCCCTCGGCGAACGCCGGGAATGCGGCACAGGCGGCCAGGAGGTGAAAAACCGCGGCTGCAATGAGCGTGCGCATACCGCCCTGCCTCTTCTACGGATGAACGCGGCCACCGTGCGGGGGGCACAACCCCCGCTATTTGTAGAGTAATATACCCCAGGAAGGGTGAGGATGCAAACAATTATATGCGCCGTTCGTAAAAAATCGAAAGAACCCCCGTGCCCGTTCCGCGTGAAGCGGGTCCGTGCACTGCGCCGAATGACGGACGAAACGACCGGTTTGCGATTCGAGATGCGCAGGGGCCGGCGCGCATGCGGCGGGAAACGGCGGCGTCTACCAGGAGAAGCTGTACGGCGGGACGTGGGACAAGCCGTTGTTGCCGCTGCCCCAGTCGCGCATCCAGTCGCCTGTCGGGGGATCGGCGCCAGACGGCTGGAAGTTGATTTTCACGGTGTTCCCTGACGACGGCGGCGCGCCGCCCCCCAGTGTGACGAGGAGGTCGTCAATATAGTGGTTTCCCGCAGAGGGGACGCGAGTGAATCGAATGTAGATGTTGGAGTAGGCCGAAAGGTCTACGCTCTTTTGTTCCCACGAACCAGATCCCGCAAACGGGCTTGTGACGGCGGTCCATGGCCCGCCGAGATTGGTGGCGCGTTCCACGTTCATGCTCCCGCTGGTTCCCTTGTACCAGAAGGTCATGGTCCCCGGTGTGGTGAGCTGCGGAGTAATGAGGTAATCTGCATTCGCGTTTATAAGCGCGCTGTAGGTGCCGCCATGGGGAGCGGTAGGTGATTGAGTTGTTCCATTATGAGTCCAACTGGTCGGCGGATAGGTCCCGCCCTCAAAACCCTCATCGATTAGGTTTTCCGAAGGAAGAACGTCATATGACTTCATCACCGGGCAGTGATCCTGGTCGCCGTTGGCGGTATCGCCGTACTGCGCCGGAGCGACCGCGGAGAGGGGCGTGAAGACACGGCTGTCGAAGACGATGCCGCCGGCGTAGGCGCCGCTGTCCTCGCCGAGATCGAGGTTCATGATCTCGGCGCCCAAAAGTGTGTTGGGGATAAGCCAATCATAATTGTAGGTGCGATTCACGTTGGTGTCGTCGTCGCCCCCGGCCTGGTCGGTCGGCGTGCCGTCCGAGGTGGTGACCCAGCACGAGCCGGACCAGTTCGTGCTGTTAAGGAGGGTGGGGATCGGCTCCGAGGTCCGGTTGGCGGTGTTGAAGTCGCCGCCGAGCATCAGGTAGTGGCTGTTGGAGAAGTTGGTCTCGATATAGTCGATGACATCCTTGATCTGCGCCTTCCGGATCGCCTCATCCGAGGAGTGGAGATGCACGCTGACGACCTGCAGGTTGGTGGCGCCCGGGAGATCGATGACCGCCCAGTCGTGGTAGTAGTTCGCCCTCTGGAGGTCCGGCCAGCTCCCGGAGGAGAGGATATCCCACCTGCTGACAATGCCGTTGGGCTGGTAGCCGGACGAAGCCCGATGGTAGACGAACTCCGCCCCGAACGCGGTGCTGACCCAGCCGTCGAAGTCGTAGTCACCCGGGTAGTCGACGTACCATTCCTGGAGGCACGCCACGTCGGGCTGTAGCCCCTGGATGATCCGCACCGTTTCTATCCCGGCCTTCGTCGTGAGCTTGCTGACATTCCAGCTCATCACGCGGAGTTCGTCGGCGCGCGCGACCGAACCGCCTGGGGACGCCGTCGAGAGGAGGAAACAACAGACGGCGAGGGTTAAACACCGGGTGCAGCGACCTGGCGACAGCATGGCACGAAACCCCCATCACCCGTGTGCCGCGCGGGCTAATTGCCGCACGGTACATTCGTCGACCCCGGGCGAGACCTCCCAATTCATGATACTGTCTAAAGACGGAGGGCGCAACAGGAAATTTTCGGCAGGAAATTTTCGGCGACCCGACGATTCCCACGCCCCCGGAGGGGACCTCAACGCGCCCAGCCGAAGCCCGCTCCCGTCCTCCAATCCTCCACCGCGGCGGGCATCGCATCTGAAGGGGCGTCCGCGTCTCCCGGCTGGAAGCTGACCCTGAGAACGGGTGTCGAGCCGGGAAGGTTCGGCTCGCTCCCGCACATCGCCTCCATGTAATCGGTATAGCCGTCCCCGTCGGTGTCGGGGAGAAGCGGGTCGGTATGCCAGAACCCCTCCTCATCGGCGTTGGTGAGCCCGTCGCCGTCGCTGTCGACGTTGAGGAACCCCTCGTCGAGCGCTATCCGCACCGGGTCCAGTTCGGATGTCTGCACGGCATAGGCGGACTGGCCGTCGGTGGTGATGACGATGTCGCCGACACTCGGGCAGTCGGTTTCCCGCGCACAGGGGCACTCCTGCCCGCTCGCCGTGGTGCGGTAGACGAGCGCCCCCGCGGCGGTGACGCCCGTCGGCCGTCCCGCCAGGCTTGCGCAGGACGAGTAGACGGCCCTGCCGAGAAGGCGGTCCACGGCGTCCTGGGTCGGGTGGTTGTACGCGGTGCCGCCGCTGATGAGGGCGATCTCCGGCTTCATCGCGTTCAGATAGCAGGCCAGGGAGCTTGTCTTGCTTCCGTGGTGGTTGGCATGGAGGACGTCGACACCGCTCTCCGCGCTCAGGTAGGGAGCGTCGGAATGGTACGGATGCCCCGACGGATTGGCGTATGAGACGAGGGCGCAGGCCAGCTCGTCCTCCCGGGTGCCCGGCATGTCGCCGGCGGTCAGGTAGTCGAAGTCGCCGTACTCGATCAGCAGTGCGACGCTCCGGCTGTTGGGGTCGCTCGCGCTTGGGGCGACGTACGCGCCGTCGATGAACAGGCCGTTCGCCGCCACGCAGGCGGCGTATGCCCCCTCGCCGAGCGGGATGGGGGATCCCACCCCGATCGCCGTTCCCCGCCCGAATCCAGCGTTCACTCCGCAGTGCCATACTGCGCCCGCGGTATAGCCTCCGTTGAGGACGCTGTTGAGACCCCCGTAGTGGTCGTTATGGTCGTGCGAGCAGACGACGTAATCGAGGTGGCGCCCCCCCGGAGGGAATAGGTTGTTGAGGTAGGGGAGTACGTTGCTCGTCCCCTTGCCGCTCGTACCGCCGTCGATGAGGATGGTCGTCCCGTCCGGGCCGATGATAAGTTCGCTTGATCCCTGCCCGACGTCGATGACGTGGATCTGGAGCTCTCCGCAGCGTGCACCCCCCGGGATGAGGAGAACGAGCATCGCCGCCGCAACCGCGACTCCGCGCGCGCGTCTCATGGCCGTGCCCTCCCATCGTTCCATCTCCAAGATGCAGCATCCGGACGCGGAGCGTGTCATGGGAATGTAAAGGCAGTGTAAAATGCGGGGGGGCAGAGCCGGCCGCAGCCGGGCACGCGGTTGTGTGCCGCGCCGGAGGAGGGGGCGAAGTCCCCGGGGCGGGGACGCCCCGCGGGCTGGCAGTTGATCCGCGCCTGGGGTGGGCCGGCGGTCCGCCCGGGGGTCATCGGGGCGCTCCCCCCCGCCGCCTCGATCATGTCGCTCCGTGCGTCCCCGTCTCCGTTGGGACTCAGGGGGGGGCAACACGATAGGTGAAGACCTCCTCGCCCTCAAAGAGGCAATCCGCGTCGCTGTCGGGATCAAAACGGATCGGTCCGCCGGGCGATCTTCTCTGCGTCGAGGGAGCGGCGGGCGTTGTCTTCCACCGTCGTCCGGGCGGTGGATTGGACGCGGCGCCTTTCGGAAAGACCCACATCACGGAGATGTCGGCCCGGGGGGGAGGAGGGCTTTGACGATGCGCCGGGGGAGGGCGGGATCTCCCGGCTCCGAGACAGAATGCAGGTCCCCGGCGGAGAACAGGGTATATCCGTGCGCATCCACAGCGACGGATAGGTCATCCGCCAAAGCGGGAAAGGAGAGTTCGGCGGTACGCGGGAAAGCGGAAGGCGGCGCGGGAGACACGATGATGATGCAGACGGATCGACCCGCGGATTGCGTACGCACGCGTTCCGCCGTTCGGCGTCCCGGCGTTCAGTCCATCCATCCGTATGGATGCGGCGGTTCGGCGCTGCCGGAGCCGTCCTCCAGCACATAGTCGTACGGCGGGCTGGAACCCACGGGCTGGAAGCTGATCTTCCATGGGTTTCCCCACGGGGTGGGGGACGGGGTAGGTGTCGGCGTGGGCGTGGGGCCGCTGAAGACGCTGTTTTGGGCGCGCGCGGTGCCGTTCAGGGGATTGCCGTTGGCGTCGAGGCCGTTCAGAGTCGCGCCGTCGTTCCGCGCCCAGTTCTCGGCGAGATTCCCGGAGACCGCCGGATCCTTCCGCTCCATCGTGTAGTAGGACGGCGAGGCGCTTCCCGCGAACCATCCGCCCGCGCAATTCACCTCGTCGATGACCGTCGAGCCGAACTGGAGCGTGAGGTGCTCGCCGGAGTTGGAAAGGCCGCTCCCGCTGAAGGTCCCGAAGGTATCCGCAGGTAGGTCGCTCACAGCGTTATCCGACGTCCTCTCCGCGAGAAAATACCCGCTCGGTGCGATGGTCCCCGAGAGGGTGATGATCGCAGTCACTCCCCCTCTCTCGTGGAGTTTCCATCCGGCAACGGATATCTCTCCGCCGGTGGTATTGTGGAGCTCGATCCACTCGTGGGTGCTGCCCGCGGCGGTCCCGCCCCAGGCCACCTCATTGATAACCACAACCCCGGCCGCGACGGGCGTCGGGGTCGACGTCGGAGACGGCGTGGGGGTGGGGGTGCGGGTCGGCGTACGGGTGGGCGTGTTGGTCGGGGTCGGAGTCACGGTGGGGGTCGGGGTGCTGGTCCCCGTGTGCGTGGCGGTCGGCGTCACCGTGGGCGTGTGCGTCGCCGCGGGCCCGCCGCCGGCATAGACGCTGTTCTGAACGCGCGCGGTGCCGTTCAGGGGATTGCTGTTGGCGTCGAGGCCGTTCAGGGTCGCGCCGTCGTTCTGCGCCCAGTTCTCGGCGAGATTCCCGGAGACCGCCGGATCCTTCCGCTCCATCGTGTAGTAGGACGGCGAGGCGCTTCCCGCGAACCATCCGCCCGCGCAATTAACCTCGTCGATGATTGTCGAGCCGAACTGGAGCGTGAGGTGCTCGCCGGAGTTGTGCAGACCGTTCCCTCCGATCCGGTCGGCCGAGATGTCGCTCACCGCGGTGTCGTCGGTCCGCTCGACCAGGTAAAAGCCGTTCGCCTCGATGGTGCCGGTGAGCGTGCAGTACACGGTGGCGCCTCCCGCCTTGTGCAGGCTCCACCCCGAGAGGTTGAACGGGCCCCCGGTCGTGTTGTGGAGCTCGATCCACTCGTCAGAGGTGGAGGCGGCGGTACCCCCCCATGCGATCTCGTTGATGACGACCGAGCCGGCGGCGACGGTTGGCGTGGGCGTCGCGGTTGCGAGCGGGGGCGTCGGCGTCGGCGTGTTCGTCGGCGTCCAGGTCGGCTGGCCGAGGGGGGTGTCGTCGGTGTCATGGCCGGTGATCAGCGGGATCGGGTCCTCGCCCACGGGAAGCGCCGCGATCGACCAGTAGCTCCCGTCCGTCCGGACGTGCACGTGGTTGTTGCTGGTGTAGCACTCCGGGTACGTATCCTCGGGCGCCCAGGAGTCGTTCGGGGGGGTGTCGTCGCCCGGATTCAGGCGGATGATGCTCGGGATGCCCCGGTCGATGACGTCCCAGAGGTTGTCGACCGTCTCCCGGCGCGGGTGCTGAAACGCGTTCGGCCAGACGGAGATGATCGCCGCCTCGGGATCGAGCGCCCCGATGAAGGAGGGGGAGCTGATGCCGTAGGTATACGAGCCGTGGTGATCCACGAGCATCACGTCCACGCCTCGATCGAGTCCGTATTCTCCGATCACGAGGGCGGCCTGCGCCTCGTTGGTCCCCTCCGCGTCGCTTCCCAGGTACATGTCGAACCCGCCGTAGGTCACGAGGCAGGTGATGGACTGGTCATTTTCCGTCCCCGACGAAACGCTTTCGCGGTCCCGCACATACAGGAGGGGGGTCGTATCGGGGGCGCCTGCGGTAAGAAAGCGAAGCATCGCGCCGTTGCCGAGGTCGATGTCCGTGGAACCGTCGACGGAGACGGTTGCCCGCTTCCCCGGCACGGCATTCACGGTATTCATGTAGTTGGAGGAGATGCCGCCGCCGCTCTGTGTCAGGGTGCCGCCGCGGTCGTAGTAGATCCCGAACTTCGATTGCCCCCCCATCTGGCTCACAAGGTCGTCGAGGCCTTCGATATGATCGCTGTCGTAGTGTCCGGCGATCGCATAGTCGATGTAGGGGATACCCTGGGAGAGGAGGAGCGCTTTGCACTGGGAAGCCCAGGGTGCCCCCCCGCCTTCGTCGAACAGGACGACCTTCCCGTTCGGGCCCCGGATCACCGTACCCGTCCCGCTCCCGCCGCCCCCCCAGATGGTCCAGAGTTCCAGATGCTGGGCGGACGCGGGGGCGCTCCAGGAGAGCAGGGCCGCAAGCAACAGATACCTCGGGGTACGGTTCATCGTCTTCCTCTTGTGCGGGCAGGGGGGAAGGTACGGCCGGGATGCACGGAACGCCTTCCGTTAAAGACTGTACCATGCATCTGCGGTCTGGACAATACAAAAGAGCGGCAATGCCGAATACTCTACCCATCCATGAGGGAGGAGTGTGCGGTTCTGTCGGGCGCACCCGGTCGCATCGATAGCTTCCGGAACGCCGATAATGCCCCCAGAGAGGGACGCGGTGGCGAGGGGCCGGGAGGCCGGTCGACCGCCGCGCTACGGGGCGGTGATCCAGCCGTAGTTGATCTCCGCGGAGAATGCCTGGCCTTTGTCCCACGCGAACGACTCGGCGGCCGTGTGGGACGAAGGCTGGTAGTTGATCAGGATCGGTCCGCGCGGCCCCACGTTCGGGTCGACCGGGTTTCCGTTGAACCTGAACTCGATGAAGTCCGAGTAGCCGTCGCCGTCCGTGTCCGATCGGTGGATATCCATGTCGGTCCCGTCCGGATTATCCATCGGGTGGTACGGGTCGTAGCCGGATATGCCGTCGTATCCGATCTCGTCCGCGTCGTCGACGCGGTCGTCGTCGTCGTCCTCGTCCATCCACTCCTCGGAGTTGTCGAGGTCGCCGTCGGGGAGGCCGTCCCCGTCGGAGTCGCCGGGGACCGAACCCCCGTCCATCGGATCGGTTTCGAAGTAGAGTTCCCATACGTCGGGGACGCCGTCCCCGTCATCGTCGTTATCGACGCTGTTCGGCTGGCCGTCGTCGTCGGGATCGTTGAACGCGGCGCCGGCCGCCGTCCTCCCGGGTGAGCAGCGGAGCGCGCCTGTCGTGGGATGATTCGCGAAGGTGTGACCGGTGTTCAGTTCCGGGTTGAGGACCTTCGAGTACCCGGTCGCGGTGCTGCCATAGGTAAAGGTGTCCACGACGGTGTTCCCGGTATTGCCCCAGAGCATGATGGTGTCATAATTGTTGTTCAGGCCGAGATCGTTATCCGCTTTGGTTTTCGCGGCATAGCCAAACATGCCCGTGGGGGTGGCGGTGTCGTCGAACAGCACGATCGCCTCCCCCGCCGGCACAACGGTGTTCGCGGCGAACGTCTTGTCGTAGTTCGAAGACCAATTCGCCGGGTCGGTTTCCTGGGTCACCCGGTATCCCCCGAGGCGGACCGCGTACGAGCGGACGTTGGCGAACTCGATGAACTCGTCGGCGTCGCTGTCCCCGACCGCGCCGTAGCCGTCGGCGTTGCTATAGGTATCGCCGGTGGGCGCGGCGAAGAACTCGTTGATGAGGAGATCTCCCGCCTGGGCATACGGGGGCGATGCGGCGCTTGTGGGCACGCTGTCGAACCGGACGATCTCGTCGTAATCGGAGAACCCGTCGCCGTCCGTATCGGTGGAGAACGGGTTCGTCCAGTACCGGTACTCCACGACATTCTTCAGCCCGTCGCCCTCGGGATCCCCGTCCGGGCCGTTGGCGCCCGTTTCGTCGTTGGGGTCGAGGTCGTATTCGAACTCCCATCCGTCCTGCATCCCGTCGCCGTCGCAGTCGGGATCGTGCGGGTCGGTGCTATTGATGCCGCTGTTGTACTCCCATCTGTTGGAGAGCTGATCTCCGTCGGGGTCGGCGTTGGCCCCGTCGTCCCCCGCGGCGCTCACCGGGCTGAGGGAGTTTAGCACCTCCCATCCATCGGGAAGCCCGTCGCCGTCCGTGTCGCCGTCGTTGGGATCGGTGCCGGTGTTCGTCGGGCTCACGTAGACGCCGGTGGCCGTTTCGACGCCGTCGGTGAGGCCGTCGGCGTCCGAGTCCGCGCTGAGCGGTTTGGTGGAGTCGTCGGTGATCCCTGGCGGATTCCCGTCACGGCCGAGGTACTCCTGGAGGTTGGTGAGGCCGTCGCCGTCGGGGTCGCCGGCGGCGCCGTTGGGGCCGGAGGCGTTCAGCGGGTCGAGGCTGCAGGCCACCTCCCAGCCGTCCTGTATTTCGTCGTCGTCGCTGTCGGCGTCCCCGAGGGCGGTCCCGTTCATGCACTCGGAGAGGTTGGAGAGTCCGTCCTCGTCGGGGTCGAGCGGGGCGTCGGCGGGGTCGAGCGGGTTCAGATTGTTGGCGATCTCCCATCCGTCCGGCATCTCGTCATCGTCTGTGTCCGGATTCAGCGGGTCGGTGCTGTCGGTGGCGAAGCTGGGGAGATCCGGGGCGGGCGGGAGGCCGTCTTTCCCCAGATACTCCTGGAGGTTGGTGAGGCCGTCGTCGTCGGGGTCGCCGGCGGCGCCGTGGGGCCCGTCCTTGAGCCCCGGCGCCGATTCGCCGGTCGTTCCGTCGTCGCGCGGATCGAGGCCTCCGTCGACCTCGAAGTCGTCCCGCAGACCGTCGCCGTCGCTGTCGACGGCATAGGCGTTCGTCTCCGCGGGGGTGTGGTAGGGACGGTAGTAGGCGCTTCCGGCGAAGGTGACGCCGTCCGGTTCGTAGTCCCCGTTTTGGTTCGCGTCTTCGATCGGGTCGGGGATCGTATCTCCGTCGCTGTCGGTGTCCTGGGCGTTCTGGAGGCCGTCATTGTCCGGGTCTCCCGACGGCTCGAAGATGTCGGCGATGCCGTCCTCGTCGGTGTCCGCGTATCTCCCCGTGGGGGTCATCGCCCCCGCGGCGAGGAAGACCCAGTCGTAGTACGGCGCCGTCCCCGACGTGTCGTTCGTATCCACTCCCGGCGTACTGCGGCTAAGACTGAAGCCCTCGTCGAGGTGGTCGGGGTCGTCGAAGTCCGGGATGAGATTCTGCCCCGCCGAGTCCCCGGGAAGATTGCTGTCGTTCGGCTCGTCATAGAGGATGGTATCGACGGCGATGGGGGTGCCGGTCTCGTTCGCCGGGAGTATGAGGCGTATGCCGTCCGCGGGGCTCGGTGCGTAGTGCCATGCGCCGTCGTAGTAGGTGTACTGGTCGCCGTTCTGGAACGCCGTCACCCCGAGGCCGTTCCAGTCGGCCGCCGCGACCCCGCTCCGGCCGAGGAGGAGATAGCTCTTCGGGAACATCAACATCACGGTGTCGTCGGGAAACGCATCCCCGTTGGGCGTGAACGAGGAGCCCCCCGCCTGGATCCTGAATCCGCTGATGTCGACCGTCCGGTCGTCGGGATTGTAGAGCTCCACCCACTCCTGCGTCGAGTCGTCGCCCGCGGGCTCGTAGCAGACCTCGTTGATCTTGACGTTCACCCCGGGGTAGTGCGGGTTGCTGTGCGAACCGGTCGGGTTGGGGGCGGCGACCTGGCGGAAGTCGCTCCGGATGTCGTTGTCCACGCCCGGCACCACGCGGCCGATGCTCTGCCCCTCGGGGGCGTTCAGGAGGCCGTCCGTCGCCGCGCCCGCGGGGGGGAGGGTATGCGTCACCGAACCGTACAGGATGCAGTCGAAAACGGTCGCCTTCGTGGGCGAGACCAGGCGCACCCCGTCGGAGTTGCCGTCGCCCGCGTTCTGGAGTTCGAGGTCCGTCACCAGGTCGGGCGGGTACCCGTTGATGTCCGTGACGGACTCGCTCTCGGCGATGAGGTAGTAGCCGTTGCTCGGGATGACGGTGCCGTCCGGGATCGCCACGTTGTCGAAGAAGTCGGCGGTGTAGCCGCACTGGAGGATGAATCCGCTTACGTTGATCGCCGACCTCTGCGGGTTGTAGAGTTCGACGAACTCCTTCCCGTCATCGTCCCCCGTCGGGTTCCAGAGGATCTCGTTGATGACCACCTTCGGGTAGCTGGCGGGATTGAGCGGGTCGAAGCCGTTGTCCACCTCGAACCCGTCGAGCGCCCCGTCGCCGTCGGTGTCGGCGAGCAGCGGGTCGGTCCCGGTGTCCGTCGGGCTCACGTAGACGCCGGTGTCGGTCTCGTACGAATCGGGGATGCCGTCGTCGTCGTCGTCCGTGTCGGCGTTGTTCCCGATCCCGTCGCCGTCGGTGTCCCACTGTTCGTCGGGGTCGAGCGGGAACGCGTCGGGGCCGGGGAGGATCCCGCCGACACCGAGCGTGCCGTCGCTCACCCCGTCGTCGTCGCTGTCCTCAAGGGTCGGATCGGTCTCGCCGGCGTCGAGGACTCCGTTGCCGTTCGTGTCCTCCTCGCCGTCTTTCAGACCGTCGCCGTCGAAGTCGGGTATGATGGAGCTCGTGCGTTCCCCGGGGTCCCGCACCGCGTTCCCCTCGGTTCCGGCCGGGTTGGTCGTGCGGTGGTAGTCGTCGCCGGCCGGATCGGGATTCGTCGCGGGGTTGAAGTTGGATTCGAGGACATTGGGGGTCCCGTCGCTCCCGCAATCCTCGACGCCGTCGGCGATGCCGTCGGCGTCGGTGTCGGCGGCCCGCGGGTTGGACTCGGTGAACCTCTCGCCCAGGTCCCAGTCCACGACCCCGTTCGCGTTCAGGTCGCCGTCGACGGCCCCGTTCCCGTTCTTGTCCTCGGTGGCGTCCCGCAGACCGTCGCCGTCGATGTCGTTGGGGGCGGCGACGTCGTCGGCGATGAAGGCGGTCTGGGCGATGGAGGAGCCGTTGAGCGATTGGATGGTGTAGTTGATCCCGTTGGCGCAGCTGATGAGGATCCCCTCCGTGTCGGTGGTGCCCGCGGTCTTCACGCTCTCGGACCACCCGCCGAGCCCTTCCGACGTCTGGAAGATGTTCAGCACCCCGGTGCCGTCGGCGGGCCGCAGATCCGGCCTGTCGGGAAGAAGGCGGGGGAAGTTCTCGATCCTGTTCAGCGCCTCCTGGCGCGGGTGGCCGAACGGGTTGGTGTTCCCTACGGAGATGATCGCGTTCTCTGGCCGGATGCGGGTCAAAAAGCCGGTGCTGCTCGCCGTGTGGCTCCCGTGGTGCCCGGCCTGGACGACGTCGATCCCGCGCCGAAGGGTGTTCTGGATCGCCTCGCTCGCGGGCCCCTCGATGTCCGACTCGCCGCTCACGAGGCCGCCGGTGACGTCCCCCGAGAACAGGTAGTCGAAGCCGCCGTAACTGAGGAGCAGCATGATCGAGAGCTCGTTCTCGTCGGTCGCGCCCGGTATCAGCCCGTGGCCGAGCACGTACCCGCCCGCCGCGACGCAGGTGACCGTGACCCCCGCCCCGGCGTCGAGCGTGAAGATCTCTCCGGGGAGGAGCGTTTCGCGGACCGTGCCCTTCTCGGCGATGGCGGCGATATAGTCGCTGTACTGCACGGTCCCCGCGCTCCCGCCGCGGTCGTAGGCGGTCTCCGGAGGCAGGGTTGTATGGTTGATGACGCCGTCCGCCCCTCCCATCCCGCCGATATGGTCGGCGTCGTAGTGCGTGGAGACGACGTAGTTGAACCTCGTGATCTCGCCGCCGCTGATCTTGCTGTTGATAAACGAGACGATATTGGTGGGGGTGCCCGCGGCCCCCATTCCCGTCTTCCCCGCGTCGACGAGCATCGCGTTCCCGTTCGGGGCGACGACGAGCACGCTGTCGCCCTGCCCGACGTCCAGGACGTAGATCCTGAGTTGCGCGGAGCCGGGGACGGCGACAAGGAGCGCGCCGATCGTGACGAGCAGGCCGAGGAGGAACGGGCGAAACGGGAGAGACCGCGTGCTGCGCGCGCTGAAGGGAAAACGGCTCATCGGTTCAGGCCCCTGGGGTGAAACGGGCATACACCACCACTCTCGCAAATAAGATACGCTATGGACGGATATGCGGCAAGGGGGGGGAGAAAAAAGATGGCCGGGGTTTTCCCGTCCCGTAGGCGGGAAAACCCGCAGATCCCCGCGTTTTGTCGAAAGGGGGACAATGGTCCCCTCACGCGAAACGGAAGGAGGCCGCGGTATGCCCCTCCCGTGCGCGGGGCGGGGCGAACTCATTCGCTCCAGCCGTACCCTTTCGCGTCGTGATGGTCCGCGGTGTCGGGGGCGAACCCGGCCGGGCGGAGCGACGAGGATGGCTGGAAGCTGATCGAGACCCCGAGGCCCGCCGTGAATAGCTTCGGATCGGTGCCGCACATCGTCTCGAGATAGTCGCCCATGCCGTCGCCGTCCGTGTCCCGGTTCCACGGATCCGTTCCCCGCGCGATCTCCTCTCCGTCGAGGAGTCCGTCGCCGTCGGAGTCGGCGATGCGCGGGTCGGTGTGGTGGTCGGCGATCTCCTCGGCGTCCCCGAGCCCGTCGCCGTCGGTGTCGGCGAGGAGGGGGCTCGTTCCGTGCGTCAGGATCTCCGCATCGTTGCGCAACCCGTCCCCGTCGTCGTCCGCCGCGGGATCGAGGGCGGTGTAGGGCGACGGGGCGGTTCCCTTCATCGTGTCCGCGTTGCGGACCGAGACGGGGTACGCGCCCGCCGCGACGCCCGCCGGGATCGTCGCCTCCACCCGACCGTCCTCCACGATCTCAGGGGCGATCGACAACGCGCCGAAGCGGAGGGCGAGACCGTCCTTGAACCCCTGGCCGCGCAAGGTGACGGCGACGGGCCTGTCGTTCAGGCCGTAGGGGGGGGAGAGCTCCGTGATGCGGACCGGGGAGAGGAAGCAGAGCACCCGGTCCATCGCCGTTCGGGCGTTGTCGGGATCGGCGGCGGAGGCGCTGACGGCCTCGAACGGGAAGACGGAGAAGACGACGCGGTGCGGCGCCGCGTCGCCCTCGGCGGGGAAGCGCACCGCGCAGTACGGATACTCGGTGCTGCCGTCGGTCAAAAAGGCGCCGCTCGCGCCGGGGCCGGGCGTGAGCGAGTCGGAGTAGTCGGTGGACGGGTAGGAGAGGGGGAGGGTCATCCCGTCGGAGATCGGGTCGCCCTCGATCCCGCCCGCCGCCGAGGTTCCGTCGTCGTTATAGGACGCGGAGACGTGGAGGTGGTCGGAGAGGAAGGCGGTCGACACCCCGTTGTAGATAATATCCTGCCCGCAGAGGAACAGGGAGCCGCCGGCGTTCAGGTAGGAGGCGAGCGCGGCCTCATCGGCGATGGAGATGCCGGAGCCCGCCTCCTCCCAGTTGAACCCGCAGTTCCAGACGACCGCCTCGTAGAAGGAGAGGTCGGAAAACCCGGGCGCCGCCCCCTCCGCGGCGACGTCCCAGATGTCGTAGCGGTAGCCCGCCGCGTCGAGCGCGGCCGTGAAATAGGGTTCGTACGGCTCGCCCTCGTCGTCGTCCACGAACAGGATCGGGCTGCGGGCGGGCGTGGTGAAGCGGTGCCAGGCCCCTCCGTTGTCGTCCGCGGCCTCGTTCCCGGCCAGATCGGCGGAGGCGATTGAGAAGCAGTAGTCGGTGAGCGGCGAGAGACCCATGAGCCGGACCGAGTGCGATGTCGAGAACCCCGCAGACGACGCCGATGCGCCGGGCGGCGCGGCGGCGCCGTAACAAACCTCGCTCGTCGCGGGCTCGTCGGTGTCCCAGGAGACGACGCAGAACCTCGCGGAGGCGGCGCTCCGGATATTCGAGATGCGCGGGGCGGCGCCGTCGGCGACGGCGGCGGCGCGCGCCTCGGCGGGATTCCCCGTCCCGTCGTCGGCATCGCGGTAGACGACGGCGATCGTGTCGCCGTGGGCGGCCTGCAGGACGCCGTCGCCGGGGACCGGATCGCCGGGCGCGATCGCGATTGACCCGGTGAATCTCTTCGTGGAAAAGCCGGTCTCCGTCAGGGTGACGGGTTCGGGTTCCGTCTCCGCGCCGCTCGAAACCCAGACCGCGATGGTGTCGGGGGAGGACGGATCGGCGTCGAGGTCGGCGTCCGTCACCGTCGCCGTCGCCGTGCCCGGGAGCGGGTAGCGTGCCGCGTCGAGCTCCACCGTTCCCTTCGACGCGATCGACTGGATCTCGACCGCGGGGTCTCCGAAGAGGTTGAGCTCGTAAAAGCACCAGCGCATGCAGGTGCCGCTGATCCGGTGCTCGTTGTCCTCCTTCGAGTCGGCGTTCATCCGCCCCAGATCGGGGATCCCCTCCTTGAAGAGCGCGTCCCAGAACTCCCGGTTGTAGTACTGGGAGGGGCCGGCGGTGCTGGAGTACTGGCCCCACCCGTAGCGGGCGTTGAGCACCGCCGCGAAGGCGCCCTTCTCCATCGTGGTGAGGACCTCGCCGAAGCAGTCGGCCGTGTCGAAACCGCCCGGCATGCAGCCCTGGCTGTAGAGGAAGAACGGGTCGACGTTCGAGAGGGAGGGGAGGTCCGAGGTCGAGAGCTTCATGTCGTAGGTGTAGTTCGCGTGCCCGAGGTGGTTGAGGATGTGCACGCCGGAGTTCATGATCGCCACGAGGTCGTTTTTGGGCCAGGTGTAGTTCGGGCCGTCGTACAGGGTCGAGACGGCGAAGAAGTCGCTCGCGGCGAACCCGTCCGTGCAATAGTCGTGCGCGCAGGAGCCGAGCCGGATCTCTTCCATCGACTGCGTCGCGTACTCGCTTACCCCGCCGAAACCGAGATGCTCCCCGAGCATCCACGCGGAGTGCAGGGAGGGGGCGCTCGAGGTTTCATAGGCGACGGTCTTGCGGACGAAGTTGGCGATCTCCGCGGCGTTCTCCACGCACGCGCGGCCGATGTACGCCTCCGCGTACAGGTCGACCTCGCCGTCGCCGGGGCCGTCGTTGGATTCGCCGTAGACGCCGTTGGCGTTCTGGTCGAACGTGCCGTCGAGGTTCCCGTAGTACAGGTCCGCCGGGATGTCCGTGCCGTCGGCCCGGAGGCGCCTGATCGGGACGATCCCGCCGGCGCCGCCGAGGAGGACGTAGTTCGTGCCCCAATTCTCGTGCGCCCAGGCGACGAAGTTGCGGATGCGGGTCTGGTTGTCCTCGCCCCCCGCCGGCCGGGTCCCGGGGAAGTTCGCGTAGATGTACTCGGTGGTGACGATCGCGGAACGGATACCGCGCGCGAGGCGGTGGTCGCGGAGCGCCTGGAAGTTCCACGGGCCTGGGAGGTCCGCGAAGGCGGCGCTGGTGATGATCAGGTGCGGGTACGACTCGGCGTCGGCGTGGAGCCCGATTTCCGCCGCTGCGGCGTCGTAGGTCGCGAGCGCCTCGGGGTTCTCGACCTTGCCGCGCAGCAGCTCCCCCGCGTCCTTGAAGGCGCCCGCCCTCGCGCGGGCGACCGTCGGCTCCGGGGCCGGGGCGAGGCGCACGCGCACGGTCAGGTTCGTCTGGTAGGAGAGCTCGCGCCGCGACGGGAGGTATGAGACCGGGTACAGGTTCAGCAGGAGCAGCCGGTACGGGGATTTGCGCTGCACGTCGGCGTCAGACCTGAGCGAAGGGGGGAACGGCGCGTCGGATTCGTAGATCGACCGGTCGGGCGTGAGCGGGGGCGGCGGTCCCGCGTAGCCGAGCGGCACCGGTCTCTCCGCGGGCCGCACGAGCCAGGCGCCCGCGAGCGTTTCGGGCGGGCCCGCCTCAACATCGACGGCGAGGATCTTTTTCCCGCGGGGGATGACTATCCGCACGGGCCTGTAGGGGAGGGCGGGTTCGCCGGCCGTCGCGGTGAGGGGGAGGTCCCCCATCGTCACGCGGGCATAGGCGCCGTCGGTGCGGATTCGGGGGGCGGGAAAGTCGAAACGCAGGGTGAGGGTGTCGTGATCCGCCGCGGAGAGAGCGGTCGCGGCAAGAAGCGACAGCAACGTGCATGACGCTGCGCGGCGCATACGCTTCCCCCGTTGCCGCCGCGGCTCCCCTCCCGCGGATCCCGCGCGGAGGTCCGACGGTCTCCCGCCGTCGTTCTTGCGCACCTTGAACATAGCCGCAGATCGGGGCCCAGTCAAGGCGCGGGGGAGAAAAAACCGGGGCAAGGGGATGCGCGGGAGGCCCTGCGCGCGGTCTGGGAGAGGGGTGAGACTGGGTTCAGTGCCAGCCGTACTGGTCCAGGGGGCTGTACGCCTCCCCCCTGTCGGGCAGGTAATCCCCGGGGGATGAGCCCGGCGGCTGAAAATTGAACCGCAGCGGCGGGGTCCATGGCAGCACGAACGGACCGCCATCCAGCATGGTCCCCGGGGAGAAGAGAGCCCCCTCCGCTCCCGCGGCGTGTGCGTGGGCGATGAACCCTCCCGTGGAGTCGGGGCTGCGCGTGGCGGACTGATCCGCGGGAGCCGGCGCGGGTTTGCCGCTCCCGTACACGGTGTCCGTGATGGCGTCGACCCCGTCTGGGGTCTTGAACTGGATCGTGTCGCCCGTGTCGTTGAGACTCAGCCCGCCGCTTGCCGTGGACGCAAAGAGAAGCCCGTTCCTGCGGCAGTTTCCGAAGGTACCCCCGAATTCGGAGACGTCCCCGCCCCCGAAGACGACCACCGCGTCGCCGGGGGGGACAATGGTCCTGAAAGGGGAGGAGGGAAAGGTGAAGCGCACGGTGGTGTTGCCGGCGTCATGCAGCCGGTACCCCGAGATGTCGAGATAGGCGTTTGAGATGTTGACCAGCTCGATGAACTCGTCCTGTGACGTGCCCCGGGTCCCGTCCCCGTTGACGTCGCCTGCCTCGAGATCCTGCGGGACGTCGGCGAGGTACTCGTTGACGACGATATCGGCGTCGCCCATCGGAGTGCGGATGGCAGGCAGAGAGGAGGCGCTCGCGGGATCGCTTCCGAACCTGCACTCGATGCCGTCCCTATAGCTGTCGTCATCCGTGTCCGGGTCGAGCGGGTCGGCTCCGTACGACGATTCGCGCCTGTCGTCAAGGTCGTCGCCGTCAGTGTCGGGATTCCTCGGATCCGTTTCCCCCGCGTCGCCGATCCCGTTCCGGTTGGCATCCTCCACCCCGTCGTTCAGGCCGTCCCTGTCTGAGTCGGCCGATGCGGGATTGGTTTCGGTCCAGGTCTCCGAGAGATTTTGCGCGCGGTCCCCGTCGAGGTCGCCCCCTATCTGGCCGTTTCTGTTCGCATCCTCCACGCCGTCGGGGATCCCGTCGCCGTCGGTGTCGGCGTTGTGCAGGTTCGAGGGATCGCCGCCGTCGTAGAGGCCGTTGCCGTTCGCGTCCTCAATGTCGTCGGGGATCCCGTCGCCGTCGCTGTCAGGGCCCAACGCGCCCTCGTCGGCCACGTACAGATCGTTCGTCGCCCCCCCGTGGACGGTGTACTGGTTGGTCGAAAAGGTATAGCTGATCAGTATGGTGTCGTTCAGGTACGACATATTGGGGGCCGAACCGGGCGTACCGGTTCCCTGTTCGGTGACATAGATCCAGTTCACCCCCCCTGAGTTCAGGTTATTGAGCGTTTGTTGGGCGGGATGGCCGTAGTAGTTCCCCGACCCCACCGATACCACCGCTACCTCGGGGCGGATCGCCTGGCAGAAGGCGGCACTCGTCGAGGAAGTCGATCCGTGGTGGCTCACCTTGAGGACATCGATTTCGTGAAAGGCCAACCTCGGCCCCAGCTCGTTCTCCACTGGTGAGGTGAGGTCGCCCATGGTCAGGTAGTCGAAGCCGTTCCACGAAATCATGAATCCGAGGCTATAAGCGTTCTCGTCGGTCCCCAGCCCCCCCACGGAGCTCCCGTCGAGGAGTGTGCTGCTCGAGGTTTCGGTGTGCCCGACGCACACACTTTGAACCTCCACGCCCCCGAAATACCATCTCTGGCCGGGAGACGGGCTCGTCCGCATCGGGTTCTCCGTGTAGGCGTCCCACCGTGCCGTGGCCGAATCGTCCGCGGGGACCTTCGCCCCCGGGTGCTCGTAGGCCGTCAGATACGCGATGGGGGAGGCGAGTACCGTCGCGATTCCGCCAATATGGTCTTCGTGGAAATGGCTCGCCACGATCGTATGGAGCGAGGTGACGCCGCGCGCCTCGAGGTAGTCGCGCACCCGCGTCCCGCTTGTGCCGACATCGCCCTGGTCGATGAGCCAGTTGGTGCCGTCCGGGAATTCTATGAGCGTTGCATCCCCGAACGTGACGTTGATATGATGAATCCGCAGAACGGATTGCCCCCACAGCGGGTACGAGGCTGCGAGAAAGGCCAGAACGGCCGCGGCCCCGACCGGGCCCCGCCACCGTTCGGACCGCAGGGGGCCCCGCGGTGCGGAACGCGCCGCCCCCCGCCTATGCGCGTATGCGCCGTGCATGCTCCCACCCGTTTCCCGCCGCTACTAGCGACATCCCCGCGCCTCCATCTCCACCGTATCCATACCCTATCCCCGTCGAGGGTGCAAGGCGGGGGGGCAGATTCGGACGCCATAGCTGCGGAGAGGCCGCCCTGATTGCCGCGTCCGTTTGCACCGTCGCATCGGGACGCCCATCGCCGCGACGCATACCCGTCCACGATCCACGCGTTCTCGTCGCCGCCTGTCGGGCCGCCGCGCGCGTCGCGGTGGGGAATCTTGTCTCCCGGAAACGGGCTACGGGTACAGGCCGGTGGAGATAAGGGGGGCGAGCGTGTAGGCGAGCACCGACTCGAACGAGTCCTGCCGGTTCACGAGCCCGCGGGTGACGATCCCCTCGAACCCCATCTTGCGCTTCGTGTCGGAGTCCCCGATGATCCGGTCCATCGCGTCCCCCATCTCGACGCCGTCGACGGTGATGAGCCGCGCCACCTCCCGCGGCACGGGGATGTGGACCCCGCCCCCGGTCAGGAGCTCGGCGCCGGTGTCGGCCGCGCACCAGACGCAGGTGTACCAGCGCCCCCCCGACTCGGTGATCCCCCCCTCGAGTCCGATTCCGAGGTCCGCTCCCGTCTGCCGGCGCGCCGCGCGCGCGCGCGTCACGGCGCCCGCGAGCGTCTCAGCGTCGGTGAGCGGATTGTGCCCCACGCCGGAGTCGACGGCGACGCCCTCGACGGCGCCGGCGCCGAACACCTTCGCGGCGACCGTCTCCACGGCGCGGATCTTCAGCGGATTTGTCGAACCGACGGCGATTTTCATGGTTTCAATATTGCCACAGAGATCACAGAGGACACAGAGAAGCACTATTTCAGGCAGTTCAAGTAATTCAACCAATTATCCGCATCCAGCCGCGCCAATCCGCGGCTGCAACATGCATCCCTCTCCGTGCCTACTCATCCGTTCTCTGTGATCCCTGTGTCCTCTGTGGCAACGTTGAAGAATATCATTTTCCGATCGTGACCGGGCCGTAGTACGCCTCGGCCGAGGAACGGGTGTTGTCGGAGTCGGTCATGAAGCCGATCCCCCCGATCCGCCGGTCGGGGGCCCATCCGAACGCCCTCGTGAAATCCTCCTTCAGGTTCCGTTCGATCTCGATCCACCTCCCGAGATCGGCCGTCCCCGAGGCGGCCACCACGTGCCGGGAACGCGACGAGGTCGGACTCCGCAGCACCGTGCCGACGGGGGCGGCGTTGTCCCAGACGTACTGCAGGACATAGGAGGTGAGAAAGGTGCGTCCGGGGAAGAAGAGGTAGATCCGGGCGCCGTAGTCGTTTTCGGCCCGGCCGCCCGCGCCGGTCTTGTTAGGCAAACGGACCACTTTCCAGCGCCACCGGATGCGCGGCGAGACGTTCGGGTCGCAGGGGAGCGGGCGGTAGAGCATCGAGGCGGTCCCGTCGCTCAGGCCGTGCAAAACCGGGCCCTTGTCGTCGACCACCTCCCAGCGGACCGGGCGGTTGTAGACCTTCTCGCGCCAGCCGTCGTCCTGGAGCGTCTTGGCGGGGTCGAACGCCGCCGCCGCCCCCTGCGCGGCGATGCGCGGGGCCTCCGCGGGGTCGCCGGGCGCCGCGGCGACGAGCGCCGCGGCGAGCATCATGCGCCACGAGAGGAGAGAAGGCATTTCTTCACGAAAGACGGGCAGCGGGAATCGGCGGTCACTGTTTCAGGACTGTGTCTCTGTTGAAGCGCGCGTCGTCCCGCCGCGGGTAGTCGAGGTTGTAGTGGAGTCCGCGGCTCTCCTTGCGCGCGAGGGCCGAGCGAATGATCAGCTCCGCGACGGTCGCGAGGTTCCTGAGCTCCACGAGGTCGGGCGTGACGATGAAGTCCCAGTAGTACTGCGTGATCTCTCGCTGGAGGTTCTCGACCCGGTGGAGCGCGCGCTCGAGCCGCTTGTCCGTGCGGACGATCCCGACGTAGTCCCACATGAAGCGGCGCAGCTCGTCCCAATTGTGGCTCACGACGACCGACTCGTCGCTGTCGCGCGCGTGCCCGGTGATCCATGCGGGGATCGCGGGGGGCGGGACCGGGGGCGCCTCGGAGAAGAGGGTTTCGGTGCGGGCGGCGGCCTTCTCCGCCGTCACCGCCCCCTCGAGGAGCGAGTTGCTGGCGAGGCGGTTGGCGCCGTGGAGCCCGGTGCAGGCGGTCTCGCCGATGGCGAGGAGCCCCTCGATCGAGGTTTGGCCGTCGACGCCAGCGCGGACCCCGCCGCAGGTGTAGTGGGCGGCGGGGACGACCGGGAGCGGCGCGCGCGCCATGTCGAAGCCGAACTCGAGGCACCTGGCGTAGATGTTCGGGAAGCGTCGGGCGATGAACCCCTTTCCCCGGTGCGTGATGTCGAGGAGGACGTGGTCGGTCCCGGCGACCTTGATCTCGTAGTCGATCGCCCGGGCGACGATGTCGCGGGGGGCGAGTTCCCGCTGCGGGTGGTACCGCTCCATGAACGGCTCGCCGCTCACCAGCCGGAGGAGGCCCCCCTCGCCACGCACCGCCTCGGAGATCAGGAAGCTCTTGGCCTTCGGATGGAAGAGGCAGGTCGGGTGGAACTGGATGAACTCCATGTCGGCGACCTCGGCCCCGGCGCGGTAGGCCATCGCCACGCCGTCGCCGGTGGCGACGTCCGGATTGCTCGTGTACAGGTAGACCTTGCCCGCGCCGCCCGTCGCGAGGACGGTCATCCGCGCGGCGACCGGCTCGATGAGGCCCGTCGAACGGTCCAGCACGTAGGCGCCGACGCACCTCCCGGGCGCCTTCCGGTCCCCCGTGAGCTTCCCGGTGGTGACCAGGTCGACCGCGATGCGGTTCTCGAGGATCTGGATCCGCTTCTCCTCGGCCGCACGGGCGAGGAGCCGCTCCTGGATGGCGCGCCCGGTGAAATCCGAGGCGTGGAGGACCCGGCGCGCGGAGTGCCCGCCCTCGCGCCCGAGGTCGTAGCGCCCCGAGGCGTCGCGGGAGAAGTCGATCCCCGCCGCGACGAGCCGCTCGACGGCGGCCGGGCCGCCCGCGACGATCTCCTCGACCACCGCCCGGTTGCAGAGGCCGTCCCCCGCCGCGAGCGTGTCCCGGACGTGCGCCTCGAACGAGTCCGACGGGGAGACGACGGCGGCGATGCCGCCCTGGGCGTAGAGGGTGTTGGACTCGGTCCTCTCGCGCTTGGTGAGGACCGTCACGCGCGCGAAGGCGGCGCACCGGATCGCGTAGGAGAGGCCCGCGATGCCCCCGCCGATGACGAGGATGTCGGTTTCCACGACCTCATGGTAGCGGCCGCCGAGGCGCCTGTCAACCGGGCCCTATCTGCTATACTGTGGGGCATGCAGCAGAGGATCGTCGTCCGCGGCGCCCGGCAGCACAACCTCAAGGGGATCGACCTCGACCTCCCCCGCGGCGCCCTGATCGTGATGACCGGGGTCTCGGGCTCCGGCAAGTCCACCCTCGCCCTGGACACCATCTACGCGGAGGGGCAGCGGAAGTACGTCGAGAGCCTCTCCGCCTACGCCCGGCAGTTCCTCCAGCAGATGCAGAAGCCCGAGGTCGACCATATCGAGGGGCTCTCGCCGGCGATCGCGATCCAGCAGCGCCCCCTCGCGGCGACGCCGCGTTCGACCGTGGCGACCGCGACGGAGATCCACGACTACCTCCGCCTCCTCTACGCGAATTCGGGCACGCCGCACTGCCCGCGCTGTCGGCGGCCGGTGCGGCGGATGACCGTGCAGGAGATGGTCGACGAGATCCTCGCCCTCCCCTCGGGGGAGGGGGTGCAGATCCTGGCGCGCGTCGCCGACGGGGCGCGGGGCAACCAGGCGGAGCTGCTCGCGCGTCTCGCGCAGGACGGTTTCGTGCGGGTGCGCGTGGACGGGGCGTACGGCGAGCTGGGCGCGCTCCCGCGCCTCGACGCGCGCGCGCGGCACACCGTGGACGTGGTCGTGGACCGGGTCGCGGTGCGGCCCGAGGCGCGGAACCGGATCACCGACTCCCTGGAGCTCGCGCTCCGCACCGGCGGCGGTTCGGCGCTCGTCCTGAACGATCGGGGCCTGGTCCCCGCCATCGGCGGCGCGCCGGGGGAGGGAGGGGCGGGGGGCGGCACGCGGCGCCGGCGGGGCCGGGCATCCGCGCCTTCGGGTACGACGCCGCCGGGCGAGGAGCGGCTCTTCTCCGAACGGATGCTCTGCCGCGGGTGCGGGACGTCGTACGCGGAGCTCGCCCCCTCCTCCTTCTCGTTCAACAGCCCGCACGGGGCATGCCCCTCCTGCCACGGGCTCGGGCGGCAGCTCGCGTTCGATCCGGCGCGCGTGATCGACCCGAAGAAATCGCTCGCGGGCGGCGCCGTGCGGCCGTTCCGCATCGGCGGCAAGTCCCTCGTCATCTACTACCGGCTTCTTCTCAGGGCTGTCGCGAAGCAGTTCGAGATCAACCCGGACACGCCGTTCGAGGATCTCGGGGAGCGGGAACGGGAGCTGGTGTTGCGCGGGTCCGGCGGCGAGGCGATGACGATGCGGTTCTGGCGCGGGCGGCGCCCCTGCGTGCGTACGGCGCCGTTCGAGGGGGTGCTGCCGATCCTCGATCGGAGGTTCAGGGAGACGGAGAGCGAATGGATGCGCCGCGTGCTCAGGGGGTTCATGGCGGAATCGTTGTGCGGCGCCTGCGGCGGGCTGCGGCTCCGGCCGGAGGCGCTCGCCGTCACCGTGGCGGGGAAGGGGATCGGCGATCTCCTCGCCATGACGGCCGACGAGGCGCTCGCCTTCGTCCGGAATGTCTCCCTCGAGGGGCGCGCGCGGGCGGCGGGGGCGGAGCCGCTGCGCGAGATCGCCGCCCGCCTCGGTTTCCTGGGCCGCGTGGGGCTCGGCTACCTGACGCTCGACCGGGAGAGCGGCACCCTCTCGGGCGGCGAGGCGCAGCGCACGCGGCTCGCGACGCAGATCGGGGCGGGGCTCACCGGGGTGCTCTACGTCCTCGACGAGCCGAGCGTCGGCCTCCACCCCCGCGACACGGCGCGCCTCCTCGAGACCCTCGCCCGCCTCCGCGACCTCGGCAATACGGTCATCGTCATCGAGCACGACGAGGCGACCATCCGCGCCGCGGATCACGTCGTGGACCTCGGCCCCGGCGCGGGCATCCACGGGGGGGCGGTGGTCGCGCAGGGGACGGTCGCGGAGATCGCCGCCTCCCCCGCGTCGCTCACCGGGCAGTACCTCTCCGGGAGCCGGCGCATCGAACTCCCGGAGACGCGGCGCGCCCCGGAGCCGGGGCGCGCGCTCCTCCTCGCCGGGGCGTCGCACAACAACCTCAAGGATATCGACGTCCGCATCCCGCTCGGCCTCCTCTGCGCGGTCACCGGGGTCTCCGGCGCGGGGAAGAGCTCGCTCGTGGACGACACCCTGCGCCCGGCGCTCCAGCGGCGGCTCCACGGCTCGACGGAGCGGGCGGGGGCGTTCAGGGCGCTCTCGGGGGCGGAGCAGGTGGACAAGGTCGTGGTCATCGACCAGTCCCCGATCGGCCGCACGCCGCGCTCGAACCCCGCCACCTACACCGGCGTCTACGACGCGATCCGCGGTCTCTTCGCCAAGCACCCCGAGGCGCGGGCGCGCGGCTACGGCCCCGGGCGCTTCAGTTTCAACGTGAAGGGCGGCCGCTGCGAGGCGTGCCGCGGCGACGGCATCTTGAGGGTCGAGATGCACTTCCTCCCCGATGTCTACGTGCCGTGCGAGGCGTGCGGGGGGAAGCGCTACAACCGCGAGACGCTGGAGGTCCGCTTCAAGGGGAAGACGATCGCCGACGTCCTGGCGATGACGGTGGAGGAGGCGCTCGCCTTCTTCCAGCGCGTCCCGGTCCTCGCCCGGCGGCTCGGCATCCTCTCCGAGGTCGGGCTGGGCTACCTCGAGCTCGGCCAGCCGGCCACGACCCTCTCCGGGGGGGAGGCGCAGCGGATCAAGCTCTCCCGCGAGCTCGGCGGCCTGGCGACCGGCAGCACCCTCTACATCCTCGACGAGCCGACGACCGGTCTCCATTTCGCCGACATCCGGATCCTCCTCGGCGTGCTCAGGCGCCTCGTCGACGCCGGCAACACGGTGCTCGTGGTCGAACACAACCTGGAGGTGGTCAAGTGCGCCGACTGGGTGATCGACCTCGGGCCGGAGGGGGGAGAGGCGGGGGGGCGCATCGTCGCGGAGGGGACGCCGGAGCGGATCGCCGCCTGCCCGGGGTCCCACACCGGGAGGCATCTCAGGGGGCACCTGGCGCGGTAGCCGCCGCGCCTCCTCCGGGGGGAGGCACGCCCCCTTCCCGCGCCCCGGCCTAGTGCCCACGCGGTTGCCTGTTGTCCCCGGCCCCCGGGTGTGCTACCCTCCTTCCAGGTCACCACCCGGGCACCACGACGGACCCCACGTGAAAATCATCCAGCGCTATATCGGCGGCCAGCTCCTCAAGACGTTCTCCATCTCCCTCGTCGTCTTCACCTTCATCCTCTTCATGGGGAACGTCATCAGGATCCTCGACATGCTCGAGCGCGGCGTCGCCTGGAATTTGCTCTCCAAGCTCCTCTTGAGCTTCATCCCGTACCTCCTCGTCTTCTCCATCCCGATGTCCATCCTCACGGCGAGCCTGCTCATCTTCGGCCGGCTCTCCGCGGACAACGAGATCACCGCGATGCGCGCCTGCGGGATCAGCTACCTCGGGATATTCCGGAGCGGGATCCTTCTCGCTCTCGCGCTCACCGTCGTCTCCGGGGTGGTGAACGTGGTGCTGGCGCCGAGGGCGCACTACGCGATGCGGCGGCTCCGCAGCCAGGTGGGCGCGCAGAGCCCCGCCGCGCTCCTCGAGCCCGGGGTCTTCATCGACTACTTCAAGCCGTACCAGTTCTACATCGGCCAGAAGGACGGGAGCGTCTTCAAGGACGTGATCATCTACGAGAAGCTCTCCGACGGCCGCATTCGGTTCCTGAAGGCGGCGAGCGGGGAGATCGTCTCCGACGAGGCGCCGAAGATCCAGTTCAAACTCTTCGACGGGACGATGGAGGAGCCCCCGCGGGAGGGGGAGAACACCTCGATCTCCGCCGCCTTCAAGACCTACATCGTGAAGATGGGGTTCGACGAGGAGGAGGGGGGCGTGCCGAAGAAGATGGCCGACTACACCTTCCCCGAGCTCGTGGCCAAGATCCGGAACTGGCGCCGGATGCTCCCGTCGGCGAGTCCGATGATGCAGCGCGACATACGGCGCCGGATCAGCATCACGCTCACCGAGGCGAACGAGCGGTTCGTCTTCACCTCCTGCGTGCTGGCGTTCGTGCTGGTCGGGATGCCGCTGGGTATCGTGGCGCACCGGGGCGAGACGTCGGTCGGCGCGGCGATCAGCCTCGCGCTCGTGGGGCTCAACTATGCCTTCATCATCTGCGTGGAGGCGCTCCAGGAGCGCGTATGGCTCCATCCGCACCTCCTCGTCTGGATCCCGAACGCGGTCTTCGCCGTCCTGGGCCCGTGGCTCACCTGGCGGCTCGACAGGAGATAGGCGATGCAGAAGCTTCTTGACCGCTACCTGATCCGCGAGTTCCTCGTCCCGTTCCTCTACTGCCTCGCGGCGTTCGTGCTGATCTTCATCATCTACGACCTCTCCGCGCACCTCGACAACTACATCGAGGACCATGTGCCGCTGCGGTTCCTTATGTACTACTACGCCATCCAGATGCCGCTCGTGATGGTGCAGGTCATCCCCCTCTCCATCCTCCTGGCCATCGTCTACTGCCTCGGCGCCCTGAACCGCAACAACGAGATCACGGCGATGCGCGCCGCCGGCATCAGCGTCTACCGCATCATGCTCCCGTACCTCGCGCTCGGCGCCCTGTTCAGCGGCTTCATCTTCTATCTGAACGATCAACACGCCCCGCGGGCGTACGAGGAGTCGCAGCGGTTCCTCCAGGACGCCAGCGGCAGAGGGGGGGAGGAACAGACGCGCCCCCTCGCCTTCTACAACTCCAAGGAGGGGAGGGCCTGGGCGGGGCAGTGGCGCCTCTCGGACGACATCCTCCAGAACGTCGCGGTGCGGAGCTTCCAGGACGGGCAGGTGGTCGAGACGATCACGGCGTCGCGGGCGGCGTATCTGGACCGCGAATGGTGGTTCTTCGACGGCGCGATCCAGCGGTACGATGCGCGCGGCCGCGCGCGCGGGATCGAGGAGGCGTTCACCAAGCGCCGCTTCGCGTTCGCCGAGAAGCCGCAGGACTTCTTGAGCAGCCAGAAGGATTCGCTCTCGATGAGCGCGGGCGAGCTCTGGCGGACGATGTCCCTCTACCCGAAAGACTCCGAAATCTACGGCCGCAAGCTCGTGGACCTCCACTACAAGATCGCGTTCCCGTTCGTCGGCATCACGATCGTGCTCATCGCGGTGCCGCTCTCGATCAGTTCCACGCGGGGGGGCGCGGCGGGGAGCGCGGGCCTGAGCATCGCCATCTGCATCTCGTACTACGTCATCCAGATGGTGGGCCTCTCGCTCGGGCGCGGCGGGCACCTGTCCGCCTGGCTCGCGAGCTGGCTCCCGAACATCCTGTTCGGCGCAACGGGGCTCGGGCTGCTGTACCGGAACAGGTAGCGGGCGGCCGCCGGGCGTCGAGACATCAACCGAGAGAGCGATGCAGCACGCACAGTTCGCCCACCTGCACGTGCACAGCGAGTACAGCCTCCTCGACGGGGCCTGCCGCCTCACCGACCTCGTCGAACGTGCGCGCGCCCTGCGGATGCCCGCCCTCGCCCTCACCGACCACGGTTTCATGGGCGGGGCCCTGGAGTTCTACCGCAAGGCGATGGCGGGGGGGGTGAAGCCGATCATCGGCCAGGAGATGTATGTCGCCCCCGGGAGCCGCCTCGAGCGGAAGGCGTCGGGGGGCAAGGACGCGTCGTTCCATCTCCTCCTCCTCGCCAAGGACCTCGACGGGTACCGGAACCTCCTCGCGCTCTCCTCGCGCGCCCACCTCGAGGGGTTCTACTACAAGCCGCGCATCGACAAGGAGCTGCTCGCCTCGATGAGCCGCGGCCTGGTCGGGGCGAGCGCCTGCCTGAAGGGGGAGATCGCCGCCCGGATCCTCAGGGGCGACGCCGCCGGGGCGGAGCGCGCCGCCGGGGAGTTCCGCGACATCTTCGCCCCCGGGGACTTCTACCTCGAGGTCCACAACCACGGCATCGAGGAGCAGGCGCGGGTTAATCGCGAACTCGCCGGGATCTCGCGCCGCCTCGGGCTGCCGCTGCTGGCCACCAACGACGTCCACTACATGCGGCGCGACGACTCCCTCGCCCACGACGTGCTCCTCTGCATACAGACGGGGAAGACGCTCAACGACGCGCAGCGGATGCGGCTCTCCACCGGCGAATTCTACTTCAAGTCGCAGGAGGAGATGGCCGCCGCCCTCGAGGAGTTCCCCGACGCGCTCAGGCGCACCATCGAGGTCGCCGAGAAGTGCGCGCTCGAGCTCGACTTCAAGGACGAGAAGGGGGAGCAGATCTACCGGATCCCCGAGTACCGCCCCCCCGACGGCAAGGGCGGGATGCAGTACCTCCGCGAGCTCTGCGACGAGGGGATCCGGCGCCGCTACCCGAATCCCTCCCCGGCGGTGCTGCAGCGCCTCGAGCGCGAGCTCAAGGTGATCGAGCGGATGAACTTCGCCTCCTACTTCCTGATCGTCTGGGATTTCATCAACTGGGCGCGCCGGCAGGAGATCCCCGTCGGGCCGGGGCGCGGTTCCGCCGCGGGCTCCATCGCGGCCTACGCGCTCGGGATCACGGACATCGATCCGCTGCGATACCAGCTCCTCTTCGAGCGCTTCCTCAACCCCAACCGCGTGACGATGCCCGACATGGACATCGACTTCTGCTTCGACCGGCGCGGGGAGCTGCTCGGGTACGTGAGCGAGCGCTACGGTCACGAGAACGTCGCCCAGATCATCACCTTCGGCCGGATGAAGGCCAAGGCGGTGATCCGCGACGTCGGGCGCGTGTTGGGGATGCCGTACAGCGAGGTGGACGCGATCGCCAAGCTCGTCCCCGCCGACCCCAAGATCTCGCTCGCCGAGGCGATCGAGACCGAGCCCGCCCTCAAGCGCCTCAAGGAGAACGATCCCAACGTCGCGCGCCTGATGGACCTGGCCTTCTCGATCGAGGGGCTCGCGCGGAACGCCTCCACGCACGCGGCCGGCGTCGTGATCGCCGACCGGCCCCTGATCGACTACCTCCCCCTCTGCCGCGGCACCAACGACGAGCCGATCACGCAGTATGCGATGAAGTCGGTCGAGGAGATCGGCCTGTTGAAGATGGATTTCCTCGGCCTGCGCACGCTCACCGTCCTCCACAACGCCCTCAAGATCATCGAGCGGACGCGCGGGGTGAAGCTCACATGGGACGCGGTGCCGCTCGACGACCGCCCCACCTTCGACCTCCTCAACCGCGCCGACACGATGGGGGTGTTCCAGCTCGAGAGCGGGGGGATGCGCGACCTCTCCAAGAAGATCGGGCTCGACCGGTTCGAGGACCTGATCGCCCTTCTCGCCCTCTTCCGCCCGGGGCCGATGCGGATGCTCGACGACTATGTGCGGCGCAAGCACGGCCAGACGAAGATCTCCTACGTCCATCCGGGGCTCGAGCCGATCCTCAAGGACACGTACGGGGTGATGCTCTACCAGGAGCAGGTGATCCAGATCGCCCACGAGATCGCCGGCTTCACGCTGCCGCAGGCGGACAACCTCCGCCGCATCATGGGGAAGAAGATCGTCGAGCAGATGGAGAAGCAGCAGGAGGCGTTCGTCCGCGGGGCGGTGAAGAAGGGGGTCAGGAAGGCGGTCGCCGAGCAGATCTTCGAGATGGTGTCGCGCTTCGCCGAGTACGGTTTCAACAAGTCGCACAGCGCCGCCTACGCCCTGATCGCCTACCGGACGGCCTACCTCAAGGCCAACTATCCGGTCGAGTATATGGCCGCGCTGCTGTCGAGCGAGCTCAACAACACCGACAAGATCGCCGAGTACATCGCCGAGTGCGTCCGGATGGGGATCAAGATCCTCCCGCCCGACGTGAACGAGAGTTTCGCCCGCTTCACGGTGGTCGGCAACGCCATCCGTTTCGGCCTCGCCGCGGTGAAGAACGTCGGCGCCGGGGCCGTCGATTCGATCCTCGCCGCGCGCACGCGGGGCGGGCCGTTCACCAGTCTCTACGACTTCGTCTGCCGGGTGGACGCGCGGCTCGTCAATAAGAAGGTCATCGAGAGCCTCATCTGCGGCGGCGCCTTCGACGGCCTCGGTTTCCGACGCGCCCGGCTGATGGGCGTCGTCGAGCGGGCGATCGACCGGGCCACGGAGGTCCAGCGGGACCGGAAGCAGGGGCAGGGGTCGTTCTTCGATCTGCTGGCGGGCGGACCCGGCGCCTGCGCCGAGAACGAGGAGATGCCCGACGTGCCGGAGTGGCCCGAGAACCAGCTCCTCGCGCAGGAGAAGGCGCTGCTGGGCTTCTACGTCAGCGGGCATCCGCTTGCCCGCTACGGGAGCGAGATCGAGAGGTTCGCCACGGCGAGCACGGCGAAACTCGCCGGGTTGAAGAACGGGGCGACGGTGAAACTCGGCGGGATCATCGCGAAGCTCCGCATCGCCTTCACGCACAAGAAGAACGAGAAGATGGCGGTGGCGGTCTTCGAGGATCTGGAGGGGACGGTCGAGCTCCTCTTCTACCCGCGCGTCTACGCCAAGGTCGCCGCCCTCGTCGCGGAGGAGGCGGCGCTGCTCGTCACCGGGAAGCTCGAAATGGAGGACGACAACCCGAAGATCGTCGCCGAGGAGGCGATTCCGCTCGCGGAGGCGCAGGAGCGGTGCGCGGCCGCGATGTACGTGATGGTCCACCTCTCGGATATCGAGCACGGGAAGCTGGACGGACTGAAGCGGCTGCTCGAGTCGGCGCCGGGCTCCTGTCCGGTGTTCCTCGACTTCTCCGCGCCGACGGGCGAGCGGGTGCTGATGAAAACCGGGCGCCAGTTCCGCGTCAGCCCCTCGCCGGAGCTGGTGCGGAGCGTCGAGGAGATCCTTGGCGAGTCGACGGTCCGGCTCACGGCGTGAGAGGCCGGATCGGCGGAGGGGCCGCGCGCCGCGCGGGGGAGCGGGCGCCGGGCGTGCGCCTTTCCTGATCGGGAGGGGGGAGGGGAGGGAAGCAGCGTGAGAATCGCCGTCATCGGCCCGTCGGACGTCGCGCGCGTCGCCGGCGCCTCCGGCGTCGACCCCGCGCGGATCGAGCGCGCCGCGGAGGAGGCGGGGCGCCTTCTCGCGGCGGCCGGGCACTAGCTTGTCGTCTGTCCCGACCGGGGGGGGCCGGTTCTCGCCGCCCGCGCCTATCGCGCGGCGGGAGGGGGGAGGATCTACGGGCTGATCCCGCGGTCGGGAGACTCGGCGCAGGGATCGATCAGCCGCGTCGAGGAGAACAGCGCCCTCTGCGACGGGACCGACCGGGGCCTTACCTGGTACGAGCAGCATTCGCGGATCGTGCGCGCCGCGGACGCGATGATCTGTCTGGGGCTCTCCTGCGGGACGATCTGCGAGATCGCATGGACGAAATGGTCCAAGCGCATCCCGGTCTTCGTCGTGAGGGGGCTGGGGAGCGCCGTGCCGCCGGAGGTCGAATCCGAGACGGATATCCGCTACGCCGATGCGCTGGGCGACATCCTGGAGGCGCTCCGATGACGCGGCGGCGCCTGGGCGGGATCGGGGGTGGACCGTGCCGTTGAGCCAAAAATTCTACGACCGCGCATACATGGTCTTCTGGACGCTCTACGCCTGGGTCTTCAAGATCTTCTTTCGCTGGCAGGTGTTCGGGCTCGAGCACGTGCCGCGCGCCGGCGGGGCGATCCTCGCGGTCAATCATGCCAGTCTCCTGGATCCGCCGCTGGGCGGCGTGGGGCTCTCGCGCAGGATCTGGTTCCTCGGGCGCGCGAGCCTGATCCGGAACCGGTTCGTCGCGTTTTTGATGAAATGCCAGCACATGATCCCGATCACGCGCGGGGAGGCGGACCTCGGGGCGATGAAACGGATCATCTCCCTCATCAGGTCCGGGGAGATCGTGCTGATGTTCCCCGAGGGGACGCGGAGCATCGACGGCGTCCTGGGGCCGGGGAAGGAGGGGATCGGGGTCTTCGTCAGGCACGCCAGAGCGGACGTGATCCCCTGCTACATCTCGGGGGCGTGGCGGGCGATGCCGAAGGGATGTGTGCTGCCGCGCCCGCGGAAGATCCGGATCTCATACGGGCCGGTGATACGGTACGAGGAGTTCGACGACTGCCCGAAGGGCAGGAGGGGCTACGCGATGATCAGCGCGCGCATCATGGAACGCATCGCCGCCCTGCAACAGCAGCTCGAATCGTAGACGTTGTATGTAACCAATTGCCCGGCATAAAGTTAAACCTTTAAACGTCCCGCCGCTGTATCCACAATTGCATACCGCGCCCGCTATGGGAGCTGCTTCAGGATGCTCGCGGCGATCTGTGGGCCGATGGCCGGGACCTCGGCGAGCTTCTTCGCGGGCGCCTTTCGCAGCGTCTCCAGCGTCCTGTATCCCGCGGCGAACAGGTTCCGCGCGCGCACCCGGCCGATCCCCTTGAGACTGACGAGCTCGAGCAGCTCCTCCTTGATCCCGTAGAGGACGCGGCGCCGGAGATCGCGAAGAGGGGCCTGCACGCCGGCGATCGAGAGCACCGAGGCGATCCGCTCCGCCGCGTAGACGAGCCAGTCGGCGCTCTCCACGAACCGCCTGACGTCGCCCGGGCCGACGCCGAACCGTTCGCAGATCTCCTCCTCGCGTTCCTCGGCGAGCCACGCCTCCAGCATCTGGGCGGTGCGCATCGACTTGAGGTACCGCTCATGCTCCTCCAGCCCCCCGCCGCGCGGCGGGGGGACGAGAAACTTGCTCCCCTCGACGTACAGCTCCTCCTCGAGCTCCGCGTACGACGCCTTCGTGAGGCCCAGGAGCGGCATGTCGGGGCAGCAGCAGATGAGGTGGAGGAGCGGTTCGCACCGGTGGGTTCCGCCGGAGGCGAGGAGTCCCTGCCGGAGGACGGTGCCGGAGCGCGGGTCGAGGTAGAGCCGCGAGACGACCGCGCCGAACGGGGTGGCGTGGAGCTCGTCCGCGGGGGAGAGGGCCGCCGCCTCGGCGCCGTCGCGGCGCGCGAGCAGGCCCTCGGCCAGCAGCTGCTCGATGATCTCCGCGGTCTGCCTCGACAGGACCTGCACGTCCTCCTGCATCGCGAAGAAGGTGAGCGACAAGAAGTCCAGTATCGCCCCCATCGAGGTCGCGTAGCCCGAGGCGATCGAGGCGAGGATATGGGACGGGAGCGCGCCCCCCTCCCCGAGGCGCGACCGGAGCGGCTCGGTGGCGGCGCGGATGTAGTGCTCGAAAAGCATCTCCCGGTCGCCCCGCTTCTTCGAGACGAGGATCGCCTCGCCCTCCCGGTCGTAGCCGGGGCGCCCCGCCCTTCCTGCGAACTGTTTGTACTCGAACACCGGGATCGGCCGCTGTCCCAGCCCGGCCTCGTAGCGCCCCCAGTCCCTGATCACGACCCGCCGGGCGGGGAGGTTCACCCCGGCGGCGAGCGTGGGCGTTGCGCAGATGGCCTTGATGAGTCCCGCGCGGAACGCCCCCTCGACGAGGCGGCGCTGTTCCGGGTGCAGGCCGGCGTGGTGGAACGCGGCGCCGCACCGGATCGCGTCCGCGAGCTCGGCGCAGAGGCGCGTCGGCTCCTGGAGGGCGGTGCCGGCGGAACGGGCGATCTCCCGGAGGGCCGCCTTCTCCTCCGGCGCGAGGCGCCCCTTCAGATGGGGGGCGAGGTGGCGCGCCGCCGCCTGCGTGGACCGCCGCGAGTTTACGAAGACGAGCGCCTGCCCGCCCGCGTCCACGGTCTCGGTGACAAGCGATTGCGACGGGTTGGCCTTCGCCGCGACGAGCGAGCGGGTGGTATGGTCGGCGTAGTAGATCGTGTTCCCCTCGTAGACGCCCTCCAGGAGCGGGACCGGCCGCCAGTCGCTCGAGACGAGCGCCGCGTTCAGCCACGCGGCGACCTCCCGGGCGTTGCGGACGGTGGCGCTCAGGGCGAGGATCTGCAGGCCCGGGTTCACCTGCCGGAGCCGGGCGATGACGAATTCGAGCGTCGGGCCGCGCCCCGGATCGTGAAGGTAGTGGACCTCGTCCATCACGGCGACGGTGAGCGACTCCGCCAGCCATCGGGCGCGCATCCGCAGGAGCGAGTCCACCTTCTCCGAGGTGGCGACGAGGATCTGGTGCCTCGCGAGGCGCGCGCCCGGCGAGTCGTACTCGCCGGTCGCCACGCCGACCGAGATCCCCAGCGGCGCCCAGCGCTTCTTGAACTCCTCGTACTTTTCCGTGGCGAGCGCCCGCAGGGGCACGACGTAGAGGCAGCGCCCGTCGGCATCGAGGATGCTCTTCACCATGCACAGCTCCGCGACGAGCGTCTTCCCCGCGGCGGTTGGGACGGCCATCAGGAGGTTCTTCCCCTTCAGCATCCCGGAGCGGACCGCCTCGGCCTGCGGCGGGTAGAGGGACGCGTATCCCGCCTCGAGAAGGCTCTCCACGAGCGGCTGCGGCACGCCGTGTTTCGACTGGAGCTCGGAAATCTTCATGGGCGGACACCGCCCGACGGGAGGCCGACGGGGCGCGGCACACGAGGCGATGTTTCGCACAGTTGGATGACGTCGCGTGTCGGCATATCGATGCGGGTGCCTTCGGTGGCGCGGACCCCGGATGGGATGCACCATCCTACCATATGCCGCCGCGTTGTGCGCCCCGGATTTGCGCCTTCGGCCCGGGAGCGGTGGGGATCCCCGCACGGGGCCGACGCGTGTGCAGGCATCGAGAAAGATATCGGCGGGGATGATTTCGAAAAGAGGCGCGTATAATGGTGGAGCACGCACGGCGAGGCGGGTGCCGCTTCGCAGACAAGGGAGGACACGGCATGAAGAGGCCGGCAGCGGTTGCACTGGCGCTTGCGCTCCTGGCGATGACGGCGTCGGGCGCGCGGGCGGGGGACAAAATCAAGGTGAAGCGCGAGTACCACACCCCGTACGGGAAGGTCAAGGTGAAGGAGTATTACCACCGCAACCCGGCCCCGTACTACTACGGGGCCCCGCCCGTCTACGGCCCGGCGTACTATGCGCCGCCCGCCTTCCACGCGCCCCCGCCCGCATACTACCCCCCGTACTGCCCGGGGACGTACTACAACCCGGCGCCGTACCCGTACGGGGCGCCGTACAAGGTCAAGATCGACGACTGAAACGGGCCGGGCGGGGCGGATTCGGCGGAAACGGCGGGCATGGGGCGCAGCCCTCTGCGTGCGTCCTATGCCTGTCGGGCAAATGCGGTTCGCGACGGAACACGCCGCCGGGGCGCGCACATCTTCGCCCGGCGGATGCAGTCGGGGGCGGGATCCGCGATTTGGCGGATGTCGCCGCAGGCGAAAGGCGAGACGCCCCGCAGGCACGCCGCGCCCATCGAGGCGCCGCCTGCACCGAGGATTTTCGGGATCCCCGCCGCCTTCCACCCTCCACGAGCACGATGTCAGCCCCGGAGAAGAACGACCCCGCCGCGCGCGCGGGCGAAAAGTCGGGAGGCGTGGTCACGCATCGGCGGGCAGGGCGGGCGGCTACGCATCGTAGAGCGTGCCGGAGTCGTCCCTGCTGAAACCCGCTCCGCCGTCCCCCTCGATCCCCTCCGGGTCCTCCCCCGCCTCGAGGCGTTCGGCCATCTCGTCGATCTCCCCGGGCATCTCCTCGCCCAGCTCCCCGCCCATCTTCCGCATCCATCGGGCGATGGATTTCGGGTCGTTTTCGTCGATGCCGGAGAGGGCGGACGGGTCGGCGAGCTTCTCCATGCGCGACTCCTCGCTCCGGCCGACCCGGAAGGCCGAGATGGCGCGCCGCATCCCGCCCCCGCCGCACTTCGGACATTTCGGCGCCTTATGCGAGGCGGTGTTCCGCACGAGGAAACTGAAGATCTTCGCGCAGCGCGAACAGGCGTACTCGTAGATCGGCATGGTCGTAATCTACCATAGTCGAGGCGGGCGTTTCCAGCGCCCGGGGCGCCCCGGCGGCGCCCGTCGTTTCCCGGGAACCGCCGGGGAACGGGGCCGCGTTCTTTGTGCGCGCCGACTGACAGGGAGGGAACGCCCCGGTGCGATTTACCTGCGCGCGCCCCCCCGTGGATGCTATACTGCCGCTCTCCAGGGCGGTCGACATCCGGGCGGTGTTCGTAGCGCCGCCGTGCGTGCGTGACCGCGGACATCCGTGCCATGACCGGACTCAAAGAGAAGATCGGCCGAAGCACCGTGCTCACCTTCCTGGCCCACTTCCTGAAGCTCGCGGTCGCCTTCGTCCTCCTTCCCTACATCGTCTCCACGATCGGGAAGGAGCGGTTCGGCCTCTGGGTGATCGTGGTCGTGGTCACGCAGTACTGCGGCCTGGCGGACCTCGGGATCGCCCATCCGCTCTCGAAGTACATCGCGGAGTATTACGCCAAACGGGAGCCGGACCGGATCAACCAGGTGGTGACGACCGGCCTCGCCTTCTACGTCGTCTTCGGCGCCGTCGTTCTCACCGTCGTCTGCGCGATGAGCGGCTTCTTCCTTCGCCTGTTCGCCTTTTCCCCCGCCCTGTACCCCGACGCCCTCTTCGCCCTTCGGATCGGCGTGCTGATCTTCGTCATCGAGCTCGCCGCGGCGTGCGTGACCTCCGTGCTGCGGGGCCTTCAGCGGATCGACGTCACCCGCAAGGTCCAGATGCTCTACGTCGTCATCAACGCCGCCGGGACCGTGCTCGTCCTCCGGATGGGGTTCGGCCTCCGCGGCCTCTTTCTGAACGATCTCGCCTGCCTCTGCGCCACCGCCGCCCTCGAGATCGGGCTCTCCTTCGCCGCCCTCCCGTCGCTGCGCATCGCCCGTCGCTTCCTCTCGTCCGAGATGTTCAGGAGGCTCTTCAGCTTCGGCATCAGGGTCCAGATGAGCCGGTTCTCGGCCCTGATCGGCTTCCAGCTCGACAAGGTGCTGATCGGCTACTTCCTCTCCGTCGGCCTGGTGACCTACTACGAGATCGGCGCCAAGATCTCCTTCGCCCTCCGCCAGCTCCCGCTCCTCGTCTTCCCGATCCTCGTTCCCGCCTTCTCGGAACTGTCGGTGCGCCGGAACCGGGCCGAGATCTACGACTTCGCCGTGCGCCTGTCGAAGGTGCTCGCCTTCGCCGCGGTGCCGTGCACCGTCTTCACGATCTTCGCCGTGCCGCGGTTCATCGAGGCGTGGGTGGGTCCGGGGTACGGGCTGTCGGCGCGGGTCACGCGGCTCCTCTCCGTCGGGTACCTGGCGGACGTCCTTCCCCTGATCCTCTACGCCGTCCTGCAGGGGATGGAGCGGCCCCATTTCCAGATGTGGACCTCGACCCTCTCCGCCGCCGCCAACCTCGTCCTCAGTGTCGCCCTGATCCGCTGGATCGGCTTCATCGGCGCGCCGCTGGGCACCTGCATCGCGATGACCGTCACCTCCGCGTTCTTCGTCTGGATCGCCCACCGGTTCTTCTTCCGGGTCCGGGCCCTTCCGGCGCTCAGACGCACGCTGCGTGCGCCGTGCGCCGCGAGCGCGCTCGCCCTCGTCCCGCTCGTCGCCTGCGACCGCGCCCCGTCGCTCCTCTCCGCCCCGCCGTCGCGGCTCGCCAACCTCGGCATCCTTTCCCTCCAGGGGCTGCTCTTCCTTGCGGCGTACCTCGTCCTCGCCCGGCGTCTGGGGCACTTCACGCGGGAGGAGAAGGAGGAGCTCGGGCGGTATGTGCCGTGCGCGCGCCTGCTGCTCGGCTGATGCGAACGGCCATGATCGCGGGAGGGTGTCGATCCCGGCGGCGAGCGTCTTGACCGGGCGGGTGTCGAAGACCTCGTTCCCCTCGTCGTACTTGGCGCCGGAATTGTGGTTGCTGTGGGGGATGACGACAAGTCCCTTCTCGGTGTCCAGCTCGTTGAAGAGCTGTTCGGAATACCCCTTCACCTCCGGCCAGTCGCCGTTGGCCAGTATGATGTAGACGTTCTTGGGCTGCGCGACGGGGAGGTACTGGAACAGGTCGAGCGGTCTGACGAGGCGTTCCCGGCAGGGGAGGGGGACGGGCCGGCCGAGGACGTTCCCCGGTTCCCGGGCGCAGCGCAGCGTGGTCCGTTCCGAGTACCGGTCGAGCGACTCGTAGTTTCCAGGGCTTATGCTCACGATGTTCTTCACGAGCGGGTCGATCGCGCCGACCGCGAAGGAGAGGCTCCCCCCGAGCGAGTGGCCGGCGAGGGTGATCTTCTCCCGGTCGACAGGGAGCTTTTCCGCCATGTGCCGCAGCGCCGCCCGGACGTCCGCGACGAAATCCAGGTCCTCCGGAACCCGGCGCCTCGACACCTTGCCTGACTCCCCGAATCCCCGCAGGTCGATCGCGAAGACGAGATAGCCGTGCGCGATGAGCTTCCGGTACAGCGCCGCGTGCATCCCGGTCTCCTTCCCATCCGGCGGGGTCCCGTGGACGAACAGGATGCCGTGGCGTTTCGTCCACGGAAGGCTGCGCGGATAGTGGATCCTCCCCACGAGGGTGCAAAGGTGCGGGCCGGAGAAGACGGCGGTTCTGGTCCTGAACGCGAAGGGGGCGCGCAGGCGGGGGAGCTGTGTCCCCCCCGCCGCGCCGAGACAAACGCAGGCGGCCGCAACGACAAGGCAGCATCGCGGCGATTCCGCGCCTGCCCCCGCAAAAGTCCGCGCTTGCAAAACGGTCAGGGAAGAATGATGATATGCACCGTGCCCCCCGGCGCCGCAACGGCCCGCCGTGGGACGCCGGGATGCGCCGCGTGGAGGTGCGCCATGAGTGAACCGCCGGGCCTGTCGCCGTCCGTGCTGGAGCTGGTGAAGCGGGGGGTCGTGATCCGCTGCCCCGGTTCAGTCGAGGTGGACCCGTCGGTCGACCCCGCCCGCATTGCGCCCGGCGCGATCATCCACGCGGGCTGCCGGCTCTCCGGGTCCGCGACCTCCGTCGGCCCCGGCTCCGAGCTCGGCAAAGAGGGGCCGGTCGTCCTGGAGGATTGCCAGCTCGGGAGCCGTGTCGCGCTGAAGGGCGGCTTCTTCTCCGGGGCGACGTTCCTGGACGGGGTTTCGATGGGCGGCGCGGCGCACGTGCGCCCGGGCACGCTGCTGGAGGAGGAGGCCGGGGGGGCGCACGCGGTCGGCTTCAAACAGACGATCCTCCTCTCCTACGTGACGGCGGGCAGCCTGATCAACTTCTGCGACGCCCTGATGGCGGGCGGGACCAGCCGGAAAGACCACAGCGAGATCGGCTCCTCCTACGTCCATTTCAACTACACCCCCCACCAGGACAAGGCCACCCCCTCGCTGGTCGGCGACGTGCCGGGCGGGGTGATGCTGAACCAGGCGCCGATTTTCCTGGGGGGGCAGGGGGGACTGATCGGCCCCGTGCGCATCGCGTACGGCGTCGTCGTCCCCGCCGGGACGATCTGCCGGAGGGACCTCCTCGAGGCGCGGAAGCTGTTCGTCGCGCCGCCCCTGCTGCGGGAGACGCGCGCGTTCGCGCCGGGCGTCTACCGGGGCATCGACAGAATCGTCGCGAACAACCTGATCTACATCGGCAACCTCTGGGCGCTCGAGGCATGGTACCGGACCGTCCGGGAGCGCACGATGGCCGCGGACGCCTTCAGCCGGGCATGCCGCGCGGGCGCGCTGGCGCGGCTCGGCGAGGCGGTCTCGGAGCGTTTGAAGCGCCTGAAGGAGCTGGCCGCCGCGATGCCGTCCTCCCTGCGCCGCGCCCGGGCCGAGACCGGCGAGGAGCTGCCGCCGCAGGTCCGGTCGCAGCAGCAGGGGCTGATCGACCGCTGGCCGGAGATCGAGGCGGGGGTGAAGGCGGGTCCGTCGCCGGACGCCGGCGCGGCGGACCGGGACGCCTTCCTGGAGGCGTGGGAACGGGTCGACGCGGGCGCCGGGCACGTCGAGGCGGTGCAAAGCCTCGCACCGGCCGCGCGCGCGTCGGGTACGGCCTGGCTGCAGGCGATCGTGGATTCGGCGGCCGCGCTCTGGAGACGCGCATAGGGAGGGGGAATCGATGGGACGGTTGTTCGGCACCGACGGGGTCCGGGGGGTCGCCAACGTGCACCCGATGACGGCGGAGATGGCGCTGGAGATCGGCCGCGCCGCAGCGTACGTCTGCAAGCGGCACAAGACCCGGCGTCACTCGATCGTGATCGGCAAGGACACGCGGCTGAGCGGGTACATGCTGGAGTCGGCCCTGACGGCCGGGATCTGCTCGATGGGCGTGGACGTGCTGCTGGTGGGCCCGATGAGCACGCCCGGCATCGCCTTCATCACGCGGTCGATGCGGGCGGACGCCGGTGTGGTGATATCGGCCTCCCACAACCCGTACCAGGACAACGGGATCAAGCTCTTCTCGCGCGACGGCTTCAAGCTTCCGGACGCCGTGGAGGACGAGATCGAGAAGCTGATCACCGGCGGGCGCATCAAGAACATCCGGCCGACGGCCGACGAGATCGGGAAGGCCCACCGCATCGACGACGCGATGGGCCGGTACATCGTCTTCTGCAAGAGCAGCTTCCCCGAGACCCTGTCGCTGGAGGGGATGCGGATCGTGCTCGATTGCGCCAACGGCGCCACGTACAAGGCCGCCCCCACGATCTTCTCCGAGCTGGGCGCGGAGGTGACGGTCATGCACTGCGCCCCCGACGGGCTCAACATCAACGACCGGTGCGGCTCCCTGTACACGGAGGGGCTGAGCGCCAGGGTCCGCGACCTCGAGGCCGACATCGGCCTCGCGTTCGACGGCGACGGCGACCGGCTCATCGCCGTGGACGAGACCGGGCGGGAGATCACCGGCGACCATATGATGGCGATCTGCGCGAAATGGTACAAGGAGCAGGGCCTGCTCGAGAACAACCTGGTGATCGCGACGGTGATGAGCAACTTCGGCTTCTTCGTCGCCCTGCGGGAGATGGGGATCGAGCCGGGCGTGAGCAAGGTCGGCGACCGGTATGTCCTTGAGATGATGCGGGAGAAGGGCGCCGTGCTGGGCGGCGAGGCGTCCGGGCACCTGATCTTTTTGAACCACCACACGACCGGGGACGGGATCATCTCCGCCCTCCAGCTTCTCTCGGCCCTGCGGCATTACCGGCAACCGCTCTCCGTGCTCGCCCGGGTGATGACCCTCTCGCCCCAGCGGATGATCAACGTGGATGTCAAGACGAAGCCGCCGCTGGATTCGATCCCCGAGCTCCGGAAGGCGATCAAGGAGGCGGAGTCCGAACTTGGGGACAGGGGCCGCGTGCTCATCCGGTATTCGGGCACGCAGGCGATGTGCCGGGTGATGGTCGAGGGCCCCTCGCAGGAGACGACCGACCGGCTGACCCGGGCGCTGGCGGACGTGGTGGCGAGAAGCATCGGCTGAGCGGGGGGGCGCCATGGCGTTTCAGGTGATCGTGGCCGGCGATTTCGACCGGATGAGCGAGCTGGCCGCCGGCCTCGTGCTCGACGATATCCGGCGGGCCGGGGCCCCGTACGTGCTCGGCCTGGCCACCGGGAACTCCCCCACCGGCGTCTACAAGCGGCTGGCCGCCGCCGCCAACGCGGGCCTCTTCGATCCCTCCGGGATACGCAGCTTCAACCTCGACGAGTATGTCGGACTGCCCGGGGAGAACGCCCAGCAGCGCGCGATCCACAAGGAGAGCTACAGCTACTTCATGATCCAGGAGCTGTTCGGTCTCCTGCGGGTGAAGTTCCGGGAGACGAATGTCCCCTGGGGCGCGCTCATCGACCGGGCCCGGCTCGAGACCGAGATGGAGCAGAGCCCCGGCGACTGGACGCTGCGCGGCGCCGACTCCGGCAAGGCGATCGTGATCGACAAGGGGGCGAAATCAGGCTACCTGCGCTGGGTCCGGGAGGAGGTGCTGGACGCCTATGCGGCCAAGATCGCCGGGCTGGGCGGTATCGACCTGCAGATCGTCGGCGTCGGCGGCCGCGGCCACGTCGGGTTCCACGAGGTCGGCATCCCCTTCGAGATCGACCCGATGCTGCTGGTCAAGCTGGACCGCAGCACCATCGGGTACGCGGTAACCGACGGCCATTTCTCCGCCGCGGAGGAGAGCCCGTCGTACGCCGTGTCGATGAGCGCCCCGCTGATCTACCGGGCCCGCACCGTGCTGCTGATCGCCTCCGGCGCGCGCAAGGCGGACGCGGTGGCGAAGGCGCTCTTGATGGAGCCGGACTGCTCCGTGCCGATCTCGTACGGGCACCACCTGGCGAGGGGGGGCGGCCGGATGATCTTCGTGCTGGACCGGCAGGCCGCCGCCGGGGTGCTGGCGCAGGCGGAGCGGCTCAGGGACCGCGGGATCGAACTGGAGGACAGGAGCCGGTAGCCCCGCCCTTTCCGGAAACCGGAATGCGCCCGGTTCAGTAGATCTCGTCCCCCTCGTCGGCGGTGTGGAAAAGGTCGAAGCATTCGCCGTCGCGGCGCGCCGGGTCCGCGCGGAGCAGCGCGGCCTCCGCCGCAACCCGGCGCTCGAGCGCCCGGCGCTCGAGGAGGCGCAGCCTGTCGGGGACGCCCGACGCCGCGACCATCCCCTTCACGGTCTCGAAGACCTCCTCGCTCCCGTACAGCAGGCGCCCCTCGTGCAGGATCTTGGCGGCGATCATCTTCCTGAAGCTGTCGAAGGCCAGTTGCGTTTGCACACGGGAGAGGTTCTTGACCACGTAGTCGATCTCCTCCCGGTAGCGCGGGTGGAAGAGCAGGTACTGCTTCCTCTCGAGGATCGCCTCGTCCAGCGCGCGCAGGATCTCCGGGGGCGTTGCGTCGTCGGCGACGGCTACGATGTCCAGATCCGACCCCCGGACCATCCTGCCGGTGCTCCTCTCCGGGCGGGGGACGGCGTGCGCCATCTCGTAAACGATGTCGCCGGCGATGATGAAGCAGACCCGGTCCTTTACGGCGTCCGGCCGGGGAAGCGACTGGACCGCCGTCGCCATCGTTTCGCGGGCCAGATCGAACTTGGATCGGCTGATCTCCCGGATCTCCTCGCGCAGGAGCTCCGCCCTCGCGGCGACGGCGTCCCGCCGCCCCTCCGCGCCGAGGACGGTGTAGGTCAAGAACTCCCTGCGGATGGACGGCGAGAGCCGGGCGTACCCCTCCACCCCGCGATCCAGGCGGAGGAACCGCGTGCCCGCCGTTTCGATCTGGACGCCCGGGGTCCGGCGGACCAACTGCCACAGCGGCAGGGCGTCCAACCGCGTGCGCTTCATGAGCCGCCAGCCGGTCTGCGGTCCGGTTTCCTCCAGCACCGTCAACAGCTCTCGCGGAAGCATGCACGCACCCGTGCCTCGGCGGCGTCGATGTTCCTATGGCGCCGACGGCGGTTCCTGCTACACTACGCACATTGGAACACAAAGCGGAAACCGATATGAAGAAGAATCGCGGGGGCGCGCCGCGCGGGCCCCGGCCGGGCGGATCCTGGCAGGGGGCGCGGAGCCGCCTCGAGGAGCTGGTGGAGGCGGTCATCAACACCGACATGGCCGCCCTGCGCTTCTCGCCGGAGATGCGGACGCTGGCGTACAGGGTCCTGCAGTTCGACGCCCGCAGGACCAGGGTGGTCATCCTGGGCGGCGGCACGGGCCTCTCCACGGTGGTGGGGGGGAACGCCCAGCGCCCCGACTGGGCCCGGATGCCGTTCGTCGGCCTGAAGGAGGAGTTCCCGCGCCTGAAGGTGGTCGTCTGCACCACCGATGACGGCGGGTCCACCGGGCGCCTCCTGAAGACGATGCCGATGATCGCCATCGGCGACCTGCGCAAGTCGGCCCTCTCGCTGATCCTCTCGGAGAACCTGCAGCGCGCCTACCGGCTGCGCCGGGAGGAGTCGTACGGCCTGGTCCAGTGCATCCAGAGGATCTTCAACCACCGCTTCGCCGAGCGCCCCTCGGATGCGCACCGGCTGGCCGATCCGCTGCTGGTCTTGCCGGTCCGGCAGCGGGCGGCGATCCCCCGGAAGCTCGCCGAACGCCTCCGGGCGCTCGGCGCCTACGTGGCGGCCGGGGGGAAGGGCCCCCGGATCGATCCCGCGGGGCACTGCCTGGGCAACCTCCTGCTCACCTCCGCGATCTTCCGGGAGGCGAAAGGCCGCGCGGACCGGCCGCCCCGTCTGCCCGAGATACAGAGGGGGCTGGACGCCGTCTCGCGGCTCATCGGCGCGACGCCGGGGAGCCTCTTCCCCGCCACGGCGACGCCGGGCCAGCTGAGCTTCCGCTACGCCAACGGGGTCGAGGTGCTCGGGCAGAGCAAGTCGGCCTCCGCCCGGCGGAACTTCCCTGTGGAGCGCCTGACAGCGGGGTTTTGCGGGACGCCGGTCGTGAGCGGGAGGGTGCGCAAGGCGCTCCGGGAGGCGGAGATGATCATCCTGGCGCCCGGCAGTGTCTATACCAGCATCCTCCCCGTTCTCCAGATCGAGCCGATCGCGGAGGCGATCCGCTCCAACCGGAAGGCGCTCAAGATCCTGGGCGCCAACTTCTGGATCCAGGAGGGCGAGACCGACATATCCCGCCGGAGGCAGCGGCAGGAGTTCTGCATCTCCGAGCTGGTGGACGCGTACGATCGCAACGTGGCGGGCGGCGCGCGGGGGCTCTTCGATCTCGTGGTGAGCGCCAACCTGGAGCGCATGCCGGGCAACATCGTGCGCAACTACGCCCTGGAGGGGAAGCGCCCGATCCATTTGGACCGGCGCCGCGTGACCGCCATGGGCTTCCAGCCGGTGGAGGCCACCCTCTTTTCTCCGGAGCAGCTCACGCAGACGCGCGTCATCCAGCACGACGCCGGCCGCTTCGCCCTGGCCCTGCGCTCCATCCTCTACGCGCACAAAACGCTCGGCTGGATCGAGACGCGCCACGAATGCGTTCCCGCCCGGCGCCCTGCCCGGTCCGGGGGGAAGACGCCGTCCGCCCCGCTCCTGTGCGGATACCTGTCCTCGATCGAGACGGCCCTGCGCGGCAAGACGTTCCGCCCCCCCCTGCTGCGGCAGGTGCTCCTGGACCTTGCCTGGGACAACCGCGACATCCTCCCGGAACATCTCGCCTACTTCCGCGCCGCACGGATCGTCCCGGCCGGGTCGTGGCACCGCAGCACCGAGTGGGACAACGTGCTGGGGTTCTTCGACCCTGAGGATCACGGGCTGAAGCTGCACGCGCAGCTGCTCGACAAACCGGCCCGGCTCCGGGAGGACCTTCTGATCGCACTGGGGGAATCCCTCCTGGGCCGCTACATCGAGAGCCGCGCGTGGATCGACAACCGCACGAGGGGCTACCCGGGCACGCGCTGCTACGAGATCCGGCTGCGGCCGGCGGCTGCGCGGGACTGCTACCTCACCCCGGAGCAGCTTCACGCCTATCTCACGCTCGCCCGGATGATCCCCGACCCGCACGAGGCGGGCTGCTACCGGATGGTCGTGAACGACAACGAGGGGTTCCTGCCGTCGGGCCTCCTGTTCGGCCTGATGTATGCGTGGTACCTGAACAACGCCTACGGCGGGATCATGGAGTACGAGATGTCGATGCTGCGCTGGTCATCGCGCTCGCTGCTGCCCCACCAGGCCAGGGAGCGCATGCGCAGGCAGGCGCTGGTGAACTTCTTCCGCGAGGTGGTGTTCCGCCGTCCCCGTTGACGCCCGGGGGGCGGGGATCCCCGGCCCTCGCGCGGGTCGGCACCGGCTGTCCCGACCGACGGGTGCGGGGGGGGAGGGCGGACCGCGGCGGGGCGTGGGCCTGTTTTCATATGGTGGGCTATCGCACCGTGAACGTCACCTTGTCGGGGAGGCCGACATAGACGAGGCTGTCGGGCGAGGTCGTTTTTATCGGGTCTATGGCCCCCGCTTCGAGATGATAGGTCCCCGGGTTATTGAATCTCACCTCGGCCTTGAGAGCGGAAAACACGGGCGCTGCGGTGGTGACCGGGTCTGTGATGTCCGGGAAGATCGGTACCGGATAGGTGTAATACTGGGGAGGCCCCCACATCTGCACGTAGTATCTGCTTGGCACACCGCCCTGGCCGGGCGGCACCTCCATTTCGATCCTCACGAACGGGTAGCCTGCGGTGGTGAGCGGCCAGGCGTTCGCGATCACCGAAACCGCCTCCATCCTGTAGGGGGCAGTCGTGCTCGCCGTCAACCATATCGGCTTCCCCTCTTTCAAGGCGAGGCTGTGCCCTCCGCCCGCCGCGATCTGTATCACCCCGCTCAGGGCATCCGGGGGGACATCGCACTGGCCGTAGTCGTTGTATCCCCACGCGAGTACACTGCCGCCCTTCAAGGCCAAGATATGGGTCCCGACGGCGACCATCGTCACGCCGCTCTGCGCTTCCGGGGGGACGGTGTAGAGCCAGTAGGGATTCTCCCCCCATAGGATCACCTTGCCGTCTTTCAGCGCGATGCTCGTATTCGATGTCGCCGCGATCTGGTCCACCCCGCTCTTCGCCTCGGCGGGCACGTCGCGCTGCCCGAAGTTCCTCCAGGAGTCGCCCCCCCACGCGAACACCCTGCCGCCCTTCAGGACCAGGCTGTGGTAATATCCGCCGTCGACCATCGCGACGCCGCTCGATGCCTCGGGCGGCATATCGCAGATGGGGCCCCAGCCGCCCCATGTGCAAGGTCCCCACATCAACAGTTTGCCGTCCTTGACCGCGTAGCATGTCCACAGGCCGGCCGCGATCTGGTCCACCCCGCTTTGGGCTTCCGGGGGGATCTGTAGCGCGCCGTAAATGCCAAGCCCCCACACCAGGACCTTCCCGTTCTTGAGGGCCATGCTGTGGTAGGCGCCGGCCGCGATCTGGTCCACCCCGCTCCTCGCCTCCGGCGGGACGTCGCACTGGCCGCAGGGCTTGTAGAGCCAATTCTGGTTGCTCCCCCACGCGATGACCTTCCCGTTCTTCAGTGCGAGGCTATGGGCGGCCCCGGCGGCGACCATCGTCACGGCGCTGCGGGCCTCTTCCGGGACTACGCACTGGCCCTGGCGATTGTCTCCCCACGCGACGACCTCACCCCAGCCGTAGGCGAGCGAATCGGCTGAGAGGACGCCGAATGCACAAAGCGGGAGTGCAACCGCACGCTGCCATCTCATGAGAACCTCCGTTGACGTGGGGAGCGGTCGACGGTGAAGAAGGTATCACCATCGGGAGCTCCATGCAACCCCACGTAAGGGAGGCACTTCAGGCGCACGTAGTTTCGGGGCGCGGTCGGTTCATTCTTCTCGATGCTGTCGCGCTCGCTGCTGCCCCACCAGGCCAGGGAGCGCATGCGCAGGCAGGCGCTGGTGAACTTC
>MTKZ01001606.1_pt1 | contig 63206 bp, 59 predicted proteins | sample 1042781 | NCBI WGS metagenome assembly MTKZ01 (sample SAMN06212207, study PRJNA360539) | anaerobic digester metagenome | biome: Wastewater treatment plant; material: sludge; isolation source: anaerobic digester fed with sludge from wastewater treatment plant | place: Denmark: WWTP Viborg ... | reverse complement strand
ATGCGATGAAACAGTTCCGATATTTCCGCCAGCAGGGAAAGCCGGTTGAATTTGACCTTTTCGTCTTTTGCCATGACCAGCACGGCATTGAAAAAATCGTCCACAGGCGCTCTCAGGCGCGACAGTCCGACCAGCGCGGCCTCGTAATCCCCCGCGTCAATGCGCCGGACGACCGCTTCCCGGATCGAGACGTAGGCGTCATGTAGATTCTTCTCCGCTTCGCTCTCAAACAGGGCCGGGTTGACGGAACCTTCCCGGAATTCCTTGAGGATGTTGCCCACGCGCTTGAAGGCTACGGCCAGCGGCGCGAAATCCCGGTTTGACTTGAAGGCCCTCATCGCCTCGATCTTTCTGAAGGCCGGCACGACATCGGTTGCGCCGGAAGCCAGCACCGCATCCACGACGTCGTAGGGGAAATTCCGGGATATCAGAAGGTTCTCGAAGCGCGCCCGGAAAAATTCCAGGACGTCGGCCCGGATGTCGGCGGCGGCCCGTTTGAGCCTGCCATCCAGGATGGACAGGCTCGCGTCGACCAGAAGGGCCAGATCCAGGGGATAGCCCTTGTGAAGAATGATGTTCACGATGCCGATGGCCTGCCGCCGGAGGGCATAGGGATCGGCGGCCCCGGTCGGAATAAGGTTCATCCCGAAGAATCCGACGATCGTGTCCATCTTGTCGGCGATGCTGACAATGGCGCCTTCATCTGTTTCCGGCAGGGCGCCACCCGCCGAAACGGGCAGGTAATGCTCGTAGATCGCCCTCGCGACGACGGGATCTTCGCCGGCCAGCAGGGCGTATTCCCTGCCCATGATTCCCTGGAGTTCGGAGAATTCACAGACCATCTGCGTATCCAGGTCCGCCTTGGCCAGAACGGCCGTCCGGTCGACCGTGGCCTTCCGTTCCGGCCGGATCCGCTCGGCAATGAAAGCGGCCAGTTCCCGGAAGCGCATGACCTTTTCGTAGGAAGTCCCCAGCAGGGTGTGAAAGACCACTTTTTTCAGATCCTCGACGCGACGGTCCAGGGAAATTTTCCGGTCCTCTTCAAAGAAGAACTTCGCGTCGGCCAGACGCGCGCGGATGACCTTTTCGTTGCCGCGCGCGACCACCGCCGGGTCCCTTGGCAGGGTATTGTTGATCGTCAGGAAATGGGGCAGCAGATTCCCCGCCTCATCGACCACGGGAAAGTATTTCTGGTGGGACATCATGGAGGTGATCAGCACCTCCTTGGGGAGCTTCAGATAGTCCCGGTCATAGCTTCCGCAGACCACGGTCGGGTACTCCGTCAGGTATGTCACCGTCTCGAGTAGCTCTTCGTTGTAAAGTGCCCGGCCGGACACCTCCCGGGCGGCCTTTTCGGTTTCTTCGAGAATGATCCTCCTTCTCTCCTCCGGATCGGCGATGATGAAGCGCTTCCGCGTCTTGGCCAGGTAATCCGCCAGGCTCCGGACCGCCGCATAGCGGGGGCTCATGAAGCGGTGGCCGAAAGACCGGTTGCCGCTTGCGATGTTCTCGATCCGGAAGGGAACGGTCTTTCCGCCGTACAGTGCGAGGATCCAGTGAATCGGCCGAGCGAAGCGCAATTCAAAGGAGGACCAGCGCATGGATTTTTTGAAGGGAATGGCCGGAATGAAATTCATGAAAAGTCCGGGCAGAAGGTTTTCCGTCTCCTCGCCGGCGATTTCCTTTCGCGCGCAGAGATATTCCCCTTTTTCGGTGACGACGGTCTGGAGATCCGAAAACTCCAACCCCTGTCCCCGGGCAAAGCCGATGGCGGCTTTGGTGGGGTTGCCGTTTTCATCGACGGCGACCTTCCTGGCCGGCCCCAGCTTTTCGACGATCTGGTCGTCCTGCCTTTCGGCCACATCCGCTACCCAGAGGCAAAGCCTTCTGGGCGTGGCCATGGTTCTGGTTTCACCGTGCCGGATCCTCCGGCTCGCGAATTCCCGGCGGATCATGTCCGCCATGTCTTTCTGGACACCCGGCAAAAAGGCGGCGGGAATCTCTTCCGTCCCGATTTCAAGCAGCAGTTCCTTACCCATTCAAAATCACCGTTTTGTTGATTTGATTTGCGATTGCATTCGGAATCGCCGGCAAAGCCGTTTTCCCGCGGCCTTCGCGGGGCCCTTCCCCACTCACCCCTGCTATTTCTTCAGCAGCGGGAAGCCCATCTCCTCTCGCTGCCTCAGGTACCCTTCCGCGCTCAGCCGCGCCAGGTTCCGGACCCTGCCGATGTAGCTGGTCCGCTCGGCAACGCTGATGGCACCGCGGGCATTGAGCAGATTGAACGTGTGGGAACACTTGAGACAGCAATCGTAGGTCGGCAGAACCAGACTCTTTTCGGCCGACCGGATTCCTTCCGCCTCGTACATGTCGAAAATCCTTCGGATCATATCCACATCGGCGGTTTCAAAATTATAGACGGACCACTCCACCTCGCCCCGGTGGTGGACATCGCCGTAGGTGACGCGATCGTTCCACTTCAGGTCGTACACATTGTCGATGCCCTGGATGTACATGGCGATGCGCTCGATCCCGTAGGTCAACTCCGCGCAGATGGGGTTCAGATCCATCCCCCCGACCTGCTGGAAGTAGGTGAACTGGGAGATTTCCATGCCGTCGAGCCACACTTCCCAGCCCAGCCCCCAGGCCCCGACGGTGGGCGATTCCCAGTCATCCTCCACAAACCGGATGTCATGATCGAGCGGATCGATGCCGAAACTTTTCAGGGAGTTCAGATAAAGGTCCTGGATGTTCATGGGCGAGGGCTTCATGATGACCTGATACTGATAGTAGTGCTGAAGCCGGTTCGGATTTTCCCCGTAGCGCCCGTCGGTGGGCCTTCGTGAAGGTTCCACATAGGCGACGTTCCAGGGCTCCGGGCCGAGGGCCCGCAGAAAAGTGGCGGGATTGAATGTCCCGGCGCCGACTTCCAGGTCATAGGGCTGCTGGATGACGCATCCCTGCCTCGCCCAGTATTTTTCGAGTGCGAATATCAACTGCTGAAAAGTCACGGCAATCTCCTGTCAAAAGGGCTTTCACATTGATTTCATGATTATTTTCAGTCTACTCTTAACATGACGAAACGGCAGTGTCAATTTCAAAAATTTCCGGTGATATACCGGCGGGGAGGGGTAAGCGGTCTGCGGAGAAAGTGAGGGAACGGCCTGCGGAATCAGATCTCCATTCCCCGAATCTGATTCAGCACTTCGACGGATTTCAGGTCTTTGCCGAGCAGGTGGCGGATAAAATGGCGCATCAGACGCCGGCTCTCCTCCAGCGACTGCGGGTCCATTCCGACCCTGCCGATCCTGTCCATCCCGATGTCCCGCCCCAGGAGCAGCGTCCGGATGGTTCCCGGGGAAAGCGGCAGGGCAACATCCCCGTTCTTCCCGCAGGATTCGCACTTCACGCCGCCCGCGCGGGGGTGAAACCGGCAAACCGCCCCGTTGCGCACCGGCGTCCTGCAAGTGACGCACTGATCCAGAACCGGCTCGTAACCGATCACGCGCAGGAGCCGGATCTCGAAAAAGCGGACCAGGGCTTCCGAAACGGCCCCCGCGTCGATGCGGTGCAGAAATGACTCCAGCAGCCGAAACAGGGCCTCGTTTTTCTTGTATTCCGCCGTGAACTGTTCCGTCAGATCAATCAGGTAGGACGCGACCAGGGTTTTATCCAGACTCTCCCGAATGGCGGGGAAGTGGCAGTCGACGCTGCTGTCTTCAATCAGGGCCAGGCCTTCCCTGCCCCTTCGGGAAAAAAGGATGCGGGAACAGCAGAAGAGCTCCAGGGTGTTGGAAAACCGTTTCCGGCTTCGGCGGGCCCCCTTGGCAATCCCCCGGAGTTTTCCGAAGTCGCTGGTGTAGAAGACGACGATCCGGTCGGACTCGCCGTAGTCGTACCGCCGCAGGACGATCGCCTCCGTCTTATGGCTCGTCCGGACGGTCATGGCTCCTGGAATTTCACCTCGCCACCGACGATGGTCATCACGGCCTTGCCCTTGAGGTCCCATCCGTGAAAGGGGGTGTTTCTGCCCTTCGAATGGAAGCGTTCCCGGTCGACCGACCACCGGCGCTCCGGATCGATCACGGTCACGTCGGCGGCGGACCCCGTCCGCAGCGTTCCCCCGGTAACATTGAGAATCCGGACGGGATTGACGCTCATCTTCCGGATCAGCTCCGATAGCGTGAGCACGCCGTCGGACACGAGCTTCAGCCCCAGCCCCAGGGCGGTCTCCAGCCCGACCATGCCGTTGGCGGCATCGTCGAACTCCACTTCCTTGTCGGTCGCCGCGTGGGGGGCGTGATCCGTGGCAATGACATCGATCGTCCCGTCCCGAAGCCCCTCCCGGACCGCCGCGACATCCTCGATCCCCCGAAGCGGCGGGTTGACCTTCGCGTTCGCGTCATACTCGCGGACCGCCTCGTCGGTCAGGGTGAAATAATGCGGAGCCGTTTCAGCCGTCACCCGGACACCTCTGGATTTCGCGTCCCGGATCAGCCGGACCGATCCCGCAGCGCTGACGTGAGCGATGTGAACGGCCGTTCCGGTGAACTCGGCAATCAGGATATCGCGGGAGACCATCGCCTCCTCCGCCACGGCCGGACTTCCCCGCAGACCCAACTCGGTGGAAACAAACCCCTCGTTCATGACGCCGCCCGCCGACAGGCCGGTATCCTCGCAATGCGAGATGACGGTCATTCCCAGCGAGCAGGCATATTCCAGCGCCCGTCGCATCAGGGCGCCGTTCATCACCGGCTTGCCGTCATCGGAGACGGCCACGGCGCCGGCGTCCTTCAGGTCCCAGAATTCGGAGAGAACGACGCCTTCCGATTTCCGGCTGATGGCCGCGACGGGGTACACGCGGACCCGGTTGCTTTCCGCGGCCTGCCGGATGATGAACTCGTTGACGGACCGGGTGTCGTTCACGGGGTCCGTGTTGGGCATGCAGGCCACCGCCGTGAAGCCTCCGGCGGCCGCCGCGGCGCCGCCCGTCCGGATCGTCTCCTTGTACTCATGTCCCGGCTCCCGCAGGTGGGTATGCATGTCGACCAGGCCGGGCACGACCGCCTTCCCGCGGAGGTCGAAGATCTTCAGGGTCGACGGGGCGTCCGCTTCCGACTCCGCCCCGTTCTTGTAGATATTCTTTGCCACCCTGACGATTTTCCCGTTCTCAATCAGCAGGTCCATCTTTTCGTCGATCTGCTGGGAAGGGTCGATGACCCTTCCGCCCCGCAGCAATATCCTCATGATCGGGCAACCTCGCGCAAAGCCGCAATCCGGATGAACGATTCCGTCCTCATCAAGATCTGCCTCCGGTCAGCAGGTAGAGGAGGGCCATTCGGACGGCCACGCCGTTCGTCACCTGCTCCAGGATGACGGATGCGGGACCGTCGGCGATTTCGGGGGCAATTTCAATGCCCCGGTTGATGGGACCCGGATGCATGACCAGCACATCATCCTTGGCCAGACGGATGTTCCTCCCGTTCAGGCAAAAACACCTGGCATATTCCCGAAGCGAGGGGAAAAGGCTCTGCCGCTCACGCTCCGTCTGGATTCGGAGCATCATAATGACATCCGCGCCCTTGACGGCCTCCTCGATCTGCCGGTAGACCGACACCCCCATCCGCTCGATGTACCTCGGCAGCATGGTGGCCGGCCCGGCAACGGTCACCTGGGCGCCCATTCGGGTCAGCCCGTAAATGTTGGAGCGGGCCACGCGGCTGTGGGCGATATCGCCGACGATGGCAACCTTCAATCCGGCAATCCGCCCCTTTCTGGCCTTGATGGTCATCATGTCGAGAAGAGCCTGGGTGGGGTGCTCGTGCGCCCCGTCGCCCGCATTGATGACGGACTGCTTCACCCGCTTCGCCAGCATGTGCGGCGCGCCCGAAGCGCTGTGACGGATCACGATCACATCCGGATTCATGGCCTCCAGATTCTTCGCCGTGTCGATGAGGGTCTCCCCCTTGACCACGCTGCTGGCGCTTGCCGAGATGTTGATCGTGTCGGCGCTGAGCCGCTTCCCGGCGATTTCAAAAGACGTTCGGGTCCGGGTGCTGGGCTCCATGAACAGGTTGACGACGGTCTTGCCCCGCAGCGTGGGCACTTTTTTGATCTCCCGCGTGGACACCTCGATGAAGGACTCTGCCGTATCGAGAATCAGGTTGATTTCATCGACGGAAAGGTCCTGCATCCCCAGCAGGTCTTTTTTGTTGAGTCTCATATTTGTGCCTCGACCCGAATCCGGTCGGGAAAACGCGCCCGCGCTTTTTACGACTCGATGACGACCTCGTCCTTTCCCGTCTTTTCCGTCAGATTCACCGAAACATCCTCCCAAAGCGAGGACGGCAGGTTTTTGCCGACGAAATCCGCCCGGATGGGCAGTTCCCGGTGGCCCCGGTCCACGAGCACGGCGAGCTGAATCAGTTTGGGCCGGCCGAAGTCGATCAGTGCATCCATCGCCGCCCGGATGGTCCTTCCCGTGAACAGGACATCATCCACGAGAACGACCTTCCGGTCATCCAGCGAAAAGGGAATGTCCGTTTTTCCGAGCCTCGGCTTTTTGTTGCTTTTCAGGAGGTCATCCCGGTAGAGCGTGATGTCCAGCATCCCCATCGGCACCTCCACCCCCTCGATGGCGCCGATTTTCGTCTTCAGCCGCTCCGCGAGAAACACCCCTCCGGTTTGAATGCCCACCAGCACAATGCCATCGATGCCCTTGTTCTTTTCGAGGATCTCGTAGGCGATACGGGTCAGGGAACGGTCGATCCCTTCCGCATCCATCACGACTTTCTTAATTTCCATCTTCCCCAAGCAGCCAAAAAAAAACCTTCCCTGCAACATGGGAAGGCCCGTGAAAAGCGATCGCTTTGATTTGCCTGTGCGCCATTTCCATTCCTTTCATGATCTCTCCGGATCATGTTAAAAGGGCTCTCAATTTTTCTTCTTCTAATGCAAATCCATTCCGTCTGTCAAGCCAAAACGAAAAATTCCTTTTCCCCATTTTTCCCTTTACAGGACGTTGAAATTTTATTATCTCTCAAACCCACACGGACGGATCAGTCAAAACGCCAAACCGGCCGGTTCGGATTCCTCACAAAAATCGGCCCAAGATGCACAACAGCGACAGAAGTCTTCGGAATCGGCTCTTCCGCATGTTGTCCCCGGCCGCCGGTGACGCCGAATCGTGTCGACGACACGATTCGGCACATTCTCCAGGCCGCTCCGGCGCAACAGCGATGCACGCAGCCCGAACGTTTCCGTATGGTGGGGTAAGGCCATGGACATGAAGCGCGACTACTATGAGGACGTCCGGCTTTTCGAAAGCAACGTCGTTCTCTTCTGGTCCGTGGCTTTCCTGCTGCTCCTTTTCGCAATTCCCTTCTTTTCACCGACATACTACATTTTTCTGTTGAACATCGTTCTCGTTCACGTCATTCTGGCCGTCGGCCTCAACATCCTGGTCGGCTACACCGGGCAGATTTCCCTGGGGCACGCCGGTTTCTTCGCCATCGGCGCCTATGGCACAGCCCTCCTGATGATGAAGCTGCAGATGCCCTTCGTTCCGGCGATCCTCACGGCGGGCTTTATCGCCGCGTTTTTCGGATTCGTTCTGGGGCTGCCGGCCCTGCGCCTCGAAGGCCCCTACCTCGCCGTGGCTTCGCTGGGATTCGGCATGGCCATCATGCACGTGATCGGGCACTGGCAGTTTTTCGGTGGACGCACCGGCATTCAGGCCCCGCCCCTGGATATCGGGATTCCCCAGTGGGACCTCGGCTTCGTGCTGCAGACGGACGCGCAGAAATACTATCTGATCCTGGCGATCACGGTGATCCTGGTCATCGCGGCCCGCAACATCATGAAAACCCGCGTGGGCAGGTCTTTCGTCGCCATCCGCGACAGCGACATCGCGGCCGAGGTCATCGGGATCAACCTCACGATATACAAGACCCTGTCCTTTGCCATCAGCGCCTTCTACGCGGGGATCGCCGGCGGCCTGTTCGGTTTCGTGCTGGGATTCTTCGATCCCTTCACGTTCAACATGATGCTTTCCATCATCTTTCTGGTGATGGTTGTCGTCGGCGGTCTCGGTTCCATTTCGGGGCCGATCATGGGTGCGGCGCTCATCACCTACCTCCAGTACAGCCTGCTCAAGAACATCGCCGAGATGCCCGTCATCGGCGAGTTCATGGTGTCGGTTTCCTCCCGGTGGTTCTCCGTCGTCGGGCTTGAAAACATCAACAGCATCGTGCTGGGGCTCATCATGATCGGCATCGTGATTTTCGAGCCCCTGGGCATGTACGGAATCTGGATCCGTGTCAAGAAGTACTGGATGACCTGGCCGTTCTAAGCGGGAGCGACCCGCCGGGACTCGGAATGACAAGCACGAATCTTCCGGACCGTCCCGGCTTGCAGCGTTGGGGAAAGGCCGGGGCAGCGACAGCAGGGGGTAAAAATGATCGGACAGCTCGTCATCGAAGGACTGGCCATCGGCGCGTGCTACGGGTTATTCGGCATCGCCGTGGTCATCATCTACAAGACATCGGAGGTCGTCAATTTCGCCCAGGGCGAAATGGCCATGCTGTCGACGTTCGTTGCCTTTCACATCCTCAACTTTTACCATTACCCGTTCTGGCTGGCCTTTATCATCACCATGGCGTTCGCCGCGCTGCTGGGCGTCCTGATCGAATTCCTGTTCCTGAGGCCGGCCAAACATCCAAGCCTTCTGGGTCTGATCGTCATCACGCTCGGCGCCGAGATGCTGCTGATGGGTCTGGCGGGGTGGAAGTGGGGCCCCGAGCAGAAGGAATTCGTCGTTCCCATGTCTTATCAGGTGACCCATGAACCCTTCCCGGGCATGGTCATCAACGACTGGGCCATTGCCGTTTTTGCCACGGCCGCGGCGGTCATGATCCTGCTCTTCCTGTTCTTCAAGTACACCCGGCTGGGCATCGCCATGCGCGCCACACAGCAGAACCAGCACGCCGCGAAAATCATGGGGATCCGCGTCGAGCGGGTGTTTTCCATCGCCTGGGGCTTCAGCTCGCTGATCGGCGCCATCGCCGCCATGTTTTTCGCGTCACGGTCCACGCTGGATCCGGGATTCATGCTGGAGCCGTTTCTGCGCGCTTTCGCCGCCGCCGTGCTGGGGGGGCTGATGAGCATCCCCGGCGTGTTCATCGGCGGGGAACTGCTGGGGCTGATTGAAAATTTTTTCGGCTACATCTGGCCGGAATGGAAGCCCATTGTCGCCTTTGTCGTCATTGTCCTCGTTCTTTGCTTCCGGCCGAGCGGATTGTTCGCCAAACACTACGTGAAAAAAGTTTGAGGAACGCACATTCAGGATTGCACCGAAGAGCGGGATTACTGCGATGTCCATGGACCATTTCCGGGTTGAGAATCTGAGCATCCGTTTCGGCGGCCTCAAGGCGGTCAGCAATGTGAGCTTCAACGTGGAGAGGAACTCGATCTTCTCGATCATCGGCCCCAACGGCTCCGGCAAGACGACGATCTTCAACCTGATCAGCTGCATCTACAAGGCGGACCAGGGAAGGGTCATCCTGGACGGCGAGGACATCCTCGGCCATTATCCGGACTGGGTGGCCCGAAAAGGCATTGCCCGCACTTTTCAGAACATTGAACTGTTCTCCAACGCCACCGTGATGGACAATCTGATGCTGGGGCGTCATCTCCATATGAAGACCGGCGTCTTTACCGGCGCCTTCATGTGGGGCAGGCGTTCGCGGGCCGCCCGGGAGGAGATCCGGCACCGGGAGATCGTGGAGGGCATCATCGACTTTCTCGAGCTGCAGTCCGTCCGGGACCAGTTCGTCGCCAACCTGCCCTACGGCAAGCGAAAGCTCGTCGAACTCGGGCGAGCGCTGGCCCTCGAGCCCAGAGTCCTTCTGCTCGACGAGCCCTCCGCGGGGATGAACACCGAGGAGAAGGAGGACCTCAACATCTGGGTCAAGGACATTCGGGAGGACTACAAGGTAACCATCCTGCTCATCGAGCACGACATGAACATGATCATGGGGATATCGGACCGGGTCTTTGCCATCAACCACGGGGAAAAGATCACGGAGGGACTCCCGCGGGAGGTTCAGAATCATCCTGAAGTGATCCGGGCATATCTCGGGGAGGAGGACCGTGCTGAAAGTCAGTAACATCGAAACCTGGTACGACCTGATCCGGGCCCTGCACGGCATTTCCTTCGAGGTCAAACAGGGGGACATCGTCGCCCTCCTCGGTTCCAACGGCGCCGGCAAGACAACGACCCTGAAGACGATCATGCGCCTGCTCTACGACCTCAAGGAGGAGCAGCCGGAAAAGGGTACGATCGAATTCATGGGCCAGCGCATCGACCGCAAGGACACGGATCAGATCGTCCGCATGGGCATCAGCTACGTACCCGAAGGCCGGGAGGTGTTCCCCGAGCTGACGGTGATGGAAAACATCCTCATGGGCGCCTACACGAGGAGAGACCGGCAGGGCATTCGGGAGGATATCGAGAACGTCTTCAGCCATTTCCCGATATTGAGGCAGCGGAAGGAACAGGACGCCGGCTACATGAGCGGCGGGGAGCAGCAGATGCTGGCCATCGGCCGGGCCCTGATGAGCCGGCCCAAGCTCCTGATGCTGGACGAACCCTCGCTCGGATTGTCCCCACTCCTCACGAAGGAGATCTTCAACATCATTCAGGACATCAACCGGAAGGACGGGGTGACAATCCTGCTGGTGGAGCAGAACGTCAACATGGCGCTCCAGTACGCGAATTACGCCTTCCTCATGGAAAACGGCCGGATCGTCCGGGCGGACCGGCCCGAGGTCCTCCGGGAAGACCCGGACGTGAAGGAGTTTTATCTCGGCATCGCCACAGAAACCTCGGTCAAAGGGTACAAGCGGTATCGCAGAAAGGTCCGGTTCCGTTGAGGATGGGGACGATGACGCCAATCGATACGCTGCCCAAGGCCTTCCTGGACCGGGCACAGAAGAAGCCCCGGCGCACCGCCATGCGATGGAAGCGCCTGGGGATCTGGCGGGACATCACCTGGTCCGAATACCTGGAGAAAGTGAAGCGGGTGGCCCTTGGCCTCCATGCCCTCGGCGTGCGCAGGGGGGATCACGTCGCCATCATCGGCGAGAACAAGCCGGAGTGGCTGTACTGCGCATTCGGGGCCATGTGCTCCGGGGCCGTCTATGTCGGCATCTATACGACCAGCCCCGCCAAGGAATGCGAGTACGTCGTCGGGCATTCGGGGTCGGTCGTTTATCTGTGCGAGGATGAGGAGCAGTTCGACAAGGCGCTGGCGTTCCGGGATCAGACGCCGGCCCTGAGAAAGATGATCGTCTGGGACATGGAGGGCCTGAAGCATTTTCAGGACCCCATGCTGATGAGCTTCGAGGATCTGCTGGAACTGGGGCGAAAAACCGACTCGGAGAATCCGGGGCTTTTCGCCGATCTGCTCGAACAGACCCGGCCGGATGACACCGCCGGCATCATCTACACATCGGGAACCACGGGCATGCCGAAGGGCGCCATGCTGACTCAGGAGGGATGCCTCTGGATGGGACAGAAGGTGTGCCAGGTGGCGCGGATCACGGAGAATGATGAGACGATCTCGTTTCTGCCGCTGAATCACATCTTCGAACAGATATTCGATTTTCTCGTCCACATCGTCGTCGGTCACATCATCAACTTCACGGAAAACACCGACACGGTCATGTCGGATATGAAGGACATCTCCCCGACGATCTTCCACGCCGTACCGCGGATCTGGGAAAAATACCACTCGAGCATCATCATTCGCATGGACGACGCGACGCGGTTCAAGCGGCTGGCCTATCGGACGGCGATCCGCATCGGCACGGCTTACAACGACCTTGCCCTCTCCGGGCGAAGACCTTCACTGCCCCTTGCCGCGGCTTACCGCCTCGCCTCCTTTGCCGTGTTCCGCAAGCTCAAGAAGCGTCTCGGCTTCGACCGGATACGCCTCGGCATCTCCGGCGCCGCGCCCATCTCCCACAACATTCTGAAGTACTTCCAGAGCATGGGAATCCCGATCCGGGAGGGCTACGGCTTGACGGAGACGACGGGTGTCACCCACATGTCGGATATCAGCAACTTCAAGGTGGGCACGGTGGGAAAAGCCCTGCCGGAAACGGAGGTCCGGATCGCCGAGGACGGCGAGATCCTCGTGCGGCACAAAGCCATCTTCAAAGGCTACCACAAAGACTCCGAGGCGACGCGGAACGCCATCGTGGACGGCTGGCTCCACACGGGCGACGTCGGGGAGATCGACGCCGAGGGATATCTGAAGATCACTGACCGCAAGAAGGACCTGATCATTACGGCGGGCGGCAAGAACATCGCCCCGCAGTACATCGAAAACCTTTTGAAGTTTTCCCCCTACATCAACGATGCGGTCGTCATCGGCGACCGGCGGAAATACATTACCGCCCTGATCGTCATCGACGAGGACAATGTGGTCAAGTACGCCCAGGACCACAAGGTCCAATATACGACCTTTGCCTCGCTGACCCGGACGCCGGAGGTCATCGAACTGATCCAGCGGGAGATCGACCAGGTGAACGCGCAGGTGGCCCGCGTCGAAAACATCCGGAAGTTCCGAATCCTGGACAAGAAGCTCTACACCGAGGACGGCGAGGTGACGCCGACGATGAAGGTCAAGCGCAAGGCGATCAACGCGCAGTTCGGCGGGGTCATCGAGGAGATGTACCGGGAGGATTAGCGGGGGAACCTGCAGCGATTGAGGGATCGGACCGATCTCCGGCAGTGATCCCGTCAGGACAAGCTACGTTTTAATTTGTGAGCGCCTTGCCATGCGCAAATCATCTGTGTTCGTAATCCCCACCCTGTTTTTATCCCTGATTGTTTTGACTTCCAATCTTGCCTTCGCGGTAAACTTTTATGATGGCGCCCGTGCGCCAAAGGCCCTTTATTTTTTGACTTACTCTTCTGTTTATCTCGCTGAAATGACGACGGACGCAAAGGGTGACACAAAAAAAAGTGATTACGGGCTTGCAAAAGTCGATGAACTTCTCCGCTTGTGCTATTACTCGCCGGATTTTGTCGCAACCGCCCTTGTCCCGGTGGGATATATGGATGTGCGGTCTTTGAACCAGGACGCTTTTGGGCTGGGCGACATCAATCTCGGTGCCGGCTATTTCCTGCCGGTCAAACAGGTGGATATTCTCCCGATGCTGTTCGTGAAATTTCCGACGGGAGAATATGATTCTTCAAAATCGGTCAACATCGGATCGCACCAGTACGACATCCGGCCAATGGTCTTCTTCTACAAGGCCTTTGGGGATTTCAGTGTGGATGCGGTCGCGAAATATTTCATTCGACTGAAAAACAGTACTGCCGATTTGTCGCCCGGAGACGAATTTCACCTGCAGGGTCTTCTGGGATACAATGTAACGGATCGATTCAAATTCGGACCTTCGGTCAGCTGGATGATCAGCAGGAACAAAAAGCAATATGGAGCGGAAGTTAACGACAGCGGGAGAGAAACGATCTCCGTGGGCGCGGACGTCTATTATCGCTTCTCAAAAATCAGCGTAACAGCGACATATCTTTATGATGCCCATGTCGAAAATTCAACGAAAGGGCATTTCTTCCAGATCAAGACCGTTTACCGTTTTTAGCTCCCATCCACCATTGCACCGGCAGCATCGGTCGGCCCGTCGGTTCCATCCGTTCCCGCCGAGAGCAGTGTGATCCCTCCCATGCCTCTTATCCTCGGTGCGAAGGCAAGAGCCCGTTCCGTGTTTCGCCCGCCCAGACCGCTTCCGGTGACCCTGACAGTGGCCTCCCCTCCTGCCAGTCGGAAACGCCGCCTTGCCGAAACTGATCACGAGGAGCCTTTCAAAGTTCCCATTCCGGTAGATTCTTCGGATCCTGTCCACCTGTCCTTCAACAATCCCATAAGGATCGACGGCCTTGAGTGCGGCCCGGAAGATACCTGAGGCGTCCTGTCGCGGGAAATGTCTCATAGGCTTCATTTTGAAGACCCGTGGTCAGATGATCACGGTATGCAAGAAACCGCCACACCCGATCGGGTGCGGCGGTTCGTGACAACGTCAGCGACCGAGAAGATCCGGCAGTTCGGCAAGGGATTTGATCTCTGCGTCCGGTTGCGCGGACAGATGCTCACGGTGCTGGCCAAACGGCAGATTTTTCAGATTCCGCAAATCAACGCCTTGTTTCAAGACGTCAGCCACTGCACCCTTCCTTCACACCTCGGCGGTGCTTTAGGCGTTTCATCGGGGTATCCCACCGGAATCAGACATACGAGTTTCCTTCCCTCCATCCCCATCAGGGCGTTGATTTCCTTTTCTTTGAAAAACACGGCGGCATCCGCCCAGACGGCCCCCAACCCTGCTTCATGGGCGGCAAGAAGCAGATTCTGGACCGCCAGCGAGACACTGTATGGATCTTCCATGCCCATGGGGAACCGGCCACCATAGGCCAGAATGATTGCCGGAGCGCCGCCGTAGGTTTCGAAAAAGCGCTTTGACGCCTCTATGACCTTCGGCTTGTCCGGAAAGTTTTTTTCCAGTATCGGCTTGAAGTGATCGAAGGCCGTGGCCGTGATTTTCAGCAGGGCATCCTTCTTCTCCCCCTCCACCACAATAAACCGCCAGTCCTGCCGATTCATGGCCGACGGCGCCCATTGGGCAAGATCCAGGATTTTTTCAAGGACTTCTCTCGATACCGGATCGGATTTGAATCTCCTGATGCTGCGTCTTCCCCTGATTGCTGCCGATAATTCCATACACACCCTCCTCTCTCTTCGTTTCAAGCCGTTGCCGATTCAACTTCCCGCCCCCATCTTGCCGACCTTTTCCGTATTTGCCTGATCACAGACAGCTGATCGACCATTCTTCAGCCGGCTTCCGGCGCCCTTTTCCGCTTCCTGTGAACCCTGATTTTCTCCCGGTTTCCGCAAATGGCCATCGCACACCACCGGCGACGGCTCGCGGGAGAATGGTCTAAAAAAATCATCCGGCAATCCCTGTTGTCGCACATTTTCAAACGATGTCCTTCAACATCACCGATAAGGATAACGGCATCCCGGGCAACCTCGGCCAGGCAAGCCCGAACCGGGTGTTCACTTTCCCAATGCAAACGGAAGGTGTTTCTTTCGACCTGCGGCACCGCCAGATGATGTGCGGCACTCGTGTTGATGCAATCCATGTCCGCCACCGACGGCTTTTCATTCAGGATCAGGGCATGAACGACCCTGTAAATCGCTTCACGAAGAAGAAGGGCATCCTCATGGTCCAGGCGCGTCGGCCTGACCGCGGGACTATGGCAGCCGGCTTCTCTGAACCATTCAGCGAGGGCTTCAGCCGTGTGCAGAAGGTCCCGCGGCTGCCCGGACCCGCGGTGTCGAACGGTGGCGGAGAAATTCAGTGCCAGGCTGCCCGCATCGAATCTGAATTGACTGTATTTCGGGTGTGTGTGCAATTTTATAATTGGCTATTCTCTTTTGTAACCATCATATATGGTTACTTCAAAGCTGTCAAGAAATATTGTCGTTTTCTATCACTTGGTAAGAAAATTATGATTTCAGACCGAAGGCATTACTGAATGGACAGAATCGGAAAAACAGCATTCAGGAAGAACATCGCTGGAAGGCAGTGCCCTCAGCAGCTGGGGGGAAATTTTTGCGCCTTCACTTGCAGAAATTGAGCGACAGGCAGTGGCAACCGTCCTGCTTGCCGTTAAATCAGACAGCCGGGCCTGCCGCGATCCGCTCGACGGATTCGATGATCTTCTTCAGTGAAGAGCCGGGGCCGAAGACCTCGACGATGCCCGCCTTCTTGAGCTTCGGGATATCATCCGGGGCAACGGTGCCGCCAAAGATGACCTTGATGTCACCCGCTTTTTCTTTTTTCAACAGCTTAACGACTTTCGGGGCAAGTTCGAGATGGTTGCCGGAGAGGGAGCTCAGCCCGATGATGTCGACGTCTTCCTGGATGGCCATCCGCACAATGTTTTCCGGGTTCTGGTTGCCGCCGTAGATGATCTCCATGCCCGCATCACGAAGCGCCTTGGCTACGACAATGCTTCCACGCCAGTGCGCGTCCATCCCGAGACGCGCGATGAGGATCCGTATCTTCTTTTCCATGCATTTCACCTTTCATTTCGCCTGCCGGTTAGAACAATGGCGGATCCCACACGCCATAGACCCGCTTCATGGCCTTGGATATTTCCCCCTCCGTCGCGCACACCTTCACGGTATCGACCAGGAGTTCCATCAGGTTTTCGTTCCGTTCGCAGCAGCGGGAAACAGAATCAAGCGCTTTTTTCACCTCGCCGGCGTTTCTCCGTTTCCGGAGCTGGCGCAATTTCTTCTTCTGTATGCCGAGGGTCTCGGGAATGCTGAAGAGCTCGATTGGCAGCTTTTCGTCTTCTATTTGGTGGCAGTTGACCCCGACAATCGGCATCCCGCCGGATTCGACGGCCAACTGGTACTGATAGGCGGCGGCTGATATTTCCTCGTGAATCCAGCCTTTCTCGGCAGCCTTTACCACGCCTCCCATGCCCTCGATCGCCTCAAGGATCGTGTCAATCTCCGCCTCCATGGCATTGGTGAGCGACTCAAGGAAGTAGGACCCCCCGAGGGGATCCACCGTGTTGGTCACACCGGTTTCAGATTGAAGAATCTGCTGGGTCCGCAGCGCCGTGAGGGACGAAAGTTCCGTGGGCACGCAGAGCGCCTCGTCGTAGGCATCCACGTGCACCGACTGTGCCCCTCCCAGAACGGCGGCCATGGCGTGATAGGCGGCCCGGGTGATGTTGTTGAGCGGTTGCTGGGCCGTCAGCGCTACACCCGCTGTCTGGACATGGAACCGGAACATGCGCGATCTCGGATCCTTCGGTCCGAAACGCTTCTGAATGATTTTGGAATAGACCCTTCTCGCTGCGCGGTACTTGGCAATTTCCTCAAAGAAATCATTGTGGGCCGAGAGGAAGAAACTCAACCGGGGCGCAAAGCCGTCAAATTCGAGTCCCCGGTGGAGCATCTCCTCCGAGCAGGCAATGGCATTGGCGATGACAAACGCGACCTCCTGAGGCGCCGTGCACCCGGCTTCCCGGTAATTGTAGCCGGCGAAGCTGACGGGATTCCACCGCGGCGCAAACCTTGAGCAGAACTCGATGGCATCGCAGCTCAGCTTGAAGGAGGCTGCCGGTGGCAGCACGCCCGGGGCGATGGTCACAGCAGTTTCCATGAGGAAGTCGTTCTGGCTCGTGCCGGCCAGCCGCTCCAGGGAAACGCCCCGGTTGATGGCATTGGCGAAATACATGGACTGAACGGAGATGTTGCAGATGGGTTGGCAGGTCACCAGCGAGACGCTGACTTCCTCGATGGGGATTCCGTCAAAGAGGATGCTCATGTCCTCGATGCTGTCGATTGAAACCCCGCCGCGGCCGACATCGGCTTCCGCATCCGGGTCGTCGCTGTCGTAGCCCCGCAGGGTTGGGTAATCGAAAACGCCGTTGATGCCGGTTGCGCCTTGCTTTAACAGAAACTTGTATCGTTTGTTCGTCTCTTCCGGTGGGCCGAAGCCGGCAAGCTGGCGATGGGTCCACGTGCGTCCCCGGTACATGGTCGGATGAACGCCGCGGATATAGGGCTCAAGCCCCGGGAATCCCAGATCGCGCAGGTAATCCATGGAGGCGAGGTCTTCCGGCGTATAGAGGGGCTTGACGGCAAAACCCGAAAGGGTCTCAAACTTTTTCGGCATTTCTCTGTAGCGGCCATAGCACTCCTTGTGCCACGCATCCCTTTCCGCACCGATTTTCCCGACCGTATCGTCGTTAAACAGGCTTTTTGCCACCGCTCCCCTCCTTCGATCCCTCTTCTCCCGGTGATGACGTTATAAAGCTTGCCGTAAAGCTTCCTTTTTTTTTGAAATCAATCTTTCCTTCTATACTGGAATTTAGTCCATTTTAATACCATGATTTCAGTTTGTAATCTACCTCAGCAATGAATTTATTCATAATTCGTACAGCAGGAAAAAACTTTCAGACATTGGAGAAAACTGCATGGAATTGTTTTTTCACCACGGAAGCCTGTCAGGCTATATGACTCAGCAGGAAGGAAAGCACATCATCCATCGCCCGGTTGATCTGCCGATAGGTTTCTGCCCCGGCTGCAAGGATTTCACCCTCTGTTTGCACATACCGCGACGGGACCAGCTCATCCCGGCAATTCAGGATCAACGCTTTCGCCGATTGAGGCGTCGTTTCCAGATGAAACTGAAGTCCGATCACGGAGGGGCCGATTTGAAACGCCTGGTTTTCGCACGCCTCGCTTTTCGCCAGCCGCGTCGCTCCCGGGGGCAGGTCAAACGTCTCCCCGTGCCAGTGGAAAACCTCCATGGAGGGCGGAAAGCGGAATAATCCGCGATTCCCCGATGGAATCCCCCGGATGGGAAACCACCCGATTTCTTTTACGGGATTCCGGTACACACTGGCTCCCAGCGCGCTCGCGATCAGTTGCGCGCCGAGGCAGATTCCCAGCACGGGCCTGCCGGAGTCGATCACATCCCGAATGAAATTTTTTTCCGTGACAAGCCAGGGGAACCGGCGCTCATCTTGAACGCTCATGGGACCGCCCATCACAACGAGAAAATCGATCTCGCTCCGGTCGGGCAGCGCCTCCGAGGCAAAGAACCGGGTCGCCGTGACTTCAAACCCTTCCGCCCGCAGCCGGGGCTCGATGTTGCCGAGCCCCTCAAACGGAACATGCTGAAAATAATGTGCGTGCATCTAAAAAGAGAAGCTCATGGTGATGCCCCCGTAAAGGAACGAGCTGTCGCGGTCGTCCGGGGTCGACACACCCTTCAATCCCGAGCCCTTCATCTCATACTTCGCATCATTGGAAAGGGGGAACACATAGGAGATGGACGGCGCGATCGTGAGATTTCCCGTTGCCTTGACGGGAAGGCTGATAGTCAAATTTCCATCGTGAAAATTTCGGAACCTGTCATCCGTCGCCTGTGCGCTGCCGTCGAACTTTGGATACCCGCCATAGCCCGCCCCGGCATTGAACAGGGCGGCATCGGCGTACGTGCTGAGAAGGTAGCTCGCCGAAGCCGCCACCTTCAGGGATGCCATCTTGCTGAATTCGAAGGTGTGGGAAACGCCAAGGAGGAAATACCAGTTCCGGTAGTGGCTGATTTCCTTATAGACCGTGAATGTGGGCGAAAGGAGGGTATTCAGGCTCGCCGTCGCAAAGATCTCCTGGACGTCGGCCCGGTCCGGGGCATCCCGGTTGAGGGAGGCCAGGGCATAATAAATGTAGCCGAAGCCGAGATTGAACCGTCCCAGATTCTTTGTGTACCACAGGGTCCAATCCGTCTCGTTCCAGGCGCTCGAATGACCCGTGTCGCCCGTTCCCGCAAGATAGGGCTTCGTGTCCAGATTGCCCCAGATGTTGGCCGAAAAACCCTTGTAGCCGATTGTGATCGATGGCTGAACGACAATTCCGTTCCGGCTTAATTCATATCCCCTCCAGAGATACTGGCTCATGGCCGCCACCGTGACGTCGCCGGCGGGCTTTTCCTCCTCGGCCGGTTTGGCCGGCCCGGCTGCGGGCATTGCGGTCTCCACGGCCGGTTTTGCCTCCTCCGCAAAAAGGCACGGAGCGGCCGAGAGGACAAGGGAAAAGGATAAAATGACGGTCAGGCAGACTGTTCTGATGTGGTGGATATTTTTCATAGCTGTTTCCTTTCGCAGATTTCGTTCAGATCCGCCCCGGGGCGTCCTGAGGACTCTCTCGCGGAAGCCCGGGATCATCGACCTTGATTGGTTTGATAACATGGACCGCCACTCCGGATCGGCGGCGGACGCTTCCTTTTGCCGCATTTCTACCTGTCTTCGCCACCTCGTTTTCCGAAGTTTCAATCTCTGTTCCGGACACAGAATTGCCCGGGGCGGATGCCGTACTTCCGGATTCGGTGGGCGATGACCCTGGGGGTCGTCCCAAGCTGCTTTGCAGCCAGCACCTGATTGCCGCGGGTCCTTGCCAAGGCCGATACGATGATGTGCCTTTCAAACGCTTCGATATTGGCCTTGAGCAGATTCTCATCGCTCTTGAAATCCTTCCCTTCCAAGATCCGCGCTCCCTCATGGATGGGTCAGGAGTCCTTCGGTCATCCGATGGCCTCGCCGCCCCGCTCGCCGGTTCTTATGCGGATGACCTCGCCCAGATCGAGGACAAAGATCTTGCCGTCGCCGATCTCTCCGGTGCGTGCCCCTTGCGTGATGGCTTCGATGGCCGGCGCCACAAAAGCCTCGTTGACCGCGATTTCCAGCTTCACCTTTTTCAGCAGGCTGCCCGCTTCCTTCGTGCCCCTGTAAACCTCCGTGACGCCCTTCTGGCGTCCCCGTCCCAAAACGTTCGACACGGTCACCAGGGGAATCTCCGCCCTTTCCAGGGCGGCCATCACCTCATCCAGTTTGTGAGGCTGTATCACGGCGATGATGTATTTCATGGCTCTTCTCCTTATTCTTATTCAATGACCGTGTACGCGGCTTCGCTCTGCTGGGTCAGGTCGAGGCCGATCGTCTCGTCCTTTTCCTTCACCCGGGCGCACATGACGGTATCCACCAGCTTGTAGATGACGAAAGTCATCACGCCGGCAAACAGCGGTGCCGCGACGGCCATGATGCATTGCGGCCAGAGCTGGGCGCCGCCGAAGAAAAGGCCGTCCGCTCCCGCAGCATTCACCGCTTTTTCCGCAAAGAGGCCCACGGCGATGGTCCCCCAGATGCCGCCCACGCCATGCACGCCGAAGGCGTCCAGGGCATCGTCATACCCCAGCCTGGCCTTGACCACGGCAATGGCCAGATAGCAGATGAGGGCTACCGTCATGCCGATGAAGATGGCGTTCATGGGATTCACAAACCCGCAGGCCGGGGTAATGGCCACCAGCCCGGCCACGGCCCCCGTGACGGTTCCCAGGACCGTGGGCTTGCCGTGCTGCTGCCATTCGATCAGCGCCCAGGTCAGCCCGGCCGCCGCCGTGGCGATGTGGGTGGTGACAAACGCATTGGCCGCCAGATCGTTCGCCGCCAGGGCGCTGCCGGCATTGAAGCCGAACCAGCCGAACCAGAGCAGGGCCCCTCCCAGGACCGTGAAAGGCAGGTTGTGGGGCCGGAAAGGCGTCTTCTGGTAGCCTACCCGCTTGCCCAGCAGCAGGCACAGGACCAGGGCCGAAACGCCGGAGCTGGCATGGACGACAATCCCGCCGGCAAAGTCCAGGCCGCCGAGGTTTCTCATCCAGCCGCCCGTCCCCCAGACCCAGTGTGCCAGGGGATCGTAGACAAAGGTCGCCCAGAGGATCGTAAAGACGAGAAAGGCGGAGAATTTCATCCGCTCGGCGAACGCCCCGATCATGAGCGCCGGCGTGATGACGGCGAACATGCACTGAAAAACCATGAAGACGCTGTGGGGGATCGTGGCGGCGTAATCCCCGTTGGGCTGTCCCCCCACGAATCGCAGCCCCGCCCACTTCAGGCTGCCGATGACGCCCATCCCCGTATCGGGAGCGAAGGAGAGCGAGTAGCCGAAGAGAACCCACTGCAGAGAAATGATGCACATGATGATGAAGCACTGCATCAGGATGGAAAGGACATTCTTCCTCCGGACCAGTCCTCCGTAAAAGAAGGCCAGACCCGGTATGGTCATGGCAAAGACCAGGACCGTGGACATCAATACCCATGCTGTATCTCCCGTATTCATGACAGTCTCCTTTAAAATGAATTGACGCTTTTTACTTCATCCGGACGCAGTATGGATAGTCAAATACCGTGCCATGGTTTCTGTATGCTTTCCTACCTGTTGTTTTTATTGCCGAATCATCGGAACGACACAAAATATTCTCTGTAAAGATTCCCAGACAATTTTGTAATCGAGAGGAAATAAAGGACAGATTTGTATTGTCTGATCGGATCGACGCCGGTGTTTCGTAAAATTGACAGGACGACCGCAGCGAAGGGCCAATCCTGTCAAAGACAGTAATTTGCACAATTATGTGTCGTTTTTTCTCGAAAACACAATAATGTGCATATCCCTTTTCATGCTGATTCCTGCAACTACATGTAAATTCAATCGATTCCATGATGGCAAGGGTTTTGCTTTAACGGTTGCCATCAATCCAAGGGGAAGAACAAGATGGCCCTTCAACTCAACGCAGGCGATACGGCCTGGATCCTGGCATGCTGCTCTCTCGTGCTGTTAATGACACCGGCCCTGGCCCTTTTCTATGGCGGCATGGTCCGCAGGAAGAATGTTCTTTCCACGCTGACATTGAGTTATGTCTTCATGGCCCTGATCGGCGTTCAGTGGGTGCTGTACGGTTACTCTCTGGCCTTCGGCGCCGATATCGAGGGTCTCGTCGGGGGTTTGAACTATCTCGGGTTTGCGGGGGTCGGCGCACTGCCCAACGGAGACTACAGCAAGACGATTCCCCACGGGCTTTTTGCCGCTTTTCAGATGATGTTCGCGGTCATCACGCCGGCTTTGATTACCGGCGCCTTTGTGGAGCGCATTAAATTCAAGGCGTTCCTGCTTTTCAGCCTCCTGTGGGCGACGCTGGTCTACGATCCCCTGTGCCATTGGGTCTGGGGCCAGGGCGGATGGTTGAAACAAATGGGCGTTCTGGATTTTGCGGGAGGCACGGTGGTCCATATCGCAGCCGGCTTTTCCGCTCTGGCATTTGCCATGGTGATCGGGCCGCGCAAGGGGTTCGGCAAAAGCCCCATGGAGCCCGGCAATATCCCACTGACCGTCATCGGCGCCGGGCTGTTGTGGGTGGGCTGGTTCGGCTTCAATGCCGGCAGCGCCCTGGCCGCCAACGGCGTGGCGGTGAACGCACTGCTGACCACCAACACTTCCGCCGCAGCGGCCGGGCTGGTCTGGATGCTTCTCTCCTGGCTGGGCGGCCGTCCCAGCACACTGGGAATCGCCACGGGAATGGTCGTCGGCCTCGCGGCCGTGACGCCTGCTTCGGGTTACGTCACGCCCCTGGCGGCCATGGTGATCGGCGCGGTCGCCGCGCCGCTGTCCTATTACACCATGCGCTTTCGGGAAAAGCGAAGGCTGGATGAGTCGCTGGATGTCTGGGCCTGTCACGGCATTTCCAGCACCTGGGGCATGATCGCCACGGGTTTGTTTGCCACGGTCGCCGTGAACGGCGACGGCGCCAATGGCCTGTTCTTTGGAAACCCGGGACAGATCGGCATTCAGCTTCTGGCTGTGGCCGTCACGATCGTCTTTTGTTTCGGCGCCACATACATCCTGGCCAAACTGCTGCACTGGAGCATCGGCCTCAGGGTTACGGCCGTGGAAGAGGAAGTGGGTCTGGACATCAGCGCCCACGGAGAAAGATCCTATTCGTAGATCCGCAGCAAGCGGGCTAGTCGTTTCGGAGATTTGTCATGCTGAAAAAAATCGAAGCCATCATCCGCGAAGACAAGGTCAACGATGTCCGGGACGCGCTGTCTGAAATCGGCATCGTGGGACTGAACATATTCGAGGTCCGCGGGCATGGCCGCCAGGGCGGCATCCAGCTCGTGGGCCGCGCCGGCAGCTACCAGGTCAACATGCTTCCGAAAATACAGGTCAACATCGTCCTGAGCGACCGGAACCTGGAAGACGCCATCGAGGCCATCCTGAAATCGGCTCATACCGGGGAGCCGGGCGACGGCATCATCTTTGTCTGTCCCGTGGAAGACGTGATCCGGGTCCGGACCCGGGAACGGGGGCAGGGCGCCATGATGTACCCTGGCGACATTGACACAAGAAAACGCGAAAAAGGCGGGGCATCATAATACGGGTTGCAAGTTGACCGCCTCACACCATATATAGTGCCGTCATTAGTTCTGAGGCAGAAAATGATGCGGATGAAAAAAAGATCCCCCCAAAAACATATAGACAAGGAGCGCATATGAAAAGGACGGTCCCGGTAACGGCATCAGAGAGAAATTACACGGTTCAGAAGGAGAAGTGCCTCCCCGTATCCGCATATTACGGCGAGGACACCTTCAACAGCAAGGTCATGAAGGAAAAACTGTCCACGGAGACCTACAAGAAAATCATGGTCGCAATCGAAGAAGAGCGTCCGCTCGACCTCGAGACGGCCAATATCGTTGCCCACGCCATGATGGAGTGGGCCATCGGGAAAGGCGCGACACACTTCGCCCACTGGTTCCAGCCCATGACCGGGATCACGGCAGAAAAGCACGACGCGTTCGGCGACCCGCTCGGGGTCGGCGAGATCATCGAGCGCTTCTCCGGGAAACAGCTTGTCCAGGGCGAACCGGACGCATCGAGCTTTCCGAGCGGCGGCATCCGTTCCACCTTTGAAGCCAGGGGCTACACGGCGTGGGACTTGTCGTCTCCCGCCTTTATTCGAAGAAGCGGCATCTCGACGACGCTGTGCATTCCGACGGCCTTCGTATCCTACACCGGAGACGCCCTCGACGAAAAGACCCCCCTCCTCAGATCGGACAAGGCCGTCAGCCGGAGCGCCGTGAACATCCTGAATCTCCTCGGCAACAAAGGCGTGAAGAAAGTCTATGCGACGCTGGGACCGGAGCAGGAATATTTCCTGATCGACGCGGACTATTACTTCAAGCGCCAGGATCTCGTGCTGGGCGGCCGGACGGTGGTCGGCGCGCCGCCCGCGAAAGGCCAGGAGCTGGAGGACCAGTATTTCGGCAGCATCAAGGAAAGAATCTCGTCCTACATGCACGACATGGAAGAGCAGCTCTACAAGCTGGGCGTCCCCGCGAAGACCCGCCACAACGAGGTGGCTCCCAGCCAGTTCGAGCTGGCGCCGGTTTTCGAAGAGGCCAATATCGCCGTCGACCACAACCAGATCGTCATGGACACCATGCGCGCGGTTGCGAAGAAGCATCGCCTGGTCTGCCTGCTCCATGAGAAGCCTTTCGCCGGAATCAACGGGTCGGGCAAGCACCTGAACTGGTCGCTGTCCGACGATCAGGGGAGCAATCTGCTGAACCCCGGCCGGACGCCGCACGACAACATCCAGTTCCTGGTCTTCCTGATTGCCACGATCCGCGCCGTCTACAGACATGCCGACATCCTGCGTGCGTCCGTGGGCTCCTATGCCAACGATCACCGCCTCGGCGCCAACGAGGCGCCGCCTGCCATCCTTTCCGTCTTCCTCGGCGACCAGCTTGTCCGGATTCTCGACGATATTGAAAAGGGGAAGGTCTCGAAAGCCACGGCAAGGGAGATCATCGATCTCGGCATCTCCGCGCTGCCGCTCGTCAGCAAGGACAACACCGACCGCAACCGTACGTCGCCATTTGCCTTCACGGGCAACAAATTCGAGTTCCGGACCGTTGGCTCCTCCCAATCGATTTCCTTTCCGGCCGCAGTCCTCAACACGATCGTCGCCGAAAGCCTCGATTATCTGGCCGACCGGATCAAGGCCCAGGGTGGGAACAACATCCATCAGGCCGTATTTACCGTGATCCGGGAGGAGATCCGGGAAATCAAGCCGGTGCTGTACAACGGCGACAACTACACGAAGGAATGGGAAAAGGAAGCCGCCGGAAGAGGTCTTCCCAACGACAAGACCACACCCGTTGCCCTGAAGGCGCTGGTGACGAAAAAGGCTTTGGAGCTTTTCGAAAAATACCGGGTTCTTTCGCCGGTGGAGCTGCAGTCCCGGTATCTGATCCGTCTGGAGCGGTACATCAAGGACCTGGAAATCGAGGTCAAATGCCTCAACAACATCTGTGTCAGCCAGGCCATCCCGGCGGCGACGGCCTATCAGAAAAGGCTCTCCGAGGCAATCGTCCGGGCCCGGGAAGCCTTCGGCAAATCCCTCGATCTCTCGGCCCAGCAGGAGCTGCTCAGGAGGATTGTGGATTTGGTAAATCGGATCTATGCCGCCGACAAAGACATCCTGGCCGCCGTTGCCTCGGCATCATCCCTCCATGACGAGCAGAAGAAAGCGGAAACGCTCTGCAGCAAGGTTAAAACCAGAATGAACGAGCTTCGCGAGCATGTCGACGAGGTGGAAGGCCTGGTGGACGACGAACTGTGGCCCCTGCCGAAGTACTGGGAGATGCTTTTCATCTGCTAGCCGCCGGCCGGACCTCATTTGCGGCCGGCTTCTGTGACCGTGAAGAAGCGGGAACGATTGCGTCCTCGCCTTTCACGGTTTTTTGAACAGCGGGGCATGCAGAGGCCGGCTCCACCCGGCGTCCCGGACGGACCGGGGGCCGTCACGCGATCGGTTCCGCCGCGGCGGGCAGGTACAGATGGAACGCCGCCCCCTTGCCCCATTCGGACTCGACGGCGATGCCGCCCTGGTGATGCCTGAGAAGGGACTGGCACATCGGCAGCCCCAGCCCCTTTCTCGCCCCCTCTTTTTTCGTCGTGAAATAGGGGTCGAAGATCCTCGGCAGGTCCTCCTTGCGAATGCCGTGGCCGCTGTCCCGGACCGTGATTCGAATGTAGCGTCCCTCCCGGAGCTTGAGGGCATTCTTCGCGTCGACGTTCACCTCCTGGGCGTCGATCGCAATGACGCCCCCTTCCGGCATGGCTTCCAGCGCGTTGTGGATGATGTTGTCGATCACCTGCCGGATCTGCTTGGCATCCATTTCAATGGGCTGCAGGCTGTCGGGAACGGAAACCCGCCATTCGATATCGGACCGGTCCCCGGCTTCCCGAATGGCCTCCCGCAGCAGCGGAACGAGAGACTCCCGCCTCCACAGGGGATATCCCCCTTTGGCAAACGTGATCAACTGATGGGCCAGTTTCTTCACCTGCAGGCTGGCCTTTTCGGCAATGGCCAATCCGTCCTCGACCATTTTGTCTTCGTCGCCGGCGGACAGCTTGGTCACGAAGATGCTTCGCAGGGCGGCGGACATCAGCCCGTCCAGATCCTGGGCGATGCCTTCGGCGAACGTGCCGAGGGACTCCAGCTTTTTCATCCGGAGCATCTCTTCGTCCTCCAGGATCTTGTCCGACACGTCTTCGATGGTCTCGACCGCCCCGAACATCTCGCCCCGGGAATTTTTGATTGCCGCCGCGGTAAAGCGGCACCACCTCCCCGTCTCGCCCAGCTTCGGGATGAAGACGACGGATTCGCAGGAATCCTCGAGCCAGGCCGATCTGCCGCGCCTTTCCGCATACCATCGGGAGGCGTCCCCCGCCGTACCGTCAACGATCAGGTCCGCAACGCAGGGCCGCTTCTCCTGATAAAAGGCTCTCCAGTGCTCATCCGTGCCGATCACCGCTTCCGCCCGGATATTGCTCAACTTTTCAAGGGACTGGTTCCAGTAGCAGACTCGATGATCCTTGCCGATCACGAAGGTGGGAATGGGTGAAGCCTGGATGATTCGCTGCAGCATTCTTTCGCGATGCTTCCACGCCCGCCCCGTGTAGATGAAGTATATCAGGGCGGCTAGGCAGGCGATCAGCAAAACGATCAGCAGGGCAACCAGGGGGGAGTCCATGAAAACCTCATTTCCGCAAGCCCGAATGTCTCTCGACCGGCATCACGAACGGGGGTTCGCCGTTGCAGGAACTCATGCATCTGATATCGCATCGCCGCTGATTTTTCAACCCGGGCGGATGCGGTGTCGTTTCCGGCCCGGCAGCGCGGACCGGATTCCGAAGGCAAAGGCCCTCAGCCGGTTGCGGCCGCCGGTACGGTCTGGCTCTCGCTTCGATCCGGCCCTTTCAGCAGCGCCTGGATCTGCCTGTCCTTTTCAAACCACAACCGCTGCACCCAATTGTGCATGGCGCCGCGAAACGCCGGATCGCTCTCGTAATCGCCGTGCATCAGCTCCGGGGGAATTTCGATGGTCTTCATGCGCACGATGATCCGCTTGACCCTTCCGCAGAGAAACTCCCAGAAGGTCGGAATCCCGTCCGGATACACGATGGTCATGTCCAGCAGGGAATGAAATCTGTCGCCCAGCACGTTCAGGGCCAGCGCGAGCCCTCCGGACTTGGGACGGAGAAGAAAATTGTACTCGCTCTTCTGCCGGGCGTGCTTTTCCCTGGTGAAGCGGGTCCCCTCGAGAAAATTCATCACGCTGCTGGGAATGGTGGAAAATTTCTCGCAGGCGCGCCGCGTCGCCTCATAATCCTTGCCCCTCTGTTCGGGGTGCTTTTCCAGATATTCGGCGCTGTGGCGATACAGAAAAGGATAATCCAGCGCCCACCAGGCGAAGCCCATGAAAGGCACCTTGATCAGCTCCCGCTTGATGAAGAATTTCAGCAGGGGGATGCGGCGGTTCAGCAAGTGCTGCATCACCAGGATGTCCACCCAGGTTTGGTGATTGCTGACAACCAGATACCACCCCTGATCATTCAGGCCCTCCAGCCCCTGCACGTCCCATTGCGTTTTCTGGGTCAGGCGCATCCAGCCGCTGTTGCAGGCAATCCAGTTTTCCCCGATCCAATGGAGAATCCGGTTCAGCTCCCGGCGCAGAGACGGGACGGGCAGGAGATATTTCGGAATGGCAAACACGAACAGCAGGGACACCCAGAACAGCACGTTCGCGCACAAAAGCAGGGACGCGATAACTCCCAAAATCGGCGGCGGCAAAATATTCAGCATTCTCGCACTCCTTTTCGGGATTTTGCTATCATATAAAGGTTCCGTCGGCAAGGGCAATGACGGCCCATGCAGTGAACGCGGGCGATCCGGACCCCGCCGATCAAGCACCGGAGATCGGCGCCGGTGCAATGCGAAAGGGAACGGGCGGAAATCACCGCATCGGCACCGGGCGCGTTCCCTAGACACCGTCCCGGTTGCGGATGTCCCGCCCGCGTGTCAACAGAAACAGAAGCGCGATATTCGCGACAATCAATAAGACCATGCCGCCGGAATAAAGATAAACGGCGCCCAGCGACTGGTTTGCGGACACCCATCCCACCAGATAGACGGCCAGCGCCCCCACCCCGAAGATCAGGATCGCCGCCAGCCCGTAACCGGTGCTGCGCCACCGGGGCGGCGTAAACTTGGCGATGAGGCTGTTTTCGACGGGCTGGATGCCCAGCGCGAAAAAGACATAAACCGTCGCCGCCGCGACCAGCCAATGGTCGCTGAGAAAGGCCAGGACCAGCGAAAGCGGCAGGATCAGGGCATAGAAGAAAAGCCAGAGACGCTTCAGTTCGTGGCGGTCAGCGATTTTCCCGCCCCAGATCTGACCGAAGATCCCCGCTACATAAATGAGCGATGTCAGGGCGGCCGCGGCCATCGTTGTTGTAGCCGCCACGGTCGAGATGTTCAGCATGCCGTGGAGGGACTTCGCGAGCAGGCCCGCCTTCAGTTCCAGGTATGCCGGAAGGGCCACGATGTTGATGCGGTACACCAGCCCGCCCAGGGTCACGACCCAGAAAAACAGGATCACGGTCCCCCACGCAAAGCCTTTGTTGTTTCCCCCGTTGTCCGGTTCAACCGGCCCTCTGATGATGTGCGATTCATCGATCCGGACAAACAGCATGGCCACCCCACAGAGCAGGCTGGCGACGCCCATCGCCGCATAGGCCACTTTCCATCCGGCAAGCCAGTTCAGGATCCCCACCAGGAAAGGCCCCACGATCAGCCCGACCGTGCCCGCGACGCTGAAGATCCCCAGCGCAGACCCGCGGTTCTCGGCGCCGTGCGAAATCAGCCCCATTCCGGCCGGATGACAGATGCAGCAGAAGGTCCCGATCACCGCGAGCGACCACATGATTCCTGCCGGGGTGGATGAGAGCGCGGTCAGGAACGACCCGGCGGCGCAGCCGAAGAAACCGATGATGAGGGCAAGGCGGTTGTTATAGTGGTCGGCGAACAGCCCCCAGGGCAGGGCGAAGATCCCGAAGGCGACGTACATCGGAAACCCCAGCGCAAGAACGTCCTTGAGGCTCATGCCCAGGGACAGCGTCAGGGGGATGGCGAGCGCCGGAAAAGCAATCTCATAGAAATGAAAGAGGAAGTGCGATGCGATGGGGAAAAGGATGACCTGCTTTTCGTTTTTCATGTGATGTCTTCGAGATCCGTTGTGATGCCTGCTGATCGCCCGATTGCTGCAGACGGACCGCCTCCCCCCTTCACCCGGCGATCGACAGTTTGCCCGGACATTTCCGAAATGCCGCGGAATCCTACCTCATTTGATACGGAATCTAAAGAGAATAATGGTACGATATCTTGATGTGGCATTTCCTTGCTTGGACGGGGGCCTTATTCGAGGAGGGGCCAAATTCTCTTTCAAATGGACTGGACAGACGAATGTCATGTCCTGTATGAAAAGAGACGGACAAATCGGGAAAGGCTCATTACTGGCAAGCCATGGACGGAGAAAAAGAAAAGAGCGGCATCCCCTTCGAAGGGATCGATTACTCCGACTGCCGGGGCCAGTGCGGCACCCTGCCCTGCTGCGGCCCCTGCATGAAGGAGAAGAATCGTCTCGCCGAGGAGGCGGAAATCGCCAAGCGGGNNCGCGAAGGCAGTCGCGGCTCCGGCGATATCCGCTTCCTTCCAGCGCCGGGTGAGGCGGCGCTTCCCGGCTCCGCCCGTTAAATTCTGCCTTGACGCCGGATTCCGGCTTCCCGCCGGCAGCCGAGCGTCACGGCTTCATGTAGTCATGGAGGACCTCGCCCCCGGTGATGGTCATCCCCATGCTGAAATAGAAAGCGCCGGTCGCCTTGACGGGGCCCAGGTCGGCCACCTCTTCGAACGCCGAGGCAAAGAACTTCAGATCGCCGTCCCCCAACCACACATCGCCGAATTTTGGATTGACAACCTTTCCGGACGTCAATTCATGCACGGCGGGCTTTGCCGCATCGTCGATGCGGGGCAAATGGCGCATGAGATAGAACTTCACGGCAGGGAGATCCGCGGCTTCCGCTTTGCGGGTGAAGACCATGGACCCCTCCACGATCCGTTCGCCGTGGGCCTCGAGAATTCCCTTCACCCGGGCGCCCGCCTTCCTGCCCCCCACCCCCGGACAGAGGGGATGGAGCTTGGTCAGGTAGATCCGGCCAAGCTTCTTCGGGAACCCCTGCACGAACCCTCTCATCAGGGTGAAGTCGTTGTCGACCCAGATGAAGGGGACAAAGTAGCCGGGCATCCCCTTGAACCGGCAGTTGAGCATGATGAAGCATTCCCGGTAGACCGCCCGCTCGGGGTTCACATAGGCCAGATCCGGCCGCTCATCGCTGACCGACACCCACTCCGGAAACCAGACCATCCCCTCGCCCGGCCGCGGACCCATTTCTAAGGGCGGCGGGATGAAGGCGCGGGCGCGCTTCTCGTTCATGGAAAACCGGATCGACAGGATGTCCCCGCCGTAGTGCCACGGCGGGGAATCGATCACGGAGGAACGTCCCTTCGGAGTGAGGGGAAGCGTATAGCCCTTCAACGGAAACCTGTCTTTCGCCGCCATGAATTCGCCCTCCTTGGATGATTTTTATCTCCGGCGCCGGCATGAACCGGGCCTGGGGAACGGCCCATTTTTTGCATCGGTGATTCCGGATGAAACCTCACGCTCATCAAGAGAAGCGGGGTTTCCATTCATCTCGTCATGGTATCACCCTCGGAAAAAGGGTTCGAATGGGTTGTTACCCTTTTGACGATGCTTTATCTCATTTTCATTTTCTGTCCACAATGCCTCGAAAAGTCAAGAGGCAAATTACATCCGTGTCAAATCGCATCGGCCATACCCCCGGGGATTCCTTTGCCGATCCCGCGGGCATTCCATTTGCTCAGGACGCCCCCTTGCCGCGGGCTTGCGCCGCCTGATGATCCATCATGAACTGCATCGCGAAATCCTTTCCCGTCCGCGGCGCGTCATGCACGACCTCACGCTGCTCGAGTTTCAGGGACTGGCTCTTGCATTTGTATACGCACACGCCACAGCCGATGCACATCTCCGGGTCTGGAACGGCCGCCTCCCCCTTCTTGTTTGTCGCCTCGGAATGCTTCTCCAGGTGCAGGGCCTTCATCGGACATCTCTTGACGCAGAGGCCGCAGCCCAGGCACATCTCGGGCCGGGTGCGGACCCGGTAATTGGAGGGGGTGAGGCTGCTCGAATGCTTCAGCTTGAACAGCGCCGTGAACCACATGCAGCAGCACGGATCGCAGTTGCAGATCGTATCGATGCCCTCCTGCTGGTTGGAGACCCCGTGCACCAGACCCGCCTCGGCGCTCTTTTTCAGGATCTCCATCGTTTCCTCTTTCGTGATCTCGCGTCCAAGGCCGTTATCCACGATGTAATGACCGAGCTTGTCGAAGTGCAGGCAGACCTCCGCGGGATAAGGGCAGTTCGGCTCGTCAGGATCGAGATTCTTGATGTGCTTGCAGGGACAGACGGTCACAACAAAATAATTGAAGGAATCGAGCAGCCGGACCGCATCTTCGTAAGGGCGCACCCCGGAGGCGTTTTCAACGGTTTCCATGATCGGCAGGACGCGCAGGCCCTTTTCCCGGACCGGTTCCCAGGGATCGAGAAAGCCGTGCTCCCAGTAACGGTTCGCGGGGGGCGCCACGGTCCGGCTGATTTCATCGGTTCGCCCCGGCCAGCCGAACGTCCGCATGCCGAAGAAAACATCATTCACGCCGTAACGCGGGATTCCGTCTTTCTCGTCCCGGAAGACCAGCCCCTTCCGGGCCATCCGATCCAGGATCTCGCAAAGACGCTCCGGATCCATCTCCTTTAACCTTGCCAGGTCCTCCAGAGGTTTCGGGGCAAACGGCATCCCCGTGAGCAGCGCAGCCTCCTCCTCCGTATAGCGCACGCGGAGCAGCGGCAGGGCCTCCTCCGGCCGGGGAACGCCGTACCAGGATTTTTTCAGCCATGCGATAAAACGTCCGTAAACCTCATCCGTCTCCATAAGACACCCTCCCTCTGCAATCGAATGATAAAGCTTGTCCAAATGGATGGATCAGCCGTAGAATCCTCCCGCTCAGGTATCGACGCAAATGGGACAGACGGCCATGCAGCGAAAGCACTCATACTGAAATCCGATAAAGGAAGCCTGATAGAGGCTCAGGAACTGCGGATCCATAATCATGGCCTTTTGCTGCTCCGGCGCCGCGGATGCATACTTGCGCATGAATCCAATGGCGCCGCCGATTCCGAAGGGCTGGGAAACGCGCAGACACTTCAAATCCTCCGTTTTCCCTTCCTCATCCAGGGCATTGGCCGGGCAGGCGTCGACGCAAAGGCCGCATTGGTTGCAAAGGTCTTCCTCAACAGCGGGATCCGTGGTCAGCTCCATGTCCGTCAGGACGGCCGTAAAAATGACGCGTGTGCCGAAGCGGGGAGAGATGACCAGATTGTGGCGTCCGAAAACACCGAGTCCCGCCGCCACGGCGGCATGACGTAGGGATATGTCCGCCACCAATCCCATGTAGGGCGCCGCCATGTTCAGCGGATAGGAAGCCAGAATCGGCGCCGCCTTGANNTGGCCGATGCGGCCGTGCATGCTGATCCGGCCGATCTCCGAGGCCAGCGGTCCGTCCAGTTCGCGGAAACCCATGACCACCATGGAACGGATTTCGGGAAGGATCGTTTTCGGATCCGGGGCGCGTTTGGACTGATAATCCTTGATGTCGGCAAAGCCGACGACGTCAGCCCCCAATGACAAACCCGTCTTTCGTATTTCTTCCTTGCGCATAATCCCTCCTGATACTTCGTATGCTAATTATTCGGTTAAAAATTTTTTATTTCAGATCCTTCAGGATGCGCTTCAGCAGCACCTGCTCTTCGATGCGCAATCCTCCCAGGACCTCCCGGTTTGCCTCATCCCGCGCCCGGACAAGGTCTTCAACCAGCCCTTTTGCCTTGGCCGAAAGATGCAACCGCAGAAAACGTTTATCCCCGTCCGCCTGCCCTTTCGTAATCCACCCGCCTTCCGCCAGCCTGTCCAGCACGCCCGAAAGCGTGGCATTGTCCAGAAGAAGCCTCTTGCCCAAGTCCTTGGCTGACAATCCGTCCGCCTCGCTGATGCCAATAACAACGAGGCTTTGCACCGGCGTTAATCCATAATCATGAAGGCGTTTTTTGAAACAGGCATGCGCCTTCTGGTAAGCTTTGGCCAAAAGAAAAAGTATGCAGTCGTGGTAGACACTCATGGGGAAGTTCCTTTATTTCGTATACTAAATAATCAGGAGGCTCCCGTCAAGAAAATTATGAAGCCGGGTGAGGCGGCGCATTCAGGCACCTCCGGTTGAACCCTGCCCTGACGCCGGATTCCGGCAGGAAAAACAATAAAACTTGCTTTTCCGCCGAATGGTGTTATAGACGGCTGACCCGGAGGCATCGATCATGGCAGCCGTTTGTGAACCTCAGGTTTTCTTGTTTTTGAGCCAGATCCTGGGAACGGGCATCATCGATTCCGAAGGCCGTCCGGTCGGCAAAATCGTTGACCTGGTGGCCAACCTGGCCGAGCCTTATCCACCCGTGACCGGCGTTCTTTTCCAGTCCGGGGGCGGCAAACCCCCTTCTCTCATCGCATGGCATCAGATCAACGAGACCGGGAACCGGTTCCAGGTGAACCTGCTGCTCCCGGAGGACTTCCGGGAACCGGCCCTGAGCGACGACGAACTCCTGCTGAAGGAGACCCTCCTGGACAAGCAGATCGTGGACACCAACGGGGCCAAGGTCCGGCGCGTCAACGACCTGCAGTTTTTGAAGGCGCGCAAGGGGCTGCACCTGGTCCATGTGGACGTCGGCTTCCGGGGGTTGATGCGGCGGGTCGGCATGGAGCGGTTCATGGATGCCCTGCTGCACGGGCTTTTTGACTATTCCCTGACCGACCAGTTCATCTCCTGGAAGTTCGTCCAGCCCCTGGCATCTCCCGACCTGCTGCGGCTCAAGATCACGCAGAGCCGCCTGGCCCAGTTGCACCCGGCGGATCTCGCGGACATCATCGAGGAGCTGGACATCAACCAGCGGACCGCCGTCTTCCAGTCCCTCGACGTGGAGACCGCCGCCGAAACCCTGGAGGAAACGGACCCGAAAATCCAGGTCAGCCTGATCGAGGACCTCGACGCCGCGGAGGCGTCCGACATCATCGAGGAGATGTCCCCCAGCGAAGCGGCGGACCTGCTGCAGGACCTTCCCAAGGATACCGCGCAGGACATCCTCAAGGAAATGGAGCAGGAGAGCGCGGAAGACATCATCGAGCTGATGGCCCACCCCGAGGAAACGGCCGGCGGCCTGATGACCACCGCCTTTCTGAGCTTCACCCCGTCCGTCACGACCGGCGAGGCCATTCGGGCGATCCGAGACGGTGCGGAAGAGATGGACCTGATCTACTACGTTTACGTCACCGACGAAGACCGGCGCCTGCTGGGCGTGATCAGCCTGCGCGACCTGCTGGTGGCGGAGCCCGAAACGCGGCTGGCGGAGATCATGGACACCCGGGTGGTCGCCGTTCCCCTGGATGAGGAGAAGGACAAGATCGCGAGCCATTTCGCGAAATACGGCATGATGGCCATTCCGGTCGTGGACGGGGACAACCGGATCGAAGGAACCATCCTCTTCAAGAGCCTGCTTGAAATCATCGCCCCGCACCTGGGGCAGTGANNGCAAGTATCGACAGGGTATGGACGAAGACGGCGGAAATCAATGCCCGGACAACTCGACGGAAAAACCTGGCGGGCCGCCCTGCAGCGCCTTCAGCAGAGGGGCTTCTGGAAGTCGATGGCGCTCTTCTTCGCCCTCATCGGCCCCGGCATCATCACCTCCAACGTCGACAACGACGCCGGCGGGATCACCACCTATTCGCTGGCCGGCGCCGAGTTCGGGCTGTCGCTGCTCTGGATCCTTGCGCCCACCACCGTTGCCCTGATCATCATTCAGGAGATGTGCGCCCGCATGGGCGTCGTTTCCGGGAAGGGGCTTTCGGACCTGATCCGGGAGCGCTTCGGGGCCAGGACGACCTTCTACCTCATGATCGTCCTCTTCCTGACCAACCTGGGAAACACCATCTCCGAATTCGCCGGCGTCGCCGCCAGCCTGGAAATCTTCGGCCTCAGCAAGTACGCCTCCGTTCCGCTCGGGGCGGCCTTCGTCTGGTGGCTCGTGGTCAAGGGAAACTACAAGTCTGTGGAAAAGGTCTTCCTGGTGGCGTGCCTCTTCTACCTTTCCTACATCGTCTCCGGCTTCATGGGCAGACCGGACTGGCCGCAGATCGGCGCCGCCCTGGTGCGGCCGACGGTCCGGATGGAGCCCGCCTTTCTGACCATGGCGGTGGGCATCATCGGCACGACGATCGCCCCCTGGATGCAGTTCTACCTGCAGTCGTCGGTGGTGGACAAGGGCCTGAAGCCGGAGGATTACCAGTATACCCGGATGGATGTGATCGTGGGGTCGCTGACCGTGAACATCGTGGCCTTTTTCATCATCATGCTCTGCGCGGTCACGCTGTTCCAGAACGGCATCCGCATCGAGACGGCCAAGGACGCCGCCCTGGCCCTGGCGCCGCTGGCGGGAGTTTACTGTTCCTGGCTGTTCGCTTTCGGCCTGCTGAACGCATCCCTCTTCGCCGCTTCGATCCTGCCGCTCTCGACCGCCTACACGATCTGTGAGGCCTTCGGCTGGGAATCGAGCCTGAACCACAAGTTCGTGGAGGCGCCCCAGTTCTACGGACTGTACAGCCTGATGATCTTCCTGGGCGCCGGCATTATCCTGCTCCCCGGCCTGCCCCTGATCCCCATCATGTACTACTCGCAGGTCATCAACGGCCTGCTGCTCCCCTTCATCCTGATCTTCATGCTGCTGCTGATCAACGACCGTCGGATCATGGGCGAGTACGTGAACCGCCGCTTCATGAACGTCATCACCTGGGCGACGGTCATCCTGTTGATCCTGCTCTCGGGGACCATCGTGGTCACGTCGCTGATCCGGTAAGCATCCCGCGGCCGGACCGCCTCGCGCTTCCGACCTACCGGACCAGGTTCCCCAGCCGGCCCCAGCGGACGCTGTGATTCTCCCCGTTCCAGGACCAGTAGAGCATGAAGGCCTTCCCCAGCACATCCTTCAGATCCACCACGCCCCAGAACCGGCTGTCGTAGCTCTGATCCCGGTTGTCCCCCATCGCGAAGACCGTGCCTTTCGGGACGGTGAACGGGCCGAAGTTGTCCCGGGGCTGGATCGACCCGGGAAGGATGAAATCGTCCACGTACACGCCGTGGTTGTCCTGGTACGGCAGGCCGTTCAAAAAAATCTTCTTGTTCCGGATCTCGATGGTGTCCCCCCCGACGCCGACGACGCGCTTGATGAAGTCCTTGGAGCGGTCCTCGGGATAGATGAAGACGATGACGTCCTCCCGTTTGGGCTCGCCGATGGAAATGAGGGCCTTGCGGACGAAGGGGATCCTGACGCCGTAGATGAACTTGTTCACCAGGATGTGATCGCCGATGAGCAGGGTCGGCTTCATGGAGCCGGAAGGGATTTTGAAGGCCTGCACGATGAAGGTCCGGATGAACAGCGCGATCAGGATGGCAATGATGATCGCCTCCGCGTATTCCACAAATTTCGACTTCGGTTTTGTCATTCCCGATCCCTTATGAGTAAATCTGGTACAGCGTGATCATGACCATCAGGACGGACAGAAGCCCCTTGATCACAATCCCCCCGACCTTGCCCAGCACCGCCCCGTAACTGGCGCGGAAGGCCGGCTTCAATTTTCTCTGCTCCATGAATTCGACCAGGAAAACCCCGGCGAATCCGCCCAGGAAAATCCCCAGGAGCGTCCCGACACCCGTGAAAAAGGGGGTGGCGATCGCCGCGCACGCCACGCTGCCGAACAGGGCGGCCCAGACCCCTTTTCGCGACGCCCCGTAGCGGGCGGCCCCGATCATGCCCAGACCGAAATCCGCCGCCTCCGCGACGACGGCAATGACCGTCAGGCCGAGGATCGCCTTGAATCCGATGGTCTCGAAGCCGTTGGCCAGCGCGTAGATAAACACATCGGCCAGGATGACGACCGTTCCCGGCAGGCCGAACACGGTGAGAAAAATGCCGATGAACAGAACGAGAATGAATACCGTGAGCCCGGCCGTCTCCAGTGGGGACAAACTATTTTTTCCTCTTGGGCTTGGACGGTTTCACGCGTTCCCAAGCCAGGACGATGGCGCTGGCGATGAAGATGGACGAGTAGGTCCCCACCACCACGCCGACCAGCAGCGCGAAGGAAAAATCGTGAATCACCGGACCGCCCAGGAAAAACAGCGCCAGCAAAACCAGAAAAACGGTCAGGGAGGTCAGGATCGTCCGGCTCAGCGTCTGGTTGATGCTGCTGTTGATGACTTCCGCCAGCGGCTGTTTGATGTTCTTTCTCACATTTTCCCGGATCCGGTCGAAGACGACGATGGTGTCGTTGATGGAATAACCGATGATGGTGAGCAGGGCCGCCACGATCGTCAGATCGAATTCCTTGTTCAGAAGGGACATGGCGCCGATTGTGATGATCGTGTCATGGACCAGGGCCAGGATGCCGCCCACGGCGTAGCGGAATTCGAATCGCCAGGCGATGTAGACGAGCATGCCGATCCAGGAAAAAACGATGGCCAGGATGGCTTTGCGGGTCAGGTCCCTGCCGACCTTGGGCCCGACCACTTCCACGCGGCGCACCTCGAAGGCGCCCTCGCCGAGGGCTTGCGCCAGGCTCTCCTTGATCTTCTGGGAAAGCTCGCCGCCCGCGCGCTCCACCTCGCCCACCCGGACCACGACCTCATTGGGTCCGAAAGATTGAATAATGCTGTTTTCGAGGCCGATGGGCTTCAGGGCGCTGTGGATCCTGTCCGCCGGCGTCTCCTTCTGGAACTTGATCTGTACCAGCGTGCCGCCCGCGAAGTCGATCCCGTAATTGAGGCCGCCGTGCCAGACGATCGAAGCGATGCTGATGATGATCAGGGCCAGGGAGATGCCGAAAGCGAGATTCATTCTCCCCACAAAGTCAAAATTGGTTCCCGGTTTGATCAGTTCCATGATTTCCTCTTTACAGGTCTTCGCCTTTTACAGGTCCGATCGGCGGTCGTTCATGAACGGGACACACGCAATACCGCGGCCGCGTCACACGCTGATGGTCTGAATTTTCCTTTCCCAGACGAGATAGTCGAAGATGATCCGCGTGACAAAGACGGCGGTGAACATGCTGACGACAATGCCGATGCTGAGCGTGACCGCGAACCCCTTCACCGGACCCGTCCCGAACCCGAACAGGAAGAGCGCGGCGATCAGCGTGGTCACGTTGGAGTCCAGAATGGTCAGAAAGGCCTTGGCATAGCCGGCCTCGACAGCGGCCCGTGGGGTCTTCCCCAGACGCAGTTCCTCGCGGATCCGCTCGAAAATCAGCACATTGGCGTCCACGGCCATGCCGATCACCAGCACGATGCCGGCGATGCCGGGCAGCGTCAGGGTGGCCCGGAAAGCGGCCAGGGCGCCCAGGATGATGACCATGTTCAGGATCACGGCAAAATTGGCCACCAGGCCGGAGAGTCGGTAATAGACGATCATGAAGATCACCACCAGCAGTCCTCCGATGGCCACGGACCAGAGGCCCTGATCGATGGAATCCTGCCCGAGGGACGGCCCGACGGTCCGCTCCTCGAGGATGGCGACCGGGGCCGGCAGGGCGCCCGCGCGGAGCACGATGGCCAGGTCCTTGGCCTCGTCGAGCGTGAAGCTGCCGGTGATCTGGGCGTCGCCGCCGGAGATCCGCTCCTGGATCACCGGGGCGGAGTGAACGACCCCGTCCAGCACGATGGCCAGGCGCTTCTTGACGTTTTCGCCGGTGATCCGGTCGAAATCCTTCGCCCCCTGGCTGTTGAATTTCAGGGCCACATGCGGCTCCCCGAAGCGGTCGCTGATCTTGACCTGGGCCGTCTCCAGTGCATTGCCCGTCAGGAGGGCCTTGCTCTTGAGGAGATAGGGCAGGCTTGCCCTTCTGCCGCTCTCCCGGTCGAGCGACGAACCGTAGGCCAGGATGCTTCCCTCCGGCACCGACCCCTTCAGGGCGTCCTCGATGCTGTGCTCCTCGTCGACGAGCTTGAACTCCAGCAGCGCCGTCTTGCCGATGAGGTTTTTCGCCCGGGCCGCGTCCTTGATGCCGGGAAGCTGGACGATGATCCGGTCATCGCCCTGCGGAATGATCTCGGGCTCGGTGATGCCGAACTGGTCCACCCGGTTGCGGATGGTCTCCAGGCTCTGCTCGACCGCCAGTTTCTTGATGTCGACGACCCGCTTGTCCCGGATCTTCAGGCCCACCGTCTCGCGGCCTTCCGAGATGCGGGAGGACTGGACCTCCAGGTCGGGATACTGGTCCTTGAGGATCTTTTCGAAAGCCCCCCTCGCGGCGCTGTCGGCCAGTTCCAGGGAGATGGTGTTCTCCTTCGTCCGCTCGATGTTCCGGAAGCGGACCTTGCTGTCCATGAGGGTTTCCTTCATGTCGTTGGCCATCCGCTCCATCGCCGCCTCGACGGCCTTGTCCGCATGGACCTCGAGGACGAGATGCATGCCCCCCTGCAGGTCAAGGCCCAGGTGAATCCTGTCCGCCGGCAGGTTTTTTTTCCAGAAATCGGGAAGATTGGATGTCAGGGTGGGCGCAAGGTAAAAAAGCCCGGCGAGACAGACGATCAACGCCACCGCAGCCCTCCATTGGATACTCTTCAACATAACGGACCCCTTTTACGGATTATGGTTTCGGCGCCTTCTCGACCACGGCGCCGATGAAGCTTCGGGCCACCCTGATCCGGACCTTTTCGGCGATCTCAAGAGTCACGATCGTGTCCGTGAGGGCCGTGACCTTGCCCTGAATGCCGCCCGTGGTCATGACGACATCGCCGTGTGCCAGATCGGCCAGCATTTTCTTCAGCTCCTTCTGCTTCTTCTGCTGCGGCAGGATCAGCAGGAAATAGAAAATGCCGAAAAGGGTGGCCATCATGATGATGAACCCGAGGTTTCCCCCGGCCGCCTCGTTTCCGCCGCCCATGCTCCCCATGGCATGGGCCACATCTGCAAACATGCGCTCCTCCTTTTATTCCATCTGTGCGCCGGCTTTCGAATCGTTCGCCCGCCCGGCGCCGGCAAATTGCCCGCTGAACTCAGCGTACCGCCCTTCACGGATCGCTTCCCGGATCCGCTCCATCAGGCGCAGGTAATGCCGGACATTGTGGATCGTGTTGAGCACCATCGCCAGGATCTCACCGGCCATGAACAGGTGACGGAGATAGGCCCGCGAGTAATTTCTGCAAGTATAACAATCGCATAAATCATCGACAGGCGCCGGATCCTCCCGGTAGCGGGCGTGCTTTATAACAACCTTTTCGTGATTTGTAAATAATAATCCGTTCCTTGCCGAACGGGTCGGGATCACGCAGTCGAACATGTCGATCCCCTGCGCCACGCAGGCCACGATGTCCTCCGGAAGGCCCACGCCCATCAGATACCTCGGCCCATCCGCCGGGAGGAGGGGCGCCGCGTGGCGGATGATATCCATCATCTCGGTCTTGGGCTCGCCGACGCTGAGCCCGCCCAGGGCATAGCCGTCGAAGCGCATTTCGACCAGCTTTTCGATGCCCTCCACTCTCAGATCGGGGTGCATCCCGCCCTGGACAATCCCGAAAAGCGCCCGGTTGGCATCCGTCCGCGCCGCCAGGCTCCGCTCCGCCCACCGCAGGGTCAGCGCCAGTGATTTCCCGGCCTCGCTCCGGGTTGCGGGATAGGGTGTGCACTCGTCCAGGCACATCATGATGTCGGTGCCGAGCGCTTCCTGGATTTGCACCGCCAGTTCCGGGCCGATGAAGTGCCGGGATCCGTCGATATGGGACCGGAAGATTACGCCGTCCGCCGTCACCTTCCGCAGGGCGCCGAGGCTGTACACCTGGAAGCCGCCGCTGTCCGTCAGGATCGGCCCGTGCCAGTTCATGAAGGAATGGAGGCCGCCCAGGCCGCGGATCAGCTCGTGCCCCGGCCGGAGATAGAGGTGATAGGTGTTGCCGAGAATCATCCCGGCCCCGAGCTCCCGAAGCGTTTCGGGCGTGAGCGCCTTGACGGTCCCCTGCGTGCCCACGGGCATGAACACCGGGGTATCCACATCGCCGTGCCCCGTCCGGATCCGGCCCAGCCGCGCGCCGGTCTGTCCGTCCTCTTTCAGAACCTTGAAATCAAAAGCCATTCGATTGCCCATCTTGAGGCGGTGACAGCGGCGGAACGGCGAGAAAGCAGTCAGTCCGCGCCGTGCGCCCTTCGGTTTCGAGCATGCTACAGGATCAGCATGCAGTCCCCGTAACTGTAAAAGCGGTAGCGTTCCGCGATCGCCTGCCGGTAGGCGTTCCGCATCAGGTCTCCGCCGGCCAGGGCGCAGACCAGCAGAAACAGCGACGACCTGGGAAGATGAAAATTGGTGAGAAGCGCCCCGACGCGCCGGAACCGGTAACCCGGATAGATGTAAAGCCGCGTCCACGCCGAAGCGGGGCTTACCCTGCCCTGCCCGTCGGCGGCGGATTCAATCGCCCGCGCCGAGGTCGTGCCCACGCAGATCACCCGTTCCGCGCGGTTCACCCGTTCCGCCGCCTCCTCGCCGATCCGGTAAAACTCCGCCTCCATGACATGGTCTTCAACGGCAGCGGTTTCAATCGGCAGGAAGGTCCCGTAACCGACATGGAGGGTCACCGGCACGATGGCGATGCCCCGGCCTTCGAGCGCGGTCAGGACCGCCTCGGAAAAGTGCAGCCCCGCCGTCGGCGCCGCGATGGATCCCGGCTGCCTGGCATAAACCGTCTGATATCGCCGAATATCGTCTTCCGGGGAATGCGCATCGCCCCTCCCTCTTTTGATGTAAGGCGGCAGGGGAGCCTTCCCGTGCCGCTCCAGGAAGCGGGCAAAGGGAATCGTGACGGTGAAGTCCAGCCGCCACTTTTTTTCGGAAACGCGCTCGATGACCCGGGCCTCGCAGCCTTCCGCGAAGACAATCCGCTGCCCGGTGGACAGCCTCTTCGCCGGCTTGAGCAGGACCTCCCAGGTCTGCATCAGCGGGGTGTCGCCGCTCACCCGGGAAAGCAGGAGAATCTCGACCGCGCCCCCCGTTTCCTTCTTCCCGGTGAGCCGGGCCGGAATGACCTTTGAATCGTTGACGACGAGGGCGTCCCCCGCTTTCAGAAGGGCCGGCAGACGGTCAAAACGGTCGTGCCGGACGGACGCCGTCCGGCGCTCGACGACCATCATGCGGGACCGGGACCGCTCCCGGCAGGGCTCCTGGGCAATCAGCTCCTCGGGAAGGTGGTAGCCGAAATCCGCCAGGTTCATCTCAGGTCCGTCCCAGGTAGACGAGGAGCAGCCCGGCCGCCATGGCGGCAAGCCCGAGCATTCTCAGGGTCGCGTCGGGGATTTCGGTCACCTTGACGAGATAGAGTTTGATCTTGTCCGGAAATGCGAAGTAGGGAAGGCCCTCGATGATGAACACCATGCCCAGCACGCACAGAAAAAAATCCATGTTACCCCTTTTCCCCCCTCTTGCCCTTCTCCCAGAGGCGGTCCATTTCCGCGAGGGAGGCCTGCCCGGGCGTTTTTCCCTGCGCCGCCAATCCCCGCTCCACGCCGGCAAAGCGCCGGGCAAACTTGTCGTTGGCCCGGCGGAGCGCGTCATCGGCATCGACGCGGGCAAAGCGGCTGAGGTTCACCAGCGAGAAGAGGAGATCGCCCAGCTCTTCCCGAATTCTTTCCCGGTCGCCGCCGGGCAGCTCGGCCTTCAGTTCCCGCAGCTCCTCCTCGACCTTGACCAGGACCTCCTCCGTCGCGGACCAGTCGAAGCCCACCCGGGAGGCCCTTTCCGTCATCTTCTGCGCCCGCAGCAGCGCGGGCAGCGAATGGGGAATCCCGTCGAGGATTCCTTTGCCGCGGGGTTTGTTCTCCAGATTTTCCTTGATTTCCAGCCAGTTGGCCTTGATCTCGTCGACGTCCCGGACCTTTCGGCCGCCGAAAACGTGGGGGTGACGCCGGATCATTTTTTCCGCGACGTCCTGAAGGACATCGGGCATGGCGAACTCCCCCTGCTCCTCCGCCATGACAGCCAGAAAAAGGATCTGAAAAAGCAGGTCGCCCAGCTCCTCCCGCAGGGCCGAGGCCGAACCGCCGGCGATCGCATCGACCACCTCGTAGGCCTCGTCGATCAGGTAGCGCCCGACATCCTCCTTCCCCTGCTGCCGGTCCCAGAGGCATCCCTCCGAAGACCGCAATTTCCGGATGATCTCCAGGAGGTCCCACAGACCCCTTAGAACTTGCAAAGACGGATCCGCCAAGGTATACTCCGACTGTTTTTGGGTCGGATTAGTAGCACATTCAAGGGGCCGTGACAACGATTTCCGAACGGTGCCGACGATTGCCTTCTCGAATCCTTCAAGCGAAGGCCCGCATTCACGAACATCATCACGGCCCCGGCCATTCTGCATCCGGCCCCGCATCGGCCCGGGCGGACCGGCCGGACGGCATTGCGGAATGAAAGTATGAGCGAAAAACGATTCCGGATCATGGCATTGATCCTCTTCCTGTTGCCGGTCCTTCTCGCGCCGGCGGCGCTTCGCGGGTCGGAACAGGCCGGTCTGCCCGGCCTGTCCGGCGAGGACCTGGCCGTCTACCGGGCGGCCCGGGCATACCTCGAAGCGGAACGGAAGCGGGATCTGAAGGCCGTCTACGATCATCTCGCCCCGTCGTCCGCCTATTGCGCCACCCACGACTATGCCGCCTATCTGACCGAGGCCGAAGCGTCGCCGGTGCGGATCGTGGCATACCGTATCCTGAACATCGCCGGCATTCGGGACAACGAAGACCGGCAGGCCTGGCCGGGCGTGGAGAAGTTCGCCCGGGTCGAGGTCGACCTGGAGTTCCGCTATGTCGACACGGGGGAGACGGCGCAAGCGAATTTCGACTTTACCTTCCTGAAGGAAAAGGGCCGGTGGTACAAGGGCTGACGGATTATGAATTTCGGTCGCAAAGGGGGTGATGGCCGGGCATTCTGATGTGAACGATCGCGGTCGAAGGAGAGGAGCTGGTTCCGCCGGGGTGAACGGACCGTCGGCGGCCACATTCAATCAAGGAGGGAATGATCATGCGCAAAAAAGGACTGTTCTTCGTTCTGATCGTCATGCTGTCTCTGGTCGCGCTGCCGCCGGCCGGAGCCGCCGCGCCCGGCTTCGACGACAAGGAGATCCGGGTTGCCCAGTGGGGCCCCCAGACGGGCCCGGCCGCCCCGTGGGGTTCCGTGGCCAGGGGATCGAGCATCCTGTTCAACCTGGTCAACGAAGAGGGCGGCATTCATGGCCGGAAAATCAAGTACTTCATTCGCGATGACCAGTACAACCCGAGCCAGACCAAGGCGGCGGTCAAGGAGCTGGTGGAGAAGCACGGGATCTTCGCCTTCGTCGGCGGCGTGTCGGCCGCCGGTGGGCTCGCCGTGAAGGATTACCTGGCCCAGAACAAGGTCATCTGGGTGGGCCCGGCGACAAGCGTCAAGGAATACGTCTTCCCCGTCAACCCCTATCTCTTCGGCGTCTATCCCCTCTACGAGGATGAGGCGTCCCTTCTGACCAAATATATCGTCGAGAAGCTGAAAATCAAAAAAATCGGGTTTTTCTACCAGAACGACTCCTACGGGAAGAACGGGCTGGACGGCTTCCGGCAGCGGATGAGCCACTACAAATTGAAGCCGGTGGCGGAAATCCCCGTGGAGCCCACGGAAAAGGACCTGGCCTCCCAGATGCTCAAGTTCAAGAACGCCGGGGCCGAATCGGTCATCCTGTGGGTCAACCCGACAACGGCCGTGATCGCCCTGAAAACCTGCGCCACCATCGGCTACAAGCCCCAGTGGGTCTCCTCGAACACGCTGTCCGACTACGCTCTGATGCACAAGATCAGCGGGGGGCTCTGGGAAGGGGTCATCACAGGGGCCTTTGCCGAACCCCCCGACTCCAATCTGCCCCTGATGGCGAAGTACCGCGAGGCCGCCAAACGGATGGCGCCGGATGAGCGGTGGGGGCTGTTCTACATGGCCGGCATTCTCTTCGCAGAGCCCTTTGTCGACGCCCTGAAGCGGGTGGGGCCGAAGCTCTCCACGGAGGCCTGCCTGAAGGCCCTGAACGAAACGAAGGACTTCAAGGGGGTCGGCCCGAAGATCAACTGGTCGCGCACGCAGCACCAGGGGTCCGATTCCGTCATGATCCAGAAAAGCGGCCCCAACGGGACGCACATCATGCTTCAGACCTGGACGGCGAACGATCTGGCGACCTGGAAAAAGAAAAAGTGATACAGGCATCGCCACCCCTGCCCCGGTTTGCGGGCGGCGCATCATGGCTTCGAAGCAGCCTTTCGACGCGCCGTCCGCAAACCCTTCCGAAACGGACCCCTTGCGCGCTTTCCCATCACTAAAAATGCTTGACAGTCCGACTTCTTTCGTATAGGAAATCAACGTTTCAGGGATCAATCTCACGCTTACGCAAAGTCCTTGCGCCTGAAGGAGATCTGCCCATTCCATCAATTGGTCAGGAACCCTCGCGGAGCTTGCCACGGCAGCCATGAAACCCTGTTTGCATGGAGAAAGGCGGCAAAGCCATCATGGTTTCCGCGGGGACCGTTAAAGCATAGAACACGTTTTTCAGTGGTTCATCAAAATTCTTAGAGGAGGGTGACATGGCAGAAGAAGAAAAAAAACCAAGGTTGTCGAGAGCCGAACGGCTGGAAAAAGAGCGGGCGGCCAATCTGAAACACTGGGAGGAGCAGGACGCGCTTCTCTTCAAGCACCGCGAGGAGGCCTATGACATCGGCGGCGAAGCTCAGGTGGCCCGTCTGGCCAAGCAGGGCAAGAAACCGATGCGCGATCTGATCAAGATGCTGATCGACCCGGGAACGGACTTCTACGAACTGGGGCTCGACGCCGGCTACGACATCGGCAAGAAGCGCCTCTACGGCGGCGAGATCTACGATTCGGAAAAGCGCAGCCACATCCCGGGCGGAGGCCTTGTTACCGGCGTGGGCACGGTCATGGGAAAGGACTGCATGATCTTCGCCAACGAGAACCGCTACGCCGCGGGCACCTATTTCCCCATCACGCTGAAAAAGCACATGCGCGCCCAGGCGATCGCCGAGCAGTGCGAGCTGCCCTGCGTCTACCTCACCGATTCGGGCGGAATCAACCTGCCCCTTCAGGTGGGCTGCTTTGCCGATGACGGGCACTTCGGAACGATGTTTTACAACATGTGCCGCATGTCCTCCAAGGGCATCCGCCAGTACACCCTGTCGACCGGCGGCAACACCGCGGGCGGCGCCTACATCGTCTACCTGGCCAGCGAATCCATCATGATCGAGAAGATGGCCTACGCCTTCCTGGCCGGCCCCCCCATGGTCAAGTCGGCCATCGGCGAGACGGTGTCCATGGAAGACCTGGGCGGCGCGTACGTGCACACCCAGCACTCCGGCGGCTGCGACCATTTCGTGCGGACCCAGGAGGAGGGCATCGCAAAGCTCCGGGCCATGATGGAGTTCGAGCCCTCCAACAAGCTCTGCATCGAGCGCCGGGAGAACCGGGAGCCGAAGTTCGATTTCAAGGAGATGATGCGCAGCACGCCCATCGACACGTACCAGTACATCAACATCAAGGAGACCATCAAGTGCCTGGCCGACGACTCCTACTTTTATGAGTACAAGCCGACCTACGGCCCCGGCCGTGGCGACTCCATCATCGCGGGCAAGATGTGGATGAAGGGCATTCCCGTGGGCGTCATCGCCTCCAACGCGAGCGGCGTTATCTACATCGACGCGGCGCGCAAGGCGACGGAGTGGATGATCCGCTGCGGGAACTCCAAGCTTCCGGTCCTCTTCCTCCAGGGCTCGCCCGGCTACATGGTGGGCAAGGCCGAGGAATGGGGCGGCATCGGCAAGTACGGCTCCGACATGGTCCGGGCCTGCACCTGCCTGGACACCCCCAAGATCACCTACGTCATCGGCCCCGACCACGGCGCCGCCAACTACGGCATGTGCGGCCGGGCCTTCAAGCCCCGCTTTGCCTTCACCAACATGCGGGGCCGCACGACCGTCATGTCCGGCGAGACGGCGGGCTTCATCGTGGAGACGGTGCGGCGGAAGAACATCATCGACAAGGGCGGCCAGGTCAACGAGGATGAAATGACAAAATTCCGCCAGATGATGCGCGACCGCTATGACGCGGAGGGTCATCCCTTCTACACCGGTTCGCTGATTTTCCACGACGGCGTCGTGGCCTTCAGCGAGGCGCGCGAAAAGATCGCCAGGGGCTTCGAGATCGCGCTCCGGGTTCCCATCAAGGAATCCTTCTGGGGCGATCTGAAGGTTTAATCATATCCGGAGAGGAGAAATCACCATGGCAGATATATTGCTGCAGGAAAGAACGGATGACGGCATCCTGATTCTCACGCTGAATCGGCCCGATGCCATGAATTGTTTCAATTTCGACCTCCTGGCGGTCCTCGCGGACACGATCCGGGAAGCCAATTTCGACATGGATCTGCGGTGCATCATCATCACCGGCTCCAAGGCCGGCGACGATCCCAAAAAGTGGTCCTTCTCCACGGGAGCGGACCTGAAGGAAAGAAGGACCCTGACGCAGGACCAGGTGCGCCGGTTCATCTTCACGATCCGGAACACTTTCACCGCCGTCGAGCAGGTGCGCGTGCCCGTGATCGCCGCCATCAACGGCTTTGCCTTCGGCGGCGGCACCGAGCTGGCGCTGGCATGCGATATCCGCATCGCCTCGTCCAATGTCCTGATGGGCCTGACCGAAACCTCGCTCGCCATCATCCCCGGCGCCGGCGGAACCCAGCGCCTGCCGCGGATCGTCGGCGTGGCGAAGGCCAAGGAACTGATCTACACGGCCCGGCGCTTCAACGCCCAGACGGCGTTGGAGATCGGTCTGGTCAGCAAAGTGGTCGAGCCGGACAAGCTGATGGACGCCGCCCTGGAGCTGGCGCGCGAGATCGCCAAGAACGGCCCCATCGGCGTGGCCCAGGCCAAGTTCGTTCTCAACTACGGTTCGGAGGCCAGCCTCGGCGTGGCGCTGCCGCTGGAGTCGAAGGCTTATGAAGTCACCATCCCGACGAAGGACAGGTTGGAAGCCCTGGCCGCCTTCGTCGAAAAACGCAAACCCGTCTTTAAAGGCGAATAAAATCTATAAATATCAAGAGGAGGAAGTAGTTTATGGCGACAGAGTATGATTATTGGAAAATTTTCCCGAGAATGCCAAAGAAAGTAGAGATTGGCGATATTACGATTCGGGACGGTTTTCAGCATTCCGAAAAGTTCGTTTCCACAGCCGCCAAAATTTTCTACGGTCAGGAGATGATCCTGGCCGGGGCCAGGGAGATTGAAATCACCAATTTGGGGAGTCCGGAAGGCATCCCCCAGTTTAAAGACGCGGAAGCGGTCCTGACTGCCATGCGGAGCGACAGTTTCAAGAAGCGCTGCGCAAGGGCCAATATCAATTACGACGATATCGTCATGACGGCCGTATCCATCCGGGAGCCCGCGGTGGATCGGGCTATTGAACTGAAGAAAAGGGGTATCGGTCCGGACCGCATTCTCATGATGGTCTCGACGGATCCGGAGCACCACTTTGCCAATTCCGGCACGACCCTAACCCAGTACTGGAAAGAAGCGGAACGGTGCATCCAGAAGGCCCGGGACGCCGGGATCAAGATGTGCGGCACCGTCAGCACCATCTGGGGGAGCCCCATCAGCGGCGCCACGAAACTGGAAGACGCCGTGGAATTCACCAAACGCTGGTTCCAGATCGGCGCCCACGACATTGAGCATGCAGACCATGACGGCTCTGCCAATGCGGCCGACGTTTATCGTTACTGTTCCATGATTCTTGACGCCATGCCCAATCCCGAAGGTCATTTGCTGCATCTCCATGAGACGAAGCGGATCGCCTCCTCATCCATCCTGGCGGCTCTTCAGGCCGGTTTCACACGCTTTGAGGGCACCCTGGGAGGCCTGGGCGGCCAGCCGGCCAATTTCCTGGACGACTGTCCCATCCGGGGCACCGGCGAGTACTACTACGCGGATCCACGCTTTGTCGGTCTGATTACATTTGAGGATCTGCTGGTGCAGATCGACGAACTCGGCATCGAACACGGCTACGATGTGGATCGCGTTCTCTGGCTGGGCAAGAAAATGGAGAAGACAATGAACATGCGGCTGCGCTCCGAGGCCATTTACAACGGGCGTACCGAAAAAGCGGGTCACATGGAGTTTGCCCGTCCGGGGCTGAAGAAGCTCATCGAGAAGGTCGGCGAGAAGGTCGGCCAGCGCGTTCCCCCGGAGTGGTCGAAGGATGCGATCGTCCCGGAAAAATGGGGTCCGATGGACCCAATCTGGAAAAAATAAACCATGCTGAGCATATATTGTGGCAGGGGGAGTTTCAGACTCCCCCTGCCACAATATAACGAACCATAAAAATCATTGAAGGAGGTATACAAAATGGCAATAGAAGTCGTAGCCCCCATGCCCGGAACGATCGCGGAGATTCTGGTCGATGTCGGCGATTCCGTCAATGCGGACGATGAACTGATTATCCTCGAGGCGATGAAGATGGAAAATCCCATCGTGGCGCCCTCGGGCGGGAAAGTGGCCGAGATCAAGGTCGCCGAGAAGGACAAGGTGGACACCAACCAGGTCCTGGTTGTTCTCGAGTAAACCGGTCCCGTCTTTGGAACGATAAACGAATGCCGGGCCTTTTACGAAAGGCCCGGCATTTTCTTTTCAGGCTTCGGGACTCACGGCCCCGCAAGCCCTTCACACCCTTTTTATTTCAGCGGCCACTCCCCCCGTTCCTTCAGGACGTCCCGGTAAACTTCGAGCGCTTCGTTGACCGCCGGCATGCCCGCATAGGTCGCCACCTGAAAGAAGATCTCCGCCAGCTTTTTCGGGTCGCAGCCCACGTTGAGCGCCGCGTTGACATGCAGCTTCAGCTCTCCCGTGGCCCGAAGCGCCGCCAGCATGGCGCAGGCGGCCATCTGCCTCTCCGGCAGGGTCAGCACCGTCCGGGAGTAGAGGTTGCCCGTGATGAACTTCGAGAAGTCGTTGGCGAGGTCCTTGTCGTATTCCCGCCACATCAGATAGGGCGGATCCATCTTGATCCCCGCACCGAAGAGCTTCTTGGCCGTTTCCTGGGTCCTTTTTACCACATCGTCGCTCATGCTAATGATTCCTCCTTTGATTGTTGATATCCTCGAATCTTGCCGCGGATCATCGATTCACCCGCATCATTTGACGAGATACAGATCCCGGTCCCGGTCCTGGAAATAGACCGCGCGGTACCGGCCCCGTTCCGTCTTTTTGAAAAAGGCTTCACCGTTTTCCCGGCAGGCGGGACAGCTCCGCCCCGGCACGATCACGGCAAAGATCCGGCTCCCCGTGTCGGCCATGGAGTCGATCAGGACCAGGCCGCCGCAGTCGCCGCAGACGCGGACCGTCTCCTCCTGCTGCTCGCTGATGCCGTCCGTGTCGTAATAGATGTTCTTTCTCCGCCGGACATACTGGGCGTCGCCCACCAGTTTGGCCTTCAGGCTGTCCCTTCTTTTCCACATCCGCAGGATTTCCGCCGCGTCCTTTTCGATCTTGCGGAGCATGTCATCGGACTCTTGAATCGAAAGCGGGTCGTAGTCCGGCTCCTTCACGTGGCTGTAGTCCATGCCGGCCATCGCCAGAATGATCCCCACGTTGACGTAGGGAAGCGCCTTTTCGATGGAGTATCCGCCCTCCAGCACGGCAATGTCGGGCGACAGCCGGTCGTTCAGGGTGGCGTACCCCTGGGCGCTGAAGCGCATGTTGGTGATCGGGTCGCTGTAGTGATTGTCCTGCCCGGCCGAGTTGACGATCAGGTCGGGCTTGAATTCGCCGAGGATGGGAAGGATCACCTGATCCAGGACATGGAGAAAGCCGCGGTCGGATGTCCGGGGCGGCAGTGGGATGTTCACGGTCATTCCCAGGGCGTTGGGCCCCCCGAACTCGTCATGGAAGCCTGAGCCCGGGTACAGGGTGCGCCCGTCCTGATGAATCGAGATGAACAGCGTGTCGGGATCGTGCCAGAAGATGTCCTGCGTACCGTCCCCGTGGTGGCAGTCCGTGTCGACGATGGCGACCCGCTTCGGACCGTAGACCTTGCGGATGTACTCGATCATGATGGCCTCGATGTTCACGTTGCAGAAGCCGCGGGCGCCGTGGACCACGCGCATCGCATGGTGGCCGGGGGGCCGGACGAGGGCAAAGGCGTTGTCCACCTCCTTCTTCAGGACCCTGTCCGCCGCCGTGATCGCGCCGCCCGCCGAGATGAGGTGGGATTCGGTGACGACATGCCCGGCGTCGGGCACGCAGATATGGATGCGGTTGATGTCCGCCACTGTGGCCAGGCCCGGCTTGAACTCGACGATCCGGTCGGAATCCAGAAGGCCCTCTTCGACCACCTGGTCCTGCGTGTAGAGCAGCCGCTCCTCCCGCTCCGGGTGCGTGGGCGAAATCGCCCAGTCGAAGGCGGGGAAGAAGACCAGTCCGGTTTTTCCGGGTTTTGCCGTCATCGTGAACCTCCCGTCCCGTAGCCGGATATCAATCCCGGCTTCACCTGCAGCTTGACCCGGATATTCTTGCCGGCGGTGTAAAAGTCCCGGACCATGTTGAACTCCTGCTCTTCGATCACTTCCATCTCGATATCCGCTTCCGCGGCGCCCATGCCGACGGTCCGCTCCCGAAGCCTTTCCCGGCCGATCCGAATGGCGTCCTCCTTTCCGAAGCGCGACGGGATGGCCGTCCGGTACCCGTCTTCGGCAACCGTCAGCATTTTCCGTTCCGTATCGGCCAGGATGGTCAGTTCGGCGGTGGTCCGGGCCAGCGCGGCGCCGATGGCGTTGGCCACCTCCGCATGCTCCGGAATGAAATACGGGCAGTTCAGCAGCCGCCCCAGGCGGGGGGCCATGGGTCCCGCCGGGCCGCCGACCACATGCAGGGCCTTCGGGCGCAGCTTCTTGCCCTCCAGCATCTCGTGGATCGTGTAGACCGGCTGGTTGTTGATCTCTTCGATCACGCGCTCGATCCGCGCCACGATGGTCCGGCAGGTCTGGTCGAAGATTCTCTCCGCCGCCACTTCAGGGGGGCAGCGCAGGCCGGCGGCGATCCGCGCGATCGCTCCAGCCGCCTTTTCCCGGTCGCCGATATCGGTCAGACCCAGGACGATCATGGCATCCGTCGGCGTTGGACAGGGCCCTCCGAAGGCGGCGGCGGGGCCTTCGCGCTCCGGACCGATGACCAGCGCCCCGTTCTCGACGCGGACGCAACTGTCGCCCCCCAGTCCGATGGAGGTGGTGCGGAGCCCGCGAATCAGGGTCTTGTGCTCCTCGATCCGCACGCCGAAGGCTTCCAGGAGCGGGACGCCATCCGCGAAGATGGCGATGTCCGTCGTCGTGCCCCCGATGTCCAGGGCGATCGCGTCCTCCCGGCATGCGGACGTGGCCAGGATCCCCATGATGCTGGCGGCGGGCCCGGAGAGGATCGTCTGCACGGGAAAGTCCAGGGACCGGGCGATGTCGAACGTGCCCCCGTCGGCCTTGAGGATGTAAATGGGGACCGAGATGTTCCGATGATGGACGAAGTCCAGGACCTCCTGAACGAACCGGCCGTGGAGGCCGGAGATGGCGGCGTTGAGATAGGTGGTGGACACCCGCCTGGGAAAGTTGAGGTGGCCGGACATCTGATGGCCGAGGGAGACCCGCGGAAGGCTGTCCTTCATCAGGTCCCGGACCCTGCACTCCTGATCGGGGTTCCGGGTGGAGAACTTCCCGACGATGCCGGCAGTCTCGATGCCCTGCGCCCGGAAGGCGCTCTTGATCTGCCTCACCTCGCCCTCGTCGACCTTCGCAACCTCCAGGCCGCGATGGTTGACGTATCCCGAGATGAAATGGACGTCTTCGGAAAACTTCAACTCGTCCGGGTGAACGCCGGGTCCGCTTGCCAGCACCATGCCGACGCGCTCCGTCTTGCGCTGCACGATGGCATTGGTGGAAATCGTGGTGCTGAGGACGACCCGCTCCAGTTCGGCCGGGTTTTCGTCGCCCAGAAGCGCGCCGGTGACATCCAGCAGGGAGCGGACCAGATTCCCGCTATCGGTGGCGACCTTGGCTTTCTTCCGGATCCCGCCGCGATCGATCAGAACCGCGTCCGTATGTGTTCCGCCCACATCGATGCCCAGGATCATTCGCCCCTCCCGCAACCTGAAAATTCCAAAAGTTACCGCCTTATATCCCGATAAATTTATCTTGACAAGGTAAAAAAAAAGCGTATGTTCTCCAGTCAAACTGGGCATGGATACAGGCCCAAAGGCATTCAAATCTGTGAAAGGAGGTGACAAGTTGATGAAGAAGGTATTCGCTATCATTCTCTCCCTGCTTTTCGTCGTGACGTTTTCCTTCGCAGTGGTTGGCTGCAAGAAGGCAGAAGAGCAGAAGCCGGCTGAACCCCCGAAGGTCGCAGCACCCGCTCCGGCGCCTGCACCCGCACCGGCTCCGGCACCTGGCGCTCCGGCACCTGGCGCTCCGGCAGCACCCGCTCCGGCAGCACCCGCTCCGGCAGCACCGGCAGCAAAGTAATATAGCAAGCAACAAGGGAAACCCCGCCGGGCATTGGACGATCCAATGCCCGGTTTGGTTTTTTGGGGGCATTTTCACGGCATTTTTTTGTTTACTTTCCGTCGGGAATGATTAAAATAGAACATCCGGACGGAAACCTTTTCCGGACGGCACATCCATCGTTCAAGGAGGTATCGCCATGTCGGAAAGAGGCACGGATTTCGCGAAGGGTTTGTTCATCGGCGGCCTGATCGGCGCGATCCTGGGAATCCTTTACGCGCCGAAAAGCGGCAGGGAAACGCGGGAGGACATCTCCAAAAGGAAGGACGAACTGATCGCAAAAGCGAAAGAGGAATACGAGCAGGCCCTGGAGAAAAGCAAGCGGGCCTATGAAGCGGCCATGGAACGCCTGAAAGAGGCGGAACTGACGGCACGGGAAAAGGTCGAAGCCGTGGGCGGAAAAGTGGGGGAGATCAAGGAGCGCGGCAAGGAAACCCTGGAAGACGGGAAGAGCCGCCTGAAGCGCGCCATTGACGCCGGCGTGGACGCCTTCAAAGAGGAAAAGGAAAAGAACGCTTAGTCCGAGAGGAGGAAGGAGAGGGCCGATGTTGCTGGAAATCAGTGTTTTCATTCTGAGTGTCGCCGTCCTTCTGTTTGCCCTCTTCTCGATCCCCGCCCTGCTGGAGCTTCGCAGGACGGCACAGCGGATTTCCGGCACCGCGAAGACGCTGAATCAGAACCTGCCCGCGATTCTCAGAAACCTCGAAGTCATGACCGCCCAGGTCAGCCAGGCGACCCTGACGGTCCGCGACCAGGTCGACGGCATCGCCATTCAGGCCAAAAAGCTTCAGCTGACCCTCGGCTATTTCGCGGACGTGGCCCGGAACCTTCAGGACTCCGCGAAGAGCCCCCTTCTCGGGGCCTTCACAACCGTGACGGCGGGGGTCAGGGGCGTCCGCGCCTTTCTGAACGTGCTGAACGACAAACGCCTGCCCCGCTGAAGCGCCATCCCCGTGCTCCCCGCCGGCCGGGGCGGGGAGACATTCAAAACCCATTCCCCGCGCCCCGCAAACGGAAGTCCGCTTTGCGCTTCCGCCCGCGGCCGCCGCAACCGCACGAGACCGCAATCGAAAAAGGAATGGCAATTTGAAGCAAAAGCGTGTAAGCGGTTCGGGAATACAACGGGACCGCAGCCATGCTGTGCCCGCGGGACGGAGGTCTCCATGAAGCCAAGCACCCATCGGATGTTCGCCATTTCCCTGTCTGCCCTGCTCGTCATCGCCCTGATCGGGCCGGCAGGCGCCGGGCCGGCCGCGGCGCTCGACCGGCAGTCCTACAAGAACCTGAAGCTGTTCAACGAGATTCTCGACATGGTTCAAAAGAATTACGTGGAGCCCGTCGAGCAGAAAACCCTGATTCAGGGAGCGGTGAACGGCATGATGAAATCCCTGGACCCGCACAGCAGCTTCATGACCCAGGATATGTACAAGGAGCTGGAAGTCGAGACCCGGGGGAGCTTCGGCGGCATCGGCATCGAAATCACCATCCTGAAGGACGTCCTCACCGTCGTCTCGCCGATCGAAGACACGCCCGCCTTCCAGGTTGGCATCCAGGCGGGAGACCAGATCGTCAGGATTGACGGGCAGTCCACCAAGGACATCACCATCATGGAGGCGGTCAAGAAACTGCGCGGCCCCAAGGACACCAAGGTCACGTTGAGCATCATGCGGGAATCGCTGCCGAAGCCGAAGGATTTCGTCATCACGCGCAGCATCATCAAGATCCGGAGCATCAAGTCCAGGCTCTATGACGACCGGATCGGCTACATCCGGGTCGCCGCCTTCCAGGAAAAAACCGCCGCGGAGCTGAAAAAAGCGCTCCAGGAACTGGACACCCCGGCGCACCCGCTGAAGGGCCTGATTCTGGACATGAGAAACAATCCCGGCGGCCTTCTGACCCAGGCCGTGGAGATCTCGGATGTCTTTCTCAAGTCGGGGACCATCGTGTCCACCAAGGGAAGAACGAAAAACATCGAAAACAAGTTCGTCGCCCGCGACGGCGGCGACGAGCCGGCCAGCCCCGTCGTCGTCCTGGTCAACGAGGGCACGGCCAGCGCCGCAGAGATCGTGGCGGGCGCGCTGCAGGACAATCGCCGCGCCCTGATCGTCGGCACGCAGACATTCGGAAAGGGATCGGTGCAGACCGTCATTCCTCTGGGGGACGGATCCGCCCTGAAACTCACGACGGCCAAATACTACACCCCGAACGGGCGGTCGATCCAGGCGGAGGGCATCGCGCCGGACATCGTCGTCAAATTCGTGAGGCCCGCCGAAGAGAAGGAACAGCATGACGAGCGCCTGCGGGAGCGGGACCTGAAGGGGCACATCAAGTCTCCAAAGGAGAACGCGAAGGACGCGAAGCCGGAAGAAGCGGTCAAGGCGGCCAGGAAGGAATTCGACGAGCCGGCCGAGGACAACCAGTTGAAGCAGGCGATCGACATCCTGAAAAGCTGGGAGATCCTGCAGCGAAAGACGGCCGGATGACGGGGAGCCCCGCCGGATCATCGGGCACCCCTCCCCGGCCACCATCGGGGCCCTGAAGGAGGCGATCCCCCCTCTGAGGTCGCGGGGCATCGAGATCGTCCCGGTTTCGGAGGCGGTCGGCGCCGCGGAGAGCTGGAAAGCCGTCGCATCGGGAGCGGAAAGGCGGCATTGACGCTTATGAAACTGCGGATTCTGGCCATCGCACTGGCGCTGCTGCTCAGCGGCTGCGGCGGGCTCAAGGCATCGGCTTACAAGGCCCCGGCTGCCGCACAGACCGGGGAATCGAGCTTCGAGGTAGGGTACCACTATTCCCTCGGCGTGCAGCACCTGCTGGACGGCAATCCCGCCGAGGCGGTCCGCGAATTCGAGGAGGCCCTCCGCTACGATCCCCATTCCCCTTCACTGGCCGGCGAGCTGGCCTTTCTGTATAGCGAAAGGGGCGAACCGGCGAAGGCCGCCGAAATCCTGGAACGCGCGCTGGGCCACCTCCCCGGCGACGCGGAGCTTCATTTCCTGCTCGCCGGCGCGCACCTCAACCTGAAGGATCACCCAAAGGCCATCGCGGAATACCGGAAGGTCATCGCGCTCGATCCCAAAAACGTCGCCGCGCATGTCTACCTCGGCACGCTCTACGCGGACCGGAAAGACTACGAGCAGTCGCTGGAGATGTTCCGGAAGGTGATCGCGCTCGTTCCCGAAGACGCGATGGGCCATTACTACCTGGCCCGGATTCTCGCCGAAACGGACAGGACGGACGAGGCGGAACAGTCGCTGAAAAAAGCGCTGGAACACAGGCCGTCCTTTGAACCGGCTGCCATCGACCTGGGGCTCCTGTACCGGAAACAGAACAAGAACGACCTTGCGATCGACCTGTACCGGAACTTCATCCACGCCTATCCCATGGCGGTCAAGGCCAGAGTCCGCCTGCTCGACATCCTCCTGAAGGAAAATCGGAATGACGAGGCGGACCGCGAATTGCAGACCGTTCTGAACCGTCAGCCCGCCAACCAGGAACTGCTGATGACGATGGGTCTGATGTACCTCGACGCGGACCGGCACGAACGGGCCGTCGAACTGTTCGAGAAATTCCTGGAGGCGAACCCGGAAGACCTGAAAGTCCGGTTCCTGCTGGCCTCCGCCCTCGAGGCGGGAAAGCGGCACCGCGAGGCGCTGGATGCCTACGGGATGATCCCGCCCGATTCGGAGTTCTACGTCGATGCCCGGGTCCACACCGCCGTCATCCTGAAAAACGACAAGAAGGCCGACGAGGCCATCCGCTCGCTGAAAACGGCCATCGCGCAAAAGAGGCAGGCCGGCGATTATCTCTACATCCTGCTGGCCTCGCTGCACGAGGAGAAAAAGGACACGCCGGAGGCCGAGCGGGTCCTTCAGGCGGGCCTGGCCGAGATTCCCAAAAGCCGGGACATCCGCTACAGCCTGGGCGTCCTCTACGAAAAGACGGACCGCTTCGAAGCGGCCATTCAACAGATGCGGCAAATCCTGGAGCTGGACCCCGAATACGCGGACGCCCTGAATTTCATCGGCTACAGCTACGCGGACCGGGGCATCAACCTGCCGGAGGCCGAGGCCCTGATCGAAAAGGCCCTGAAACTGAAACCGGACAATGCCTACATCACGGACAGCCTGGGGTGGGTCTACTTCAAGCAGAACCGAATGGACGAGGCCGTCAAATACCTGCAGGAGGCGGCACGGCTCATGCCCGACGACCCCGCGATCCTGGAGCATCTGGCCGATGCCTATGCCCGGACGGGGCGCATTCCGGAAGCGCTGGACATCTACCGGAAGATCCTGGAGCGAACCCCCGGCAAGGACGACCTGCAGCGGAAAATCAGCGACCTGCTGAAAAAAGCCAACCCCTGACCGGTGAGCGTTCCGACCGGATGAGACGCATGGAAGAGAAAACCGCCCGCGGGAAAAAATGCAGCCTGGCCGTCCTGATCGTTCTTTGCCTGTCCGCCGCGATATCCGGATGCGTTTCCGGCAGGCCCGATCCCGGCCGCCCTGCCGCCGGCTTCGCATCGCCGGAAGCCGCGCTCCGCGACATCGCCGGAACGGCCCCTCCACGGGGCACGCTGAAAGCGATCGCGGCCATCCAGGTGGTCACGCCGTCGGGCGCCTACCCCCTGAAGCTGGCCGTCCTGCTGAGGCGCCCGGCGATGATGCGGGTCGAAGCCATTCCCGTCCTGGGTCCGCCCAACTTTTACCTGACCATTCATGAGGGCCGCCTGAAGGCGCTGCTGCCCGACAAGAACGAATTCTACGCGGGACCGGCGACCCGGGAGAACATCGCCATGTTCCTGCCGCTCCGTATCGACGTGGAGAGCCTGGTCTCCCTCCTGATGGGGGTCCCGCCGCCCGTCTCCGGAAAGGACCTGCGCCGCGAGGGAGCGATGGAAGGGGATTTCTACCGCATCGACATCCGCGAAGGCGAAAGCCTCCTCCAGTCCATTCGCGTTCACCGGGCGGACGGCACGCTCGCGGGCGTCGACATCCACGACGGCGCCGGAAAGGCGCTCTACCGGGTCCGCTACGAGGCCCCCCTGCGGTCCGGCGGATTCGTGACGCCGCAGAAGATCGCCATCGTTTCGGAAGAGGACAAGACGACGCTGACCATCCGCTACGCGGAAATCGAATGGACCTTCGAAGAGGACGANNACGGCGGGTGCGGGTCTTCAGGCCGGCGGCGGGAGGTCCGATCCGAGAATCGCTCTCGGCCCTCGAAAGCCGGACCGGCATCATCAGGCATAAAAAAGGGCGGAAGGCAAGTGGCTTTCCGCCCTTTCACATGTTCCAGGCAGGCGCCCTATTTGATCTCGAGGAGCTTCGACCGGGCCGCCTTGGCGTCATTGGTGTTCGGATAGTCCCGGATCACCTGCTGGAGGATCAGCTTGGCGCTCGTCTTGTCGCCCAGGTGCTGGAAGGCAAGCCCCTGCTTCAGGAGCGCCTTGGAGGTCTTGTTGCCGTCCGGGTAATTCTTGATCACCTTTTCGTACTCGAGAATCGCCTTCTCGTACTGCTGCTCCAGGTAATGGCTCTCCCCGATCCAGAACTGGGCGCTGGCGGAATACTCCGTCTTGGGGTGATGCTTGAGGAAATTCTGGAACTCGGCGCGGGCCTTTTCGTACTGCCCCTGCTTGAAGGTTTCATAGGCCGCCGCGTACATCGATTCCTTTGCCGTTGTCGCCGCCGCGGTTTCCTTTTTCGCGTCGTTGCCGTTCTTCGCCGTCTTTCCCGGGGCCTCCGCCGGCGCCTGCTTCTTGCTGAGGCCCAGGAAGTTCTCCACGAAATTGATCTTGAAGGAAGCCTGATCGAGCTTTTCCCGGACTTCCTTCAGATCTTCGTCCCTTCGGTTCGCGCGACTTGCGAGAGACGCCAGGTCCTTCTTCTGCTCGTCGGATCTGCCCGTCAACTGCTGGATGCGGTCCTTCAGCTCGGCCATGTCGGCGTTGATTTCCGCCTGGCTTTTCCGGACCGCTTCGAGGGCCTCCTTGTTGCCCGCGCTTGCGGACTCGTTCTCGCCCCGCATGATCTCGATCTTTCGGTCCAGGCTGCCCTGGATCCGGCTCAGATCCTGCTGCGTCGCGCACCCCGCGATGAGCAGGATGCAGCAGAGAACGGGATATATGGCCGATCGTTTCATTTTCCTTCCCTGTCCGCTCGCTATTTGGCCGTGACCAGGAAGTGCGCCCTTCGGTTCCTGGCCCATGCCTCCTCGTTCTGCCCGGTATCGACCGGCCGCTCCTCCCCGTAGGAAACCGTCGTGACGCTTCCCCGGTCCACCCCGAGGTCGACCAGGTACTTCATGGCCGCGTCGGCGCGGCGCTGCCCCAGGGCCAGGTTGTACTCAGCCGTACCCCGCTCGTCGCAGTGCCCTTCGATGACCAGGCGGTAATTCCCCATCCCGGCCAGCAGGTCCGCCAGCTTCTTCAGAACCTCCCTGGCCTCGGGCTCGATCGCCGCAGTGTCGTAGCCGAAGTAGATGTCCTTGACACCCTCGCGGCTCTTCTCCGCTGCCGCTGCTGCCGCTGCCGCCGCCTCGGCGTCCCTTTTCAGGGCCAGCTCCCGGACGGTCCCCTTCTGCTGCGCCTCCCGCTCCTCCGCCAGCCTCCGCTCGGCGATCTCCCTGGCCTCCGCTTCGGCCTTCGCCGCGGCCGCCAGTTTCTCTTTGGCGAGCGGGTCCTCGCTCTTGGTGACCGTCTTTTTCGAACAACCCGTCGCNNATTTAATCACACCCGTGCCGGAAAGGTCAACATAAAAATCCCCCGATCATTTCAGGCGCGGCGACCAGGCCGGGCTGATGCAGCCCTGGCCGCTCTCGTAGACGACCCGCACGTTGGATCCGTTCGCGTTCATCACGCAGATGCGGCTCTTGCCGCCGATTCTCTGGCTGAAGGCCACGTAGCGGCCGTCGGGCGACCAGGACGGGGACTCCGTCTGCCCCCCCTCCGTGGAGAGCGCCGCGAAATTGCCGCCGTTCTCATCGACGGCCAGGATCTGGAAACGCCCGTCCTTGCGGCCCTCGTAGGCGATCCGGTTGCCCTTGGGCGACCAGGCCGGCGAGGTGTTGTAGTTCCCTTCCGAGGTCAGTCTTCGGACCCCTTTGCCGTCCTGGTCCATCACGTAGATCTGGGGCGAGCCCGACCGGTTGGACACGAAGGCGATCTTCCGGCCGTCCGGCGACCATGTCGGTGACACGTCGATGGAGAACTCGCGGGTCAGCCTTCGGGGCGCGCCGCCGCCCAGGTCCTTGACGTAGATTTCCTCGTTGCCGTCCCTGCTCAGGGTCATGAGCATCCTGCGGCCGTCCGGCGACCAGGCGCCCGGGAGATTGAGCCCTCGAAAGGACGAGATCTTGCTGGTGCTGTAGTCCCGCAGCCGGCGGACATACAGGTCGGGGTTGCCGTCCCGGTAGGACATGAAGGCGATGGACTGGCCGTCCGGCGACCACCGCGGCGACATCGTGGTGGTGCCGAAATTGGTGACCTGGGTGAGCCCCGTCCCGTCGAAATTGACGATGTAGATGTCCGAGTTCTGGCCTTTCTTCAGGACAAAGGCGATCTTCGTGCCGAAGATGCTGCCGTCGCCCGTCAGGGCGAGGAGGATGTCCTCGGCGATTTTCCGGACGATGGTCTTCCGGTCGTCCGCCTTGGCGCTGTATTCTTTCCCGGCAATCATCTCGCCCTTCACCACGTCGTAGAGCCGGTATTCGACGATGAGGCTGCCCCCGGCCAGGCTGTGGCCGCCCCGGACCAGATACTCCGCGCCGATGGCCGTCCAGTCACCGAATTCGATCCGGCCCCCGGGGGCGGCCATTCGGGCCGGGTCCTGCAGAAAGGCCTTCTTCCCGATGACGTTGAACAGCCCGGTCATGTTCAGGTACTGGCCGAGATTCTCCGAAAACCAGGCGGGCAGGTCCTCCCGTCCCGCCGCGCTGGGGAGCTTCTGAAAATCCGTGATGGCGATGGAGAATTTCTGGAAGGCCGGGGAATCGATGTCGATGTAAACCTTCCCCTGCACCTCACCCGCCCGGCACCAGAGAAGAAAAACGAGGGCTGCGAAAAAGAGAACCTTCACCTGTCGCATGTGTTCAATGCTCCTTAAACTTCCATTGCAATCCGGTCACGACCGAAAATCCGAGGAGTGAAACCGGATGCCGATTTCGATGCTGCTGTCCCGGATCCAATCGGGCAGCGGCGGCAGGGGGCTCGCCTTCCGGACGGCCTTCATGGCCGAATCGTCGAAGAAGCGGTTGCCCGACCGCTTTTCGAAGCTGACATCGCCGACGGCCCCGCTGCGGAGGATCCGCGCCTGGATCACCGCCTCGAGGCTGTCCTTGGACAGGATGTCCTTCGGCAGGGACCACTGCCCCTTGATCTTCGCCCAGACCGCCGCGTAATAGGACGCCATCCGCGCGTCCATCTCCGCGCCGCCCTGCGCGGACGATGCCGGGGCACTCTTCGCACCGGCGGC
>MTKZ01002009.1_pt2 | contig 63305 bp, 54 predicted proteins | sample 1042781 | NCBI WGS metagenome assembly MTKZ01 (sample SAMN06212207, study PRJNA360539) | anaerobic digester metagenome | biome: Wastewater treatment plant; material: sludge; isolation source: anaerobic digester fed with sludge from wastewater treatment plant | place: Denmark: WWTP Viborg ... | reverse complement strand
ATCAATACTTCAAAGAACATAAGTTATTAACAATCAATATGTTAATAATTATTAAGGATCAACTATTTAAACAACAACAATAATTCTGAATGAGTCTTGATAACAGAACAAGAATGATTACCGGCCTGACTTTCTGAATTTCAATATTTTTTATATGCTTCTGCCAGCCTGGTCTTGTTCCTGATAAGGAGGATAAGGATTATTGCTATTCCGAAGATTACAGGAATAATGAACTTGCCATAGTACAAAGTCCCGTTCTTAGGCTTTATAGGTGGTGTAAAATCACTTAGAAGTGTTATCAGGTCCGAAAAAATAGTCCTGCTGCGTTCAATATCCTGTCGACGGGTTATCAGCTGATTGATATCGTCATGTAGTAATTGTGTCTTATAATCCTGAAGGAAGATCATCTGCCCGCCCTCTTTTGGCATCAGCCGTCGGGATTCTTCAAAATACTTCACTTTCTGCAGGCTGTCAAGCTGTTCTACCTCATAGTCTATACGTGCAAGCAGAGCATCAGCCTGTTTTAACCGTAATTCATTCTGGTTCTTAAAGAATTGGTTCTTGCTAATATAATTAACAATTCCATCTTTGATCCTGGATAATGCCTGAGGTATACTTGTTGTAACCCTTATAAGGAACCTGTCGGACATCCTCACATTTATTGTGTCAAGCGGATTATGTTTTCCCCGGAAATCAACAAAATCAGGTATATTATCGGAACCGAGATCAATAAACCAGAATGCATGTATATCCTTTATGTTCTTTACTTCTTCAGGAGAAACGGAAAGTGAAGATGCAAGTTCAGTATAGTTCTTTTCTATACAAAATGTATGGAGTTTGTTAATGTACTCAATCATATCGGCGTTTGGAATTGTATTGCTCTTTAAAATAATATCTGAAGAATAGAATTTTTCAGCGGATAGCTTTACGAGATATGATATGGAAACTCCGATGAACAAGCTTATTCCCAGCCAGACTGAATTCCTTATCAGGAAAAAAAACGCATGCAATAAGCCGTTTCCTGTTGCTTTAAATCCCTTTACAATAGATCTGCCGATGCGTGCAAAGAGATCTATAAGATCAATCTCATCACCACCCGCCCTGTTTTCTGATTCAATACTTTTAGACATTTTGTTATTACGAAATAATATATTCAAACAAATTTAGGAAAAATAATTAACGCAAATACTTTATCATATGGTTTGAAGCACCATGTGAGCAAGTTCCATTACCAGGGGTTGGTAATCATTAACAAATTCCCCGGTTACCCTGTTACCTATTACTGCACATATTGTCAATGCTTTATGACCCAGAAGAGTTGATAAACTGTATATCGCAGAGCTCTCCATTTCGTAATTACATATCTTCCGGCCCCTGAATGCAAATTCAGACAACTTGTTATTAATCTCGCTGTCGAATGTTTCAAGTCGTAATTGTCTGCCCTGTGGTCCGTAGAAGCCGGGAGCCGAGATTGTTATTCCATTGATGAACTTCTGCGACCGGAACCGTTCAACAAGTTCATTGTGGGCATTGACAGCATAAGGGTAGGAGAGAGTGTCGGGCCATTCAAGATACTGCACAAGGACATCAGAAAGGATGGTGTCAAGGATCCAGTCATACCCTGAATAGAAATGCAGAAGGCCATCAAAGCCGATAGCAGTCTCGGTAAGTACATAGGATCCGACAGGAACATCACTCCTTAATCCGCCCGATGTGCCAAGCCTGATAAATGTCAGCGAAGAAGGCTCATCTTTTATCTTGCCAGTTCTCAGATCTATATTCACAAGGGCATCAAGCTCATTTATCAGGATATCTATATTATCAGTTCCAATACCTGATGATATAATTGTAACCTCATTCTGGTCGTATGTTCCTGTGACAGTGCGGAATTCACGATTCTCTTTTCTTACACGGACTTCACTGAAAAGTGAAGCAATCATGTCTACACGATCCGGATCACCTACAATTATTATCTTATCAGAAATATCTCCCGGAAGCAGATGCAGGTGAAAAACGCTTCCGTCATTGTTTGTTATCAGTTCAGTTTTTTTCTCCATCGGAAAGTCCATAAGGCAAAATTAACATTAATCTTATATTTCATGACTTTCTTTAATCCTTTATTAGCATATTGACTCATCAGTTAAAAAAAGTTAATTCATTAGGCTTTTAATATTAATTTTTAAAACAATTAAGATTTAAGTTATTTTTGTCTGTTTTTAATATTACATAGTAAACTGATGATTATCAATAATAAAGCATAATTTATGCAGAGAATGTTTAATATAGGTTACGGATTCAGATTAACTTTTTGCCTGTTTATTTCAACGATAATACTTTATGAACCAGCATTCTGCAGCAGTCTGCAAGATGAAAATAAAAAAAGATTGGAAGCTGTCAGAACCACATATCCTCCGAAGATCGACGGGATACTTAATGATGAAATCTGGTCTTCCACACCTGTAGCATCAGATTTTATTATATACAGCCCTGATAATGGTAAGCCATCAAATAAAAGGACTGAAGTTCATTTGGTATATGATAACACGGCACTTTATATTGGAGCGTTTATGTATGATAATTACCCTGATAGCATATATGTCGAATTGGGTGAGAGGGATGCTGACAGGATGCTTAATGCCGACAACTTCAGTGTGGAAGTATGCCCTTATAATGATGCAATTAATGGTTTCAGGTTTAAGGTATCTGCATCAGGTGTCCAGAGCGACAGCAGGATAGAGCAATTTGAATTTGGGTCGGGAGGCGGTAGACGTGGCGGAGGCGGAGGCGGAGGCATGGGTGGGGGCATGATGATGTCGGGAGGACGCGGAAGGCAGGATAACTGGGATGCAGTATGGGAAAGCGAAGTCTCAATAAATGATAAGGGCTGGGTTGCAGAAATTAAGATACCATACTCTGCATTAAGGTTCCCAAAAGAAGTCATGCAGACCTGGGGCATAAACTTCTGGCGCGAAGTCAGGAGGACCAAGGAACAGTCATCCTGGAATTATGTTAACCGTGATATAGGATCTTCAATAAATCATCTTGGGGAAATTTATAATATTTCTGAAATAAAACCACCTGTCAGATTATCAATAACTCCCTACGTTTCAGGATATCTTGATAAATCGACAGGACAGGACGCTACCTTTATTTATAACGGTGGTCTGGACCTGAAATTAGGTTTGACAGAGAGTTTTACTCTGGATGCGACACTGATCCCTGATTTCGGACAGGTTCAGGCCGATGACCAGATTCTTAATCTGACCCCCTATGAGGTAAGATATAACGAAAAACGATCTTTTTTCATGGAGGGTACTGAACTTTTTGATAAAGGAGGAATATTTTACTCACGCAGAATAGGTGCGACCCCAAAAATGTATTATAGTGTTTATGATACACTTAAAAGTAATGAAATAATTACCGATAATCCCCTTGAATCAGGTATGATCAACGCGACAAAACTCTCGGGACGCACTCATTTCGGACTGGGTGTGGGAGTTTTCAATGCCATGACAAGAGAGATGTTTGCAAATATTAAAGATACCATTACCGGCGAATCATATTCTGTAAGAACAGAGCCTTTCACGAATTTCAATTTACTGGTTCTCGACCAAAATTTACCTAACGGTTCATACATCAGTCTTGTTAATTCAAATGTCAGAAGAAATGCTCCCAAAGATGATAATTACTACACAGCAAATGTAACTGCGACTGATTTTATGTTGCGAACCAGGAACAATCTGTATTCAGTTTCCGGTGTTGTAGCTCTAAGCCAGAAATACTTTGATGATCGCGCTTCAGAGTTCGGGCATTCCTATGATTTTCGTATTGGTAAAACCGGAGGACCTTTCAGAATTGAATATAGCCTTAACGCCATCTCCGACACTTATGATCCTAATGATATGGGTTATCTGAGAAGAAATAACCAGTTTGAAAATGAAATCCAGGTTTCTTACAATATCAACAGACCTGTCTGGAAAATTAACAGTTCCAGGAACAGTATCCAATTCAGTTATGCACAGTTATATTCTCCAAGGGTATTTACAGAGTCACAAATTGATATATCTTCAGTTACAGTTTTCAGGAATTTTTCGAATGTAATGCTTCGTGCTTCTTTTACTCCCGGAGGTTTTAACGATTATTTTGAACCCCGTGTTGATGGCTGGTTTTTTCATTCAGGAAAGGAATTTCAGACATCTGTATCTTATGACACCAACAGAGATAAAAAACTGTATTTAGGTACTACTTTCTCCTATTCGAAAATATGGTCTGAATATGACCAGAACAATTATATGATCTCCCTGGACCCTGGTATCAGGTTCAGCGACAGATTCTCATTAAGTCATCAGTTTTCCTTTCAGACCAAGTTAAACGATTTGGGATACGTTGATGATACTGAATCAGGTGAGATCTATTTCGGAAAAAGGAATAACAGAACTATTATGAATACCCTTTCTGCAGGTTATATTTTCTCTGCAGATGCTTACCTTACATTCCGGTTACGTCATTACTGGTCGCGGGCAGATTATACAAATGATTTCTTTCTGCTCAAAGCGAATGGTGATCTTGATCCTGACACTCCATTCGCCGGTAATTTTGACAGCAACTATAATTCCTTTAATATCGATCTGGTTTATAATTGGCGGTTTGCCCCGGGAAGCGATATTTCGGTGGTATGGAAAAACTCTATCTATAGTTATGGTAGTTTTATCTTTAACAGGTTCTCTGATAATATAGATTATATGTTTGACTCGCCTCAGACTAACAGTCTTTCTGTAAAGATCCTGTACTACCTCGATTATCAATATCTCAAGAAACGAAATAGATAATGCTTTAATCTCGTCAGTATGATCCAGCGTATCCAGTCAGTTTATCTTTTAATCACAGCATTACTTTCAGTACTATTTTTAAACGGACCGATTTTGTCTTTTAGCGATGATGCAAATACCACCTATTCAGTCCGTTTGGCTGCTTTACAAAAGATCGGACCTGCGGGCGGAAGTGAAATAATTGCGAGTCTAATTACGCCTGTGATAGTTATATTACTGATAATAATTACATCACTTGTTGCGATCTTCCTGTTCAGGAACAGGAAATTGCAGATGAAATTTGCTGCAGCCCTTATATGTCTTTCGGTTCTGCTGATACTTGTAATTATCTGGTATATGTACGAAATATCTACGGAATTCAATGCCGCATTAAATTTCAGATTAAATCTTATCCTGCCATTGCTGATGCTCATTAGTTCTGTCCTTGCATTTAGTGGAATCAGGAAAGATGAAAAGCTTGTAAGATCCTACGAAAGACTAAGGTAGGATCAGTGAATCTTCAATTCAGATAATCTGAAGATTTTCCTGGGTGGTTATTTTCTCACAATAGTGACATTTAAGTGCCACATTCTTCTTTGATACAACTCTGAACCTGGTTTTGACCTGCTCATAATTTGTTATGCACTTCGGGTTCATGCATTTTGCTATGCCTGTGATGAAATCAGGTACTTCAACAACTTTCTTCTCAACTACCTCATAATCTCTGATTATGTTTAGCTTGGCATCCGGGGCTACAAGTGCTATCCTGTTGATATCTGCATCTTCAAAGAACTTTCCAGCTATTTTTATGATCGCTTTCTTCCCCAGTTTCTTGCTCTCAAGATTTGTTCCGAAGGTGATCTGATTATCAAACCTGTCGAGACCGAGTATCTGAATTACTTTGAAAAGATTTTTGGCAGGGATATGATCGATCACAGTTCCGTTCTCGATCGCACTCACGCTCAGTTGTTTTGGTTCTTCCATAATGCAGATGATTTATTTTATCCCCATTAATTTGCAGAGTATTGCCTGCCTTGTAAAAACACCGTTCAGAGCCTGTTCGAAATAATAGGCTTTCGGATTGGAATCAACATCAGGGTTTATTTCATTTACCCTCGGGAGGGGATGAAGAATACGCATGGACGGCTTGGTATTCTTCAACATCGAATTCCTGAGTACATATACATTCTTGACTTTTTCATATTCGATGGGGTCAGAGAACCTTTCCTTCTGAACCCTTGTCATATATATTATATCGGCCTTTGATATGATATCAGTAAAATCAGTGTGCTCATAGTATTTCAATCCAAGGTTCTCAAGGTACAGTTTGAATTCATCGGGCATTTTAAGTTCTTCAGGAGCAATAAAGTTAAAAGTCGTATTCCACCTCGACATTGCCATCATCAGTGAATGGACTGTCCTTCCGTACTTAAGGTCACCAACCATGAAAATATTCAGGTTATCGAGAGTCCCCTGAGTTTTCCTTATTGAGAACAGGTCAAGCATGGTCTGTGTGGGATGCTGGTTAGCTCCGTCACCTGCGTTTATGACCGGAACAGAAGCTATTTCGCTTGCATATCTGGCGCTTCCCTCAACCGGGTGCCGCATTACAATAAGATCGCTGTAACTGCTCACCATTTTTATCGTATCATGCAATGTCTCACCTTTGGAGACACTGGAAGTACCTGAATCTGCAAAGCCTACGATTTTACCGCCCAACCTGTTGATGGCACTTTCGAAACTCAGGCGCGTACGGGTCGACGGTTCAAAGAACAAAGTGGCAATCACCTTGCCATCGAGAAGTTTCTGAACTGGGTTTTTCTCAAACTCTTCTGCAAGATCAAGAGTCTGAATGATCTCTTTGGTTGAGAAATCATCTATTGAAACTAAGCTCCTGTTTTTCATTAAGTTGCCTGATTAATGAACTAAAACCGGGTTTAAATTCAAATTTAACCAAGAATTGTAATTCTGCGGGTGTATGTTGATAATTAATTAACAACTTTTGCTTTTTGAACTTACAGATTCAATGGGCAGTTACTGCAATAAGCTGTGATTTTTTCAGAATAGTTTATCAACGGTGATATTTCCTACCCTCGAGAGATGAGATAAAACTGTTTCCTTCAGAGATAACCTTATTGTAATTACCATTATGCACTCAATGTCGAATGTGTGTTCTGCCTGTTCGACATTATACTCCTTAAGGATCTTCATTACAGTACTGAGCGAAGAATATGGAAACTTCAGTTCAAAGCTTTCAGTGACTATACGATCAATTATTTCTGCATTTGAAAGTGCGGATCTGGTTGCCATTTTATATGCATTTGCAAGGCCGCTTGCCCCCAGCAGTTTCCCTCCGAAATACCTTGATACTACCACGAGTACATTTGTCAGTCCAAACGACCTGATCTGTCCAATGATAGGCCGGCCAGCCGTTCCGGATGGTTCACCGTCATCATTTACCCTCCATATAGCAGAATCTGCACCAATCACATAACCGTAGGAATGATGTCTGGCATCGTGATATTTTCTCCGTGTCTCGTCAAGTATAGCCTTAATCTCCGTTTCACTCCCTGCAGGCCATGCACAAGCGATGAATCTGCTGCCTTTCTCTTTGTACAACCCCTCCGAAGGTGATTTGATTGTTTTGTATGTATCAGGTCTCTCCATTAATTACAGTCAGGGTTGGCATTTACTTTTATGAGTATCAGGAATCATGCCCAGGAAAAAATTGATTTTCGACCGATTTTAGAAATTTTGTCAATGATTCCTGTTCTTCAAAAAATATCTTATAATTGATGCAATATTAGTTAAATCCGGGGTTCAGCTTAGAGTTTAAGACAAAAAAAACCTAAATTTGCAGATTAACGATTTTGTGATGAATGTACTGCTTGATGAAAAGGATCTGCAAAAACTAATTGTAATCGGCGACAGGATCCTTATTAAACCTAAAACTCCGCAATCGAAAACGAAAAGCGGCTTGTACCTTCCCCCTGGTGTAAATGAGAATGAAAAGGTTCAGATAGGCTATGTCCTGAAAGTAGGACCGGGATACCCTATACCATCCATAAATGATGCTGACGAGCCCTGGAAGAACCGGACAGAAGAACCAAAATACGTACCTCTGCAGCCCAAGGAGGGTGATCAGGCTGTTTATCTCCAGAGTAATGCAATAGAGATCGAATTTAACAATGAGAAATATATTGTTGTTCCTCAGTCGGCAATATTACTTCTTTTACGTGATGACGGATTATTTGAATGAACATATTATCCAATGGAAAATACTATTCTGAAAGGGAAAAAAATACTTATCGTTGAAGATGATCTTCCAAGCAGGCTGTACCTGAATAAAATCCTCGAAAAGACAGGAGCAATACTGATTAACGCAGGAGATGGCGGCGAAGCAGTAATAATGGCAGAGAAAAATCCGGATATTGCCTTGATCCTTTTGGATATACAATTGCCGGGGTTGAATGGTTATGCCGCTGCAACAAAAATAAAAAAATCGGGACATAAGGGTAAGATAGTCGCCCAGACAGCATATAGCCTTGCTGACGACCTCGAAAAAATACGATCCTCGGATTTTGATGATTATATTATCAAACCAATCTATCCCGATCAGCTTATCGAAAAAATCTCGACTATTATTGCCAAAGCTAACCTCGTAATCTGAATTCCCGGGATCGGCTTTTAGTCAGGATAAACTGAGATCTGACGGAACTCCCTTAGAAATTCATCAATCTCGGATTTCCATCTCTCTGTTTCTTCTTTCAGGGATAGGCGATTTAAAAGAGTTTGCCTCATAATTGAATCACCGGAAAGAATATCAAAGGGCATCAAATTATCTTCGTACTCATAGGGCGGAAGATTGAACTGCAGAGAGCCTTCAGGTGAAGTTTCAATGATGGCGTCAAACAATTCCAGTGCTGTTCTTACCGGGTAATATCTGGCAGGATCCGTTACATGTATCTGTATCCCGTTGCAGTGTTCATCTTTATATTTATTGAACGCCGGAATGAAATTATGAACACGGAATACGCACCCTTCTATTTTCCTTCTGTCGAGATTATCTTTAAGTCTGTAAGGATCAATATAGGGTGCACCTGTAAGCTCAAATGGTATTGTTGTACCTCTTCCTTCTGAAAGATTCAGTCCTTCTGCCAGAACAATGCCGGGATAAACCACTGCTGTCTGTAGTGTAGGCATATTTGGCGAAGGAAGTACCCAGGGCAGTCCTGTCTCATGAAAGAGAGAGGAGCGGTGCCATCCTTCCATCCAGATGATATTAAGTTCGCAATCCGGATGATATTTATCCCTGATCCATAATGCCATTTCACCGATTGTCATTCTGTGACAAAGAGGGATTTTTGCTCCGCCGACAAAAGTGAAATATTCTTCTTTCAATACCGGACCATCGAAAGGGAGTTTGCCTATGGGATTCGGCCTGTCAAGGATCCATACCGGTATATTCTGTTCAGCACAGGCCTCCAGACACAACTTAACTGTCCAGATATATGTATAGAGCCGTGCTCCAATATCCTGCAGGTCAATAAGCAACACATCTATTTCACTCAGCATCTCAGGGGTTGGCTTCCGGTGCTGCCCGTAAAGACTGAATACGGGGATCCCGAATCTGGGATGCATTGACCCTTCCCATTCGATCATGTTATCCTGGGTCTGACCAAAGATTCCGTGCTGTGGTCCGAAAACAGCAGAAAAACGTATCTTCGCGGTCCTGTACAGGATGTCAGTAATATGTAAAAAATGCCTTGTAATGCTTGGTGCATGACACAAAACGCCGATTCTCCTGCCTTTTAATTTATCCGGAAAATCCCTTGTCAATATTTCAAGGCCTGTAATTACCATTTTAATACGGCAATATACAAATATATCAACTAAGATGCAGATTCATTTTATGCTAAGATTATAACCGGAAATGGATAAACTTTCATAAGTTTATATCATAAAAAAATTATTATGTCACGGGCAGCACGCTTAGTTACTTTTGTTTTACTTATCCTTTGGTTATCTGCCTCGTGCAGCAGAAATTCGATTACTCATGTCACCATTCTGCAAACTACCGATATACATGGGACAATCCTGCCGTATGATTATATTGAAAACAGGAAAATGGATGTTTCCCTGGCTCATATTGCATCTTATGTAAAGAAGCAGCGCAGTGAAACGGATGCAGTCGTCCTCCTTGATGGCGGCGATATACTCCAGGGACAGCCACTGGTTTACTATCATAATTTCATTGATACTGTATCTCCGCATATAGTTCCGGAAGCTTTGAACTGGCTAAAATATGATGCTGAAACAGTCGGTAACCACGATATTGAAGCCGGCCATTCAGTTTATGATAAAGTCACCCGGGAATATGATTTTCCGCTTCTCGGTGCCAATGCAGTTGATATAAAAAGTGGGAAACCTTATTTCACTCCCTATGTTATTCTGAATAAAAATAATTTCAGGATAGCGGTACTTGGACTTATTACTCCTGCTGTTCCTAACTGGTTACCTCCTGAACTCTATTCAGGCATAGAATTCAGGGATATGGTCGAGACTGCTGAAAAATTGATGCCGGAAATACTTAAGCAGAAACCTGATCTTGTAGTTGGTCTCTTCCATGCAGGATGGAACAGTGACAATGAGGATTATAAGCAAAATATTCCGTTTGCGGAAAACGGTTCTGCAGCAGTGGCATATAACGTTCCGGGATTTGATATTATTTTTACCGGTCATGATCACAGGGCTGCTGTTGAACAATTTTTAAACAGGAAAGGAGATACTGTACTTTTACTTAATGCAGGCAGCAGATCCGAAAATATTGCCCGGGCTGACGTGTCCTTTTCCGGAAATAAGAGTAAGGGTAAAAGGGCTGGAACAATCTCAGGAAAGCTGATCGAAGTAAAGAATCTCAACCCGGATCCGGATTTTATTGCCAGGTTTAAATCAAATGATGAAGCTATCAGGGAATATTCAGGCAGGGTCATTGGGGAATCTGCCAGTAGTATTTCGACAAGGGATTCTTATTTCGGATCATCAGCATTTGTTGATATGCTGCATTCCGCACAGCTTGAAATAACAGGTGCTGACTTATCATTTGCTGCACCTTTGTCTTTTGACGTCAGGATTGATAAAGGGCCCATAAGGGTAAGTGATATGTTCAAACTATACAGGTACGAGAATCTGCTTTATACTATCACCATGACCGGGGAAGAAATAAAGAAATATCTGGAGTTCTCCTATGGTGAATGGCTTAATACTATGAAGAGCCCGGATGATTATCTGCTGAAATACCGCACCGATAAGAATGGCAAGCCAGTAATAATTAACGGTGAGACCTGGCTTAAGAATCCATCCTATGATTTTGATTCGGCTGCCGGAATTGACTATACAGTCGACGTCACAAAGCCGCAGGGAGAACGTATAAGAATAATATCATTCAGTGACGGACGAAAGTTTGAAATGAAGAAGAGTTACCGTGTCGCTGTAAATTCATACAGGGGAAACGGGGGAGGAGGGCATCTTACTGAAGGAGCCGGTATTGACAGGAAAGAACTCAGCTCACGTCTTCTTTTCTCCACTGAACGTGATCTGAGATATTATATCCTTAAGTCAATTGAAGAAAAGAAGACTATCAACCCAAAACCTTTGAATAACTGGAGGATCATACCGGAAGAATGGGTTAAAAAAGCAGAGTTACGCGAACGCCGGCTTCTCTTTGGAAAGAATAACTAATATTATTATGCTGGTAATCAAAAAAATACAATATTTTGTTCCGCATATCGTTTTAGATGACGGCTTTCAGGTTAATGAACCGGAAGTAAATAGAAGATGGTTATGAGCATGAAGGTTGAAAGGTTACCGCTAGTGGAGGAATTCTATTCTATACAGGGTGAGGGATTTAATACAGGGCTTGCAGCCTGGTTCATTAGACTGGGGGGATGCGATATAGGTTGCAGCTGGTGCGATTCTCGCTTTGCATGGGACCCCGGTTTATATCCTGAAGTAGAGACTGATACAATTGTTTTGAATGCCATCAGATCTGGCACGGATTCTGTTGTCGTAACCGGAGGAGAACCGCTTATGTGGAATCTCGATTATTTATGCAATGAACTAAAAAAGAATGATATACGGACTTTTATTGAGACATCAGGGGCATATCCGATGAGCGGAATATGGGACTGGGTGTGCCTTTCACCAAAAAAGAATATGCCTCCGGCATATAAAATATGCAGGGTGGCGGATGAATTGAAAGTAATTATAGAGGATGAGGATGATTTTTTATGGGCTGAAAAATACAGTGAAATTGTAAGTGACAGATGCCGTCTTTATCTCCAGCCGGAATGGAGCAGATTTGAGAAGATAATTCCGGAGATCGTTGAATATGTGAAAAAAAACAAAAAGTGGAGGATTTCCCTTCAGGTACATAAATATATGCATATACCCTGAAATGAGATATAGGTTGATAATATTGATCCTGTTCAGTTTATTCGTTGTTGCACCTGAATGTTTCTCCCAGGGATTTCATACTACATCAAACAAGGCATTGAAAGCATATAATGATGGAGTAACTTCTTACGAATATCTTGATCTGGACAAGGCTGAGACTTATTTTAAGCTGGCTATTTCCTACGATAGAAAATTCTACGAAGCTTATATGATGCTCGGTGAGTTATATACCAGGCGGAATAATTATGCCGGTGCTGTTGAAAATTACTCTGCAGCAATCGACATTGATTCTTCTTCCTACAGACCGGTATATTTCTATCTTGCTAATGCAGAAATGATGGTTGAGAAATATACAGATGCACTCAGTCATTACAAGGCATATCTGAGAAGCAAAGAGACACTGGAGAAAAACAGATTAGCAGCTTTGAAAAACTTACGGAACTGTGAATTCGCCATTGAAGCGATGAAAAAGCCTGTGTCGTTCAATCCTGAAAGCGTTGGAAACGGTGTGAACACATCCGAAGATGAATACTGGCCATCAATAACAGCTGACGGTCAGACGCTAATGTTCACAAGGCAGGAACAAGTAAGGCGGGGCCGTTATTCTTTACCGATAAATACCTATCAGGAAGATTTTTATCTGAGCTCCTTTTCCGGAAATGGATGGATAACTGCAGTCAATGCAGGTGAACCGCTTAACACTCAGCAGAATGAGGGCGCGCAGACCCTTTCGTCAAGTGGAAATTATATGTATTTTACCGCTTGTGACCGTCCGGGTGGGCTTGGCAGTTGTGATATCTATTTTTCAGCATTGCGGAATGGCAGATGGACTATACCTTTTAATCTTGGATCACCAGTCAACACCACTGCATGGGAATCAACACCGTCAATAAGCGCTGATGGAAGAATGTTGTTCTTCTCAAGCAACAGGCCGGGAGGTTACGGAGGGAAGGACCTCTGGTATTCAGTCCTGAATGAAAAGGGAGAATGTTCTGCTCCCGTTAACCTTGGCGAATCAATAAACACAGCAGGTGACGAGATGTCACCGTTCATTCATTTCGACGGAAAAACTCTCTATTTCGCCTCCGACGGCCGCCCCGGAATGGGAGGTTTTGATATCTATATGAGCAGGATGAAGAGAGATACGACCTGGACTGATCCCCAGAATCTCGGATATCCCATTAATACTGCCAGTGATGATATGGGACTTGTTATTGAAGCAAACGGACTGAAAGCATATTTCTCCTCGAAAAGAGACAGTCATAATGGAAAAGATATCTTCTATTTCAATCTCGATGAATCAGTACGTCCAGATGCCGTTTCATATCTTAAAGGGACGGTTACTGACAGGGAAACAGGCAGACCTCTTGTTGCAGAGTATGAGCTGATAAATCTCTCAACAAATATGGTAACTATGAAAAACAGCACTGATGATAAGGGAAGCTTTCTTGTATGCCTGCCTTCGGGATTCAATTACGGGATTAATGTTTCAAGACCGGGATATCTGTTCTATTCTGCGAATTTTATGCTTGAAAGTGAACACTCTGTAACGGAACCGTTTATTAAGAGAATATATCTTGATCCGGTCAAGGTGGGAGAGAGGATGCTTCTGACAAATGTATTCTATGAAATTGATTCGTGGGAACTCAAAAAGGAATCTGTAGCTGAACTTGACAATCTTGTTGAGTTGCTGAATCTGAACAGGGATTATATAGTTGAGATCGGAGGTTATACAGATTCAACCGGAACAGATTTGCATAATCTCGTTCTTTCTGAGAAAAGGGCTCTTTCCGTAGTCAATTATCTCGTGGCAAATAAAATATCGGCCGGACGCCTCAGATACAAAGGTTATGGTAATACTTCGCCTATAGGCGACAACATAACAGTAGAGGGGAGAAGAAGGAACAGGAGAACCGAAGTGAAGATTGTCGACAGGATAAAATAAAAATGGCCGCATATTGGCGATACGGCCATTTTGAACTCATGCTGCAAAAAATCAGACATTGCTGCAACGAAGTTGCTTATCAGATCGCAATCATGGAATTTGCATATTTATTTATTTTAATTTCAGAACTTTCCGGCACCTTGACCGGTACGGAGAAATAGATCCCTGAACTTGTAAGTCCATTACATTCGATCCAGATCGATCCGTTCAGAATCTGTATCAGTTTCTTTGCCAGAGTAAGATTAATGGCTGATACAGTATCATTATACTTATTAAGCGATTCGTTCAGATCCTCAGTATCCAAAAACTCTTTGTATTTGAAATAGCCCTGGCCCGAGTCGAGAACATAGAAGGTTACCTGATTATCCCTGAAATAGTAACCAATCTTAATATATCCCGATTTTGTGTTATTTAACGCATTCTGAAACAGGTTGCGTATCACCCTGAAAACCCTGTCAGAATCGATAAAAATATCAATAGCTTCGCAATAGCTGGTTTCTGATACAAGAACGACATCTTTATGAGCCTCTTTCCGTAAAACTTCCCTGAATTCGGAAAGAAGCCCATCAAGGAACTTGTTGAGTTTGCAGATCTTGTAATCAGCTTTTGAATTCCCTTTAGTATCAATAAGTGCTGAATCGAAAAAATTATCAAACAGGCCAATCAACTGTTCACAGGATGTAAGTATCTGATTGCTGAACTCTTCCCTTTCTGCAACACTGCATTCATCCCTGTTCATTAGAAATGAGAACGCAACTATTGCATTCATATGGGTCCTCACTTCATGAGACATTCCTGCTAAAACTGTCGGACAATTGATCATATTCTTATATATGTGTGTGTGATCATTATTATGATGATCATTCTCATTCTGAATAGTATCGTGTAAAGTAAGATTATCCATTTTTACAGAATGGAGGTTCTTATTTCATTTTCCTTAATACTTTTCTTGCCTTATCCCTGTAAAGGCTGCTTGAATTGCCAATAAGAGTCAACTGATCTATTGCTTTGGCTTTCTCATCGGTCTTGATGTAACACCACGCCAGATACCATTGTGCATCCTCGATAAAGTAATTGTTATTATCCCTGATGACATCATTAAAGGATTCTTCAGCTACAGGATAGTTAAGCTGTTCAAAATTAGACACACCGTAAAGCATCCTGGATTCCATGTTACCTGGTTCACTGTCAAGGACTTTACTGAAATAGAGTGCAGCATTATAGTAATCGCTGACATTGTAGTAATCGACCGCAGTCAGAAAATACGAATTTGATGCTGAACCTGTGCCGGCAGATCGGGAAGGCGTCCCTGTCTCGATCGCGTATGCCTCGTAGTAGCGATTGTATATTTCATCGCTTCTCAGGTTCTTTCCTTTAATTAAGGCAATACTGCCGAGGAGAATAAATCCGGCAATTACTGCAGCATATTTCAAAGTCTGATTTCTCCTGTTCTTACCAGGTATCGCTGCTGCTCTCTTTTTCTCTATCTCCGCAAGTTTACCCCTTAGTTGAAGCACATTCTGATTTCTGAGAATGTCGTCAGTTTTCTTCCTTAAAGCCACTTCTTCCTGTAGCTTCTTGCTGCCATTAAGCTCTTTAAGGAACCAGCTTTTTTCGGCGTCATTCATCTCACCGGTATTGTACCTTTCGATGAAAAATGAATAGTCAATTGTTTTCATAGTTAATTTCTATATTTTATATTTTCAATTTTTTCATATCGTCAGTTCCAAAGTACTTTACTGTATATCAATAATATAGTTACAGTATTACTATTTCATTGTACGCATGTTTTCAATCAGGCCTTATCAGAGCCTGTTTTTCGGAAAACTGCAAAAACGAACGGATTTGCTATACCATCAGACCTGCCTTCAAAGACAGAATCCAGTCGTTCATGTCAGATCTTTATTGGAGGCAGACTTGTTTTTACTGTTGGTTCTCCACCACCACGGACATGAATCATCTCTTCATTTGAAAGTGCAAACTCAACAAATGCTTTTTTTGTTTCTTCGAAATTCAGGGTTTTCGTTTTCATGATTTTAATTTTTTAAGTATTGATACTAATTCAGGGAAATTTCTTTTCGTTTCAATACTACATGTCATTCAACCCCGGTTTGTGACATGAAAAAAGTAAATTTTTTTTATTTTTTTTAATATGTGCAGAAAATCAGACACTTATGAGGCAGGCAAAATAATAATAAGTTAAAACTCTTGAAAATCCTGTTTAATTTTAAGAAATTTCGCATATATAATTCTTCAAGGTAATCCTAATGGCAATCAGGATTCTTATATTCACAACCCTTCTGTGGATCCTTTCCGGCTCTGTATACGCCTCAAAATCAGATATCAGGGACTCAGGTATTTCTTCCGGTAAAATTGGATTATATCAGGATTCCATCACCTCCCTGCTGCAGAATCAGGGAGATAAATCCGCTCAATCAGATAACATTGGTTCAAGGATAATCAGCCTTACTTCGGCAAATAATATAGACGGACTTCTTTCCCTGGCTTCTTCATTGAAGAAGTCAATAGCTCAAGAGAAACCGGATTCTGCAACATTATCGGAATACTATTATTATATAGGTGTCTGCTACCTTCTCTCAGGCAAATACAATGAAGCTATTGAGAACCTTAACAGCTCTGTTTCATTGAAGAGAATGCTCAGGCTTACTGATGAACATTACCTGAAAGCAATTTATAACATCGGCGTTTCATTTAATTACCTGGGCGACTACATCCAGGTCTGCAATTATATGCTCGATTATATTAATGAAGCATCTGAAGTGTACGGACAGGATGATCCGGAAGTGACAGAGGCTTATACAACTCTTATCGGAGCTACTGTTGAATGCAGGGATTTTGAAAGTTTTCCGGATTACTCCGCCCAGATCCTGGGGATCCTCAGCAACAACAGAAACGCGGTAACCGGAAATAATCTGATCCGGCTATATATCAATATTGGTGTCGGCTACATCATGATGGCTGATTACACAAGAGCAAGGATCTACCTGGAGCAGTCTGAATCGTTGATTGTCAACAGCGGGGCAAAACCTGATGCAGATTATATAAACCTTATAAACAGCCTGGCTGTGACATATGGTAATCTGGGAATGGCTGAAAAGGAAGAAGAATACTACAATAAGGGGATCAGGCTTGCTCTTTCCGAAAGTTCAATTCTAGGACTTAATATGGTCAACAGTTATGCTATTTCCCTTGGTAATTCAGGGAAGATCGATAAAGGGGCAGATCTGCTTTCTGAGATGGTCAGGAGAGCGGAAACAGTTTATGGGACAGGATCGAGATATTATGTTGAAGTTCTCGCAAACTATGCGGATTACCTTCTTCTATATAAAAAGGACCTGAAGAACTCTCTCGAAATTTACAGGCGGTGCGAAGATTACATTAATAATAATCCTAAAGATGCAAATCTAAGGGATCCTGTCCTCCTGGGTTATGCGCAGGCACTTTTTAATTATGGTGAACCGCAGGAAGCTCTCGGGAAGCTGCAGAAACTGCTGTTTGCAGGAAGGGATATCACTCAGGATGATTATTTAATAAACCCTTCTCCCGACATAATTCCGGCAAATCAGGCATTCCTTAATACTCTTCGCCTTAAATATGAGATCTTGTGGGACCTCTATAAAAAATCAAGAGATGAAATAATCCTGGAAGCAGCTGCCGGCACTTCAGAACTGATTATTAATGTTATTGACAGGATAAGGATAAACATAAGCGAGGAAGAGAGCAGAATAGTGCTGGGTGCCCGTTACCGGAATTCATATCTTATGGCAATAAGGGATTTTGAGTTATGCTACCGAAACACAGGTGAGAAGAGGTACCTTGAGAAAGCTTTCGAGTATCTGGAAAGAAGCAAGGTGGCTGGATTGCTCACTGCCACCAGGGAGCTTAATGCTATCCAGCTGAATATTCCTGCTGTACTGGCCGAACAGGAAAAATCACTTCAACGGGAGATTGGATTTTATAATGCAAGAATCGTTGCGGAAAATGAAAAGAGCCAGCCCGATAATGATCTGATATCACAATGGAATGAAAATCTTCTTAAGGCTGTCACTGCCCGTGATTCACTTGCAATGACTTTCAGAAAGGATTTCCCGGGATATTATACAATGAAATATGACACAAAGACTCCGGGTCTGAAAGAGATACCTGGCCTGATCGGAAGAAATAGCAATTACCTGAATTACATCATTTCTGATTCGTCCCTCTATATTTTTATTGTAAACCGCAGGCATCAGGAATTGCTTTCTTTTAAAACCGACTCTCTTTTCAGAAAAAAACTCCTTGAGTTCCAGAACCTCCTGTCATCAACAGTAAGGTCATCAAATGCACGGATGGAATTCGAGAAATATATAGATACAGGATACGAATTATACAAACTGCTGATTGAGCCGGTAAAAAAGTATTTCATATCAGACAATCTTCTTATTTCGCCGGACAACATTCTATCATATCTGCCATTCGAAACAATCCTGACAGAAAAATATGTAGGGAATGAGATCCTTTACAGGAAATTAAAATATCTGATGGATGATTACAATATCTCCTACACGTACTCGGCAACCTTTCTCAGAGAAGTTGTGAACAGAAGTTACAGCAGGAAACATGATCTTGTTGCTTTTGCCCCGGTGTATACAAGGGCTATCAACCTTGATTCGATAATGCAGGTAAGGCAGAGCAGGTTCAGATTATTGTACGACCTGCCATTTGCGCGGCAGGAGGCACAGTATGTTTCAGGTCTCTCCGGCGGACAGCTGTACCTCAACAAAGATGCCCGGGAATCTGTTTTCAAGAGTGTTGCCGGCAATTATGACATCATACACCTGGCAATGCATACTTTTCTTAATGATATCAATCCAATGAATTCAGCAATGATATTCATGCAGGATAAGGATGACCAGCCTGAAGACGGATTACTATATACATACGAAGTGTACGGATTACCCCTTAAGGCAAGAATGGTTGTTTTAAGCTCATGTAATACCGGCAGCGGTAAATTATCTGAAGGAGAGGGAATACTGAGTTTAGCCAGGGGATTTCTATATTCCGGCAGTCAGTCGGTTGTGATGTCTATGTGGGAAATTGACGACAAATCAGGTACGGATATAATTAAGTCTTTCTATGATAATCTTAAGAAAGGAAAATCAAAAAGTGCAGCATTAAGAGAGGCAAGATCTCATTATCTGAAAAAAGCCAGTCAGTTAAAATCACATCCTTATTTCTGGTCGAGTCTGGTTGTTTATGGAGATAATTCTCCTGTATTTTATTCTGCCAGGAAGCTCATTATCTGGCTGTCTGCACTCGTAATAGCACTAGCCGGAACCGCTTACTTCTGGTATCGCAGGAACTCCTGATATTCAGGGTCTTTATAAACCATCTCCATAAGAGCTTCCTTGGAGAGATATTTTTTCCTCCTGGCATAACCTTCATTCTTAAGGTTCATTTTTACTGCGATCTCATCATATGAGCACCCCTCGTAGTATAAATTCAGTACTGCCTGAGAATCAGGTTTAAGCTTTTGGAATGCCCGGTTTACTATCCTTTCATACATCCGGTCGTTATCCTCTTCGATCTCAGGTTCCTGCAGAAGGTCGAGTTCCAGCTCCACAGTTTTTCTCTTTTTCCTGAGCTGCGTGTTCCATATATTCCTGGCAATTCCAAAGAAGTAACCTTTAAGATCCGAGGTCAGATTAAGAGTACCGTCAGTAATCTGATTATAAAGTACTATAATGGTATCCTGGAAGACATCCGACACATCATCACTTACGCCATTGTTTTTAAGTATGTGCTTGCTGACAGTATTGTAATAATTATTATACAGCCAGTTCAGAGTAGTGTCATCCTGGTTCCGTATTCCTTCAATAATACTTTTATCTGAAATCTTCTTAAACAACCCTGTGTTGATAAAAAATCAATTTCCAAAGATAGTATTTCCCTGAAGTAAAAATACTTGATCTCGCAACAGGTTTCTATTTACCGGAAAAGGTACTGCATTCAAATAAAAAATATAAATATCTTTACCATAAATAAACTATCAGGGACCCGAAAATGTCATTCCCTTTCATAAAGCAGCCTGATGCTATGGACTGTGGTCCTGCATGTCTTAAGATGATAGCCGGTTACTATAAAAAGACATTTTCACTTGAATCGATAAGGAAAAAATGCTATATAACAAGGGAAGGCGTCTCTTTTCTTGGTCTTTCGGAAGCTGCAGATAGTCTGGGTTTCAGGACATTGGGAGTGAAGGTGCCGTTTGAAGTTCTTGCTGAGAATATCCCTTTGCCCTGCATAGTTCACTGGCGCCAGAGACATTTTATAGTTGTATACAGGATACAGAAGGATAAAATATGGGCGGCTGATCCTGCTGTCGGCCTGGTTAAATTCACCAGGGAAGAATTTACAAGGAACTGGGCATCAACATTATCAGAAGGAAAGCCTGCCGGACTGGTCCTCATTATTGAGCCCACACCGGCACTCTTTGAGAAAGAGAATGAACCTGAAAATTCACGCGGGTTTTCTTTCCTGCTGAAATACTTCCGTATCTACCGTAAGTACTTTTTCCAGCTTATACTGGGACTCTTTATCGGAAGCGTAATTCAACTCCTTGTACCCTTCCTGACCCAATCAATAATAGATATTGGTATCAATAACAGCGATATAAATTTCATATATCTCATTCTTATTGCTCAACTGGCATTGGTTATAGGACGAATGTCAGTTGAATTCATTCGTGGCTGGCTATTGCTGCATATTGGAACACGTGTTAATGTTGCTGTGATCTCGGGCTTCCTTCAGAAACTTATGTTGCTCCCGGTCGCCTTTTTTGACACTAAACTTACGGGAGATATTCTCCAGAGGATTGACGACAACAACAGGATAGAGGAATTTCTTACATCAGCATCTCTCAGCATACTTTTCTCTTTTTTCAACCTTGTAGTATTCGGGATAGTGCTAGCTATTTACAGTGTCAGGATCCTTGCTATCTTCCTGATAGGATCGCTTCTTTACCTGTTGTGGGTATCTCTTTTCATGAAGTCGCGTGCAAGGCTTGATCATCAGCGTTTCAAAAAAATGTCGGAAGCCAGCAGCCAACTCATTACTATAGTGAACGGTATGCAGGAGATAAAGCTTACCCAGAGTGAGCTTAGTAAACGGTGGGAATGGGAGAATCTGCAGGCATCTCTTTTTAAACTGAAAACAAAGGGACTGGGGATCATCCAATATCAGACTGCAGGAGCTACATTCATAAATGAGGTAACGAATATTTTCATCACAATAGTAGCTGCAACTGCAGTAATAAAAGGCAGTATTACACTTGGTATGATGCTGGCTGTTCAATTTATAATAGGCCAGCTTAATGTTCCTGTGAGCCAGTTAATAGGTTTCTTCAGACTCTCACAGGATGCAAAAATGAGTCTTGACAGGCTGTCAGAGATACATTTCATGGACGATGAGGAACCGGATCCGGAAATGAAAATAAGGAAACTTCCTGATAGAAAGGATATATACATCAATAATGTATCATACCAGTATGAAGGACCACATTCTCCTTTTGCACTGAAAGATGTCGATCTGGTTATTGAAGAAAAGAAAACAACTGCAATTGTCGGTGTCAGCGGCAGTGGCAAAACAACGCTCCTGAAACTGCTTCTTGGATTCTACCAGCCTGTAAATGGTGAGATACTCGTCGGTGATACGAGGCTTTCTGGCATCAGCCTTAAGACCTGGCGCGAGAAGACAGGAGCAGTTATGCAGGACGGTTTCCTTTTTCCTGATACAATTGCTTTCAACATTGCTCCCGGAACCGACAGTATCGACGAAGAAAGACTTATTAAGGCAGTTGAGGTTGCCAATATAAAGGGATTTATTGAATCGTTGCCTCTGGGTTATAATACACGGGTGGGAATAAACGGGCATGGACTGAGCGAAGGGCAGAAGCAGCGGCTACTCATTTCCCGTATAATTTATAAGAATCCCGAAATAATAATCTTCGATGAAGCAACAAATTCTCTTGATGCCAATAACGAAAAGGTCATAGTTGAAAATCTGTCATCCTATTTCAAGGGAAGAACAGTGATCATTGTAGCTCACAGATTAAGCACCGTAAAAAACGCGGATAAGATCATAGTAATGGATGGCGGAAAAATTGTGGAAACAGGTACGCACACCTCACTTATCGAAAATAAGGGAGCTTACTTTAATCTGGTCAGGAATCAGCTCGAACTTGGTAATTAGAACGGAACATGAAGGATAAAGCGCCTGAAATAATATATTCCGAACCTGTAAATGAAATTATCTCAAATCCTCCCGCAAGGATTATCAGATGGGGTACGGTAGTTATTGCATTTGTCTTTCTCCTGCTGATCTTCCTGGCATGGATAATCAGGTATCCTGATATAGTTCCGGCTGAGATCGAGATAACGACTCAAAATCCGCCGGTGACACTGGTAACAAATACAGCAGGCCGTATTTATAAATTATACGTACATGACCGCGAAAAAGTTGCTCCTGGGCAGTTACTGGCCCTGCTGGAAACTTCTGCTTCAATTCCTGAGGTTGAAGCACTAAAAAAACTTGCTGATACAATAGTAAAACCTGAAAAACTGGATGTTCAATCCATTCCGGCATTCTCAAAACTGGGAGAACTTCAGGTTTATTATGATTCCTTCATTAAGGCTCTTCAGGATTATGATACTTATAACCGCAATGACCTATATGGAAGCAAAATAAATTCAATTAATGAAGAAATATCTGCCTTGCATCAATTTATAGGCAGAATGAAGGTGAAGGAGAAGCTGATAACTGACAATCTTAGGACAGAAGATAAACGTTACAGAAGAGATTCGGCATTGTATGCTGGTAAGGAACTATCCGAAAATGAATACGAAACTTCAAGGAGGGCTTATAACAACAGCAAACTCGACCTGCAGCAGGTAAGACTTGACGAGTCAAAGAATTTAGTAACACTTGCCGAAAAAAACCAGCTTCTCCAGGATTACCGCATCAGAAGGGAAGAGGAAGTGCGGAATCTCGTATCCGTTCTGAATGAGTCTTTCCTGAACCTCAATGAACAGATAAACATCTGGCGGAATAATTACCTGTTTGTCTCTCCTGTGGAAGGCACTGTAACTTTTACGCGATCCTGGAGCGAAAATCAATCAGTGCTGAAATATGAACCGCTGCTGAGCATAGTGCCCTTTGAAACAGGTGAGATTGTAGGCCGGATAAATCTTAAGATGCTGCGGTCGGGCAAAGTAAAAGAAGGTCAGAAGGTGAATATAAAACTGATCGGATATCCTTATCTTGAATATGGGATTGTACGTGGAATAGTGAAAGCCAAGTCACCTATTCCGGCTGGCGATGCATATACAATAGAAGTAGATCTGCCCGAAGGTCTTACCACTCTTTATGGCAGGAAGCTCGATTTTACACAGAATATGCAGGGTAATGCTGAGATAATAACCGATGATGATCTCCGCTTGCTGCAAAAGATAATAAATCCTCTCCGTTACCTGGCTACCAAAAACAGGAACTGATAATTCATTTCTTTGAGTAAGGTTCATAATCATCATCTCTCGAATGAGACGTGAATGATGGACCTGTATTCCTGCCTGTGTCTGATCCGGTCTTATTCTGCTGGCCCTTTGCATATTTCCTGTACAGAAGAGCACCGACAAGTACAAAAGCCAGTATTGTAGTAATTAATTCAGATCTATCCATAAAATACTTCTTTAATCGAAATTGTTTGATATTATTTCTCAAAGATAATTATATAATTTGTATCAATTACAATTCAGATTTCCATAAAGTTCAGAGTTATAATATTGGCTGACTGCCTGTTGAGTTGATATTCAATCATATTGCCGGTTGAGTTTTATTTAAATAAACTTTGTGCATATTTAAATATTCAATATTTTCGTACATTCAAAAATTCGTACTCTGACATATTTTTGTTGGTAAATGTACAAGAGCTGAAATTAGAAAGGATTGATTATGACAAAGGAAAATCCGGATGACTCTGTTCTTGATGAACAATCCGAAGCTAAAGTAAATGCTTCCGGAACTGAGGATGCCACACACGCTGAAAAGCAGCAGGAAAACACTCCCGCCGTAAATGACGGGACTGAAGAAGAAAAGAAAGAAACTACTGCGGATGTAGTTGATGATTCCCCGAACAATGGGGAAGAAGTTAAGAACCCTCCGCCTGAGGAGGAGAAAAAAGAAGGTGATAAGGTTGTTACTCCGAAAAGGAAACGGACAGTAAAACTTATTTCGCCTGAAACTGAATTTCAGGAAGTTTTTGAACATGAAGGCGACAGCCTTGATGATATGGTTCTTCCACCTGTTGATTATTCAGGATATTCAAAGAATGACCTTGTTGACACTCTGTCCCTGATAATTGAAAACAGACCTCCTTCAGAGATCAGGAATGATGTTGACAGGATAAAAGTGCTCTTCTATAAAAAGCTTAAAGCAGAAGCTGAAGAACGAAAAACAAAATTCCTTGAAGCAGGAGGAAAGATCGAAGAATACAGGATATGGGTCGATCCCCTTGAAGCACAGGTTAAACATCTGCTTGAAAAATTCAGGGAGAAAAAATCAGATTATAATAAAGTTCAGGAAGCCGAGAAATACGAAAACCTGAAAAAAAAATATGATATCATTGACAAGATAAAAGAACTTGTCAACCGCGAGGAGTCAATAAACAAAACATTCCATGAATTCAGGTCCCTCCAGAATGAATGGCACTCAATAGGTGTCGTCCCGCAAAGTTCTCTTAAAGATCTCTGGGAAAACTATCATCATCATGTTGAGATATTTTACGATTATATAAAGATCAATAAAGAGCTGAGAGATCTGGATCTTAAGAAGAACCTTGAAGCCAAGGTGAAATTATGTGAGAAAGCAGAAGAGCTGCTGCTTGAACCTAATCCGGTAAACGCTTTCAGGTTTTTGCAGGATTACCATAATCAATGGCGTGAAATCGGACCTGTTCCGCCGGAATCGAAAAATGAAGTTTGGGAAAGATTTAAAGAAGCTACTTCTCAGATCAACAAGAGACATCATGAATATTTCGAAAAACAGAAAGATGATCAGAGAAAAAACCTTGAAGCCAAAATGGCGTTATGTGAAGAAGTAGAAGCTATCAATCTTGTCGAGATAAAGAACTTCAAGGATTTTGATGAAAAAGCTGAAAAAGTCGTTGCCCTTCAAAAAATGTGGAGGACAATAGGTTTTGCACCTAAAAAGCAGAATAACAGGATATATCAGAGATTCAGAGATGCCTGCGACAGCTTCTTTGAGAAAAAGAGAGCTTTTTATGCCGATAACAAGGAAATGCAGCAGAATAACCTGCAGAGGAAGATCGAATTATGTATACAGGCTGAAGCCCTTCAGGAAAGTACAGACTGGAAGGCAACTTCCGATGCACTTATCAGGCTCCAGAAAGAATGGAAGGAGATAGGCCCTGTGCCAAGAAAACAATCGGAGAAGACCTGGAAAAGATTCAGAAAAGCATGCGATCACTTTTTTAACCGTAAAAGTGAGTTCTTTTCTGACCTGGACACTACCTATGAAGATAATCTTAAAGCAAAAATAGCCATAATTGAGGAGCTTGAAAAATTTGAACCGGGAACCGATGTGCAGGCAGCTTTTGAAAGGCTTAAGGATCTCCAGCGGAAATGGACCGAGATAGGATTCGTGCCATTCAATAAAAAAGATGAAATAACAAACAGGTACAGGAATGCACTGAATAAGGAGTTCGATAAACTGAAAATCGGAGATGATGACAAGAGTATTCTCAAATACAGATCCAAACTCGATACCCTTAAGACTAACCCCAAAGCATCAAGAAAAATCAGGAACGAACGCGATAAATTTGTAACAAAGATTAAACAGCTTGAGAGTGATATAGTTCTGTGGGAGAATAATATAGGATTCTTTACAAAATCGAAAAATGCCGATACAATGATCAGGGAGGTAGAGGAGAAGATCGAAAATGCAAAAAAAATGATCAAAACCCTGGAGGAGAAAGTAAAGATGATCGATCAGTCGGGAATTGATGAATAATTTCAATTTAATAGCGTATTAATCCATTTATACTTTTTACTTTGGCAGACGTTAAATTTGTATTTGTGACAGGAGGTGTTACCTCTTCCCTCGGGAAAGGCACCCTTGCCGCTTCTCTTGCCATGCTCTTGCAGGCAAGGGGCTACTCAGTCACTATACAGAAGCTTGATCCGTATATTAACGTTGACCCCGGAACTCTTAATCCTTACGAACATGGAGAATGCTTCGTTACTCTTGACGGAGCTGAGACCGATCTCGACCTGGGGCATTATGAACGTTTCCTGAATGTTCCTACAAGCCAGGCAAATAATGTCACCACAGGAAGGATTTACCAGACTGTGATTGAAAAAGAACGCAAGGGCGATTATCTGGGTAAAACAGTTCAGGTGATCCCCCATATAACCGATGAGATAAAAAGAAGAATCAAGCTCGTCAGTTCCGGTAATAAATTTGATATTGTACTTACCGAAATAGGCGGTACAGTGGGCGACATAGAATCTCTGCCATATATTGAAGCTGTGCGACAGCTAAAGTGGGAACTTGGGGCTCAGAATTGTGTCGTTATACATCTTACTCTTGTCCCGTTCCTGTCGGCAACTGGTGAATCAAAAACAAAACCAACACAGCACTCAGTTAAGGAACTTCTTGAAGAAGGTATTCAGCCTGACGTACTGGTACTACGGACAGAACACAGCCTCAGCAAAGAGATAAAAAGGAAAGTCGCTCTGTTTTGTAATGTTGAAGAGAACGCTGTCGCAGAGTCAGTTGACGTTTCAACTATTTATGAAGTCCCGTTAAAAATGCTCGATGAAAAACTCGATCAGACAGTACTCAGAAAACTTGGATTGCCTGCCGAAAATGAACCTCCGCTCATTGAATGGAGAGAATTCCTGAGAAGACTAAATAATCCAAAATACAAGATAAAAGTAGGACTCGTTGGCAAATACGTTGAACTTCCGGATTCATATAAATCAATATCCGAAGCATTTGTACATAGCGGTTCACTGAATGAATGCGATGTTGATGTCGAATTCATTCATTCAGAAGAGATAACTGAAGATAACGTCAATGAGAAATTAAAAGATCTTGACGGTATATTAGTAGCTCCTGGATTCGGTTCACGCGGAATAGAAGGAAAAATAATCACCGCAAGATTCGCCAGGGAAAACAATATTCCTTATCTGGGCATCTGCCTGGGAATGCAGTGTGCTGTTATCGAATTTGCACGGAATGTGCTCAAAATGGAAGATGCCCATTCGACTGAAGTCGATCTCAATACAAGCTACCCGGTGATCGATCTGATGGAAGAACAGAAAAGCATCATCGATAAAGGTGGTACAATGAGACTTGGCGGTTTCCGTTGTTTACTTGATAAAAATTCGAAGGCATTTAAAGCATATGGGAAGACTGAGATCATTGAACGACACCGTCACCGCTATGAATTTAATGACAGGTATCTGGAGAAATTTAAAAATAATGGCATGATCCCGGTTGGAATAAATCCTGAATCAAACCTTGTTGAAATTGTGGAACTTGCTGATCATAAATGGTTTGTAGGGGTTCAGTTCCATCCCGAATATGGCAGTACAGTGGTAAATCCGCATCCTCTGTTCGTTCACTTCATAAAGGCTTGCATAGAGAAATAAGAAGGGATTAAAGTGAAATATTGATAAATCTTAAGCACGATAATGGATAAGAACACAATAACAGGACTGATTCTGATCTTTCTGGTCTTTATAGGTTTCAGCATCTATAATAACAACAAGCTGAACAAAGGGTTTAAAAATGCCGTTGCTGCAGCTGAAGAGCAGGTGGCAAACGGAAATTTTGAACGGGCCAGGACTGAGTATGTAAACGCTCTCAGGTTTAAACCAAATCAACCTGAAGTCCTTGCAAAGATCAATGAGCTGAATAACAAACTTGGAATTACAACGGGTAATCAGATCCAGGATACGATAAATACAATTCTGCCTGAAAAGAATATTACTCAGTCTGCAGCAGGAACGGAAACTGTTGAACCCGGACAATTTGGAGCCTTTGCCGGTGCAGCTGTTGGGGAAAACGAATTTATTACACTTGAAAACAATCTTCTTGAGCTGAAAATCTCGCTTAAAGGGGGTCGTGTATACTCTGCGCGCCTTAAAGAGTATGTAACTCACGATTCTCTCCCTCTTATACTGTTTTCGGGTGATTCCACCGTTTTTGGTTTCAATTTTTTCACTGCTGACAATAAAGCAGTCCAGACTAATAACCTTTATTTCAGCCCTTCCTCAGAAGAACGCTCCATATCAGTTACAAATGACCCGGGACTAGTTGTACTTCGTCTGAACGCCGACAGCGATAAGTACATTGAATATAAGTATACTCTTCCACCTGATAAATACCATGTGCTTTTTGATGTGTCATTCCATAACATGGATAAGATAATGCCTGCAAACCAGAACAGTATTACTCTTGATTGGAGAATGTACATCCCCCAGAAGGAAAAAGGCAGGATAAACGAAGAAAACTATACCTCTCTTAAGTATAAGTATTATCAGGATGATGTTGAGGGCACCAGGATGAGATCAAAGAAGGCATCTGAGCAGATCGAGATCCCGACACGCTTAAGCTGGGTAGCCTATGTTGATCAGTTCTTTTCAGCAGCAGTAATTACTGATAGTTATTTTCTGAACGGGTCCCTTACTTCAAATATGACTCCGGAATCCAAAAAATACATCCGCTATTTCACATCTGAAATAGGGGTACCTGTTACTCCGGGCCCGGATATGTCATACCAGATGCGGTTCTATTATGGTCCGAATCACACATCAACATTGAAAAAGGAGGGACTTGAGCTTGAAAAGATAATTTACCTCGGTAAAAATATTACCGGCTGGATAAGCAGGTTTGTAATTATTCCTGTATTTAACTGGCTTGAAAAGTATATAAAGAGCTACGGACTTATAATCCTGATACTTACTATTCTTATCAAAATTGTACTCTTCCCGCTTACTTTCAAATCATACCAATCACAAGCAAAAATGCAGGTACTGAAACCGCTTGTTGATGAACTGGGCAAGAAATTTCCGAAGAAAGAAGACGCGATGAAGAAACAGCAGGCTACAATGGATCTCTATAAAAGAGCAGGCATCAATCCTATGGGAGGATGCCTGCCAATGCTCCTGCAATTCCCTATACTTTTTGCAATGTTCCGTTTCTTCCCCGTTTCTATTGAATTACGTCAGGAACATTTCCTCTGGGCTACAGACCTTTCAACCTACGATTCAATACTTACTCTTCCGTTTAGCATCCCTATATATGGAAGTCATGTCAGTCTGTTTACCCTTTTAATGACTGCCTCCTCCCTTCTGACAATGAAAATGTCAGGATCATCGGCAGGACAGGATCAGCCGGGTATGAAGATGATGATGTACATGATGCCGGTTATGTTCATGCTGATCCTTAATCAATGGTCCTCTGGTCTGACATATTATTATTTCCTTGCCAATATGCTGACCTGGATCCAGAATGTAATTTCAAAGCGTTTTATTGACGCTGAAAAAGTTCTAGCTGTGCTTGAGGAGAATAAGAAAAAGCCGCTGAAAAAATCCAAATGGCAGCAAAGACTTGAAGAAGCTGCCAAACAAAGAGGTATCAATCCTCCTAAAAGATAGAATTATGGTGCTGATCCAAGTGTAAAAGCTCTTTTATACCTGATAAAAAGTTAAATTTTTTTAATTTTTTCATTTCAGGTTAAAAAATTAGCCTAAATTTATTTCAAATTCTTTGCGGAATGGCCAAAAAATTTAAAAATAAAGACCTGGCCGCCCGTTTGGGTGTGTCAGGTACGCTTGTATCGCTGGTACTTAACAATAAAGCTGACCTGCATGGCATAAGGAAGGAGACACAGGAAAAAGTACTGGCTCTTGCCCGTCAGATGGGCTTTTTCAACCCTCCTGATGTAAAGGGGGCAGTTTTTCCCGTAGAAGAGAAACCTGGTGTGATTGGAATGATAGTACCTTCCCTGAGTGATCCTTTTGTTCTTGGAATAACGCCCTTCCTCCAGAAAGCATTCATGAGTATTGGCGTTGGTTTTTCAATCGTTACCCGTGATACCGATGATCAGCGTTTTGACAGGATGATAAGTGCATTCAGAAAATTCTTTAGCGGTTTGATCCTTGTCGGTCAGGCAGCTGATGAATCAACAATCCGAACACTCAGAGCAACTGATTATCCGTTCATAGTACTTGAAAAAGCCTTCAAAACGGGCAGATTCAATACAATTAACACCGATACCGGTGCAGGAGCCCAGTCTGTTGCAGAACATGTGAAAAAACTCGGCTATAAAAATGTTGTGCTGGTAACTGACCGTGAATCTGCTCATAACGATGTTCAGATTATAAATGAACTGATCGATGCATTAGAAAAAACAGCAAAAATAAACAGGCCTGAAGTCGTGGAAATTGAGAAATCCTTTCTTGAAAACCATACCGACTTCGACGAAATCGAAAAATACCTTCGCCCTCCATACCGTACCGATATCTTCATTGTTCTGCATTCAGGAATAGTTTATCCTCTGATGTCATTATTGCGAAGAAAAAAATTGAGGATACCACAGGATATTGCTCTGATCTCTATCGAAGAGGGAATCGGCTTTGATCTCGTTTTTACACCGGTTACATGCCTGAGAAAACCTCTTGCAGCAATCTCTACTAAAGCTGCTAACATGGTATGGTCAGAAGTTAAAAACGCAGGCAAAAGCAAGTTCAAACGTCAGGTAAGCCTTGCTCCTGAACTTGTGATCCGCAATTCATGCGGTACAATTACAAGCCAGTGATAAGAAACCTGGCTGCTTTATCAACACCTGTTAATATTTCATTAAACTTCATATTGTAAATACTGATCCAATTATTTTATCTTTGATCCGTTTTGGTGTCGCATTGATATTTAGTCATTGTGATGAAAAGGGAATACGGTAAGAATCCGTAACAGTACCCGCTGCTGTGATGCCCGATCACGTTATACGTGATGATGGTTTCCGGATAACCTGCCACTGTTGGCCGATCGCCGATGGGAAGGCTTACGGAAGCCGGGACAAGTCAGAAGACCTGCCAGACAAGACATATTCAAAGCTTTCGGGAAGAAAAGCGCCGGATCATAATTGATTCCAATAACCATCCTCCTGTCAGCCTGAAAATGGTCATCTTATTTATGAAATTATTTAATTCTCAGGTGAAGATGAATATTTTAAGACTAACTTTAATAATCCTTCTGGCCGGATTGATCAGTTTACCACTGATAGGACAAGACTCTTTAAATACCCCTGAATTCAGTATTCAGGAAGTGGTTATCAATCCTAAACAAATAACTTCAGAACAACCGGGATTCAAATTTTATAATATTGATTCAGCAATACTTAAAAACTATTTTCTCTATTCACTTAATGACCTGCTTAATGAGACAACTCCATTATTTATTAAATACTACGGCTCAGGTGGCGCAGCAACATCTTCATTCAGAGGAACATCAGCAGGTCATACAGAGGTCACTTGGAATGGCATTAACATAAATGACCCGATGCTTGGCCAGTCGGATTTCTCACTTGTACCTGCAGGACTGGCGGATAATGTAATGATAAGCTTCGGCGGTGCTGCAATGGACCTTGGAAACAGCGGAATAGGCGGAGTTATAAATATTGAAAACGCACCAGATTGGGAAGAAACAAATACTGTTGAAGTTTCTCCGGCAATAGGCAGTTTCGGACATTATACAGGTTATGCAAGGGTCAATGCAGGTAATGACCATTTTAAGTCAGTCACAAGAGCCTTTCTGAGCACTGCCAAAAACAACTTCTCTTATCTTGATGCAGAACAATCTCCTGAACCTGTATGGTCTGTGAGAGAAAATAATATGGTCCGGCATAAGGGTTTTATGCAGGAACTTTACCTGCGAAAATCAAAAAACATTCTTTCTGCCCGCTTTTGGTATCAGACTGCAGACCGTGACCTGCCCGGTTCAATACTTTATGGCTATTCCGGTGAAAAACAGAAAGATAATGCCTTCAGAAGTCTTCTGAACTACACTTTCTTCAGTGGTAAAAGCGAATACTCTGTATCAGCTGCCTGGCTGTCATCAGATCTTAATTACTTATGTGAGCTCTATTCAATCGATTCAAGAAACAAGGTCAATTCAATGGTACTCAAAGGAACCATGACTAGCCAGCTGGGAAATTATACAAGACTCAAAATAGTTCTTAATGAAGAATACAGCCTTGTGAGTTCGAATAATTATTTTGAAGACGTCGCCCGGAATACTTCATCTCTTACAATATCAGCAGAGAGAAAAAAGGGGAGAAGGTATGGTGCAGCGATCCTCGTGAGGGAAACATTGCATGACGGAAATCTTCTTATTCCCGATTTTTCAGCAGGTTTCGAATACCGGTTGATACCTGGTAAAGAACATTATGCAAAAATAAATTTGTCAAGAAATTCCAAAATACCATCTCTTAATGATCGTTACTGGAACCCTGGCGGCAATCCCGGCCTCAGGAATGAATATGCGTATTCCTGGGAAATGGGCTATAAATGGGATCATAAAATCACACAATACACTTCTGCCGGTCTTGAAGCCGGGTGGTTTAAAAACTATATAAGAGATATGATCCAGTGGCGTCCTTCTGAACTTCCTTATTGGATAGCCGATAATATTGAACGCGTTAACACTTCCGGTTTCGAGTCATCAGCTTTCCTGAGATATTCTGCAAATGATTTCCAGGTAAGGATTGCCTCTGATTATTCAAATGTGAAAGCAGTCAGTCTTAATTCTGAAACAAAAGGAAAGCAATTGATTTATGTTCCCAGGCATCAGCTGAAAAGTTCAGCCAGATTAAGCTTTAAGAATATCTACTCAGTCTGGATCACCGATCTCACTGGAAGGATATTTACAGCAGCCGATAACAGCGACTTTATCCGGGGATATACATTAAATAATATAGCTGCAGGTATGAAATATGATTTCCCGCGGATACTTCTTGATGCCTCAATCAGAATGGATAATATATTTAATGTCAGTTATGAAACTATAAAATACTATCCTCAGCCGGGCAGGTCATTTTTACTTACAATGTCATTCACTTTTAAAAGCAACCCATGAGAAGAATTGCCGGTTTTGCCTGGCTTCTGTCACTGATGCTTCTGCAATATTCATGCGGAAATGATAGCCATTCATCACCTGCAGCCGTAATGCTTTCATCCGATATTATAAATAAAGCTGAAAGACTTAATATTAACGCAAGCGACAGTTGTACTATAGTAACACTGTTGGATCCATGGCAGGGGGCCGATGGTGTCCAGATTAACTATTATCTTGTAAAAAGAGGCAGCAGACCGGTTTCCGTTGATGATACCTCAAGGATAATTTATGTCCCGGTCAGGAAAATAATTTGCATGTCAACCACACATCTGGCTATGATAACGGCCCTGGGTGAAGAGAAATCAGTAGCCGGAGTTTCCGGAAAAGCATTCGTTTATAATGAAAATCTTCTGGACATGATTGATAAGGGTCTTATCGAGGATGTCGGATATGAAAGTACGCTGAACAGTGAACTGATACTTAAGATCAAACCTGATCTGGTTATGATGTACGGTGTGGGAGGGGAGTCGTCAGGCTATAGCGGTAAAATTGAGGAACTTGGCATCAAAACAATGTTAAATGCTGATTTTCTTGAAAATGACCCCTTAGGAAAAGCTGAATGGATAAAGCTGTTCGGGGCTCTTTACTGCAAGGAATATGAAGCCGATTCTATATACAGATCAGTTTCTGGATCATATAATAGCATCAAGGATTATATCCTTCAGGAGACCCGGAGAAGACCTAAGGTCCTTGCCGGATTACCGTTCAGGGATACATGGTATGTGTCTCCCGGTAATTCACATTTAAGTTCATTTATCAGAGACGCCGGAGGCGAATATCTTTGGGAAGGCACTGTGGCTTCCGCAGCAATGCCTATGGGACTGGAAAGTGTATATATTCGCTCGCTTGAGGCAGATTACTGGATCAACATTGGTTCGGTGGTGTCAAAAGATGAGATTCCTGCAGTAGATGCCCGTCTGAGTACCTTACCCGTTTTTAAAAGCGGTAACCTGTTTAACAATAATAAACGCATTACGGAAAATGGAGGCAATGACTACTGGGAAAGCGGAGTGCTAAATCCGCAACTCATCCTGAAGGATCTTTCGTCGATACTTCACCCGGAATTATTTAAAGACCATGAACTATTATATTACAGGAAACTAAATTGACTATAACCTGAAAGTTTGCATCTGATAAACGGAAATATTATAAAAGGACATCAGGGGAAAAGAATATATATCTTCTCTTTTCTTATTATTTTGCTGCTCCTGTTTTTTTCTCTCGATATTTTCCTGGGATCAGTCAATATCAGGCCATCAGATGTATTGAACGCTTTTCTGGGTCATGCCGACGGTAACATCGAAACTATTATATTGAAATTCAGGATTCCCAAGGCAATTACCGCAATTCTTGTAGGTATAGCTTTATCAATGAGTGGATTACAGATGCAGACCATCTTCAGGAATCCTATGGCCGGTCCCTATGTTCTTGGTGTCAGTTCAGGTGCAAGTCTGGGTGTTGCAATTGTGATCATGGGATTTTACTCTGGTATTGCACCGGCTGATCTGATGACTTTCGGCAATTGGGTTCTGACATTCGCAGCATGGGCAGGAGCCGGGGCTGTGATGATGCTTATAATGGCAATATCAGCCAGGATAGAGGATGTTATGACTATACTGATAATTGGGATCATGCTGGCGAGCGGTCTGTCGGCAATAGTCAGTATCATGCAATATTTCAGCAGCGAAACGATGCTGAAAGCATATGTGGTCTGGACGATGGGCAGCCTTGGAAACTTATCATCCGGACAGCTCCACGTTCTGACGATAACAGTTACTGTTGGAACCATCTTCAGTATATTTCTTATAAAGCTTCTAAATGCCATGCAGATGGGAGAGAATTATGCTTCAAGCATCGGATTGAATATCCGTTCAGCCAGGGTACTGGTTTTCATTTGTTCAAGTATTCTCGCAGGAAGTGTAACGGCTTTTTGTGGCCCGATAGGATTCATCGGTATTGCCATTCCGCACATAGTCAGGAATATTTTCAGAACATCAGATCATAAGGTGCTTGTGCCGGGTTCGATCATTGCCGGCGGTGCGGTGATGGCTCTCTGTGATATAATATCCCAATTACCGGGATCAGAGAGTGTCATACCGGTAAATTCTGTAACGGCACTTATTGGAATCCCTGTTGTGATCTGGATTGTAATGAGGAATAAAAGGGTATCAGGCTTAAGCGATGGATAGGAGTAAAGATAAATTGGTGTCAGTTGGTTCTCTCATTATAGGTTATGGGTCAAAACGACTTTTACCTCCACTCTCTGCAGAAGCACTTAAGGGAGAGCTTGTTGCAGTAATTGGCAGGAACGGTATCGGAAAAAGCACATTGTTGCGAACTCTTCTGGGCTTGCAACCTGTACTTGGAGGTAAAGTAGTGATTGATGGTAAAAACCTGAAAGAAATGTCACGGAATCAGATGGCCAGGAGGATCGGATATATTTCGACAGAAATAATCAGAGTCAGTAATATGACAGTATTCGATCTTGTTGCACTTGGTAGATATCCTTACACAAACTGGATAGGACAGACTGATGAACTTTCATACGCTGCTGTAAAGGATGCCCTGAAGAAAACCGGCCTGGCTGGATTTGAATCCAGATACATTTCAAGCCTTTCAGATGGTGAGAGGCAACGTACCATGATAGCCAGGATACTTGCGCAGGAGACAGATATTCTCATAATGGATGAACCTACAGCATTTCTTGACATTGTAAGTAAATTCGATATCATTAAACTGATGCTCAGTCTGGCATCTGAAGGACGGACAATTATCTTTTCGACGCATGACCTCAATATTGCAGTCAATCAGGCCCACAGGATCTGGATGATGCTTGATGAAGGGATTACTGAAGGAGCTCCTGAAGACCTGGTACTTGACGGATCATTTGATCATTTATTCAAATCAGGCAACATTGGATTTGACAAAAATGACGGAACATTCTTATTCAGGACTGAATTTTCCGATTCAATCTATGTCGAAGGAGAAGGACCTTCATATCAATGGACCCGCAAAGCTCTAAACCGCATAGGTTATTCTGTAAACCGGGAACCTGCTGACCCGTACATCATTTCGCCATCGGCAAAAAACAGGCAATGGATCCTTTCAGTAAGCGGGAAACAGCATTATTTCAATAAACTGTATGATCTTGTGAGGGTCCTGTCAACAGGGAAACACCTGTAATTAACGGTAATACTTACGGTATGTTTCTATAAAGGAAGGGACATCATCAACAGATATTTTCTTCGCAATTATCTTCTTGTTTCTGTCAAGGATATATACCATGGGTGTGGTCTGGACATTATAATAGTAATCAAAATGAGAGCTTCTGTCCGGATCCCAGCCATTGATCCAGCTCAGATTGTTTTCATCTATATATTTTGTCCATGCCGCTTTATCACTTATTGTGCATACTGCAAAAACCTCAACACCTTCATTCCTTGCTTTAAGGTAATAATCCCTTAGTTTTGGAGTGTATTCCTTGCAGAATCCGCAGTTTGGTTCCCAGAAATAGAGTATGGTGAATTCTTTCTCGATATCATAAAGTGCCACGAAAATTCCTTTATAGGAATCCATCACAAGATTTTCAGCCTTCATACCTATCAGATTATGCCTCAGCAATTCAACCTGTCTTTGCAGGTCTTTCTTAAAATCACTCGTCACCCAGTCGGCTTTACCTGAAAGATATATGTCGTCTGCAATTTTTACGAGCACGGCATCATGGCCCATTATTTCACTTTCACGGAAATGATTGAAAAGATAGACCGATATGAACTGGAACATCTTCGGATTCGATTCACATTTCTTAATGATCTTGTCGATTTCCCTGTTTATTGAATCAGCAGATTGTATAACAACATTCGAAAAGAAGGCGTCGAGACGTGCCTGAAGTATAGGTGTTCTTATCAGCCTTTCGTCTTTCAGGTCGATATTGTCAAAAAAATGATCCTTGTTGTAATTATATCTTTTTACCCATCTTACAGAATCAGGATTATGAGTTCCGGCTTCTATTTTGAATTCAGGTATATCAATGGGGATCAGTGATTTAACCAGTATGCCAAGTAGATTATTCTTATTTTCATCGGAGATTGTCCTAAGGTATGATTTCATCTCAGCTTCAAGTATCCTCTGTTTTTCATTTAGTATACGGACCGAATCCTGGTTCTCTTTGTTCGATTGAAGCCTTTTTAAGTTGGATGATGATCTCTGCTGCAGGGAACCCCATTTTTTCTGATATGCAACAAAGGCAGTGTTTTCATCGGATCCGGTGAACTTAAGGGTATTGAAGTAATCATTGTAAGAGCAGCTTACTGAAAAGTTCTGATCGTCTGAAATGAGAAGCTCGAAATATTTTTTACCCGGTAGAACAATCATATAAATACCCTGAGATAGTTTCTCCTTTCCCGAGAAAACCCCATTGCCTCTGGCATCTAGGATAGTTGTGTCAGTGATATATTGCTTATCTCCAAAATGGTATGCAAGGAATATTGATGAGTCTCGTAAGCCTGAAACTGATAAGGAAATTGAATAATTGTTTTTGGACTGGCTGAAAGCAGAAATTACCAGAAGTAAGGATGATATTGCGGTGATGAACTTTTTCATCGAATTTTTATGTTTAGAAGATATCGGCAAAATTAGTCATTGCAATTTCTTTGCCAAAGTCATTAAAGTACAATATATGGAAATTAATTGTATTTTTGGCATGGTTATTCCAGGGTGTAATTCTGATGACAATCTCATTGCTTATTCCGGTTTGTAATTATGATATAGTGGCGCTTGTTCACAGCATGAAAAGCTGTATCGGGAAAGTACCTGAATTCCTTGAGATATTGATTGGTGATGATGGTTCTGCACCCGATTTCAGGAATAAATACAAATCGCTCGAAGAACCAGGTGTCAGACTGATTGTATCAGAAAAGAATATTGGCCGTGCTGCAATACGCAATAAGCTCGTGCTTGAGGCTAAAGGTGACTATCTGCTTTTCATCGATGCAGATGCCATGATCCCCGGCACTGCTGAAGCATATATCACAAAATGGCTGCCTTATGTTTCGAAAGCCAGGGTGATATGCGGGGGTATTCTTTATCATAAATCACCTCCCGGTGATCCTGACAAGATCCTCAGATGGAAAATTGGGTGGAAGAGGGAACAGCGTAAGGCTGGTGAACGGGAAAAACATCCTTACACTTTGTTCTCAACTTTCAATGTAATGATTGACAGAACAGTGTTTTCAAAACTGAGATTCAATGAAGAGCTTAAACAGTACGGATTTGAAGACAGGCTTCTGAGTTATCAGCTCAAGAAAGCAGGTATTAAGATCCTTCATATTGATAATGGATTGTTTCATGAGGGGCTGGAGTCGAATAAAGAATTCCTGAATAAGACTAAGCTTGGTCTTGAGAATCTCAGCCGTTTGTATGACAGCGTCACTGATAAAAGAACGTTCGCTTCAACAGTAAGGATATTAAGACTTTACAACAGGCTGGCATTATTCCGGCTGACTTTATTGCTTGCCGGATTTTATATACGGTACAAGGACAAGATGGAGATAAAGCTCGATTCTCCAAATCCTTCATTAATACTTTTCAGTCTTTATAAAGTATGCATGTTCTGCACCTTCAGGGAAATACACAGAAGAAGGAAAATACTGCCGATATTCTGATTACATTCTCAAAATGCAGGGCGACCAATATAATTTTACCTGAAATTTTAATAAAGATCAATAATGACGAATCCGGTAAATTGGGCAGTCGACCAGGTAAAAAGGTTAAATGACGAAATCTGGCACACTCCATTGTCGGAATTATCCAAACGCAGAACCTTCCTGATCAGACAGCTCCGGATAATAGTGATTGCCGCCCGCGGCTTTCTGAATGATAAGGTCCAGCTAAGAGCTTCCGCTCTAACCTTTTATACTCTTATCTCAATCATTCCCGTTGTCGCTATCGGCCTTGCGATAGCAAAAGGTTTCGGTCTTGATCAGAATCTGATTGCGATCATTACTCGGACAAAGGAGTTCGAGACATACAGCGAAATGCTGACTCCCTTGCTTGAGAGGGCAAAGTTGACAATTCAGGGAACACAGGGAGAATATATAGCAGGAGTGGGCATTATAATACTTTTCTGGTCAGTTATTTCTCTTCTTTCACAGATAGAAAACTCATTCAATCATATTTGGCAGGTCTCTTCATCAAGACCATGGTACAGGAAATTTACGGACTACCTGACTATAATGCTTGTGGCTCCGATATTCATAATCCTTTCAAGCAGTATCACCTTCATTATAAGCAAGAATCTTAATGAATTTCTGAATCAGGCTTCTATCCTGTCTTATTTCAAGCCTGTTATAAGTTCACTCGTCAGGTTTACTCCATATTTGCTCACATGGATAGTGCTTACACTCCTGTTCATCGTGATGCCAAATGCAAAGGTCAAGTTCGTACCGGCTTTATTATCAGGGATAATAGCAGGAACATTTCTTAAACTGTTGCAGTGGCTGTATATGGATCTCCAGTTCGGTATTACAAAGCTTAATTTCATATATGGAGGACTTGCTGCAATTCCGCTATTCATAATCTTTCTGCAAACAGCATGGATAATAATTCTTCTTGGTGCGGAATTGTCTTTCGCTAATCAGAACGTTTCGAGGTACGAATTTGAATCTGAAGCATTGAATATAAGCCATTTTCAGAAGCGTGCCCTTATTCTGATGATACTCCATATGATAATCCGCAATTTCTCAGCAGGTGAGCGACCTATAAGCGCTGAAAAAATAAGCAGGTCGCTAAAAATTCCTGTGAGGCTTGCAAGGGATATTCTCGATGATCTTAGCGGAGCGTCACTGGTTTCCGTCATACATGAAAATGAGCAGAAGGAAAGGCTTTATCAGCCGGCAATGGATATTAACAAGCTTACAGTGAGTTATGTTTTATCGCGGCTTGACCGGAAAGGTGTTGCAAGGAGGATGGTTGTCAAGAGTAAAGAATATGACAAGGTCATTGCAATCCTTGAGAAATACGAAAGGCTGACAGCTAAATCAAATTCAAATATCCTGATAAAAGACCTTTAGTTCAGGATACTTTTTTTTGCTTTGTTACTCGCTTTTTTCCGTAGTTTTCCACGAAGTCAATGAATTCGGCAAATGATTTCCAGTTATTGAAGAAATAATGTGGAACGGGAAGGATAATATGTTTGGTATTTTTTTCCTTTGCCCAGTAGTTATTGACATTTTCATATGGGAAAACACGATCTATCTCACTTGTCAATGCATAATCCCATCTGAAACCTGAATCAGTTTGCTCCATCATCCTGTTGTACAGCCATCTAAGCTCATCATGAAGTGATTTAAGAGTTCTTTTAGGGACCATTTCCTTATTCAGCTCATTTGTTTTCTTATCCCCGAACATCCTGAAATAGAACTTATGCATATTCTCTTCAGTGATATTGTTAAGTGTGCCTTCAAAGATACGCAGCGGGATCCCGTACTTGTCATCTGCAGGTATCGGTGTTCCGTTTACGGCGATCCTTATATCAGGGTCAATGCCTGTCTTTGATAACAAATATTGCGCTGCCCATACGCCAAGCGACCATCCGATAAGTACTATCTTTCTGTATGATTTCATTTGTGGAAGGACTAGGGCTTCGTCAGCTGAATAATTATAAAAAAGGATGAAATCACGATCTTCATCCAGCATTGGAAGGAACAGATTTTCATCACATCCCCAGCCTGCATAAAGAACGACAAGCTGATCGTTCTTCTCCCGTCTTCTGATATAAGTTTTCATCAGATGAATAAAGGATTACCCATACCTCGCATAAAAATATACCCGTTTCCCAAAGATAACCGAAATTATTATCATTAATTAAGAACCGGAATTTTAATTAGGGGTATAAAAAAATAAGAGGAGGAAGGGTGGTTGTGAAGATCAGGGAGCGGGTTTAATTAATAAGATAATTCCCGTGTCTACTGTCTGATAAAAGGACGGAACCATAGTAAGCTGGCGCTTTACCTCAGGTCCCTGATGTGAAAGTCAATGTCTGCAATACAATCCTGTTGATTTTCACTCCCAACCCTTGCTCATCTCCTCTTATTACCAATAGCATGAGCTTGCAACAAATTTACAAAATAATATTTAATTATCAAAGTTTTATGTGAAAAATAATTAAAGTCACCCTCTCCTTTTAAATTGAGAAAATATTGTCTAAATTTGATATCTACCTGATTAATTGGTACTACCATGGTTGCTGAACTCGAACAGATATCATTTAATGATAATGGAGGATTTAACGCCTGTTATATAAATGATACAACGGGTATCTGGCACTTCCATCCTGAATATGAGCTTGTTCTTAATATTAAAAGCAACGGAACACGTATTATCGGGGATAGTGTTGAATTATTCGACAAGTATGATATGGTATTTATTGCGGGAAACATCCCCCATTCATGGAACTACTATAAAAGCGAAAAAGGCCTGCCGGATAATCATGGCATCATGATGCATTTTAAAAAATCATCAATCGGAGATTCCCTGCTTGCCCAGCATGAAATGAGATCCCTGAATGAACTTCTCGGATTATCTGAGAGAGGCCTGGGCTTTTCAGTCAGAGATGCCCAGACAGCAGAAAAGTACCTCGTCCAGATGATCAATGATAGCGGCCTCGATAAAATGATCGATTTCTTCAACATACTGAGAATATTATGCAATGCAGAGAAAAAAGAATTCCTCTGCTCAGAGAATTATAAACAGGCATATGATGAAAGAGGTAATAAACGAATGGCCGAGATTTATACCTATATAAGAGAAAACTATTTCAAGCCAATATCGCTTGAAAAGATCGCCAGGATCGCGAAAATGAGCCCTTTTGCATTCAGCAGGTTCTTCAAGAAGAACTGCGGTGCAGGCTTCGTTGAATACCTTAACCGTGTAAGAACAAACAAAGCATGTTATCTGCTCCGTGAAACTGATTACCAGGTGCACGATATTGCCGTTGAGTGTGGTTTTACAAGTATTTCAAACTTCAATAAACAGTTCCGCAAAACTGAAGGGATCTCTCCGAGGGACTACAGGGCGCAATTCAGATAGATTATAAGCTGACCTTCTTTAATCTGCCGGGATTATGGCTATGACATTACTTGAAAAAATTATCGCAGCACATTCTGATAAAGAATCTGTCCGGACTGGTGATATTGTTGATATCAGAATTGATGTAAGGGTTGCGCGCGACTTCGGTGGTGCAAATGTTGTGAAGCATCTTCGCGATAATATGCTTACGGTAAACGATCCGGAAAAGACACTTTTTACTTTCGACTGTAATCCCACAGGCTCTGATCAGAAATATGCTGTCAATCAGCAGCTGTGCAGGCTCTTTGCCAGAGAAAATAATATTAAGGTCTACGATATCGATTCAGGTATAGGAACGCACCTTTTAATCGATGAAGGATATGTTTTTCCGGGGTTAACTGCTGTCTCAACCGACTCTCATGCCAACATCCTCGGGGCTGTTGGTGCATTCGGACAGGGTATGGGTGATATGGATATTGCAGCTGCCTGGCATAAAGGCAAACTCTGGTTCCGGGTACCTCCTTCAGTAAAAATAGTTTTTACCGGAGATCTCCCTGAAGATGTCACTGCAAAAGACATTGTACTTAATCTGCTCGGGATCTTCGGGGCAAATTCACTGCTGGGTAAGTCCGTGGAACTTTATGGAGAATGTATCAGAAATCTGACCCTGGATCAAAGAATCACTATTTCCTCAATGGCTACTGAAATGGGAGCCATAATTATCCTTTTTCCACCTTCACGGGAAATCACTGACTTCTGCAGAAATCTATCCGGTAAAAGCTTCAGTCCTGTTTTTGCTGATGCCGATGCTATATATCAGGAAACACATGAAATTGATGTTTCAAAATTCAAACAAATGATTTCACGGCCCGGTCAGCCTCATGATGTTGTAGAGATAAATGTTGTAATACAACAAAAGATCGATTCGGCATTTATAGGCAGCTGTACAAACGGAAGGATGGAAGATATGCATGCGGCTGCTTCAATTCTTACCGGCAGAAAAGTTGCGCCGGGAGTTGTACTGAAAATTGTTCCTGCAACAGATTCAATATGGAAACAATGCCTCAGTGAGGGTATTCTGGAAATTTTCAAACGATCCGGAGCACTGATCTCAAATGCAGGATGTGCTGGCTGTGCAGCAGGACAGGTAGGACAGAATGGTCCTGGTGAAGTGACTGTCAGCACAGGCAACAGGAATTTCCCCGGTAAGCAGGGTAAGGGAAGTGTATATCTTGCTTCTCCCCAAATAGTTGCTGCTTCAGCTGTAGCAGGTTATATAACAACCCCTGATAAGATACCATCTGAACCATCAGTATTCAAAACTTCATCATCTTCTCTTACAACCTCTCGGTCATCAGTCTCAAGCGGACGATCAGTTTCTTCTAAACCGGAAACTCTTGAAGGACGGATCCGGATCATCCGGAAGGATAATATTGACACTGATATGATCTTCCACAACAGATATCTGGCAGTTACAGAGGTGAAGGAGATGGGACAGTATACATTTGACAACCTGTCCGGTTATGAAGATTTTGCAAAGAAAACGTCTCCAGGTGATATTTTAATTATTGCGGGAAAAAATTTCGGCTCTGGCAGTTCCAGACAGCAGGCTGTGGATTGTTTCCTTTCCCTTGGAATACAAGCTATTGTGGCAGAATCATTTGGTGCTATTTATGAAAGGAATGCAATAAATGCTGCCTTACCGATACTCACATGTAAATCATTTGATGACCTTGACCTGAAGGAAGGTGATAAGATCCGGATCGATCTTAAGACCGGTATGATAAAAAACATCTCAAACGATAAACAAACATTTGCAGATCCTTTTTCTGCTGTCCAGATGGAAATCTACCAGAACGGAGGGCTGCTTGCATAAGAATAATATGAAACCACAGACATTTGCCGAAAAGATCTTCAGATCAGAAGCCGGTTCAATAGTTTTCGCCAGGCCTGATATAATTCTGACTCATGACAATACTGCAAGCATCTTTAAGACATTCCAGAAAATGGGCGGTGTTAAAGTTGCTGATCCGTCTCAGATGCTTGTGGTGCTGGACCATAATGCTCCGCCTGCCGATTCAAAACTGGCAACCCAGTACAAGGAAATAAGGAATATCGTGAAAGAACAGGGAATAAAGTTGTTCTATGATTCAGGGATGGGGATCTGCCATCAGATAATGGCCAGGCATGCCAGGCCCGGAATGCTGATCGTCGGAAGTGACAGTCATACATCAACTGCCGGAGCCTTTAACGCTTTTGCAGCCGGAATTGACAGAACTGAGTCGGCAGGTATCTGGGTCAAAGGTGAAACATGGTTCAGGGTTCCTGATTCTCTAAAGATCATTCTCAGCGGTGAACTTAAGCAGGGAGTGTATGCAAAAGATCTGGCACTCTGGATTATCGGAATGATCGGATCGGATGGGGCGAATTACATGTCGGTCGAATTCCATGGCAGCGGAGTGAGGAGCCTTACTATCTCTGACAGGATGACAATCGCCAACCTGGCTTCTGAGATGGGTGCTAAAAACGCGGTATTTCCAGCTGACGAAGTGCTTTATGAATTTACAGGTACAAAGTATGAAGGTGTGTGGGCGGATCCAGATGCATCATACTCCAGGGAGATAAGCATAGATCTTAACGAGATCTTCCCGGTAGTTGCAGCACCGCATAATGTCGACAACATTAAATCGGTACATCAGGTTGCCGGAACAGTTGTGCATGAAGGACTGATAGGTACATGCACAAATGGAAGAATTGCGGATTTAAGGATAGCAGCTGATGTCCTAAGGGGTAAAAAAATTAAGAAGGATTTTCAGCTTAATGTGATACCGGCATCAAGGGAAATATTCCTTCAGGCCATTGATGAAAGAATTATAACTGATCTTATTGAGGCAGGGGCTAATGTTCTGACGCCCTCCTGCGGTCCATGCCTGGGCACCGGTCAGGGTATACCGGCAGACGGACATACTGTAATCTCATCAGCGAACAGGAATTTCCTGGGTCGGATGGGGAATAAGCTGGCTCAGATCTATCTTGCATCTCCCGCGACAGTTGCGAAATCGGCTATTGAAGGAATGATTGCCGATCCAAGACAGCATCCTGGTAATGAGATATTTACTTACAATACAGCTCAGAGCAAAACCTTTCAGATAGATGCAGGTGAAGATCGAAAAAATGGTAGTGTATGGAATTATGCGGATGTCGATAACCTCAATACTGATCAGATGTTTGCAGGAAAACATACCTATAATGTTTTAAGTTCGGATCCCGTTGCCATTTTACCACTTCTTTTTGCCGACTTTGATCCATCTTTCAGTAAAAGAGTTGAAAAAGGCGATATTATAATTGCCGGTGACAACTTTGGCTGCGGAAGCTCACGTGAGCATCCTTCTGTAGGACTTGCCCATGCAGGGATCCGGGCTATAATTGTTAAATCGGCAAACAGGATTTTTTATCGCTCGGCAATTAACCAGGGACTTCTCCTGATAGTTCAAAAGGGAGCTGTAGAAGCCTACCGAAGCGGAGACAGAGTTGACATAAATTTTAAAGCAGGTAAAATATCAATAGGGGAGAAGGAATTCACTTTTCAGCCTCTTCCTGACAAGCTTGGCCAGATAATAGAAAAGAAAGGGCTGGTGAATTATATTAAAGGTTCAGAGGTTCAAAGGCTTAAAGGCTAAATGGCTAAGAGAGCAATACATCCAATTCCCCCTTTGAAGGTCGTAATGAAATGAAGATCCCGCTTCGGCGGGAGGGTAAGGGGGATGTAATTCTTGTTTCAATCCAAAAAAAATGTATTTTTGCACCCAATTACTGGTTCCGTAGCTCAGCTGGATAGAGCAATCCCGAAGCTTCGGGATGGGTCGGGCGTTCGAATCGTGAGATTCTTTGAAAGATGGGCAAAATAATCCCAAAACTTTGGGATAGTAATGTTAATTTGAAATATTGGTTCCGTAGCTCAGCTGGATAGAGCAACAGCCTTCTAAGCTGTGGGTCGGGCGTTCGAATCGCCCCGGAATCACAACGAACAGCCTAAAAGGGCTGTTTTTTGTTTTAAGCAGGAGTATACAGATGGCACAAGATCAGGGGCGATGAGAACGCGAAGGGATGGAGGCGTTCGAACCGAGGAGCTCTGCGACGAGTTCATGAGCGGGTCTGAGCGCCTGGCTGTGCGAAGCGAATAATCGCCCCGGAATCATAATAGTTAAAAGATGTTAAGTTTTTAACAATCCGGAATCATTTGATATTTCGTTTTGTCAGATGTACAGTTAATAAAGGGAAAAACAAAGCCAACTCATTACTCTCAATCAGGCAAAGCGTTGAGTTTTTAAAATGAGTTGGCTTTAATTTTTAAACTTACATTAAATCAAATGGAGTTTTGATTATTAATACTTTGGAGTACAATTCCAGAAATTCATTTTATTCCGGCTCATCAATTTTGTAACCCAAAAGTGATAGCATCCGTGCACCATACCGCGTGCCAAACTTCCTGTAGCCCGCAGAATTGAAGTGCAGATTATCCGGACTGTCCGTGCAGCCACTTGAAGAAATTACATAAGAATTTGGAATTGTTTGAGGCAGCTTTGCAATTATGGTATTCATACTTGCACAGGCTCCTCCCTGATCCACATTTACCACTTCACCTGCAAGCAGGGGAATTGAATTTGGACCAAGCCCCAGATCCTTCAACAGATTGTCGTAAATCGCTTTCACTTTTTGCGGCCAGATAGTGTCGTTTGTATTCGATTCACCCTGATGCATCAGGATACCCTTGATAACACCGCTTTTCTGCGCAATTTTTGCCATCTCAACAAGATGAGCATACGGATTGTCACTATACTGTTTTATAATATTGGTCATCCATGGCTGCACTGTTGCTGCATATGTCTGAAAATTATCTTTATCAAATAACTCAATCTTACAGCCTGCTACTGCTACATGTACAACACCAACTTTAATATTTTTTGGAAGATTGGCAACAAGCGTCCTGCCAAAATAATCTACAGGTGATAGCCCTGTATTGCATCTCCCGAGCGGAGGAACCGCAGTGTACCAGTTTCCTTTTGTCCTGTTCAGGTTAGGACAATCAACGGAAGCCAGTACCTGAAAACGATCGTCAACTGTCTTATCCTGTTCTTCAATTCTGCCCGGGCCTTCCATATTTGACTGTCCGAAGCACAGGAAAATATAAAAATTTGGATCCTGCGCGGAAGCATTTATCTTCAGTAGCAGTAATCCGGCTATCAACAATATCACATACCTCGTTTTCATAGTTTTCGTTTTTGGTGAATGAACAATATTAAGAAATTTATAAATAAGGATCGCAAAATGAATTTTAAAAATTAGTATCAGGAACTTGATTGATATCTTGCTGATAGAACTATTAATGCAAGTATGTTTATAACCTCATGAAAGGTACAAAGCGTACAAGTGTAAGATGTTTTGTCTCAACCCTTCCTTTTCTTTTAGTAACGAGCTGAAGTTCCTGAACTGAAGATGGTTTTCCTACAGGTATGACGAGCTTTCCGTTTTCTGCCAGCTGATCTATCAGAGGCTGCGGGATCGTTTCAGCTGCAGCAGTTACGAGTATGATGTCGAAAGGGGCATATTCAGCCCATCCCTGGTAGCCGTCGCCAAATTTGCACTTTATATTTTTGTAACCCAGTTTCTTTAGTCTTTCGGCAGATTCTTTAGCCAGTTCGGGAACGATTTCGATCGTATATACCTGGCTTACTATTTCTGCAAGGACAGCTGCCTGATAACCTGATCCTGTACCGATCTCAAGAGCCTTCATTTTGCTGCCTGGTTTTACAACATTTGTCATATAAGCAACGATATACGGTTGGGAGATTGTCTGACCATATCCTATCGGCAATGGATAATCATTATAGGCTTCATTCTGATATTCCTCCGGAACAAACTGGTGCCGTGGAACCTTTTTCATTGCATCAAGAACCTGAGTATTGCTGATTCCCCGATCCTGGATCTGGATCCGGACCATTCTGAGCCTGGCAGATTCAAATCTGTCAGCCTGCGGCATAATCAATCCTGTCATAATAATTAATTGTATAACCAGAATGGACTTCACAACAAGATCATTTTTTACAATATACAAAATCCTAATGTCATTTCAAAGAGAAATCATGGTGCAGCGGTTACTTAAATGATCTTTTATTTCGATTATTGCCGTCTATACAGGAACACCTAGTATTTGCAGAAATCCCCGTCCAAGAAACTCGATCAGAGGCCAGATAGGTAAAAGATTCACTTTTGAAATAACTGATCCGACAATAAGACCGAATAGAATGAAAGTCCCGTATCTGTACAATGCTTCGTATAACTTCGGATATTTCCTGAAATAGTTCAAAAGCAGATGTGAACCGTCAAGCGGCGGGAGGGGGATCATGTTAAATATGAAAAGGCCCCAGTTAATATAGATGGCATACAGGAAAACCTCAGACAATACCGAATAATAACTTCCTGGATGGATCCTGTAAATAAGAGCAAATATCCATGAAAGTACCATAGCCGTTATTACATTTGATACAGGTCCGGCAACAGCAATTTTCATTATATCAGTCTGCGGATTCTGAAGTTTTTTTTCATTAAACTGGACAGGCTTAGCCCATCCGAATCCGGCAACAAGAAGCATTATGAATCCAAGAGGGTCGATATGTTTAAGTGGATTCAGTGTGATCCGCCCCTGGTCCCTGGAAGTTGAATCACCGCATTTATTTGATATATATGCATGACTGAACTCATGGACAGTGAGCCCGATAAGTATCCCGGGAAGGAATTTCAATGTCCTGAATATGTCAAAACTGTCCATAATAATTCTTACACGCAGTAAATCTAATAAAAAGCCGATAAAACATCCGGATGATTCCTGATTATTTCCCTGTGATCTTTTTGAGCAGGTCAAAGAATTGCTTCTTCCGGGCAGAGTTTATGCTCCAGTCTACCGGTACACTCTGATACCCGTTCTCGAAGGATTCTCCTTCTCTTCTGTAATCAAAGAAGCCCCACGAAGCATAAGCTTTCAGTGCCGACAGGAAATTGTTGTTTTCTTTATCAAAATCATAATGATCATCCTCGTTGAATAATATCGGTTTAGCATTATAACCTTCAACCTCCCTGGTTTTTCTTACCATCTCCAGTATTTTATCCGGATCAGATACTCCATTCCCATGAAGCAGAATGAAATCTGAAATTTTTACAACATTTGGCAATGGTATGAAACCGCCACCATAGCTTGTTCCGGCATAATATCTGAAGTATCCGTCATATCTGCTTCTGACAAGCTCTATCAGTTCATGAACTCTTTCAGGTTTAAGTATATCATGATCATATTGAATATTACATTCATTATTGATCTCAATCAGAACATTTCTGTATTTTTTCCCGAAAAGCCAGTCAATGACGTTAGTGACTGCACTGACAACAGCTTTCTCGTCATCAAGCCTTTCATCCTGGCCGAAATAGAACAATCCGAGGATCGGCACCATCCCGAGCCTGTCGGCTTCATCAAGTATCTTTGTGAGCCTTTTCATGTAATCGTCTCTCAGTCTTCCGTCGGAATAATAAGCTGAATTATGCCAGGGTTGACCCTGGGAATATCCCTGCGGACTGCCGCCCTGGAGGTTAATTGTAAAAGATAGCAATCCATATTTACGCCAGATCTGCATATTTCTTACGAATTCATTTGTGTTTCTTTCAGGATCCCACTGGTCAGTATCTGGATATTTCCACATTCCTGAGGTCTCCGGATTCAGATCATCAAAGACTCCCTGGACCATCCGTGAATTCAACAGCAATCCTTCAATCATGAGAGTATCCAGCTTAACCCCTTCATATGTTGGTTTACCGTTGACATAAAACATGTCTTCTCTTATTTCAACACTTGTCTGACGTGGCGGCGGATCGTTTTTACATGAAGTGATAAGGATACACAATAAGATTATTGGAATAAGTTTATTTTTCATCCCGGTAAAATATATCATGGATGTTACGTTTATTAATTAGGAATACAATATAAACAAATTCAGAAAATTCCTGAAAGGTTGATTAAATTAATTGGCTAATTTGCATCCTGATATAAAAACGACAACATCATGAGAAAGGCTGGCATATATTTTACACTGATACTGCTCTTATTTTCAGCTAAACTGGTTGCCCAGGATGTTACTGATATCAAAGTTTATCTCATTACATGTGGGCCCGGGACAGAAACATATTCTATCTATGGTCATAGCGCGCTGCGGATTGTTGTACCTGAAAGCGGTAGCGATATTGTTTACAACTGGGGAGTATTTGATTTCAATACGCCTCACTTTGTCTGGAAATTCGCTAAGGGAAGGCTCTATTACATGCTTGCTGCGACAACATTTGAAAGATTTCAGCAGGAATATTTTCTTGAGCATCGCTGGATGCAGGTACAGGAGATAAACCTGGAACCTGAAGAAAAGATACGCCTTATGCAGCTTATAGCTGAAAACCTTCAACCGGAAAATGTTGAATACCTGTATGATTTTTTCTATGACAACTGTTCTACGAGGATAAGGGATCTGCTCGAAAAAGTGCTTGGAAAAAATTTAATGTATCCTCCCGATGATCCGAAACAGGTATTCTCCTTCAGAATAATGGCAGGTAATTATCAGAGGATTTATCCCTGGCTCAATGCCGGTATCGATCTGATCCTGGGAACTCCCTGTGAAAAGAAAGCACATTTTCGCGACAGGATGTTCCTTCCTATCGAAATGCAGAAGGGACTCTCAGAAAGTCTGCTTAGACGAAGTGGCAGGATGGTCCCTCTTTTAACAAATCCTGAGACAGTCCTTTCCTTTGATGAGTCACAGAAAAAAAATGCATTTCACAAATCCCCTACATTCGCATTCTCACTCCTGCTTATAGCTGTCGTGATATTTTTTGCACTGATTAAGAATAAAAAGGCAGCACGGATAGCCGATATAATAATATTTCTGTTCTTTTCCTGTCTGGCCCTTTTTATGCTATTCTCAAATTTCATGACTGATCATTGGCAGCTGAAGCGAAATCTTAATATCTTATGGTTGAGTCCTTTCCTTCTTGTGTGTCTGGCTGCAGTTATTTTGAAAAAGGAATGGTTTACATGGTTCAGGATAGTATTCATTCTCTCTTTACTTTCCTTTGCAATACAGATTATCTTTCCCGGGGGGTTCAATTCCGCTTTCATCCCGCTTATTCTGATACTGGCTCACAGGAGTTCAGCTCGTTCAGGCTTCAGCTGGAACCCCCTGTCAATGGATTCTTTTTAACAGAAATTTAACACTCATTAACACCTCTTTATTAATTGCTTGGCTTCTTTTGTGTCCATGTTTCATAATACACGGAAAGGCATATTACTTTAATCAATTTGTTATTTTTGCAACTTAAAATAAAAACTATGGAGCAGACTTCCGATATCAGGTTACTGAATGAGAAAATAGAAAAAGAAAGCGCTTTCGTCGATATCATAAGGATGGAAATGAATAAGGTGATAGTAGGACAGAAACATCTGACTGACAGTCTTTTGATTGGACTACTGGCTAATGGGCATCTGCTGCTTGAAGGGGTACCCGGACTGGCAAAAACACTCGCGATAAAATCACTCGCTTCAATAATAGATGCTAAATTCAGCAGGATACAGTTCACGCCCGACCTTCTGCCTGCGGACCTTATAGGTACGATGATCTACAGTCAGAAGAAGGAGGAATTCATCGTAAAAAAAGGTCCGGTATTTGCGAATTTCATACTTGCTGATGAGATAAACCGTTCGCCGGCTAAGGTCCAGAGTGCACTGCTGGAAGCTATGCAGGAGCGACAGATCACAATCGGGGAATCAACATTTCGTCTTGACGATCCTTTCCTCGTACTTGCTACACAGAACCCGATTGAACAGGAGGGAACGTACCCTCTTCCTGAAGCCCAGGTAGACAGATTCATGATGAAAGTGCTGATCGATTATCCTTCAATGGAAGAAGAAAGGCTTATCATACGGGAAAACCTTGGAAAAGAATTTCCACGAACGAACTCTGTTCTGAAAACTACTGATATAATAAGAGCAAGGGAAGTTGTCAGGGAAGTTTATATGGATGAAAAAATTGAGAACTATATTCTCAACATTGTATTCGCCAGCAGACATCCTGAGAAATACGGACTTCCGGCTTTTACGAATATGATATCTTACGGAGCATCACCAAGAGCTTCAATTTATTTATCTATTGCAGCAAAAGCGTTTGCTTTCATCAGGCGAAGAGGATATGTAATCCCCGAAGATATAAGGGCAATATGCCCCGATGTCTTGCGTCACAGAATAGGACTGACTTACGAGGCTGAGGCTGAAAATGTCAATCAGGACAAAATAATTGCAGAGATCCTCAATGTGGTTGAAGTTCCATAATATTTTAAAGGCCTCGGCATTGATACATGCGAGGTATGAGGGAAATTCAGTCATCAGAGAAACCGGAGCCGGAAATGATTGTTGTGATGTAAACAGGAAGGTGATAGTGAATCAGATTCATGGAAGCAACCGAACTAATAAAGAAAGTACGAAAGATTGAGATCAAGACCAGGGGCCTGAGCCGGCATATTTTTGCCGGTGAATATCACAGCGCCTTCAAGGGTAGGGGAATCGCCTTCAGTGAGGTAAGGGAATATCAGTTCGGCGATGATATAAGAAGTATTGACTGGAATGTCACCGCCCGCTTCAATCATCCCTATGTCAAGATCTTTGAGGAAGAAAGAGAGCTCACTGTAATGCTTCTTATTGATGTTAGCGGCTCCGGAGCATTCGGAACAACAACCGGTTTCAAGAGAGACATAATGACCGAGGTTGCAGCGGTCCTCTCTTTTTCTGCAATATTCAACAACGATAAGATAGGTGTAATATTCTTTTCAGATAAAGTAGAGAAATTCATTCCACCCCTGAAAGGAAGAAAACATATCCTGAGAATAATAAGGGAATTGCTTGATTTCAAAGCTGTCAGCCCCCTGACAAATCTTGATGAACCTCTCAGGTACCTTACAAATGCCATTAAAAAAAGATGTACTGCATTTATCCTGTCTGATTTTATTGCTCCCGGTTTTGAAGAAGCGCTACGGATAGCATCAAACAAACACGATATTGTCGGAATTAAGGTTTATGATCCGGCAGAGGTGTCTGTTCCGGATGTGGGATTCATCAGGATAACCGATTCGGAAACCGGAGAAGGTAAATGGATCGATACATCTTCATCTCTGTCGAGGCAGGCTTATGCAAAATGGTGGCAGGATCATCTTTCTTCAACAAAGAACCTGTTCAAACGATGCGGAGTCGATTCTGTTTTTATAAGTACAGCTGAAGATTATGTTCAACCACTGATAAAAATGTTCGAAAGCCGGTAAATATGCGAAAAGATTTGGTTTACATATTCATATTACTGTGCTTATTTCCCGAAATAAATGGTCAGGATGTCAGTGTTACATCCCGCCTTGATACATCAAGAATATATATCGGTGACCAGATCTTCTACACAATATCAATTGATCAACCGGCAGATCTGAGTCTCGATATAAAACCACTGAAAGACACATTAATCAGGAATATTGAAATTTTATCAGGTCCTTCTCAGGATACGATCGCTTCAGCAAGTGGAAGAATCAAGGTCGAAAATAAATATCTGATCACCTCATTTGATTCAGGTTATTACAGGATACCGCCGGCTTATGCGGAGATACGGAGCGAAAACGGGATAAAGCGTTTTTATTCTGATTACAATCCCCTCGAGGTAATGCGTATCAGGATTACTCCACCAGATACAACTGAAAAAATATTCGATATCATCAAACCATACAGAGCCCCTCTTACTGCTTCTGAAGTGCTGCCCTGGGTATTGCTCGCTGCTCTTGCTGCAGCAGCAGTCTGGGGTATTATTTTACTTTCAAGGAAACTGAAAAGATCAAAGAAGGAACCTGAAAAAGAGATAAATCCCGATCCGGCTCATGTAATTGCCTTCCGCGAACTTGAAAGACTGAAACAGGAAGAATTGTGGCAGAAGGGAGAAGTTAAGAAATATTATTCGCGCCTTACAGAGATTTTACGCCAGTATCTTGAGAATCGTTATGGAGTCAATTCGTTGGAAATGACCACATCTGAAACTCTTGATGCTCTTGTCAGCTCCGGTTTCAGGAAAGATGAATCATATTCTGTACTTAAATCAGTCCTGAGCAATGCTGATCTTGTAAAATTTGCAAAATACAAACCCGAATCGACGGAGAACGAATCTAATTTCGACAATTCATGGCGTTTTGTTGAAAATACAATGATTAAGCCTGAGGAAGCAATTCCTGACACTGAGATCAACTCGAAAGGAGGTGGGCAATGACAGGAATTAAATTTGCACAGCCTCTTATTCTGTGGCTCCTTTTATTGGTACCCGCAATGATTGCCTTTTATGTATTGCGGCAAAGCCGGACATCTGCTTCACTGCGTATGCCCGGACTGAAACCTTTCGCAAATACCGGACAGACCTTCCGGAATTATCTCCGCCACATACTTTTCGGTTTGAGAACCGCCGCTATAGCTTTTTTAATAATTGTACTGGCACGTCCGCAAAAGATCGATATGTTCCAGGATGTGAGCACGGAGGGTATAGACATAATCCTTACTCTCGATATCTCGGGCAGCATGCTGGCCCGTGATTTCAAACCCGACCGGCTGGAAGCTTCAAAAAATGTGGCAACAGAATTCATATCAGGACGGCCTTATGACCGTATTGGCCTGGTTGTTTTCAGCGGCGAGAGTTTTACTCAATGCCCTCTTACAACAGACCATGCTGTTCTTATCAATCTGATGAGAGAACTGCAGAGCGGAATGATTGAGGATGGTACAGCAATAGGGAACGGACTTGCACTTGCTGTCAACAGGATAAAAGATTCAGAGGCCAAAAGCAAGGTTATAATACTCCTTACTGATGGTGTCAATAACCGGGGAGAAATAGCTCCTGCAACTGCTGCTGATATTGCAAAAACTTTTGGTATCAGGGTTTATACAATTGGTGTGGGTACTATGGGAACAGCGCCATATCCTGTTCAGACACCTTTCGGAACCCAGTACCAGAATTTGCCAGTTGAAATTGACGAAGCTATTCTTAAGGACATTGCCGCAAAAACAGGTGGTAAATATTTCAGGGCAACTGACAATAACAAGCTGGTACAGGTTTATGGAGAAATTGATAAACTGGAGAAATCAAAAATAGATGTTCGTCAGTTTACAAGGAAAGAGGAGAAATTCATGATACCGGCATTGATCCTTTTCGGATTGCTGGTTCTTGAAGTATTTGCAAGAATTACACTTTATAAGAATATAACATAGATTCAGAAGCAATGCAGTTATTCAGATTTGCAAATCCCGATTTTCTTTACCTGCTCTTACTGCTGCCGGTGTTGATCCTGCTTTGGATAATAAGGACAGCATGGAGAAAAAGAGCACTTCAGAAACTGGGAAATACAAGTCTTGTGCGGCAACTAATGCCTGAATACTCCGTAACACGACCAATAGTTAAATTCATGTTCCAGCTTCTTGCACTTACTTCAGTAATCATTATTCTTGCCCGTCCGCAGTTTGGTTCCCGGCTTGAAGAAGTCAAAAAGCAGGGAGTGGAGGTGATAATTGCACTTGACGTAAGTAATTCAATGCTTGCGGAAGATATTCAGCCTGATCGCCTCACAAGGGCTAAGCAGGCTCTTTCAAGACTTATTGATAATCTTGAGAACGATAAAATAGGCCTTATAGTTTTTGCCGGAGATGCTTATACCCAGATACCTATTACTACTGATTATATTTCAGCAAAAATGTTCCTCTCAACAATCAGCCCTGAAATGGTACCCAGACAGGGCACTGCTATTGGTGCAGCTATTGATTTGGGCATGAGATCTTTCACCCCGGGCGATGGCAAAAGTAAAGCTATGATAATCATTACCGACGGTGAGAACCACGAAGATGATCCCGTAGCAAAAGCAGAAGAAGCAGCAAAAACAGGCATTGTCATCCATACTATCGGTATAGGATCCTCTGAAGGTGTTCCCGTGCCATTTTCTTCCCGAGGGAAAAAAGATTATCTCAAGGATAATGAAGGTAATACAGTTATTACTAAACTGGATGAGGATATACTGAAAAGAATTGCTGTGAACGGCAGAGGTAATTATGTGAGGGCAAGCAGTTCAAATCTGGGACTGGATGAGATCTTCGGTGAAATAAAACAGATGAAAAAACAGGAACTGGAAAGTAAAATGTATACCGAATATAATGATCAATTTCAGATTTTTGCATTAATTGCCTTTGTGTTTCTGCTGACAGATTTCATTGTTATGGACCGTAAGAACCGGAAACTCGCGAATATAAGGTTATTCAAGGTAAAGATATGAGAGAAAAGATAATGAAAATATCGGCATATCAGTACAGGAAGTTTTCACTTATTCTGATCCTTTCTATAACTGGCATCATGTCACTCCCGGTTTCTGTATCCGGCCAGGCCGATAAAAAATTCATTCGTCAGGGAAACAGGGAATATGAAAAAAAACAGTATTCAGAATCAGAAATATCATACCGTAAGGCAATCGACAAAAATAAACAATCAGCTGATGCCGTTTTCAATGCCGGAGATGCACTTTACAAACAGAAGAAATTCGAGGATGCCGGGAAACAATTCATGGATAATATTAACATGAATGAAAACAATAAAAAGAAATCAGCCGGGCTTTATAATCTGGGTAATTCCTTATTGAAGGCAAATAAATTGGAGGAAAGCATAGATGCCTATAAAGGTTCCCTGAGACTTGACCCGAAAAATCCTGAGGCAAAATATAACCTGGCTTATGCTCAGGATCTTCTTCGTCAGCAGCAGCAACAACAGCAACAGAAGCAAAATCAACAACAGCAACAAAACAACAAGGACCAGAATAAAGACCAGGATAAAGAGAAAGAACAGGACCAGAATAAAGACCAGAATCAGCAGCAGCAACAACAGAAGGATAACCAGACTATTTCAAAGGAAGATGCTGAAAGGATTCTGAATGCCCTTGAGAACGATGAGAAGAATGTTCAGGAAAAAGTCAAGCTTGCAAAGGCAGCAAAAGAGAGAGTCCGTTCAGCTAAGAACTGGTAAAGGAATTGAATAAAATGAAGAGACGATTATTGACATATTTACTGTTTATTTTAACTGGACTGGCAGCAAATGCCCAGGATATAACTGTGGAGGCTGAATATCCGTCTGTAGTGGAAGCGGGTCAGCAGTTCAGCGTTTCCTGGACTGTAAATTCAGGTGGCGGCCAGTTTACCGCACCCTCGTTTCAGGGCTTTTATAAACTGATGGGGCCGCAAACATCTTACAGCTCAAGCACCCAGATCATCAATGGTAAAATGTCTCATCAGACCTCTTATTCATATACTTATTACCTTCAGGCTATGAATGAGGGTGTCTTTGTAATTGAACCGGCAACATTCACTCTGAAGAACAAATCATATTATTCCGATTCGTTGCGGATTGAAGTGGTGGGAAGAGGAAGACCGGCATCTGGGGCAAGAACCGGAGATGCAGAGGATCAGGATGATGGTAGTGAAGGAAATGTAAGAGGTGATCTCTTTCTCAACCTGTCTGTAAACAAAAGGTCAGTTTATGTCGGGGAACCTATTGTTGCCTCCGTGAAGATCTATACACGGGTTGATCTCTCAGGTATCAATGAAGTAAAATATCCGGCTTTTACAAGTTTTCTCAGGACCGATCTGGAGACTCCGGCGCTGAATTCACTGAGGCAGGAAAATGTCAACGGCACAATATACGGTACAGGAGTGATCCAACAGTTCCTGCTTTATCCTCAGGTAAGCGGTCAGATAACGATTGATCCTGTCCAGATAACGGTGCTTGTCCAACAGAGAACAGGTAATCCGGACCCGTTCTTTGGTGATTTCTTCGCTACATACCAGTCTGTTCCGAGAGCCGTTGCCAGCCGGCCGGTTACAATAAATGTCAGGCCACTACCCGGAACAAAACCTGATGATTTTTCAGGAGTTGTCGGAAAGCTGAGTATAAAATCAGGTATTAACAAAGATTCAGTTAATGTCAATGACGCTGTAAATTACAGGATTACCGTTTCAGGTACGGGTAATCTTAAACTGGCAGGTGCACCGGTACTTAAGCTTTCTCCGGATATTGAAGTATATGATCCCAAAATAACCGACGATATTAAAAACAGCACTAGCGGAACCTCTGGTCAGAGGATTTTCGAGTATCTGCTGATCCCCAGGCATTATGGCGATTTCACTATCCCGCCTGTAACATATTCCTATTTTAATTCATCCACAGGCAAATACGAAAAACTTACAACTGAAGGCCATCGGTTTCATGCAAGGAAAGGTACAGACCAGAATGCAGGTATAACAGTATACGGCGGAGTATCAAAGGAGAATGTTAAATATGTCGGGAAAGATATCAGATTCATTAAGACAAGTGCAGGCAAGCTTGTCAGATCATCAAATATAATCCTGTCAAACCGTTCATTTTATTCAGGCTATGCTATCGCACTCATTGCATTTTTTACGATCCTGTTTTTGCGGCGTGAACATATAAGGCGAAACGCTGATATTACTGCTGTAAAGAACAGGAAGGCCGGCAAGATTGCAGTGCAGAGACTTCGGGAAGCAGCAGCGTGTATGAAGCGGAACGAAATTGACAGGTTTCACGAAGAAATATTAAAGGCAATCTGGGGTTATCTGGGCGATAAACTGAATATTCCCGCTTCAGATCTTTCGAGGAATAACGTTTCTCAAGTATTACGTGAAAGAGGTATCCCGGATGAGACTATTCAGGGCCTTACTGAATTGCTGGATTCATGCGAATTTGCCCGCTATGCCCCGTCTGCATCAGGTACTGAAGCCGCTCATATATATGAGAAAGCTTCCGCATTCATCAGGACAATTGAAAACTCAACAGGGGGTGGCAGATGAGAACTAGAATAATATCAATATCAGCTTTGCTTATTATTAGCCTGTTTTGCTTTAGTGCTTTCTCACAGGAAGAAAGGCTTGAGAAATTCAGGCAGGGCACAGGATTTTACTCCGGAGGCGATTACGAAAAAGCCCTTGAATTATGGCTGGGTATTTATAATACCGGATTCCATTCAGCAGAGCTGATGTATAATATAGGGAATGCATATTTCAAACTCGATAGCGTCCCTGCAGCAATCCTGTTTTATGAAAGAGCTCTGCTGCGCAAGCCGGCTGACGAAGATATTAATTATAATCTGCAGATCGCCAGAACGCTTGTTATTGACCGTTTTGAGGAGATCCCCGAACTGTTCTTCGTGAGATGGTACGATTCTCTGGCACTTATCCAGAGTACAAACAGCTGGGCCACAATGAGCCTTATCACCTTCTTCCTCTTCCTTCTGTCACTGTCAATATATTTCTACACTTCAAGGTATAAACTAAAAGTAAGCGGCTTCTGGTTCGCTGTACTTTTATTCATCATTTCAATCACTTCACTCACTTTATCATTCCGAAACAGAACACTGGTCCAGAATAACAGAGAAGCAATAATATTCAGTCCGCAGGTAAATGGTAAAAGTTCTCCGGATAACAGTGGCACGGATCTTTTTGTGCTGCATGAAGGCACTAAGGTGAAAGTTGAAGATGAAGTAGGAGAGTGGCTGGAGATAAGGCTCTCAGACGGCAACAAAGGTTGGATACCTGCAAATAGTCTTGAAATCATCTGACTAATCTGAAACTATTTTATTACCTTTCAGGGCAATTGATTATTAACCAAATTAATTCCCTCTGTCAATGAAAAAGTTCTTTTTCATTTTGTTAATTCTCATTACAGCAGCTGCTTGTAAGAAGACAAAGTTTGAGCCCGAAGGACCGACAGACGTAAGAGTCAGAAATATGCAGGGTGCAGAAGTGTTCACTGATGTTGTGATAAATACTGCCGGCGTACGTGATACGGTTGGGAACGTCAGGTCGCTTGGCACCATTAATCCCGGTGAAGTATCGGCTTATAAAAGGGTTAAAATTGCTTTTTCAAAAGCTGAGATAACAGCAAAAATAAACGGAGAGATATTTTCCACCGGTCCTGTTAACAGCACTTATATGGATTATAAAGGCCAGATGAAGATTACTTATGAAGTTTACATATCCAATATGACAAATAAAATCCTAATGATCAGTAATGTAATTCCTGAGGCACCTCTTGAACCTTAGAATTGAGGATTTACTCCGTCTCCTGAATTTTTGCTCCTTTTCAAAAATAATCTTTACACCTGGTATGAAGAAAAGAGATATTAACAGCTCACGTGTCCCGGTCTACAGAGATGCCGGTTTTGAACTCTTCGATGCTGATACTGCTGCCGGAGCATTCAATAACGAGACGAATAACGACCGGGAACCAGAACTGTATATTTATTCGCGATACCGCAATCCGACTGTAGTGGCAGCCGAGGAAGAGATATTAAAGCTTGAAGGAGCAGCCTGGGCTTTGCTTACCCAATCAGGGATGTCAGCTATCGATGTGGCATTCTCTGTCTTTCAAAAAGGAAGGGAAGTCAGACCATGGTTATTCTTCAGTGAGATATATGGAGGAACAATAACTTTTGCTGACTTTATCCTGAAGCAGAAAAGAGGTCTTGATATACATAGCTTTTCGCCTGACGGCGAAAGATACGATTCCGGACAATTTGAAACTCTTGTGAAAAAGATCAGGCCGGAGATAGTTTATCTTGAGACAGTCTCCAATCCTATGCTTATTGTTCCTGATGTAAAGGATATAATCAGCATCTCGAAGAAGTATGGAGCTGTAGTTTTCGTAGATAATACATTTGCCACACCGCTTCTTTGGAAACCTCTGGAAGATGGAGCAGACGTTGTAATTCACAGTGCAACCAAATACTTATCCGGACATGGAAATATAACGGCTGGTGTTATCTGCGGGAACGATGATGATATTTTGCACAGGTGTGTCGAATACAGGAAATATGCCGGGCATATGCTTTCCGCGGATGATGCATACAGGCTCAATACGCAGTTGAAAACGTTTTCTCTAAGAGTCAGACAGCAGTTCATCAATGCTGCCGGGATCGCGGCTTTACTGAAGCAGTCTCCATATATTGCAAGGGTATGGTATCCGGGGCTGAAAGACCATCCGAGTCATAATGAAGCAGTAAAATTATTCCTTAATAAGGGATTCGGGGGAATGGTGACGTTTGATTTTGCCGGCAAAAACAAGGATGAAAAAAGAAAGCTCAGGGACAGATTCATTAAAATTGTAAGAGAGAGCATCAAAATAATTCCATCGCTGGGAGATCCGCGTACAATGATGCTTCCTGTAGCATCGGTGTGGGGTGCAAAATATCCGGAACCAGGTATGATAAGATTATCAGCCGGGTTTGAAGACACGGAAGAAATCTTCAGGATTATCAGGGAGTCTTTGAAATCTTTAGGATGATCCGGACTATTTAACGGAATGATTACCTCCAATCAATTGGTTTGATCCCTTTACTTATAAGGTACTCGTTGCACCGGCTGAAATGCCTGTTGCCAAAAAATCCATTATATGCTGAAAGCGGTGACGGATGAACTGATTCAAGCACAAGATGCTTCGACCTGTCAATGGATGCCCCTTTTTTCTGGGCATAAGCACCCCAGAGAAAGAATACAAGATTTTCCTTGTCATTATTAAGTGCTGTAATTGCTGAATCTGTAAATTCCTCCCAGCCTTTTCTCTGATGGGAGCCGGCCATATGAGCTCTGACAGTCAGTGTGGCATTAAGCAGCAACACTCCCTGCCTGGCCCATCTTTCAAGATTCCCGGTCGGAAGGGGCTTGTAACCCATATCCGATTCTATTTCCCTGAAAATGTTTATCAGGCTGGGAGGGAAGGCAACACCATCCCTTACTGAGAAACACAATCCATGTGCCTGCCCCTCACCGTGATACGGGTCCTGTCCAATTATAACAGCTTTGACATTGTCGAAAGGACAAAGGTTGAATGCATTAAATATCAACGCCCCCGGAGGATAAATGGTTTTTGTTTTATATTCCTCCTTAACAAAGCTGACTAATCTGGCAAAATATTCCTTTTCAAATTCAGGCTGCAGTCTCTGCTTCCAGCTGGTCTCTATTTTTATGTCCATTACTGCAATGAGATCAGAACCATTATTGTTCCGGTCCCCGTACCGGAGAAACCTTCAACAGCTTTTCCGAGAACGGCATTTCTCCTTGTCTCATTTTCTGAAAGGATTGATTTCAGGTCATTAAAGTCTTTTGCTTTCGCAACATCAAGAAGCGTCCATTTCATTGCATGTCCGGGAACCGAACTTGTTGTAAGCATATCACCGGGTTGTATCGCACCATTCTCTGCAGTCACTTTAACCGGTACTCTTCCGGTAAGAGCTAAGCGGGCAGCAGGTCTTGAGTTTTTTAGTGGTTCACCGGTCTTTTCATCGGTAACGAGCTCCATTCCCATTGTCATATGCGGTTTAGTAGAGATGACTCCTACAACAGAACTCTGATATGGCCTTGAGGATTTAATAACACTTTCCTTATTGGAAGGATCGGCGACAACAACATCTGCGGGTTCAGTGTTATTATTGCTGTCGTAAATATACTCGGCAACATCGATTGATCCTCCTGTTCTTTCATCTGCATAAAGTCCTTTGTAGGTTCCCTCTGTACCTGTATCATAAAAATATCCGCTGTAATAATAATCAACTCCTGCATCAGAGCGGTT